>ENA-UPSA01000388-UPSA01000388.1-bioreactor-metagenome-genome-assembly--contig:-NODE-388-length-66004-cov-424.022487_pt1 | contig 66004 bp, 54 predicted proteins | sample MGYA00238183_ERZ773288 | MGnify/ENA primary metagenome ERZ773288 (study PRJEB29028, sample SAMN07631243) | bioreactor metagenome | isolation source: Switchgrass digestor | place: USA: Dartmouth... | reverse complement strand
TCTATTGTTCTACCAGATTATCCCTTTAAATTCCCTACAGTAACTTTACGCTAACAACATATCGGTATGTCGATTTGCACAACAGGCTAGAAAAAAAGACATGTAAAGCCTTCACATTCCGACATGCATCGAATGGAATATTTCTGATCTTCCTTCCGGCCCTGATGACCTGTTTCTGACTTTGCCAAGCCTGTCCGCCGCCCGCTTACTCCTCGGCTGACAGTACTATCTCGAATTTGTCAAACCACACTTTTTCAATGAACTGCTCGGATGAGAAGAATGTTTTCCTGAAAACGGCCAGTTCCCGAGTATTCTTTTTCAGCCATAACGGGACGGGTATCTCAAGATCTGCGCATAAATCGACAAGACAGTTCTCAAGCTTGTCCCTGAAGCTGTGAGCACTGTCATTGTCATATGATGCGCCTTCTCTGGCTATTTTGCCGTTAATGAATATTTTCCCTTTGAGAGTCATCGCCGCTGCCTTTCATTATTGCCGCCTCCCCTGATCCGGTCCGCTGTTTCGCGCCTGACCAGGTCTAATGTCTCGCACCTGCCCATCCTTCTATTTTACGCCCGGCACGTCAGCCTGCTCCGCAGCGTGCCCGTTGCCGAGCTTGTATTCGATCGAATCGGCAAGCGCCTTCCAGCTTGCTTCTATTATATCGGTGGATACGCCGATGGTGGTCCACACCTCGTTGCCGTCGGTGGACTCTATCAGGACCCTGACTTTTGCGGCCGTAGCTGACTCGGAGTCGAGTACCCTGACCTTGTAATCCGTCAGTTTCATCTTGTGTATGACCGGATAGAACCGGGACAGCGCTTTTCTGACAGCATTGTCGAGAGCATTGACGGGACCTATGCCTTCCGCAGCCGTTATCTCCTCCTGGTCCCCGACCTTTACTTTTATCATTGCCGATGAATTCCATTCTCTTGGTTGTGCAGGTTCTGTGACAATTACTTTGAAATCCTTCAGTTCGAAGAACGGCTTATATTTCCCCAGCATCTTCCTGATTATGAGTTCGAACGAACTTTCAGCGCCTTCGTACTGGTATCCCTGGTGCTCCATTTCCTTGAGTTTGTCCAGGATCATCCTGGTTTCAGGCGAATCCTTTGTGATAGCAGGATCGACTTTCTGTATCAGGTTCAGTACCGCGCTTCTGCCGGCTACCTCCGACATAAGGAAAGTCCTTCGGTTCCCTACTTCTGCAGGGTCGAGGAGTTCATACGCAAACGTATTTTTTACGACGGCATCCGCATGCATGCCCGCTTTGTGGGCAAATGCGGATCTCCCGACGTATGGGGCCCTTTCATCATGCACTACGTTAGCTATCTCGCTGACAGCCCTGGCCACCGGCGTGATTTCATGCATGCTTTCCTTTGGTATGCATTCATACCCCATCTTAAGCTGCAGTGTCGGGATTATGGTACACAGGTTCGCATTGCCGCACCTTTCGCCAAACCCGTTGATGGTCCCCTGTATCTGCGCCGCTCCTGCCTGTACGGCCATTATGGTACTGGCGACCGCCATGCCCATATCATTGTGCGTATGAATTCCTATCTGTATGTCAAACTGTTCCACTACCTTTTTGGTTATTTCATAGACATCCATCGGCAGGCATCCGCCCTTGGTATCGCACAGGCACAGGCAGTCAGCGCCTGCAGCGGCGGCGGCTTTCAGTGTCTCTATCGCATATTCGGGATTTGAGAAATACCCGTCAAAAAAGTGCTCCGCATCATATACGACTTCCTTGCCCAGCTTCTTGAAATAGCTGACAGTGTCGGTTATCATACTCAGGTTCTCATCGAAGGTGGTCTTGAGGATCTCGGTAACCTGGAAATCCCACGATTTGCCGAATATGACCACCGCATCGGTGCCGGCTTTCAGCAGCGATCTCACATTTGCGTCCTCTTCCACGGGTATCCCTACTCTTCTTGTGCTGCCGAACGCTATCAGCTTCGAGTTTTTCAGCTTCAGCCTGGAAGCACGTTCAAAGAACTCAAGGTCCTTGGGATTGGACCCCGGATTCCCAGCTTCTATATATGCGACGCCAAGCTTGTCAAGCTGCCTGACGATTTTCAGCTTGTCTTCGACCGTAAACGAGATGCCCAGCGCCTGCGCGCCGTCTCTCAATGTGGAATCAAGTACAACTACCTTTTTCATATTGTCTCCCTTCCGCCGGAGGTCTCCTTGCCATGGTCGTGTATTATCCTGTTGATAGCATTGATATATGCCTTGACGCTGGCTTCTATAACGTCTGTGCTGATGCCGCGCCCGACATATATCCTGTTGTCCTTCATCACCCTGACAGTGGCCTCGCCGAGGGCGTCTGCGCCTTCGGTAACGCCCTTGAGGCTGTAATCCTCAAGGTGCACCTCGAACCCGACTGATCTTTCGATAGCTTTGAATGCCGCGTTTATCGGTCCGTCGCCAGTTGCGGCTTCCGTCATAAGCTCGCCGTTTTTGAACAGGCTCACGGTTGCCGTCGCTATGACCCTGTTGCCGCTGTTGATCTGGAAGCTGTCAAGCTTGTAGACCTCTTCGACCTCTGACACCTTCTCGCCTATCAGTGCTTCTATGTCCCTGTCCGTTACGTGTTTCTTCTTGTCAGCAAGTTCCTTGAACTTTTCAAATGCCTTTGTCACCTCTTCAGGCGGCAGGTTATATCCCATCTCCTTAAGTCTCTCTTCAAATGCATGCCTTCCCGAGAGTTTCCCCAGGACTATACTGTTCTTGGAAAGGCCAATGGATTCGGGAGTCATTATCTCATACGTGGATCTTTCAGCCAGTACTCCGTGCTGGTGAATGCCGGATTCATGGGCGAACGCGTTTTTGCCGACTATGGCCTTGTGCGGCTGCAGGTTCACACCCGTCAGTTTGCTCACAAGCTTGCTGGTCCTGTATATCTGCCTCGTATCGATGTTGTGCTGCAGTCCGCCGTAGAAATCCTTCCTGGTCTGGATGCCCATTATTATCTCTTCCATCGAGGCATTCCCGGCACGCTCGCCCATGCCGTTGATGGTGCACTCTACCTGGGTGGCGCCGTTCATGACCGCCGCCAGCGAATTCGCTACCGCCAGGCCAAGGTCATTGTGGCAATGTACGCTTATATCTACTTTTTCGATCCCCCTGACGTTTTCCTTTATACCTTTTATAAGCCTGCCGAATTCATCAGGCATCGCATATCCGACCGTGTCCGGTATGTTCACGACAGTAGCCCCTGCCTTGATGACCTCTTCGAGCACCCTGTAGAGGAACTCCGTCCTGGTCCTGCTGGCGTCTTCTGCCGAGAACTCCACATCGCCGCAATATTTCTTGGCATATCTGACCATTGCGGCTGCCCGTTCGAGCACCTCTTCCTCGGTCATCTTCAGCTTGTATTTCATATGGATGTCCGATGTGGCTATAAATGTGTGTATACGCGGGTTTTCCGCATTCTGCAGCGCTTCCCATGCCCTGTCTATGTCCTTTTCGACAGCCCTGCTGAGGCTTGCGATGACGGGTCCCTTCACGTTTTCCGCAACTGTCTTTACCGCCATGAAGTCGCCGGGCGACGAAATGGCAAAACCCGCTTCGATTATGTCCACGCCGAGCTTTGCAAGCTGCCGCGCGATCTCGAGCTTCTCCTGTATATTCAGGCTGACTCCCGGAGTCTGTTCCCCGTCTCTCAGTGTCGTATCGAATATCCTGATCCTTGCTGACATGTGATAACCTCCTTAATACCATACTAATCCCATATCATATTTCTCTACCATAAGTATCCGGCGTTCATCCCCGACGCCTTTTCTCTTTTTTATTTCTTCTTTATTTCTTCAGCCAGCTCATCATCTTTCTGAGTTCGCGTCCTACCTTCTCAAGCTGGTGCTCGGATTCCCGCGCCCTGGTGGCGAGGAACTGCGCCCTTCCGCCGGCCTTGTTCTCGGTGATCCATTTCGATGCGAACTCACCGCTCTGTATCTCGCTGAGGACCTTCTTCATTTCCTTCCTGGTCTCCTCGGTTATTATCCTCTTGCCGGTCACATAGTCGCCGTATTCCGCGGTATCGCTGATAGAGTACCTCATGTATGAGAATCCGCCCTGGTTGATGAGATCGACGATCAGCTTCATTTCATGGATGCACTCAAAATACGCGATCTCAGGCTGGTATCCCGCTTCCACGAGTGTTTCGAATCCGGCCTTCATCAGTTCCGTGACTCCGCCGCACAGTACCGCCTGCTCTCCGAACAGGTCGGTTTCCGTCTCTTCCCTGAAGGTTGTCTCCAGGATGCCTGCCCTTCCGGCGCCTATTCCTGCTGCATAGGCCAACGCATAGTCCTTTGCTTTCCCCGACGCATCCTGGTGGACGGCTATAAGCGACGGAACGCCGCGGCCTTCAAGGTACTGGCTCCTGACAGTGTGGCCGGGCCCCTTGGGTGCTATCATTATGACATCGACATATTCCGGAGGCTTGATCTGGTTGAAATGGATGTTGAACCCGTGCGCGAACGCGAGTATGTCTCCGTCCTTCAGGTTGGGCTCGATATCCCTGGAATAGATCTCCGCCTGTGTCTGGTCCGGAGTAAGGATCATTATGAGGTCTCCGGCCTTTGCCGCTTCGGCGGTATCCATGACCGTAAGGCCGTCTTCTTCCGCCTGTTTCCTCCTTGCAGATCCCGGGGCAAGCCCTACGACTACATTGATCCCGCTGTCTTTCAAATTCTGGGCATGCGCATGCCCCTGGCTTCCATATCCGATAACCGCTACTGTCTTGCCCTTTAGAAGACCGAGACTGCAGTCGCTGTCATAATACATTTTAGCCATTCGAATCACTCTCCTCATTATTTGTGACCTTTATTATCCGATTGCCTCTTTCGATGGCAATAACGCCTGTCCTGACGACTTCTTTGATGCCGAACGGTTTTAGCAAATCCTCCAGCGCCGCTACCTTGTCTTCACTTCCGGATGCCTCGATGGTGAGCGTTGACTTTGAAACATCCACGATCTTGGCCCTGAATATTTCCACCAGCTGGACTATCTCGCTCCTGGTCGCAGCATTGGCAGAAACCTTGATAAGCGCAAGTTCGCGGGAAATGGATTCATGTTTGTCCAGCCGTTTTATCTTGATCACATCTATCAGCTTGTTAAGCTGCTTACTTACCTGTTCTACCGTATGTTCGTCTCCGTCCACCACTATGGTCATCCTTGAGACTTCAGGGTTTTCAGTTATGCCGACCGCAAGGCTGTCGATGTTGAACCCCCTTCTGCTGAACAGGCCGGCCACTCTCGACAGTACACCGGCATGGTTTTCCACCAGCACCGACAATATGTGTTTGGCCATAATCCCTACCCCTTTCGTGTCAGGCACGACGCCCGATATTTAATGATCATGAAGCACAATACTTTTTGTTTCCCGTCCTGAAAAGTACTTATCCCTGTACTCAATTCTCTCTGTCATACACGATTTTCGCTGATCCCGATGTCAGTATTCTGCAGCATATATGTCTGGGTGTGGGCGGACAAGGCCGTATTGCCGCATGTCTATTACGCCGCTTTCACAGGGTCGGCTCCATCGGATCCACCATGCATTCGAGGATATATGGTCCGGAGCATGCGGCCATCCTTTCCAGCGCTTCTCCGACCTGTGCATCCGATGATATCCTCTCGCCCCTGAAGCCGTATGCCGCCGCCAGCGCTACAAAATCCGGGTTGCTGTCGAGGAACACCTGCGAATACCGCCCTCCGTGCCTTGTCAGCTGGAGTTCCCTCACCATGCCCAAACAGCGGTTGTTGAAAAGGACGATCTTCACATCGATGTCATACTGCTTCATAGTACCGAGTTCCTGCATCGACATCTGGAAACTTCCGTCCCCGCTGATAACCACCACGGTGGAACCAGGCTTTCCGACTTTTGCCCCGACGGCCGAGGGAAGACCGTATCCCATAGTCCCAAGTCCGCCTGAAGTGATGAATGTCCTGGGCTTTTTCATCTTATAGTTATTGGCAGCCCAGATTTGGTTCTGTCCGACCTCGGTCGTCACTATGGTATCCTCCGGCAGGTAATCCGAAAGTATCGACAGCAAATATTTCGGGTTCACGTAGCCGGTATCTGTCGCGGTTTGTCCGTCTGCCGCCCTCTTTCCGTCCGTACCGGCATTTTTCTCTGTCTTTTTTCCGCAGGTTTCCTGTTCTGACTGCCTTTCGTTTTTCCGTCTCACTTCCGCCGCCGTTTCAAGCCACTCAGTGCTCCCGCCTTCTTCGACAAGCTCGAGCAATGCCGTCAGGACTTGCTTCAGGTCTCCTACCACCGGCACTGCGACATCGATGTTTTTGCCTATCTCGGCAGGATCTATGTCGATATGGATGATCTTTGCCTTTTTCTCCAGTGCGCTTGCAGCGCCGATAGCCCTGTCGCCGACCCTTGCCCCGAGTATCATTACGAGATCGGCATGATGCAGTACATAATTGGCCGTTGGGCTCCCATGGGTGCCTACCATGCCGAAATGGAGAGGATGGTCCGACGGTATGGATCCAATCCCCATCAACGTCGTAACTACTGGTATGTTCCGCCTCTCTGCCAGTTCGAGCATCTCGCCCGAGGCATCGGCAGTGATAAGGCCTCCTCCGGCACATATGACAGGCCTTTTTGCTGCGTGGAGCGCCGCAGCTGTCTTCCTTATCTGTCCCGGATGACCTTTTATCGTCGGTTTGTACCCTAAGATCTCTATGTGTTCCGGATAGCTGAAATCTATAACGGCGTTCTGTATGTCGACGGGTATATCAATGACAACAGGTCCCTGCCTGCCCGTCGATGCTATATGGAATGCTTCCTTTATTATTCTGGGCAGTTCCTCGGCTTTTTTTACAAGGTAGTTATGCTTGCTGAAAGGAGCGGTCGCCCCGGTTATGTCAGCCTCCTGGAATGCATCCGTTCCGATCATGTCGCTCCTTACCTGGCCGGTGATCGCAACTATCGGAACGCTGTCCATATATGAGTTGGCGATACCGGTGATAAGGTTCGTCGCACCGGGCCCTGAGGTCGCCACGCAGACTCCGACCCTGCCCGTAACCCTGGCATAGCCGTTGGCTGCATGTGCCGCTCCCTGTTCGTTGCGTGTAAGTATGTGCTTTATATTGCTGTCCAGCAATGCGTCATAAAACGGGGAGATGGCAGCACCGGGATAGCCGAAAATGGTATCGACATTTTCAGCTTCCAAAGCCTTTATGATAGCTTCTGCACCTGTCATTTTCATCGGTTTCCCTCCGCTATGCCGCTGTATAAAAAAAACCCCGTCGCTGCATCGCTGCAGGGACGAAGGGAACATCCAACGTGGTACCACCCTGATTCGATAAGCAAATGCTTACCCTCAGTAGTACTTGAAGTACCTGACTGTAACGTGGTCAACGTCGTCCGCCTGGATCCTGTAGGTTTCAGGGTTCAGCGAAGAAACTCCGGAATGAGCTATACGCATGATCCTATGCGCCGGTTCGCACCGCCCACCGGCTCTCTTGTGCAGTCAGACCTGCCTTTTTTCCTTCATTGCTTTTTATCCAGTCTGAAAAATGATTGTATAATATTGTATCAGCATATTCAACGGAGTGTCAATATGATTTTTTAATCTTTATTGCCCTCTTGAGCCGTCTTTTTTATGCTTTCTTGCGGTGTTGCGGTTAAAGGTATACCCGCTCGTTTGTATTGCCTTCAAATTTTCCGATGCCGTATCCGTAGCAGAAAGACTGGCGCATACTGGTCATGATCAGGGACTTCAGCAATTCCCTCTCTTCCTTGCTGAGGCCCCTGTCCGTCATTTCGATAAAGCTCCTGGTCTTGTCAGCGGCAATGAGCCTTATGGCCTCCCTGGTACCGGCCAGATCCCCGTTAAGCTTTTCCCTGGCCTGTTTCAGGTAAAGTCTCAGTGTTTTTTCGAAATCCTGCTGATGTTTGGCTTTTTCAGCCATGGCAACCACCTCCTGTTACAAGTAAGTGTTGCCAATACACATATGGAACTATACGTTATCCAATATTGGTTATACCGGTCATACTTTTGGCGAAGTCCGGATTATTTTGTGAGAAATTCTGAGATCCAGGATATAGCAGGGGCGGCCGATCCTGCCATTTATGGGATGCAAGTGCTACAGATGCGGCCGGGACATGCAGCTCGAATGAGGCACCAGGCACCGCAACCGGCAGCACGGACGCTGCCGGCGCTGGTCCCGAGCCATGGACGGCGAGTGACCTGCGCCCTCATTGGAGCAAATGAGCCGGCCAGCAGCTGTCCGCGAAGCATCCCCAATGCAAGATCGGCCACCCCCTCGCTTCACAAAGTCCAGCAACAAAATTTAATAACCTATCCGGACATAATCGTCACCTTGTGACGAGGCCGTCTCTAACCTTGCGCGCAAGCACCAGCTCTGTAGTAGTCCACTCGCCGGTGTCGCGCATTTTGTGGTAAATGCGTATGGTATCGCCAGGGAGTTTCGAATAGATGTAGGTCCTCAACTGCATCATCGTATTTATCTCATTGTCATCCACCCGCGCGATGATGCATCCTTCCCGTATCCCGGCCTTGTATGCCGGCCCGTTCCTGTCAACATGCGCGACATAGATGCCGTTTTGAATCTGGGCCTGGCCGTCGATATACGGTATGGTCTGCCCATCGTACGCGAATATCCCCATGTAAGGCTCTTCAAATGTGCCTGTATCCACAAGTCTTGTAACGACAGGCTTCATAATGTTTATCGGTATGGCAAAGCCCATCCCCTCGGCGCTCGTCACCTTTACGGTATTGATACCGACCACCTCTCCCTTTGAATTGAGAAGAGGTCCGCCGCTGTTGCCGGGATTTATGCTGGCATCCGTCTGTATCAGGTCTTCCATGTAATTTACGCCGTTTTCCGTTTCTATCCTGATAGTCCTGTTGAGAGCGCTGATGATACCTGATGTGACTGATCTCTGGAAATCAAGACCCAAAGGATTGCCGATAGCAATGGCATGCTCGCCCACTTCAAGCTTTGTCGCGTCGCCCAGTGCCAACGGCGTCAGGCCGGTAAGGTTTATTTTCACGGCCGCCAGATCCAGTACGGGATCCGACCACACGACTTCTCCGTCGACGTACCTGCCGTCCGCCAGCGACACTACGATCCTGTTGCTCTTTCCCCCGGCTACATGATAATTGGTCAGGATATAGCCATCCGAACTGACGATCACTCCTGAACCAAATCCAACTTCCGTCTCCCTGTTCCTGCTGAAAAGGTTTTCCTTTACGGCCCTTTCCACTGTAATGCCGACAACTCCTGCAGTAGCCATTTTGGCTACCCTCTGGGTCACAGGAATACTGGCCGCATAGTCTGCCGTATTGCCGGTCACATAACCGTTTTCCGCCGTATCCCCGCCCTGCTCACCCCGGCCGGGACCGTTTGGATCCTGCTGTCCTGCGTTTCCGTTGAGATTTCCGGCTCCGCTTCCGAAATACTGTAACCTTATTCCAGTACCTTTATTGTCCCTTCCGTCGCCATCAGCGGCAGAAATAAGCCTGGGAACGGCAAAAAGCACCGTCAGGCTTACGGCCACTGAAGTAAGTACGGATGTGATCAGGATAGATGCCGACCCGTATCGTCTTCTGCTGTACATATCATCAACCCCGTTTTCGCTTTATGACAGTCATGATTATTATTTTCCGCGGTGTCATAAAGAATACGGAAAGCGGGCAGAAACATATACGGTAGCAATATTTCCATCCTGCTATTTGTTTTCGTCTGTCGTATCGATCGATGTGTCGGCCGAAAGGAAAGGCCTGATGATCTTTTTCACACTTTTCTCAAATTTTGGTCTGGGCATCATGACCTGGTGGCCGCATCCAAGGCATTTGACCCTGAAGTCGGCGCCGGTCCTCATGACTTCCCACTGTTTGCTCCCGCATGGGTGCTGTTTTCGGAATTCAACTATATCTCCCAGACGGTACCTGTCCGCCATTTACATACACCACCGTTCCATCTGCTCCTTCAGCCTGTACGAATGGCTGCCGGAACGATACATATCAGTAGTTTTTGAGATAAGCGTCGATTTCCCACCTGCTTATCTGCGTCTTGTATCCTTCACATTCCTTCAGCTTTGCTTCGATATACTTATTGAATATATGTTCTCCAAGCAGTTCCCTTGCAAATTCACTCTGCCTCATCTCACAGATGGCTTCTTCCAGGCTTGCCGGCAGGGCTCCGATCTGCCCTGCGCATCTGTCCTCGTAGCTCATGTCGTACAGGTTCCTGTTTACCGGCTCGGGAGGCTGGATCCTGTTCTCTATGCCGTCAAGGCCTGCGGACAGTATCGCAGCCAGTGCCAGATACGGGTTGCAGCTTGGATCGGGACATCTGAGTTCGAGCCTCGTGGCGGTCCCGCGGGCTGAAGGCACCCTGATCAGCGGACTCCTGTTCCTCGCTGACCATGCTATGTAAACCGGGGCTTCATATCCTGGTATAAGCCTTTTGTATGAATTGACCAGGGGGTTTGTCAGCGCCGTTATGGAACGGATATTCTTCATCAGTCCGCCAATGAACCAGTAAGCCTCCTGGCTGAGCTCCAGCGGGCCGTTCTCATCGTAGAAGACATTCTTTCCTTTATTGAACAGCGAAGTGTTGACATGCATCCCGGAACCCGCTATGCCGTATACAGGCTTTGGCATGAACGTAGCGTGAAGGCCGTGTTTCTGTGCAATCGTCTTGACCACCAGCTTGAATGTCTGGATCGCATCGGCTGCATTCAGTGCGTCGGTGTATTTGAAATCGATCTCATGCTGGCCGGGCGCTTCCTCATGGTGAGACTGCTCCACCTCAAACCCCATTTCCTCCAGAGTCAGGCACATGTCCCTCCTGGCCTTCTCGCCCAGGTCCACGGGACCAAGGTCGAAATACCCCGCTTTGTCGTGGGTGATCGTAGTGGGGTTCCCTTCATCGTCGACAAGGAAAAGGAAAAATTCGCATTCAGGACCGACATTGAACGTATCATATCCCATTCCTGCAGCTTTATTCAAAGCCCTCTTCAGCACATGCCTGGGGTCACCTTCGAAAGGCTTTCCGTCCGAGGTGTACACGTCGCAGATGAGCCTTGCGGTCTTCCCGATTTCAGAATTCCACGGCAGTATGACGAACGAATCCGTATCAGGCGACAGATACATGTCGGACTCTTCGATCCTTACAAATCCTTCTATGGATGAGCCGTCGAACATGCACTGGTTGTCAAGAGCCTTTTCCAGCTGCTTTGCCGTGATCGACACATTCTTCAGCATGCCGAATATGTCGGTGAACTGGAGCCTTATGAACTCAACCTTCTCATCCCTGACTATCTTTATGATATCCTCTTTCGTGTATTTGGACATCTGGTTCACCTCCGCCAATATAAAAAAACACTATCAAAAAAGCTTGTATAACGCTTAAGAGCGAAGTTGTCAAAACCGAACCGGATATCCGGGCCACACTGGATATTGCAACTGCCGTAGTCGCTCCAAACCGGATGCCGCCAATATCCGGCAAAAATCTTATATTTATTTTATCATGAATAAGAAATTGGGCAATATCAGTTTTGTGAGCAAAAATCAGCTAATGTGTACATGTATGAAATTTATCATTTACTGTAAAGATTCATTCAGTACTTTATGTCATCTATTTTTTAATGTATTTAAATAATCTCGCCTGTGAATACGTACAAAAGCCATAATTTTGAGCAACGGGGCGGAAAATTGCATAGAAGAAATCGTTTTTAGTCACTCGTCCATCGCAATGGTATCCGCATGATATAATAATACTCAGGCAGGATCGGTACCTGCCGCTTATTGATCGTTCAGGGGGCAATAAAAATGCATAAATCAAAATACCTAACGGCTTTATTTTGTGCAGCAGCAGTAGCTCTTGCATCAACGGCAGCTCTGGATACGGTTCCTTTCAGTTTCGCCGGTGCAGCGGAAACTGACGGCACACTCCGCACAAAAAGGAACAAAATCGTGGATCCCACAGGGCGGGAGGTACGCCTTTTCGGGTTGAACTGCCCGAGCCTGGAATGGACCCATACAGGCGAACATATGCCCGAGGCCGTCATTACAGCCTTTGACCAGTGGGAAGCAAACCTGGTGAGGCTTCCTATGAACCAGGATTTCTGGTTCGGATACGATCCGTCCCAGACAGACGGCGGGGAAGCATACCGCAAGCTCATATCAGAGATCGTTGATATCGCAGCGGAGCGCAAAAAATATATCTGGCTGGATCTGCATTGGTCCAACGGCGGTACCGAATGGGGCGCGAATACCGGCCAGCACAGGATGCCGGACAAAAACAGCCTTGTTTTCTGGGAATCAGTCGCAAAAGAATTCAGGAACCATCCTTATGTATTATTTGGGATCTATAACGAACCTCATGATATATCATGGGATGTCTGGAAAAACGGAGGCATGGTTTTTGAATCGGCGGAAACGATCGAAAACGGCAAAAAGACACCAAAAAGCATCAAGTATGAAGCTGTCGGCATGCAGGCCCTCATCGACGCCATCAGGGCGACAGGCGCAAACAACCTGGTAATAGTCGGAGGCATCGACTGGGGTTTCGACCTGTCCAGGGCAGCCGATGAGAAGTACAGGCTCGTTGATACGCCCGAAGGCAACGGTATAGTCCTTGACACCCATCCATACCCGTGGAAAAACAAAGAGTGGTCGCTGCTTATAGATAAAGCCGGCAAGCATTATCCGATCATCGTGGGCGAATTCGGCACCGGTCCTGATAAAAACGACCCGGACAAACCTGATGAAACCTACTTCAAAAACTACCATGAAACGCTTTTTGACTGGATTGAGGAACACAACTACAGCTTTACCGCCTGGGCATTCCATCCGGGCGCAGGCCCCTGCATTATAAGAGACTGGAACTATGAACCGACTCCCTTCCATGGCGTATATGTCCGGGACTTCCTTATAAAGGTAGCGTCCCGCGGAGTAAGCCTTTTTGACGGGAGCAACTACACCGGAAAGTCGATAGATATAAAACCGGGCGAATATACCTGCGCCGATCTTAAGGCGGCCGGCATGGACCCGGCTTCCATTAAGTCAGTAAAGCTGAACAACGACCGCAGCCTGGCATACAAGCTGACACTGTTCTCGGACGATAATTTCCGCGGAAGCAGCCAGACCTGCATTTACAACATTTCGGACCTTCAGGCATTGTTAGCTGGTAAAACCGTAAAATCACTGAAACTTGAAACAGTAAAGCTGGAAAACATCAATAAGGGCAGCAGTGCCGAATGCAGCAGCAACAATGAGCAAAGCTATGCTGTCGCCGACGGCGATGAGACGACCAGGTGGACGGCCGATGAAGAAGGCCCCAAGTGGGTCAGGACCGACCTGGGAACAGTCTGCACGATCCACAGGATCATAGTTAAGCACGCATCCGGCAAGTACCTCAACAAGCATAACAATAACCAGGATTTCAAAGTGAGCATAAGCGCTGACGGCACAAACTGGACGCAAGTTTACTCAGCCACGGGCAATAAGGATTACGAAAGCGTGATCGATTTCGAGCCCTCCGCCGCGCGGTATGTAAAAGTGGACATTACGAAGGGCAGCCAGATTCCGCCGCACACTCGCGCAACTATCAGCGAGATCGAGGTTTACGGCTTAAAAGAAGCAAAAACCGCCGGTGAAGGATATGCAAAGGCTCCGGACGGTCACGGCAGCGGAAGCCCCGCCGGGAAATCCCGGATATGGCTCGCTTTTTCCGGCCTGGCATCGGTACTCGTTATAGCTCTTACAGTATTATCCAGGCGGAAGGAGAGAAGGCACGAGACCGCATGATTGAAAAAGTACTTTAATGAACCGGCTGCGTATCCGTTATCGGAACTGATGCAGTATGGAAAAACCCCGCTTAATACCTGAATAATCATGGGGTAATAAACAGAAATCACACCGTCCTGATTAAAGAGCTGCAGTTATATAAACTGCAGCCCTTTAATTTTAAGCTTATTAGAAATCACATTATTTCTCCGTCATAAGGCCCGGTTCATTGTTCCTTTTCGAACATGTCCTTTCCTACTCCGCACAGCGGGCAAACCCAGTCATCAGGAATATCCTCAAACGGTGTGCCCGGCGCGATCCCGCCGTCAGGATCCCCCACGGCCGGATCATATACATAACCGCAGGCAGTGCAAACGTATCTGTCCATAGAATCAACTCCTTAAAAATGATATCTCTAATTATGTTCCCCTTCAATTATATCAATAAACAATGTTTTAAAAAAGCGGGGCGATAAATATCCTGCCTGCTTCAGACATGTTTCTTCCTCCCGCCGGAAACCAGGATGATCCCGACGCCGATAAGCAGCACCGGCATCGCATATGGCTTGGTGTTGAAGTTCAGAAGCCTGCTCAGCGAGAATGAGAAGAAAAACAGGAATGACAGTCCGCTCAGGATGCCGATGGGGATCAGCAGTCCTTTTTCCCTGTTTCCGAATATATAAAGCTCAAAAAGTCCGAAAGCTATCGAGAATATGATCAGCGGCCAGGTTATGTCCCAGCCTCCGAACAGCATGTTGAACTGGAACACCAGGCCGAGCACCAGCAGTATCCCGCCGGGCACGAGCAACCCTGGATTCCTTCTGCTTCCGGAGAAATAACCATAATGGAAGAGCGCCCCGGGCAGCAGCAAAAACAGCGATGGCCAGAATTTTGCCAATAATGCTCCGGGATTGATGATCCTCCATACAGGTTCGAATATATCCACATTTCTTATAAGAAACAGTATACCAAGAGCAACAAGTATACCGCCCAGCACTCTGCCGGACCTTTTCATTTTAAAACCTCCCAGGTAAATAATCAGACATTGCCGTCTCTGTTCATACTTTCTATATAATTATAATGTCGCGCCGGCAAAATGTCTGATGATTTTGGGAGTGCAGACGAAAACATCTCATTTTTCCGCGGTTCCGGCTTCAGACCTGTCCGTGAGCAGCAGGCCGCTCTTTTCAAGCTTCCATATGACGAACCGTATGCCTGATGCTATAAGGTCCGCCATCCGCATCACTACATGGAGCCTTGTATTCTGCAGGATCAGAAAATCCATGAAGCCGCCGAAATTTACGATCCCGGTCACAAACATATCCCCTACGGGCGCAAGCTCCTTATTGACGCCCGACCCGGGCTTGATAGGACCCTCTCCGACGCTGATATATCCAACGTGTTCCATGTTGCCGAGGCATGCATCAATAGCAATGATGAAAGGCTTGTCACAATCAGCCGCCACCCTTTTCATGACCTCGTCGATGTTCCTTGCATGTACGGGGTTCTCAAGAGTGCCGTATACGTGGACATTCCTGTTTCTCAGCCCGGATATTTTATAACCTATCAGCGGACCAAGGCTGTCCCCGGTCGACCTGTCCGTGCCGATACACAGAAAGACCACTGACTTTGAGCCCGTGTCCAGCGCATTGCATATCCTGGCGTGCAGTTCATCTGTGAACCGCCTGAAGGCAGCCGCACTGTTTGCATTTATATACTGCTGTTTCCTGCCTGTCCCGATCAGCATTGGATACTTCGAATACCCCCGAAACATTTTTGCAGCGCCCCGGGTGTTTCACGAGGCGCGGCACCGTTATATATTATTTCCGGATAACCTCCGATTATTACTGTTTCCGGACGGCCGCACATGATTTACACGGTAATTCATATCTGATATTATTTTGTAAAGGGGTGATATTACGGAATCGCTAAGAAGCAACAGGCCATTCATTGAAGATATACTGAACTGCATGTATGATTGGGTCCGGGTCATTGACCGGAACAATAACGTCATATATATGAACAGGGCCATGTGCGAAGGCATTGGCAGGCAGTACATGGGCAGGAAGTGCTATGAGGTACTGGGCCGCAATGAGCCATGTGCGTTCTGTACTTCGAGGAAGTCTGTCTTTGAGGGGTTTCCCCAGGAAAAAGAAGAAATCATCGGTGACAGGACTTTTTCCGTAATGTCGTCGCCGCTGAGGAACGAATCAGGCGAGGTAGTCGCCGCTGTCGAAGTTCTCCGTGAAACGACCCAGCTTAAACGGCTCTACCATGAAACACAGGAGCAAAACCGCAAACTGAAGAGCGAGGTCGAAATGGCGAGGAGACTGCAGACGAGCCTGCTTCCTGATCCCCCGGATGATCCCAGGCTGGACTTCTCACTGTTGTACATGCCGTGTGAATCACTTGGAGGAGACTTTATCGATATATACTACATCGACGATTCACATGTCGGTATTTATATCGCCGACGTTTCAGGGCATGGCGTACAGGCGTCGCTGTTGACGGTGTTCCTGAGATCCGCCATAAATAAAAAGCTCCTTTCCCCCTCAAAAGCCCTTGAGGAGCTTTTTCACGAGTTCAACAAGAGTAAGCTCGACAGGGAAATGTACATAACTATATTTTACTCCATAATCGATCTGGACACCAAAACCATGCTTTATTCAAATGCAGGCCTGAACGTGGCGCCGGCAGTATACGGAAAGAACAGGTTCGAACTTTTGAGAATGCCAGGCATCCCCATCAGCAACTGGCTCGAAAAGCCGGAGTATAAGGACGGCACTGTCAGCCTGTCATCCGGCGACAGGTTCTTCATGTACACGGACGGCATCCTTGAGATCAGAAACAAGGCCAACGAACAGTTCGGAGAGGACAGGCTCCTTGAAATACTTCTCAACAGCGATCCCAGGCCTGAACAGATCCTGCTGGATATAAAGGAATCCGCGTTCAGGTTCGCGGGTATCGGATCATCGAATGATCTTCACGATGATGTCACAATGGCGCTGCTTGAGCTGAAGTAAACCCTGACACGACCCTGTCGGTCCCCGACAGATCCCTGTGTATCCGGATATACGAAAACCTTCCGTCCGATTCCATAAGGCCGGCCACTGCCTTCGCCTGGTCGTATCCGGTTTCGAATGCCAGCATTCCCCCCATCCGCAAATAACCAGGGGATTTGCGTATTATCTCCCTGTAGAAGCGGAGGCCGTCACTGCCGCCGTCAAGCGCCGCAACAGGTTCGAAAAACTTCACCTCGGGCTGAAGTTTGCAGATATCTTCCGTTCTTACATATGGAGGATTCGAAACTATTACGTCATACTTTTTCTCCGGGATGCTCCCGAACAGGTCGCTCCGGATAAAGCGGACCCTTCCGGACACGCCGTGCCTCTCTGCATTTCTCCCGGCTACTGCCAGTGCTGCGGGTATTAAGTCAACCGCCGTTATGATGCAGCCAGGAAGATACCGCGCCAGGCTTACGGCTATGCAGCCTGATCCCGTGCACATGTCAAGGATCTCGACCGGCCGTCTGCGTCCGGCATGTCTGTCAGATTTCCCGTATCCGTCAGGTCTGCCGGATAATTTCTCCTTCGCCAAAGCTTCCTGCTCCACATGCTCATCATTTTCAGCTAAAACTCTTATCCTGCAGTAATCCAGCACCGTTTCCACCAGTAGCTCCGTTTCCTGCCTGGGTATCAGGACATCGGGAGTAACCTCGAAAACGAGCGACATAAATTCCTGTTCCCCGGTAATATACTGCAGCGGATAACTTCCGGACCGCTTTTCCAGGAGTTCAAAATAACGCCGCTCGATTTGCTCCGGAAGTACGCTGTCACCATACGCATACAGATGAGTCCTGCTGCATCCCGCGGCATAACAAAGCAGAACTCCGGCATCATTTGCCGGAGCATCGATCCCCGCATTCTTCAATATTTCCATGCCTTTTCGATACGCTTCACCGTAAGTCATACCAATTAACAATGATACGCCGATTATGCTTCATTTTATACTTCAGAGATATATTCCCTGCCTTAACAGGCTTTCGCGCGGCAGCTTGTCCGCATGCCCGGGTGGGCATTTTCGGAACTGTCGCAAGGTATATGTTACCACCTGTCGGAATCGTCATCCACGATAACATTCTTCATTGCCGTTATAGCCACTTCTATCTGGTCATCATCCGGCTCCCTTGTGGTGAGATACTGCAGGAGCATGCCGGGTGCGCTGACTATCCGCATCACCGGCCACTCCGTGTGTTTCCCGGAAAACTTCAGTACCTCGTAGGCAATGCCGGCAACAACAGGGATCATCAGGATGCGCAGCAGCATGTTGACAACAGGGCTGTGCCATCCGACCAGCGAAAACATGAGTATGCTGATTATCATTACAAGGAACAGGAACGATGTCCCGCAGCGCGGATGCTTCGTCGAATATTTTCTCACATTTTCCACTGTTAGTTCGTCTCCGTGCTCGTAACAGTGGATGGTTTTGTGTTCGGCGCCGTGGTACTGCCATACTCTCCTGATGTCCTTCATCAAAGACGCAAGCCATATATATGCGAAAAATATTACGATCCTGATCAGGCCTTCCAGCAGGTTCTTCAATATCACGCCGGAGCCTTCTCTCGCAATATTGAGAAGGCTTACAAGGAAGTTGGGCAGCAGTATGAACAGGCCAATACTCAGGGCGAGCGAAAGGATCACGGTAAAATATATGACCGCGTCCTTGCCCTTGCCTTTGAAAATCCTTTCTATGAACGCATCCAATTTCGACGGCTCATTATCGCTTTCATCCTCAAGTTCGGCAAACTCTGCCGAGTACATGAGAGCTCTCACTCCCGTGACCATCTGTCTGAACAGGTTGACAGATCCCCGGATAAAAGGTATTTTGGACACTTTGGTCTTTCGCGGCGCCGGCTTCTTATCCAGCACTATCTCACCGTCCGGTTTCCTGACCGCTATGGCTACGTTTTCCGGACCTATCATCAGCAGCCCTTCTATAAGGGCCTGGCCGCCAATACTCGTTTTTTTCATGTATTTGTTAACTCCTTCGGCCTTAAATAAAAAATAAAGACTGAACTGTCTATTCAGCCTTTAGTTTATCATCTTTGTATCTCCATTTCAAACTTCATTTGTTTCCGGGTGATGTAACCCCAAAAATTCCCGATTATTCAGCATCTCCGATACCGAATTTCTTCTTGAACTTCTCAACGCGTCCGCCGGTATCTACGAGCTTCTGCTTTCCGGTAAAGAACGGATGGCATTTCGAGCATATTTCAACATGCAGCTCCTTTTTCGTGGAACCTGTGACAAAGGTCTCGCCGCATGCGCACTTCAATACTGCGTTATCATAATACTGCGGATGGATGTTCTCCTTCATTATCATTTCACCTGCCTTCGTCCTGTTGCAAAATAGTTTTTGCCATTTTGCTCAATCAACAAACAAAAAACATTCTAACACATATAGCTGCCTTTAGCAAGTCCTATTTGCTGCGTATATTGATTATTTGTCAATAAACGCCTTATTGATGCTGTTCACGAACTCTTCATTCGTTTTGGTCTGTATCATCCTGTTTAGGATCATCTCTGTTACATCCGCGGGGCCAAGATTGCTCATGGCTTTCCTGATAGCCCATATGCTTTCCAGTTCCTTCGGGTTGAGCAGCAACTCCTCTCTCCGCGTTCCCGACCTGTTGATGTCGATGGCGGGGAATATCCTCTTTTCAGACATCTTCCTGTCGAGGTGTATCTCCATGTTGCCCGTGCCTTTGAATTCCTCGTATATGACGTCGTCCATGCGGCTGCCTGTCTCTATCAGTGCGGTGGCTATGATCGTAAGGCTTCCGCCGTTCTCGATGTTGCGCGCTGAACCGAAGAACCTCTTGGGGCTGTGGAGAGCGCCCGGGTCAAGTCCGCCTGAAAGTGTCCTTCCCGTAGGAGGTATTGTCAGGTTGTATGCCCTTGCCAGCCTTGTTATACTGTCAAGCAGGATCACTACGTCCTTCTTGTGCTCGACCAGCCTCTGTGCCCTTTCCAGTACCATTTCCGCAACTTTTATATGGTTCTCGGGTACCTTGTCGAACGTGGAATATATGATTTCTCCCTTTATGGAGCGCTGCATGTCTGTGACTTCCTCGGGCCTTTCGTCGATCAGCAGCACAATCAGCTCTATCTCGGGATAATTCCTTGTTATCGCATTGGCTATCTTTTTGAGCAGTATGGTTTTGCCCGCTTTGGGAGGAGATACGATCATTCCTCTCTGTCCTTTCCCTATTGGAGCAATCAGGTCGATAAGCCTCGTGGACAGCTCTTTCGGGTCGGTTTCCAGAGTTATGCGCTGATTGGGGAATATCGGCGTCAACTGCTCGAAAGGTATCCTCCTGGCTGCGACTTCCGGGGGATCCCCGTTGACGGACTGCACATAGAGCAGGGCCTGGAATTTCTCGCCCTCTTTCGGTATCCTTCCCTTACCCTTGATCTTGTCGCCGGTCTTGAGGCCGAATCTCCTGATCTGTGAAGGAGACACGTAGACATCCCTCGTACCGGAAAGGAAGTTGTCGCTCCTCAGGAAGCCATACCCGTCCGGCAGCACTTCCAGCACGCCTTCCACAGGGTCGTCGCTTTCTATTCTCTCGAGGCCGTTGTACTGCCTTTCCTGTCCGTTCCAGTCTCTTCTCGGCTGCGCAGGGACAGTCAGCCTTTCCTCTGTCCTGCTTTCTTCAGCCGGTCTGCCTTCGTCTTGGCTCACAGACCTGGCCGTTGCCGCAGGCTTATCCTGTCTGGCCGTATCAGCAGATTCAGCCACCTTGGCCTCCTCTTCCTTTTTCACCTCGGCATCAGGCTGCACCTCAGAACCAGCCTGTTGCTTCAGTTTCCCTGCATCAGCTTCCTCATGCACGGATTTCTGAGCTTCGGACTCAGTTTCCCCGGCTGCTCTTTGTCGTGTTTTTCTGCCGGCTGCCTTTTTGGTCTCCGCAGTGTCTCCCTCTTTCTTTTCTGCTTCTTTTTCCGCTTCTTTGTCTGATTTTCTCGGTCTGCCTCTTTTTGATTTTTTCAGCACGACCTGCTCTTCCGCAGCATTTTCGCCGGCTTCTTCGTCCCTGCCTGTGGGTGCGGTTTCCGTATCCTTACCGGCGGCGGTCCGGACATGCTCTTCAACTTTTGCTACCTGTCCGGCCGTATCAGTTTCCTCGGATGTTTCGCCCGTATCTTTTCCGGCATCACCGGTCGAATCTCCTGTATCGCTTACATCAGTTTTTTTCGGTTTTCGTCCTCTTTTGGGCCTTGCAGTCTGATCGGCATCACTGTCCTGATCCTGCACGGTCTCAGCCGGCTGATCCTTTTTCGGCGCCTTGCGCTTGGCAGCCTTAAGGATCCGCTCGATCAGTTCCTCCTTATTATATTTTGTGACGCTCCTCAAGCCCATCATCCTGGCTATGTACTGCAAATCCTCCAGTGATTTTGCAGCAAGATTTACTTCTTCCATAATACACCTACCCGTTTTGATATATTCATATGATATTAATCCAGAATCCGCCTGAATACCTGTATGTCACTGCTCCAGACCTGAAGGCATAATCAGACCAAGCAAACAAAGCAACAGACATCCAACTGAGATCAAATTTCACGCATATAAATAATCCTTGGTTAATAAGGGAAATCTGACAGCAGAATGACTTTCACGATTCAATCTAATTATAGCATTCCAAAAACAGTATTGTCAATCATAGCAAAGATAAACAGTGTATCCGGGACGTTTCGCCGGAATATTCCGTCGGGATTATTTCCCGAGTTTGTTGACTGTCCGGAAGGCGTCCCTTGTAATCAGTATCTGGCTCATTGCAAGTATATTCTTAAGGTCGCTGTTTTTTGCCGCAGGTATCTTTACGCTTCCGCCGCAGCGGCCGCATCTGAGCAATATGCAGTCGCTCAGCAGGACCAGGTCGATGTCGGCGCCGCCGCATTCGCATATGATATTGCCGCATAAGGCAACATCATGGATACGGTTCAGCGTATCTATCATGACCCTGGTGTTCCTGAAATAGCTTTCATATCCATAGGTGTCCAGCAATTTGTCGAATTCCTTTTCCAGGTCGTCGATCTTATTGCAAACTGCTTCATCCCTGCCTATAAAGCACATTTGCACCCCAGTCTCCGGGCAATTGAACACCATGGGTTCGCCGAACAGTATCGACTTTTTCGTAAAGAGGTAGGTATGCTCATCATCGCACCCTATACATGGTATCCTGATCAGAAAGCTGTTTCCGCCCTCCCGCTTCATGGTAATGCAGGACTTCCTGCAGCGGCAAGCCAGGCTGTGTTCACCGTACAGCAGTTTGAATATGGAGACGTTGAAAAATTCAAAGCTCCCGCAGGAAGAACACTTATATGCAACGGTGATACTCGCGTCTATCAGCATTTTACCCACCTCTCTTAATTATATTCGCCGCATAAGGAAAAAATCCTGCTTTGCCCGTAATTGTATATATTTACGTCCTTAAGGGGAAAATATCGTCTGCCGCTTCCGCAATGAAATACATCACTGATATTAGTATATAAGCCTTATTGTATATTATTCGTATACGCCGTTATTATCGGTATGCTATAATTGAATAGTATTTAGAAAACTGTCGAATCGCAGAGCATACGAATTATTAAATATTAAGAAGGAAGCAATATAATGAAGCATATTTTTATAGTTAATCCGGCGGCCGGCAAGGGCAGGCCTTTGAAATTGATTCCCGTTATCCGCAGCCACTGCATGGAGCAAAATTGCGAACATGAAATCATCATTACCGGATACCCTGGCCACGCCACAGAGATAGCGGCGGCAAAAAGCGCTGAAGAGCGCTGCAGGATATATTCCGTCGGCGGCGACGGAACGCTGAATGAAGTGCTCAACGGGGTAGCCGGTACCGGGAGCAGCCTGGCCGTCATCCCGAGCGGTTCCGGCAACGACTTTATCAAGAGCATAGTCGGCAAGGCCGTTCCCGACGACATCATCCCGGCGACTATCAAAGGAACTGAACAGCTTATCGATTATGGCAGAGTCAATGACAAGTATTTCATAAATATCGCATCCGTCGGTTTTGATGCAAAAGTAGCTTACCAGACGGAGCTTTTCAAGAAACTGCCCATGATCTCAGGCAAAACGGCCTATATACTAGGCATTCTCAATACGATAATCATCAGGAGCAACGAATATATAGAACTTAAGCTGGATGACAGGGTGGTCTCAGGAGATACCCTCCTCATAGCGGCAGGTATTGGCAAATATTACGGCGGCGGGGTCAAGGCGCTGCCGGACGCCGTGATCGACGACGGCCTGTTCGACGTCTGCCATGTAGAGGGTGTGCCGAGGCTTAAAATACTGCGTTTGTTCCCGCAGTACATAAAAGGACTGCACGGCGCCATAGAAGGCGTCCATTTCTACAGGAGCAGAAAAGTCGAGATAACTGCAGAAAAGCCGATCCCTCTGAACCGGGACGGCGAGATAATACTGGCCCAAAAGGCGGTCTTCGAGATATTCCCGAAGAGCCTGCCGTTCGTTGTGCCGAACTTCGGTTGATACAGCCGGCCGGCCGAAGCGGCACCGAACTTTGCCAGTTAGCGCGATGTAAACATTCAGCCGGCACATCGCCGCACATAACGCATGGATGCACCGGATACCGGCCCGGCTCTGGCCAAACACAGCGCCGGGACACGGCCAGGCAGTGACGGAAGCTGAACGCGGCACCGGGTCTGTCCTAAACAGCCTCGAGCAGTTGATACTGCGCCGTATACAGCTTGTAATATGCCCCTTTCTTTTCCATCAACTCTTCATGCGTGCCCTGTTCGATTATCCTTCCGTTGTCAATATACATTATCCTGTCTGCATTCTTGATCGTGGAAAGCCTGTGGGCTATTATGAACGACGTCCGCCCTTTCAGAAGCCTCTGAAGCCCTGCCTGCAGAGCCATCTCAGTTTTGGTGTCGATGCTCGAAGTGGCCTCGTCGAGGATCAGTATCCTCGGGTCGGCAAGCAGCGCCCTCGCAAATGAGATCAGCTGCCTCTGCCCAACGGACAGCCTTGACCCTCTTTCATTGACTTCTGTCTTATAACCATCCGGCAGCGTCATTATGAAATCGTGTGCACAGACGGCTTTGGCGGCGGCAATGGCTTCCTCGTCCGTCGCGTCGAGCCTGCTGTATTTAATGTTGTCCATTATTGTGCCCGAGAATATGAACGTATCCTGCAGCATTACGCCCATCTGCTTCCTCAGCGACTCAAGCGTTACGCTTTTTACATCCATGCCGTCGATCATTACGCTTCCTTCCCGCACATCGTAGAACCGGCTTACCAGGCTGACGATGGTCGATTTGCCCGCTCCCGTGGGCCCTACCAGCGCAACAGTCTCACCGGGCCTGACGCTGAAGCTCACATGGTCCAGGATGACCTCATCCTTTTCGTAGCAGAACACAACATCCTTAAATTCCACCGCTCCCTTTATCTGCGGCATCTCAACAGCACCCGGCAGGTCTGCCACCGAGGGTTTCTCGTCGATGGTCTCGAATATCCTTTCAAGGTATGCGACTGCGTTTATAATGGAATTGTAGAAGTTGCCCAGGTTGCTGATAGGTTCCCAGAACCGCCACACGTAGCTTGTGAAAGCGATTATGATACCCGTGGTGATCCCGCCGGTCCCGAGCCAGTGAATACCTGCGAAAAATATTGCGCTGACGCTTGTCACAGATATAATGTCTATCATCGGCCACATCAGGAACTGTATCTTGATGGCTTCGATCCACGACTTCCTGTATTCGCTGTTTTGACCGAGGAAGATGTTCATGTTTTCATCCTCCCTGGCAAAAGACTGGGTCACTTTCATGCCGCAGATGCTTTCATGTATGTATGCGTTCATGTTCGACTGTTTCCTGCTGACTTTCTGCCATGCCTTACGCTGGGCATTTTTGATCAGGAGCGTGATCGCCACCAGTACAGGAAGACCGGTAAAGCATACAAGCGCCAGCCTTACATTCAGTACGAGCAGGAAGACTATTATCGCAACAAGGGTAAAAGCATCCGTTATTACGTTGATAATACCGTTTGAAAGCAGGTCGCTGAGGGAATTGACATAATTCACGACCCTGACCAGTATTTTCCCATGCGGCCTGCTGTCATAGTAGTCAAAGGGCAGTTTCTGTATATGCCTGAAAATATCGTCCCTTATATTGTAAATAACGCTCTGCCCTATATACGACATCGTCCTTATCCTGTACTTCATGCATATCGTATTGAATACAAGTATTACAAAATATATCAGTGCAAGTATGAAAAGTCCGCCTATATTTCCTGAAGGTATCATCTCGTCGATGGAGACCTTCACCAGGTACGGCCCCAGCAGAGCGAGCAAACTTGAAACGATCATCAGCATCACGGTAAAAGCCACCTTGCCTCTGTAAGGCTTCAGGTATCCCAGCAGTCTTTTCAGTTGCTTCGAATCAAATTTCGCTTCAAGTTCTTCATCTATGTCAAACTTGTTCCTTGCCATCTATTCGTTCACCACCTTGTCAAAATCGCCGTACTGGTTTATGAATATGTTGTAATAGTGCCCCCTCATCGCCAGGAGTTCTTCGTGCGTGCCTCTCTCGACTATCCTGCCGCCTTCGAGCACCAGGATGAGATCGGCATGTTTCACAGACGAGATCCTGTGGGCGATTATGAATGTAGTCCTGTTTTTGCAGAATTCCTTGAGGTTCTGCTGTATCTGATGCTCCGTTTCGATGTCCACGCTTGATGTGGTATCGTCAAGTATTATTATCGGCGCTTCCTTCACGATCGCGCGCGCCAGCGCTATCCTTTGCTTCTGGCCTCCGGACAGGCCCACTCCCCTTTCTCCGATTATCGTGTCATAACCTTCCGGGAATTCCGTTATAAACTCATGGGCACAGGCAAGTTCCGCAGCCCACTGGACCTTTTCGACCGGAACGTCGGATGCGCCGTAAGCGATGTTTCCCTCAATGGTCTCGGAAAACAGGAATATATCCTGCATCGCAACCGCTATGTTGTCCCTGAGGGTCCTGACATCATAGTCCTTTACATCCCTTCCGTCTATGAGCACAGTACCGCGGGTACAGTCATAGAATCTCGAAATAAGGCTCACGAGCGTTGACTTTCCGGACCCTGTCGGTCCAACTATGGCCACCGTCTGGCCCGGATACGCGCAGAAGCTTATGTCTTCCAGTACAGGCTCCTCTCCGTACCTGAAGCTTACATCCCTGAATTCCACACGTCCTTCAAGCTTTTTGGCGACAGCGCCCTCTTTGCTCCTGATCTTTGGCTCCCTGTCAAGGAGCGTCATTACTTTATCTGCAGATGTTGCAAATCTTTGAGTATCATTTATCAGCCAGCCTATCATCCTCATCGGGTTGTTAAGCGCCCAGAGGAAACTGTTGAAAGTGACGAGTTCTCCCAGGGTGATGCTTCCGCTGATCACCAGGATGCCGCCCGCAAGGATGATTATGACAGAGAGGAATCCTGCCACTGAATCCATAACGGGGAGATATTTCTCCCATATCCTTGAGGCATCCAGGTTGCAGTCCCTGAAACCGGCGTTCTCCCTTGAGAATTTATAGATTTCGTAGTCTTCCTGTGCGAATGCCTTAACGACCCTGTTTCCGCTGATGTTTTCCTGGACCACTGAATTGAGCCTTGCGAATTGCTCTCTTATCGCAGAAAACGCCGGTTTGACAGTGCTTGAGAGCTTGACAGCCAGAACGCCTGTTATCGGAGTGATAGCAAGCAGGATCAGGGTGAAGGTGGTATTGATGGTGAACATCACAATTACTACCAGTATCAGCGTAACGGCGTGCATGAATATCGAATATATGACATATGCAGTGAAATGCCTGACCGCTTCAAGGTCGCCGGTCATCCTTGCCATTATGTCGCCGGTTTTCGTGCGGTCGAAAAAGTCGAAATCAAGTTCCTGTATTTTCCTGAAGACATCTCTCCTGGCATTGTACACCACATTCTGTGAAATGTTCTCGAACATGTAGAGGTACATATACCTGAAAATGGCCCTCAGGACTGTGTTACCGACCATGATGAGAACCAGGGTAAGCAGCCTGTCGGTCTGGCCCTTGCCGATAACATCGTCAACTATGATCCCCTGTACGAATGGGTTGATGAGGTTCAGCAAATTCACGGCAAATACAAGTCCGAGGGCGGTAAAGAAAAGGAACCTGTACTTCTTCATCAGACCCCAGACCCATTTGAATTCTCTCATGTAAATCAACTGCCCTTTTCTATTTCGTGTTGGATTGCTTCTTACAATAATTATCAACGATTTACTTAGACAAGAAAATGTACATTTCTGCCTTTGTGATGTATAATCTTATAATGACGTTTATGACGGCCAATTATCATTGCAGGTTTTGTCAAAGGTTGGATGATCTATGTGCGATATTGGCATTAAGCCGGAAAACTTCAACCCGCAGGTATATTTTACTTTTAAAGGCAGATACGAAGAAAACCATGTGACCAAAGTACATTCCCATGATTTCGTCACGATGATCTATGTAATGTCCGGGAACTGCACGTACACCATCAACGGAGCTTCATACCGCGTAAGGAAGGGAGACATGCTCGTTTTTAACGCCAATGTGACACACGGCAAAAACGTCGGTGCAGGAGAAGAAATAATGGAACTGCATATCGGACTCGGGAATATATGTATCGACGGTTTGCCCCGAAACCACCTGGTGCCTCCCGATGCGCCTCCCGTTTACCACCTGCAGGATTATGAACAGCAATTCATCAACTGCTGCAGTGATATCTGCACTGAACAGGAAAACAACCTGCCCGGATGCGAACTGATGATAAAAGTGCACGTGATGAAGATGATGGTGCTTTTCATGAAAGCCACGAAAACGGATATCCACCGCAGCGCAAACACGCTGTCGGGCATCGATTCTTCCGATAAGGCCGTGATCGTTAATACCCTCATGAAATACATGAACGAGAACTATATGCACCAGATATCGCTCGAAACGATCTCGAAAAAAATCTACCTGAGTCCCGCCTACATTTCTAAGGTGTTCAAAGAGGAGACCGGCGAGACTCCGATAAATTATCTTATAAAGATACGCCTCGCCAAAGCACGGGAAATGCTGATGGCAGGCGGCAGGTCCGTAAAGTCCATTGCCCGTGCCGTCGGATACGACGACGCATATTACTTCAGCAAGCTGTATAAGAAATATCACGGCGTCGCCCCGTCAAAGGTATTAAAGGATAGGGGACACTCCGGTCTTTATTCCACCCAGTGCAGGGGTTCGAAGTAATCCGTGTAGACGCCGTAAGCTCCTTTGTCCCTCAGCTTGATATACTCATTATAATCGTTTATGGTATGTATATATATGGGAATGCCCAATTCGGAGTATTTTTCAAGCAGTTCGGGTTCAGCCCGGCTTTGGGCTATCGTCAGTCCAAACAAAGGCTGTTCGCTGCAGAATTCAAAAATCTCATCCCCTATAGTTTTGATCCTGTACAACGTCAGGATGATATGCTCATAGCCGAGGTTCCTGACCGGCTCGTATTCCTCCGGGTAATATATCTGCGGGATGATCCTCTCGCTGGCTTCGGGGTAATTTTCCCTTATGTATCCTAATATTTCGACATTGTTTTCTTTAATATCAGTGATGATATACGCGTCATCATGCTTTGCGAGCCACTGCGCAAGCTTGTTCAGATCCATGAACTCAAGGCCCAGGATGCCGGTTCTTTTTATGAAATCTTTATATTCCGGCTGTTCGGTGGAATACTTGATCCCGGCGAACCAATTGGCATTGCCCCAGTCATGCAGCAACACAGGGATGCCGTCAGAAGTAAGGCTTATATCCATTTCTATAAATCGAAAACCTTCCGCGTATGATTTGTTAAGCGCTTGCAGTGAGTTTGTCATACGAATACCGTAAATGTCGCCTCCGGCATGGGCTACAAGCCTGGGCGCCTCCGGGGTTATGGCAGCAGGGCTGCCGCCATGCTGTTCGTCGCTGATGCCAAATTTATTATCGGCAATATCTTGCTCGTTGTCACTGCCCTTATGTTGACCGGTATCTTCATCGTTCGGAAAATTTCCTGTATTGTCGGTATTCAATGCTGACATACTGTTCCCGGTGCTCTGCAGCACATAATCGACAGTCCCGTGCAGCTTTCCCGGGTCCTGTTCCTGCGTTTCTGCCTGCGTCTGAACACCGGCTTGCACCTGGTCCCCGGCCTGTTCCTGGCCGGGATCATTTTCCTGCGCCTGATTCTGCTGCTGGTTCTGACCATTATTCAGATTTTGATTTTGAAACGTGTTTGAGGCTTTGCTCATGCATGCAGTCAACAAGAAAAAAACATATGCGGTTAAAAGGACCAGTAAAGCCTTCCTCCGTCTCATTCTCCACTCACCCCGACCTAAGCGCTTTCAAGGCAAACATATATTTTAAGCTTACCCCTTGCATTTCGTATCGTCAATATTTTATGCTTGACTGAAAATATAATAAGAAGTATTTTTGTAACGATATGGTATAATATCCTTTACATGAATATATTGGGAGAGTGGGGTCAAGTGAGAATAACGGATGACGCTGTCATCAGCATCAGGAACCTCCGGATGCGCTTCGGTGAGAATGAAGTGCTCAAAGGGATAGACATGGATATATATAAAGGTCAGATCATTGGATATATAGGGCCTAACGGCGCCGGCAAAAGCACCACGGTGAAGCTGATGCTCGGCATACTGGACGGCTACGAAGGCGAGATAAGGATCTTCGGGGAAGATATCAGGAACGGGAGTGTCGAATACAAGCGAAGGATCGGATATGTGCCCGAATCCGCGGATGTGTACGAAAGCCTCACGGCCCAGGAATATCTCACATTTGTCGGAGAACTGTACGGGCTGGATTATGAAACCGCAGAAGCAAAAGCGTCAAAGCTGATGTCGCTGTTTGGTATCGAAGATGTATACACCTCCAGGATCTCATCCTACTCGAAGGGAATGAGGCAAAAGCTCCTCATCATATCGAGCCTTTTGCACGATCCCGACATCCTCTTTTTCGACGAACCTATGAGCGGTCTCGATGCCAACAGCGTGATGGTGTTCAAGGAAATAATGTCGTCCCTGGCAGCCCGGGGGAAAACCATATTCTACTCATCACACATTATGGACGTGGTCGAAAAGATCAGCAGCAGGATAATCCTGTTAAGCGACGGAAAAATCATTGCGGACGGTACCTTCGATGAACTGAAGAAAAACGCTGAGGGCTCGCTGGAAGAGATCTTCAACAAGCTGACCGGTTTCAGCAAACATAAGGAAATAGCAGACACGTTCATTTCAGTAATAGAAGGTAAGGACGTCACAGTTGAGGAGGGCGTCCCGTCATGATAAAGCATTCGGTCACAAGGAAGGTATGCCATGATTAAAGAAAAGACCGCAAACGGGGATACTGCCATGAATAAAGACACAACTGCGAAAAATGCAGATGCGGGAACCGCATCAACATCAAAAAATCCTGCAGCTGAGCCGCGGCTTCTGAAATTCCTGGACAGATTCGCCAGTGTGTTCAGGCGCTGCGGTGTCGATTACAATAAACTCAGGCTGATCCTCCGTATCAAGATGCTGATGGATACACGAAGGTTACCGACTGTCTTTGCCAACAGCAATAAAATCAATGAAAAAAGCAACTATTTTAAAAAAGCCCTGTTTTTATACGCATTTATGGGGCTATTCGCCGGCCTCATAGTATTGGTGCCCTTTCCAACGTTCCTTAAATTCAACATGACAACAGGCGTAATAATATTTTTGCTGATGTCCACGATGATCTCCGATTTTTCATCGGTACTTCTTGATGTCAGGGAAAAAAACATACTGCTTCCGAGGCCGGTAGACAACAAAACGGTGAATATTGCGAAAATAATACATATCATATATTACCTGTTATATATTACAGCAGCCCTGGCCGGCCCTTCACTGGCAATAGGCACATTGAGACACGGACCTGTATTCCTCGCCGTATTCCTGCCGGAACTTATACTGATATGCGGCTTTGTGGTATTTTTTACATCGATCCTTTATACATTCATACTTGTATTTTTTGATGGTGAAAAGCTGAAGGACATAATCAACTACTTCCAAATCGTTCTCTCAGTAACAGTACTTGTTTTCTATCAACTCATAAGCCGCATATATGATATATCCGAAATCTCGATGACTTCTGCGCCCGCATGGTGGCATTATCTCCTGCCTACCGCATGGTTTGCCGCTCCGTTCAGCATTTTCCTTGAACGCGATTTATCGGTTTATTATGTGAGTCTCAGCATCATTGCCCTTGCAGTGCCGGTCACATCACTGATCCTTTATATCAGGATCGTGGCGCCCCGCTTTGAGAAAAACTTGCAGAAGCTGAACAACAACGGCATGAGAAACCGCCGCTTCGGATCGTTCAGAAAGCGTTTCCAGGAAAAACTGGCAGCCCTGCTATGCCGGACAGATAATGAACGTCTGTTTTATCAGTTCACACGGAATGTTTCAGGAAATGAACGAAAGCTTAAACTCAGCCTTTATCCGTCTCTGGCATTTGCGGCTGTAATGCCGTTCATAATGATGCTGGGAACCTTAGGCGGCGGGAAATCAGCAGAAGAAGTTATCAGCAGCATATCGGACGGTTATTACCATTATGGTCTGTATATAACGGCGGCTATCATGGGAAGTGTCCTTCTGATGCTCAACAGAAGCGAAAATTACAAAGGCGCCTGGATCTACAAGGCATTGCCCATTGATACGCCTGTGCCCGTTTTCAGAGGTGCGGTCAAAAGCTTCCTGCTCAGGTATATTATCCCCGTTTTTCTATTCCCGGCGGTCATCCTCATACTGATCATGGGGGTAAAAGTGGTCCCTGACGTAATATTGGCATTTTTCAACATGATGGTACTGGTTCTGCTCGTATTCAAGATGTCAAAAAAAGAGCTCCCGTTCTGCAGGAGCTTTCAGCACACAGTTGATGGGAACACCGGGGGAGTGGTATTCCTGTCATTCTTCCTGATAGCATTTATGGCGGGGATCCACTTCGCGCTGTCATTTGCCCCGCCTTTTGGTGTGATTGCAAATATCGCCGTTTCAGTGCTTCTCAGTGTTTTATTGTGGAGAAGCTGCTTCAGGATCTCGTGGAAGGATGTAGAATATTAAAAAGTACATTGCGTACTGGAAAATCAGTTGCGCACTGCATCACTTTTGCGGCAGGAGCCCGATGATATAGTTGGTAAGCTCCTTCGCTGCTTTTTCATGGGCATGTTTGCCCGGGTGGGATCTCGATCCCATTGTTTCGTTTGTAGTGTTGGGAAGCTGGAAGACCGACACTTTCCTGTCTCCGGTGCTGCGGGTATATGTGTCGGCCGCCCGGTAGACCGACGGCATCAGGGGCGCGCCGCACATTCCGTAAGCCCACACTATATGCGCGTTTTTATTGTACTTCCTCAGTTTTCTGAGGAAACCTGCAGCCGCGTTTTCAAATGCCGCCAGATCTTCCTCGTTGAATGTGCCGTCTTCATTCAGCCTCTGCTTATGTCTGGCGCCGGTTGCTTCGTCGGCCCATTCAGGCGAATTGAACGCATTTGCATCGTTGGTCCCGAGGTTGACAACTATCACGTCCGGCTGCCATGCGTCAAAATCGTTTTGTCCAAATGCATCCGGCACCGTGCCGTTCTCTTTAGGCAATATTCCGCAGATCTGCTCATAGTAACGGGGTATGCTGCAATTCGGGTTGTTGTCCCAACTGGTCAGGACGCCCCATCCGCTTTGGGAAACGACCCTGTAGTCAGCATTCAGCGCTTTTGCCGTCAGATAGGTATAATTGTCCACAGCGCTGAACCACATGGGGATCCAGTCCTGTTCGCATGATGCCCCGACAGTCCCTTCCCCTGAAGTTATGCTGTCGCCTATGAACTCGATTTTGTACGGCCTGTCCTCAACGGGAAGGAATTCCCCGTCAAATCTCACAGAATGTATATGTACCAGGCATCCTTTGTCAAAGCTCATTGGCTGGACATCCTTCATTATTCGCACATTCTTTGCGGCGCCCGCGTTCATCCCTCTGAATACGCATAACCAATGTCTTCCCGCAGTCACCATCTGCCTTGCTACAGGATATGAGTTGATGAGTATGCTTATCCACGGCTCATACACATCATAATCCGTCTCGACCTCGATCCACAGTTCCGAACCTTTGGCATTGAACTCGATTCCGCTTCCGGTCCAGAAAAGCGTCAACGGTGAAAGGCACCCGGTCGTGCGCCCGTGGACCTTCATATTCCCGATCTCAGGTAATGAATACACCTTCAGATTGCCTTTTTCTTTCATAAAGCCCACCCAAACAGTATATTATCTATAAGGCATAACTGCAGTCACTTATGGTACGTCTCACCGTGTATTACTGAATACATGACTTTTTATTTTACATATAAAAAGACCTCCAAAAAAGGAGGTCCATTTAAACTATCGAGTTAGATTAATCGGTAGGGTGGCACTCCTACATCTCTTTAAAGACCATACTAAATCCGTTTCCGCAACTCTTCATACTCATCAGGAGTTATTTCTATATCTTTCAATATTTTTCTAATAAGACCCCTTCCCAAATCTTCTCCGTGAAATGGAACAACTGTAGTTCTTCCATCGGCGTGCTTATAACTTTTATGACTTCCTTTCTGGCGTATCTCCTTAAATCCAAGGCTTTCCAATATTTTAGCCATATCTTTGGAAGAAATAATAGTCAGTTTACTCATACGACAACCTCGATTTGCTGGACTCCTACAAACTCATTCTGGAAGAACCCATCATCTTCTGTTTCCAGACACAATTCAATTGCCTCTTTTATTCTAGGAAGCAATTCCTCTACTGTTTTAGCCTGAGTATGGCATCCTTTCAACGCTGGAACAGAACCAACATACATTCCATCTTCATCTTTTTCTATCAAAATAGTAAAGTTATACTTTTTCATAAAATCACCACCTGATATTATTATATCATATTCAGAACATATGTTATACCATGTTATGAGGATAATACTGCCTTTCTCTCACTTATGGTACGGCTCACCGTTGATGATCTTGAATGCCCGGTATATCTGCTCGAGCAATATAAGGCGGGTCAGTTGATGAGGAAATGTCATGTCAGACAGGGACAGCCTCACGTTACCTTTTCTTATAAGTTCAGGAGCAAGTCCCAGGGAACCCCCTATAACAAAGGTAATACTGGAGTTCCCGCTTATCATACAGTTTTTCAGCACCTTTGCAAACTCTTCGGAACTCTTTTTTGCACCCTTTACGTCCAGGACTATGAGGTAATCTCCGTCCTTCACTTTGCCAAGAACTCTGGATGCTTCCCTGCTTTTGATCTGTTCCTCCCGGGCTGCGCTTAAATCATCAGGCGCCGGTTCATCCGCTGCTTCAATGATCCTGAGATCGCAGAACCGGGACAGGCGTTTTGAATACTCCTCAATGCCTTCCTTCAAATAGTGTTCTTTGATCTTTCCGACTGCTATGATGGTAACCTTCATATGATTTTTCCACGTAAACTTTCTTATTGATAGTCTATCCAAAAACCATCTTTTACACGGCACTTTCCCTGTGAATCTTCCAAACAGCCAGACTGTTCTCAATGTCACCGGGCCAGCCTGCCTGTTTCCGCACTTCATAACCCCATGATTTCGCAGAACTGTCCCCAATAAATCCTGATTTCCAGGAGTAAACCCAATTCTGCAGAACCGTCCCCCAGTTTTGCAGAACTGTCCCCAAAAACCATGCCGTCAGATCTCGATCACCCTGCTTGCGCGGTCACGGAGGGCTATGTCAAGCGTGATGTCAGAGCCGGCGTTTACGCACTTCTCACACAGTACGCTGCGCACAGTCTGGTATGCCAGTTCCGGAAAGTTGTTCTCCTTGCTCAGGTGCCCGAGCAGGAACTTTTTTGTGCCGCGCTCTGCCATATAGGCGACTACTTCTCCGGCAGCATCATTGGAAAGGTGGCCGTGCTTGCCTGCGATACGCTGTTTCAGCGGCCACGGATAAGGCCCCATTTTGAGCATCTCCAGGTCATGGTTCGATTCCAGCAGCAACAGGTCGCTGTCCTCAAAGTTGCGGAGCAGATCCATGCTGATATGGCCGATATCGGTGGCAATGGTAGCCTTCCTGCCCGCTGAAGAAAAGCTGTAGCCCACCGGCTCATTGGCGTCGTGCGGTATCGGGAACGGGGTAATGGTAATGTCCCCTATTTCAAAAGGCACATATGAAGAGAATATTTTTTTATTGCACTCGCGGACAGGGCCGATCATCTGATCCATTGCTTCCCATGTGCCCCGGCTCGCATATATGGGCAGGTCGTACTTTCGCGACAGGACGCCTGCGCCCCTGATATGATCAATGTGTTCGTGGGATACTAAAATGGCGCTGATTTCCGACAGTGATTCTCCTATCGAACACAACGCCCCGGCTATCTTTTTGCCGCTCAATCCCGCTTCGACAAGCAGCTTCGTTCTCTCTGCCGCTATGAATACGGCATTGCCGCTGCTGCCGCTGAATAAACTGCAAATTTTCATCCCTGTATCACCGTAATATAGCACTGCAGCCCAAAGTGCTGCTTTCCTTCAGTAACTACGCCAATGCTGTTATTCTTCAATCCTTACGATATCTGCCCCGAGGCTCTGAAGCTTTTCGACGAAGTTTTCATAACCCCGGTCTATGTACTTTACATTGCTCACCTCTGTCTTGCCTTCGGCTGCGAGGCCAGCAAGCACGACCGCTGCCCCGGCCCGCAGGTCGATGGCGTTGACCTGGGCGCCCGTTAACGTCACGGGACCTTCAATAATAGCCATGCCGCCGTTTGCGCGTATCTTCGCACCCATCCTGCGCAGCTCGTCCACGTACTGGAACCTTTGCGGCCATATGCTTTCCGTTATGGTGCTGTTCCCTTCCGCGAGACACAGTAGTACGGTCACCGGCGGATGGAGGTCGGTCGCAAAACCGGGATAAGGGAGCGTTTTTATATTCACCTTCCGGATGGTCCCGTTGCCGCCCGTCACCCTTATCCAGTCATCTCCCTCTTCAACATTGATGTTCATTTCCTGAAGCTTTGCCGAGAGGGATTCCAGATGCTTCGGTATGACATTCCTTACGGTCACGTCGCCGCCGGTGGCGGCTGATGCTATCATAAACGTTCCCGCCTCGATCATATCCGGTATTATGGAGTGGACGTTGCCGCCTTTAAGGGACTTTACTCCTCTTATCTTTATGACATCGGTGCCTGCGCCCTTTATATCCGCTCCGGCAGCATTGAGGAAATTGGCCGTATCCACTATATGAGGTTCCTTTGCGGCATTTTCGATAACAGTGGTGCCTTCGGCCATGACTGCCGCCAGCATGAGATTGATCGTCGCTCCGACACTGATAACGTCAAGGTATATCTGGTTCCCTGTCAGTTTCTCAGCAGAAAGTTTAATCATTCCATTTTCAATGACGACCTTCGCACCTAAAGCCTCAAAACCTTTTATATGCTGGTCTATCGGCCTGTGACCGAAATCACAGCCGCCGGGCAGGGCCACTTCCGCTTTCCCGAAACGGCCGAGCAGCGCTCCCAAAAGGTAATATGAAGCCCTCATGCTTTTGATCATGTCGTAGGATGCTATATAGGAATTTACATCGGTGGAATCGATGAGAACTGTGTTCCTGTCTTCGAATGTGACCTTCGCTCCAAGCTGGGTGAGCGTTTCCTCCAATATGCGGGTGTCTTTTATATCAGGAAGATTTTCTATCCTGCAGCTTCCTTCGATCAGCAATGCCGCAGGCAATACAGCTACCGCTGCGTTTTTGGCACCGCTTATATAGATATCGCCTTTCAGCGGCTTGCGTCCGTGTATGATGATTTTCTCCAATCCCTGCGCACCTGCTTTCTTGTCATTCGTGTAAAAAGGCAGAATATGCCCTTGTTCCCTGTTACATTATATCACTGTTTCATGCAATACTACAACGGCATTTTGATGCGCGGGCTTCAGCCATCGGATAACAGGCTGCGGATACAAGATAACAGGTCCTATGTGCCAGATAAGAGAAGCAGATATAGAATAACAGGTACCCTGCGCCAGGCGTCGGACTGCAGGCAAAATGTGCCGAGTGCAGGCCGGCAGATATCATGCGGCAGGCGTCAGGCAGCAGGTACCATGTACCAAGTATCATACATCCCGCGGCAAGCGCCATGTACCTGGTATAGAGCGGCAAGCGTCAAATGCCAGGCATCATGCTCAGGTGTCATGCGGACTGATATACACAGGCTCATGCATTCCCTTTATTTTGACACGCCAGACTGGCAGTAGCTCTACTGTTTCCACATCTCCCATCGATGGCTCCTCCAGCTTGTATCCGCTGTCTATGGATGTGATGACCATGTTGCTTTTTCCTTTAAAATAGGTAAGCAATGCCTGATAGGCCTCGAACTTTTCGATGTTTTCATTTGAAAATCCTTTGAACTGATGCCTCCTGTATTCGAGACGGCTTACCTCCCTGCCCCTGAGCGTGATGGAAAAGTAATTATCGAACAGCAGTGATCCGCCATATGTTTCTATGTAGTCCAATGTCCAACCGCCGTCACCGTTCTCTTCTGAACGGTCCAGCACATACTTTCCGGCAAGCAGTCCTTTTTCCTTCATGAACTTCATTGCAGCCTCTTCGGCTTCCATCATGCCGGCAGCCTCCCGGACCCGGGATGCGTTTTCGGCAGTGTATATGAAACTGTCAATACCGGTGAATTCGATCTTACCGTCATTGCTGAAAAATCGAGAACCGTCCCCGGAAACTTCATATTCCGGTCCCAAAAGCCTTTCGGCGATATTTCCTCCGTCCAGTTCACTTTTTATGTACACAAGCCTGCTGTTGCCGCCCGGCTTCGAAGGGATCTCACATTCAAGCCTGATACCCCTTTGCTCCAGTATCAGCCTGGTGTTTTCCAGGGTCTCCTTGCTGACGCCCTGGCTGCTGCGGAATATCAGCATGTTTGCAAGCAGAAAAACGTTGAAAACCAGCAGCAGGACAATAACTACGTTTTTAGCTTTTGATACATCCATATATCAATCTCCTTCTTCGGCGATCATATCAAGATAAGCCGTGGCCCCTTCCCCCGTCGTTATTATCAGCGCAGGCTCAAGTAACTTATCCTTGCTGCTGAGGATATAATAGCCTGTATCTATCCTTGATATGTTTATATTGCGCCACAGGATGTTTTCATTTGATAAAAGCTCCATCAGCCTGTCATTATAATTGTGCGTGCGCCCGATCCTGAAACTTCTGATCAGCCAGTCGCATTCCAGTACCCGTCTGCTGTCGGCAAGTATCCTTATCGCATAGCCCAGTTTACCGCCGTTTCCGTCCTTTGTTTCATATTCCGTCCTGACTTTCAGGCCGTATACACGGTAGTCGAAGCCGAACTCATATATGCCGCCGGCTTTTTTCTCGACAGACGATAAGATTATATCTGTTTCCGGCTCTACCAATTCGTTTATTCCGGCCATGAATTTATATGCGTTCATCAGCGCTTCGCTTGCCTTTGTCCCGCTCGTGTCTGCGCTGCCGAGATACCGGTATGTAAGATATCCGTCTGAATAATACCTGTAAATGTTGTTCCCATACGTATACTGGATCATATCTCCGTTATATGTATACTTGTTGTACCTGCCTTCTTCATCTCCAAGTATGATATTTGCCAGCATATCTTCATCATTTGCCGCCGCCGGCAGATCCGCCGACAGGACCCTGTAAGGCCAGTACCTCGGCGAAGAAACTACATAAAGGACATCAGGCTCATCCCCGGACTTATTCAGCTTGCTTCCGGACAGGGTCTTGTATTTACGGTACTTATTCTTGCTGCCTTCTTCAAGTTTGCTTATTACGTTCGTAAGATTGGCAGCCTGTTCATACCTGACCTGGTCCGTACTGTATACCGTGCCGTCATCACCGCAGATGTAGAATGTGCCGGTATCCTCGCGCACTATATCCTTTCTTACCATAAGTTTGCTGAATCGTGGCATATCCTGCACAGGACTTCCCATCCCGAGGAACCATCCCAGCAGATCGGGCTCCAGATAAAATCCGAAATCGACAAGGATACCCCTCTTTGTAACTATTTCTTCCCATTTCTCATCTGACACGTTCAGTTCTGCGTTACCGGTCGCGATCCTGCTCAGCCCTGCGATCACTTCATTGAAAAATTTCATGTAATGGTCATGGTCATTTGAGATTATCCAGTAATCATTATCTCCATTGGAAACGACAAGCTTGTCAGGTACGAACAGGTTCTCCCTTATGGCTTCATTGCTGACCTGGATATCTTTGCTGAAAAGTGCCGATAAAAAACTAAAAGGAGTCCCCTGGTTCTGATAGTTCCAAAGGATCCCCACCTGTAAAAGACCTGTTATTATCAAGATAAAAATAAGGACCGTCTTCAGTCGTTCTTTCAATTCACGGCTCATTTAAGTCCTCGCTGTTATGTAGTTTACTTACTGCCGAACCAGTCAATGATCTGCTTCCCTGTCTTCTTCAACTGGGCCCACCAGCTGTCTTTGAAAACGGTAACCGCAATCGGGGTATACTGGATGTGTTCCGGGTCCTTCTCGGAAGTCCTGTATGCTATGAGAAGCAAGTCGTATTCGCCGGGGTCAAGTTCGAGTTCGGTCGATAATGCACCGGAACCGATATTAAGCACTCTGTCTCCGTCGGGAAGTTCGATTATCTCATACATGCCTGACTCACTGCTGAGCATCGCTATCAATATCTCAACATCCGTATATTCTGATTCGAAGGAGATTTCAAAAGTTTTTCCATATGTGGTGACATCCCCTTCGATATTCTCGGGCTTCTTTATGGTTACGACAGACTGCCCGTTGCTTACAGGCTTGCCTGCTTCCAGCACTTTTCTGATAGCGCGCCAGAATGCGGCGTCGGGATCTTCCTTCTGCTCCTTATCCTTCTCAGTACCCCCGGAAGTTTCTTTTTCCGCGGAAGCGGCATTTGTTTTGGTTTCACCGGTGCCGGTGGTCTTAAAAGCAACATTTGATCCGGTCTGGCTTCCGCCGTCCTTCTGGGTGCTGTTGTTTGAAGGCAGAGACGCAGGTATATTTGAAGGCGCGACAATTGAATTTGCAGGTAATGCCGCAGCTGCATTCGAAGTCGCTGACGTACCCGACGGTGCATTTACGGTCGTTTTTGAAGATGTGCCCGTATTACCTTCTTCAGGTTTTGCATATGCTGCAGATACGGCTACTATGAATATCAGCAGCATTATGAAAACAACACTCAGTTTTTTCAGCATTGACCATATCTCCCAAACTGCTCAGCCGTCATCGGCCGCAGATAAATGCATTTTAGCCAGCTTTATTATACAGAAATAGTGTTACAGAAATATTACATGCCATTTAAGATTAAATTACATAAAAATCCCTCAAAACGCACTATTTTACGGGCCTGTCTGCCTCACCGGAAGCCTGACCGTAACTTCCGTACCGACGCCGACCTTACTGCTTATGTTAATCGAACCTTTATGGGCCTCCACGATCTCCTTCGCTATGGACAGGCCAAGACCCGTCCCGCCCATTTCCCTTGAACGGGCTTTGTCCACCCTGTAAAATCTTTCGAATATCCTGTCTATATCCTCTTCCGGTATGCCTATGCCTGTATCTGCAACCTTGAAATATACATCATTATATATTTTACCGATGTATACGGTGATTTTTCCGCCTTCCGGCGTATACTTCACGGCATTGCCAATGATATTGAACGCCACCTGCTCGAGCCTGCCGTAGTCTCCTTCTATCTCGGGTATCTCATTCAGTTCAAAGCATTCGATCGTCTGGCGCCTGGAATCAGCTTCGATTTTCATTCTATCGGCAACATTCCTCACCAATTCGACAAGTGACATTTTTTCAAAATTCCACTTGGTCTGCTGGTAATCCAGCCTTGAAAGCTGAAGCAGGTCTCTTATAAGCCTGGTCATCCTGTCCGCTTCGGAATTGATGACAGTCAGGAAGTGTTCCGCAGTCTCCCTGTCTTCCAGCGCACCGTCCAGGAGCGTTTCCGAATAACTCTTTATCGACGTCAGCGGCGTCCTGAGCTCATGGGAGACATTTGCAACGAATTCCTTGCGCATGTTTTCAAGACGCTGCTGTTCGGTGATATCCTGCAGTACTGCAATGACGCCCTCAGGCTTTTTGCTCTCATCTGTAAATACGGCGTAGTATACTTTGACGGTCTTCTCCCCGATGGTCAGATTCATCTCGGTCGTGTGCTTCGACTGCAGATAAAGTACATCTTCAAAAGAGTATTCAAAGCCGAAACGGTCCCGGTATTCCTGGAAAGTCTTAAGGCCTTCGGCGCCCAGTATGCGGCAGGATGCAGGGTTCGTGTGTATGACTTCACCCATGAGATTGAATGCGATAATGCCGTCCGTCATGTAGTTCAGGATGGTCTCCAGTTTGCTCTTTTCGCTGGATATCTCTATGAGATTGCTTTTCAGGTTGGCAGCCATGTAGTTGAAAGTGTCCGCCAGTTTCCCTATTTCATCGCCGGACCTGACCTCCAGTTCCTGGTCGAAATCCCCCCTCGCGATGCTTTCTGCCTTACGCATCAGTTTTGTCAGAGGATATGTGATCGTACGCGAAAAAAAGTAACCTGCCACAAAAGCTATGACAAAACCGATCAGCAGGCTTGTATATATGATATTGTTGAAATACCTCGTGATATCGGCCCAGTCGTCCTTGTAGTATCGGAAATAGATAATGTTTCCGCTTACAGGTCTGGCGTAGTCGTAAAAGCTCATGCTGCTTGATGTTTCAAGTATTTTTTTGTTGTTTTCAGTGCCTGTCATTGCCTGCACAAAGTTGTCCGAAGCAAGAAGCGACTTTATGGCCAACTCGCGCGGGTTGCTTAAGAGTTCTTTATCATTCGTATAATAAATCTCGCCGTTTTTATCGATTATGGTGTAACTTCTGTTTTCTAGGTTAAGCAGAAAAACGTCTTTACTGTTTTCCAGTGCCGTTTTCAGCTCTTCAGCGCTGTGCGGACCGTTTTTGACGGACCATTCCTCGAATCCCTTTTCTATCCTCTTTCTGAAGTCGTCATAGTATTTGCTCTCTATCCTGCTGTTCAGATACAGCCCTATCGGAATGACAAGGCAAAATATGATCAGGCAGAAGAAACTGACCAGACGCCACTGTAAACTTCTCCGGAACATATACACCTCTTTCACAGACATCTCGATATAAATAAGACCAATATCGGCAGAAACCGGATTTCTCCGGTTAAACAGCGAGCGTCCGGCTTTTCGATGCCAGACGCTGTCATTTACTCTTCAGGTTTATCGAAATAATACCCTACCCCGCGCTTTGTCAGGATATATTCACAATTGGCAGGATCCCTCTCAAGCTTTTCCCTGACTCGCCTGACGGTCACGTCAACGGTCCGTACATCGCCGTAATACTCATAGCCCCAGACTTTCTCGAGGAGGTTCTCCCTCGTGAATATCTGTCCGGGATGCATGGCAAGGAACTTGACCAGTTCGAATTCTCTCAGCGTCAGTTCGATGGCTTTTCCGTCCCTCTTCACTTCATACCTGTCGCAATCGATCGTCAGGTCTTTTGCCTGGATTATGCTGGCAGTCCTGGTCGCGGCGACCTCTTCCATCGCCGTTCTTCTGATGTTCGCTTTGATCCTTGCCATCAATTCCCTCTGGCTGAACGGCTTCGTGATGTAATCATCGGCGCCCAGTTCGAGGCCGAGCACCTTGTCCACCTCTTCCTCTTTTGCAGTAAGCATGATTATCGGCATAGTGAGGGACTGCCGCAGCTTTCTGCAGACGGTAAAGCCGTCCATTTTCGGCAGCATCACATCCAGCAGGATGAGATCCGGGTTTTCACTAAACGCAAGCTCCACCGCCTGCTCGCCGTCGTAAGCCTCGATAGTGTCGAATCCTTCTTTTTTCAGGTTGAATTTCAGGATGTCGACAATATTTTTTTCATCATCTACGATCAGGATCTTTTTACCCACAGAATACTCTCCCTTTACATTACAAGCTATGATAATACAGCAATCAAGAAAATAAACCGGTCAGCCTGGAACGTATTTAACCCAGACAGTCAAAATCTGAATGAACCACTGTATATTATACCATTTGTGAAATGCTAAGCATAGTTTAAATATGAATTATAACATTTTACCATGGAAACCACAAGTTTCACATGATATCAGGCTGCCAGTTATCTTACATTCACCGATCATTAGCCATGTAATGGAAATTAAATGATTCAACAGCCAGGTAATAATCGATCAACGAGTTATTGTAAGTCATCAAAGCCTGGTCGCAAGCCAATGAAACTTTATCCATATCAATCTTGTTGATCATACCAAGCGTAAACCGCTTATCAGATATCTCTTTCTGCATAACGGCTTTTTCATAGCTAAGTTTGTTGATTCTTACAGTATCAAGCGAGTTTAATATATTATTATAGTCTGCTCTTATGCTTCGTTCCATAGAAATTTTGGCGTCACGTATGTCGTATTCCAGCTTATGGAGCGTAACCTCAAGATCATCTATTTCATCCGGTCTCACATTAAACGAGTAATTCCTGTATATATCCCTTTCTTTCTCTGTCAGCATCCTTTTTGTTTCCAACTGCCTGATTGAATATCCATTGCTGCAGTTTTCCATGATCAATTCTGAAATATCATCTATTTCGAATACTTCAAAAGGTATTTCCTGCTTGCTGATTTGCGTATTTTTGTCCAGTTCATACCCGATCATGGCATTTAGTTCCATGATCATGGCGCTTCTTTCGTTCTCCAGTTTGCTCAATGCTGTCTGGGCGTTATCTACTGAAATCTCCATTGAAAGCAGTGTAGATTCCGCAGCAAGCCCGTTCTTGACTTTTACTTTCTGCATTTCCAGCTCAGATATCGCCTGTTCGATATTTTTCTTCTGCAGTTCGATCTGGTTTTCCTTTTGCTGAAGCCTGAAAAATTTCGTCATCACATTAAGCTTTATATTGCGCTCTTCATTCTGCTTCTGCCATTTCAGTTCATCAAGTTCATTGAGTTTTTGCAGAGGGACAAGAATTTCCGTTTTCTTAAGGGCTATTCTTTCTTCGGAGCTTTCCCAGTTTTTCCCCACAGCATTTTTCGAATCTGAAAGCGCTTTGTTATAATTTCTCTCTGCTATAACTATTTTTTCGTCATATAATTTAAGCGACGTACTGTTTTCTAATGCCAAACCGATAGCTTGCTGCAGTTCCAGTTCGCTGTCCGGGTCAGTATCCGATGCAATTGCTATGGTTGGAAAAACTGAAGCTATCATGAAAATAATGATAAAAGGCAACGATAATAACTTTTTCATTGCAATCCTCCTTGAACGGAATAGCTCGGGCCAATTCCGGATGCTGTATTCAGTCTGTCAACAGCATTGTTATACTTATATACGGCATTGATATATTCGATTTCAGAATTCTTTAAAGAAGCCTGGTATTCCAGCATAGTATTGAAATCTATCTGCCCGGCTTCATATTGCTTTTCGGCACTGTTAAACTGCTTTTTGGCATTATTGAAATCCTTCAAGGCCAGAATAGCGTCGTTATATTTAGACACTACATCCATATATCCTGTCCTGATATCGACAGTTACTTTTAAAACTGCTTCATTATATGCGGTTTCTGCCTCATCAGCAGCAATTTGTGCGTCGATCCTTTCCGTAAGAAGTTCATGAGTGAAATATTGCTTTACGACATCAAGTTCCCTGCTCCTGTTATTCAGATCTATTTGTGCCGACAATATCTCTTCTCTTTCTGACAAAGCTCTTTTCAAATAATAATCGTATGTAGAGTGGAGTTTCAGAGTGTTCTTTACAGTCGCAGATTCCAATATGATCTCCCGGTCCATAGGAATACCCAATTTACTTTTCAGGAGTATCTCCATATTCTGAATATTTCTTTCTGCCATACCGATAGTTATTTCCTGCTGCATCAACGCTGTATCGGAACTGTATACGTCAAATTGAGATATAAGTCCGTTTTCATAAAGCTTATGCATTTTTTTATTCTGCTCGGTATAAGTTTCAAGGTAATTCTTCTGTATTGCCAGTTCATTTTTCATCAAAAGTATGTTATTATATGTTTCCCTTATATCGGAAGCAAGGGTTTTGTTTATTAAAGATCTCTGATTTCTGGCTTTTTCAACCTGGGCATATATCTGGTAGCATGAAAATTCTCCCGGTTTTATATAATTGTTGAATTTATCGATACCTGACAGCTGAGGCGGTGTAAGGCCATACATGGCTCTGAACATTTCAAGCTGCATCCTTTCCAGCGGTTCGAGTTCCACACCATTTTTGTCCCTCGTATAGAGGCTGTTGTATAACTCGATATACTCCAGCTGCTGCTGCAGCATATTCCAGTATTGTCTCTGGTTATTATAAGTTTCCCACAGGCTGTCGATATACTGTTCAATCTCCTGAATTTGATACGAATAACCGACAGCCATATCAATCGCATCATCCAATGTCAGTTTTACAGCTTCATTTTCATCTTCCTGCATAGCACTGACACAAAACGGCGATACAGTGAAAAATATACATAGCAAAAGAATGAAAGATAATATCTTTAACGGAGCTTTCATATTATCTCCTTTCAGCCGGGATTTACCAATACAATATACTGATAATTCGCCTGATTTTCTTTTCTATTTGCCAACTTTTACAGTTATAGTATTATTGGCTCCTTTCCTCCCTGTAATATCTTCCAATGAAGTGTACTGCAGATTATAGCTCATATCATATTGCAAAGTGTCAAACTTCAGCACAAATGTTGTCGTGTTTACCGGTATTACGCTTATTGGCTGCTTATTTACTGTCAATTCACCAATCTTATAAACAAGGGTATAATTGCCTGTTAATATGTTTTGATTTCCAAGTGTCATATCCCTGTTGAATGTTATCCTTATAGTATCATTTGAGATAATCGTCGCATCCGTTATCTGAGGAGAAGGCGTTTCTGCCGAAGTACCATAGAAGGTATATTCCGCATCTTTTGCCGATATATTCCCGTTTACATCCTGCATGCTGCTCAGCACTATCACGTTATACTTCCCGCTCTGTACCAGTTGATAGTCATTCGGCAGATACAGTTTGGATATATAATAACCGCTCTTTTCCTCGTAAGCCACTTTTACCGGAGTTGCAACATAACTCAGATTTAAACCGTAAATGTAATAATATACATTTATGGTTGCCGTTTGAGGATTCAACGGCCTGTCAAAATATACATACACGGTGCTCCTGTCCGATGCTGACGCAAAAGTGACCTTCAGATCAGACTGGTTTGTTGAATATGCACCATAAAAATTGCATGTATAGCTTTCAAGTGCGCTTTCCCTGTAAACATCAGGCAGATATTCGATTTTCAATTTGTAGTATTTAGTTGATTCCAGACTCGCTGTCAGTGTAAGTCTTACTGCTTTTCCGGCTTTGTCACCGGTCGTGACCAATACTGCCTTATTAACATCTATGACCGAATCATCCGGCCGTATGACCGAATAGTTCAGGAACTTCTGTGAGAATACAGGATCCACTTCCCTGTTGAACACTACTTCCAGCGTTGTGCTGCTCATTGGTACTATGGCTTTAATTTCCAATGATTCACTATCGGCGCTTTTGCCTGTGAAAGATATGCTTTCTCCTTTACCGTCGTTCAGCTTTACTGTATATAAACTCGTAAAGTCGCCGCTTACGCTGATAGTGTATTTTTCTCCCTCATTGAACACAAGTCCGTTCAATTTGACAGACACCGCATTATTTGCCGCAGCCAGCCTTTTAACAGTAAGAACTTTTGCACTTCCGTCAGCGAACAACGCGTCACCCTTATAAATTTTATAATATGTAGGTATCGCACTGTTATCTGTAAGCGGATGCGTGAAATACAGATTAACGACATCCCTGCTGACCGGCTCCACTTTGCTTATTCTGAAGAAATCAGACTTCAATTCTGGCGATCTGAATCCGGTAAAGCTGCCTGAAAGGGTATTCGACCTGTTGTTTTCGATATCAACTACATTATCTAATGCAATAGTATATTCCAAATCCTTTGTCTGAGCCGACGTACTGATCAAAAGTTCCTTCCCGTTGATTGTGATTCCTGTTATTTCAAGCCTGTTTGCAGCATTGTTTTTCTCAAAAATCAGTATATCCCTCTCTCTTATTTCCTTTATCTCTTCATTGAACAGTACTTTAACGGAATAGGAATCTGTGGCAGCGATCGACTCTATAGCCGTTGAAACCGTGTCAGTCAGTAATCCCAGAGAAACTGCAAGATCCTTGTCAACAGCATTTTCGTTTATCAGCATTTGGATAGTTTTTATTTTTGTCTTCTTATTCTCTATCTTCAATGCATTATAAATGACTTTTATCACTTCGGCTCTTTCATATTTATTATTGTCGGCGGTTTTCGTCGCGTAAGAAATATCGTCAACAAGACCTGCTTCATATGCGGTCCTGTATACATTGGTCCAGTCAAAATCCTCACCGTATGTATATCCCAGGCACACCAGGGCCATTTTCAGGAATTGCTTTTCGCTTATATTATCTTTTGGGCGGAAAGTACCGTCCTCAAATCCGGTTATAATGCCTATAGATGTACAATAACCTATATACGGGGCATACCATTCTGATGGATCGACATCAGGAAACCTGTTTGTGATGTATGAACCAATAATACTCTCTTTCCCCATCATCCTGACGAGAAAGGCTGTTGCTTCACTTCTCAGCAACTGGCCCTCAGGGCTTCCCCTCAAAATGCCTAGTTTGGATAAAACCTCAGCTTTATATTCTACTGAATCTTCGTTTGCGGCACTTATTGGTACAAACAGAGCGATAACCATGGAGATAACGATTGCCAAAGAAATCAGGGTCTTCCTTTTCACTAAGTTCCCCTCCTTTATCATCTGCAGGTTTATTTTACCGGTATGCACATTAAACCTATTTTAACATATAATGATTATATCATTTTACACCAGTCAGTTTAAGTCGTTTAATCATTTTTTAACAAATATAATAAAAACCAAAGTTTCATATTCTCTTTAACCAATATACACTTCTGATTAAAAAAAGGGACCCATTTGGGTCCCTTTTTGGCTTTCGCCGATTAGTAAGCGAACTTCACGCTCACTGAAGAATCAGCTTTTGCTACGCCGGCTTCGTCCTTGATGCTATGATTGTTTGCGAGCTTCAAGGTGTAAACCTGACCGCTCACCAGAGACCCGCTCAGAGTCAATCTCACCTTGGTCTTGTCGTTGCTGTCAATTTCTGCAGTGCTAACCGCGACGCTGGTGCCTTCGATCACGAAGTCAGTCGCATTGACATTCGTAACTATCTCAGAGAACTTGACTTCGATCTTCTTATCGCCGATCTTTGTAGCAACAACCATCTTCGGAGCCGGATTAGGCGTGCTTATTGCTGCAAACACTTTGTTGTTGTCCGATGCAGCCATGGTGTAACCATTGTTGTTCGTAATCTTGGCCTCGCTGAGTGCGACAGTGTAGATTTGTCCCGCTGTGAACGGAGTACCATCGAAGAATACTCTCAGCTTGTTTCCGTCATTGCCTTCGGGCCTTACCAGCTTGATGGTTACTGACATCGCTGCGCCGGTGCTGCTCTTAACCGTGATATCGCCAGTTGACAGTGTCGAATTGACAGGCTGATCAAACGTGATATCGATGGTATTCTGGTCAACAGCGATTATCGAGCTGATCTTCGGAGTACCAGCGGCATTCGGTATTCCTGCAAACGAAGCCTTGTTGCCATTGTTTGCATCGGTCATGTTTGCCACACCAAGTCCATCTTTAAACCTGTCCTTGTTTACCGTTACGCTGTAAACGGTACCTGCAGCAAACTTGTCAGTAGAGGTCGCCGGATTAGCGTCATCCTGATAGTAAACGGTTACAGACTTACCGTCAGATGCCATAACAGCCTTTACAAATACTCCAGTGAAGCCTTCTATTGTGAAGTCTGCACCAACTATTGATCCAACTACGCTTACCGGCTCGCTGAAGATTATCTTAAGTGTCTGGTTGTTCACCAACTGTGCGGCAGCAACCTTAGGATCAGGATTGTCATTCGACTGTCCTGCAAACAGAGCATAGTTGTTTGCATCTGCTATAGTCTTTCTTGCATCGTTGGTAACAGCTCCAGCCGGTACAGTAACCTTATAGATGACTCCCGGTGTCTGAGTTACCGTCGCAAACTGCAGTGTTACGGTCTTCCTGTCGTCAGATACCTTAATTCCATCGTTTTCACCTGCAGTCTTGCCTGCCAGTTTCTTTCCATCTGGCTGAGTCTCAGTACCAGAGCTGACTGAGAATACAAAGTCACTTTTATCAACGCCGTTCACCGGCTCATCGAATGTCACTATAATTGTCTTGTTGTCAACTGCTGTTGCACCAACAACCTTCGGAGGTGTGGTATCGCCTACAGCAGTTCCTGCAAATTCTACTTCGTCCCTGTCAGGATCGATCACGTTGCCGCTCAGGTCGGTTACGCCTGAAACTGTCAGTTTGTATACCTTCTGAGCCTGGGCCTTTGTCGTTACGATCCAGGTCGTTCCATCGTTAGGGCTGGTAGCCTTTTCTACTTTCGTAGCATATCCAAGCTCAGAACCGAAGTAGTAACGATACGGCTGTTTTGCCAGCGTTTCGTCCATGGGCTCGCTGAAAACAACTCTTACAGAGGTATTTGACAGCGCAGTTGCCGAAACGAGTGCAGGCTTGGTTGTATCTGCATCAAGACCGCCAAACTGGAATTCATCGTAATCGCTGTCGATCTTGTTACCAGATTCGTCTGTTACATTGGCAACAATCAGCTTGTAGATGGTTCCTGCTGTCTGTGCAGAAGTTGTCAGCTTGACGATTGCTGCATTGTCCTTGTCCTGTTCAGCCTTCAGTATCGTCAGGCCTTCGATGCTGTAGTTGGCTATGTTTTCAACAGAAGCCTTATCCATTGCTTCGTCGAACGTCACTACCACTGAAGTATTGGAAAGTGCTACTGCAGAAAGCAGCCTCGGTGCTGTCGTATCAGGTGCAAGACCGCCAAACTGGAATTCATCGTTGTCGGAGTCGATGACGTTGCCGTACTTGTCCTTGACACCTGAAACTACGAGCTTGTAGATTGTTCCGCTGGTCTGTGAAGAAGTCGTCAGCCTTACAACCTTCTTGTCATTCTTCTGTTCAGCCTTCAGTATCGTCAGACCTTCGATGCTGTAGTTGGCTATATTCTCGACGGATTCCTTATCCATATCTTCGTCGAATGTTACGTCAACCTTGGTGTTGGTTATAGCAACTGCCGAAACGAGCCTGGGCTTGGTTGTATCTGCCGGCAGACCGCCAAACTGGAATTCGTCATGGTCGGCGTCAATCACATTGCCTTCAATGTCGGTTACACCGGTAACAACCAGCTTGTAGATCGTTCCGCTGGTCTGTGATGACGTCGTGAGGATGACTATGGTCTTGTCGAGGTTGCCGTTTACATCGTAGCCGTATTCAGCCTTCAGAACGCTGAGGCCTTCGATCGTGTAGTTGGCAACATTCTCGATATTCTCTACCGGTTCATTGAAGGTAACCTTGACGGTCGTGTTGTCAAGAGCAACAGCAGATACGAGCTGAGGCTTGTCGGTATCAGCTGCCAGACCGACAAACTTATAGTCTTTCCCATCAATGGTTATGGTATAGAGAGCGTTTGCTGTCTGAGCTGCGGTAACGATTCTTACAGTCTTCTCGTCTTTAAGAGCAACGCTCTTGATCTCGAGAGCTGCGCCCGCCTCGTCCTTTATGGACATCTTCGAAGCGTCGACTTTCTTAGCAGCCGTCTTCAGCGAGATCTCAACCTTCGTATTGGCTATAGCCGAAACGTTTTCTACATCGAGCGGCTTGTAGCCATCGATAAGTCCGACTTCTTCAGCAACAGCCTCGTCTACGATACCATCCTCGACCAGCTTTTCGATCAAGGTCTTGTCGCTGTCCTTAACCTTGCACTTGAGGGCTTCAACAATAGCAGTTGCCATGTCGGCGTTTGTCAGTTCAGTGACATCTGCTATCTTGCTCAGGCCGATCTCGGCAGCAAAGTCCTTGACTTCTGCCCACTCAAAGTCTTCGCCCTGCTTGTATCCGAGGGCTTCCAGCATTACCTTGTAGATCATCTGAGCAGATGCCGCACCAGTAGGATCGAATTTGTTTCCGCCTATACCGAGCCAGCCCAGTTCAGGTTTAGCCTTGAGATAAGCGAGAACTCTCTGCCCGCCCTTATAAATCAGGCCGGCGTCTTCAAAATTGTCCTCACCGGTGAATGCCAGCGCTTCATCTTCCAAACCTATCAGTCTCAGGTAGAGAAGAGCTGCCTGGAACCTGTTGGTACCTTTTGCGAGGTACTCTTCAGTTACACCGGCGCCTTCGCCCTTGAGTATGCTGAGCTTTTCGCAGATCTCAGCATCAGAGGCTGCGGCGAATGCAGGTATCGTCATCGTTGCGAGCAAGCATACAGTAACGATAACTGCAAGTAACTTTTTGAGATTACTCATACTCTCAAATCCTCCTCGTTATTTTTTTGGGACAGGCTTTCTTTCAAGCCGGACTACGCCTCTCCCCTCTCTGATAGCCCGGCCTGCCTTACAACTTTCTTCAGAAGGGCAAGCTATACCCCCCCGAATTCAAGTTGATTATATCACCCGCATTTTTACCAGTCAACATATCCATGCCAAGTGTAAAGAAAATGTAACAGATTTGCAATAAAGCAATACTGCACTTTTCAGGCCACTTGAGCATGTCATGTTCACTGCAAAAACGCCGATGACGGCAGGATATTATCCGGGTGCTCACAACTGTGGAAACTCCCCCAGATTTTAGCAAATACTATTATATCACCAGAAAAAGCTCGTTTCAATAAAAAAGTACAGGCAGAGGAATAAAGAAACGCGATTTTGCCGGCAGTCAGACAAATATAGTTGGGAGATTACAATAAAAGAGCCGGTTTGACCGGCTCCTGTTACGCTGTGTCCAAAAGGGGCTATTTGTTTTCCAGGCTTCTTTCCGCCATTTCGATAGCTTTCTTCACGATGTTGCCGCAGTCTCTGGAGGAAACGGCGCCCCAGCCCTCGGACTCCACTTTGTCGTAGACTCCAAGTTCCCTGGCTATCTCCTGTTTAAGCTGTTCGGACATCATACTCCTTCGCCTGCTCACAAGACCGCCTCCTTTTATTCAGACAGATCATCAGCGTACATAAATATTCTTTCCGGCAGGTAAAGCTTTTATCAAACTTTGATCTGCCAATTAGAGCCGATCATGGTTACCATTTACTGGTTATGTTAATATAATGTAGCAAGGAGGTTTAAGAGTTGCAATGACAGACAGGGAATTATTTGCAAGACTTATCAGATGCGAAGCAGAAGGTGAAGGCGAAGCAGGCATGAAGGGTGTGGCCACTGTCGTGATGAACAGGGTGCACGTTTCCGGAGGGGAATATCTTCGTACAGGTCAGGGCAACCTTCGCCTGGTCATAGAACAGCCGTACCAGTTCACATGCCTTCTGACCGAGGTATACGGACAGGTTAATCCTCAGAATGTGTACAATATACCGGCGGAGCAGATACATTATGATATAGCGGACTGGGCTCTGTCAGGAAACGTATTGTCCGACGTTGCTCCCTGCCTGTGGTATTATAACCCTTTCAGCCCCGTTTGCGAGAATGTATTCCCCAGGAACGGCTCCGGAAGCTTCTTCAACAGGATAGCGCAGCACTGTTTTTATGAACCGACGCCTTTGTATTACCAGACATGATTGATGATTTGCCGGAAACAGCCCATTAAAGCCCATTAAGGAGTGATCGTATGGCATACAGAGATAATATATCCAACAAGCAATACGCGCCAGCGCCCTTAACTCATACATGCTGCGGAGGTAATCCGGTCCCATTGCCGGAATACAGCATACCAGGCGGGATCCACAGTACATCATACACTCCCGGAGTATACCAGGGACTCCCAACCGGCAGCAGCCTCTCAGGAACACAGGTCATCCCGACGGCACTGCCGACACTGCCGGCAGCCGGAGCCACTACCACATCTTTACAGACTTCGCCGCAGGTACCTTCCATACCGGGTGCAGCAGTTGTCCAGGCGTCTGTACCGATTGCGGACCAGGTACCTTCGACACTGCAGAATACATTCTTCACACCGGGATTTTTACGCACGCAGATCGGCAGGAGAGTGAGGGTGGAGTTCCTGCTCGGCACGAACCTGCTGACAGACCGTACCGGTACGCTCGTGGCGGTGGGCGCCAGCTATATCGTTCTGAGGCTTGTGGATTCTGATGATCTGATGATGTGCGATATTTTCTCGATCAAATTTGTCACGATACTTTTATAGATGAAATGCTGCTACAGATAAAACGTCCGGGAACATATAGACCCACCTGCATATTAATTAATAAGGAAATTTGTCCCCTTGATATGTTGGTCCGTTCTCATCCGGAGTTATGCTGCACAGCAGAAGAGAAGCGTCTTCTGCTGTGCTTCCCGTTGATGTGCTGCATGCTGTTATTACCCTTTTTCGCCACTTTGCTTCTTTAACTGCATTCTGTAAGTTTTCCTGCTGCTGCTCAAATTTCGCTTTATCCTGATGTGAACTTTATTCTGCAGCTTATTTTACCGGCCTGGATATTTCGGTAAGCGCTGCCGAAGCTTTCGAATCGACCCTTGTATCGACCGCCAGGTCCCCCAGCGCCACGATCCCCACAAGGCTGTCGTTGTCCACGACCGGTACCCTTCTGATCTGCTTCCCGGACATTATAGCTCCAACTTCTTCGACATCGGTTTCCGGCGATACAGTTATCACATTTGTCGTCATTATGCTGCTTACCGGCGTAGATTTGGGATCGGATCCCGCTGCCACGTTCCTCACGACAATATCCCTGTCGGTGACGATGCCGGCAATGCGGACGACACCGTTATGGTCGCAGACGGGAATTGCGCCGATATTGTATTTCTGCATCAGTCCGGCAGCTTCACAGACGCTGGCGTCCGGTTTTACAGTTACCACGTTTTTCGTCATTATATCTTTTACTTTCATTTCATTTATCCTCCTGATTTGCTTTAACTTATATTTATCTTTCTGTTATGCCTGATCCAACGGCATTTATTATTGTCTCCCCACAGCGGCAAACTTATTATGTATAAATGCAATCAGAATGAGCATATTTAGACTTTACAAACTGGAAATTAATAAGGAAATATTTTAGTGCATTTATCATTATCAACATCCTTACTCCCGGATAAAATCTGATTTCCGGTGAATTTTGGCCTTGTTTTCCACATGCCTGTGGATAACTGTGATTTAATATGAAATGTCTGTAAAGCCGTATTTGTAAGGTTTGCACGGCAACTATTGTAAAATTTCAGTAAATAATCAAAATACCTGTGGATAATCGTGAGTTTTATCCACAGGTTGTCATTACATCCTGTCCTGACAACAAATTTACATTCAAATGGTAATTTGCCAATATGACCGGGTTGAATTTGCAGTAAAAAACCGCGCATGCGCGGTTTTTTTACACAATAGTTCCGATTTTAATTAGTACATGTAATGCGGATTTGTAATCCCATTTTATTCCTCTTCTCCGTCTTCTTCCCCGTTCTCAGCCTCTATCCTTGCGACGCTTACGACGGCGTTCCCTTCCGATGTCCTCATCAGGGTCACGCCCTGAGTTGCGCGGCCGAGTATGCTTATATCGGAAACTTTCATCCTGATTAGCGTACCGTCTGAACTGATGAGCATTATTTCATCCGTTTCATATACCAGCTTGACGCCGATGACCTTGCCTGTTTTATCGGTGACCCTGTAGGTAAGGATTCCTTTCCCGCCTCTTGTCTGCGTTTTGTATTCTTCAAGCTCGGTCCTCTTTCCGAAGCCGTTTTCCGTGACAACAAGCAGAGTCGAGTCTTCCCGCGATGTAGCCATGCCGACCACATAGTCGCCTTCCTCCAGCGTGATGCCTTTAACTCCCTGTGATACTCTTCCCATAGGGCGAACATCGCTCTCTCTGAACCTGATCGACATGCCTTCCCTGGTAACAAGTATGATATCCTTTTCCCCGTCGCTGAGCCGCACATCTATCAGTTCGTCGTTCTCTCTCAGTGAAACGGCCATCAGGCCTCCCTTCCTGATATTGTCATATTCGGAGAGGCTTGTTTTCTTCACGACGCCGTTTTTGGTGGCCATTATCAGGTACAGGCCTTCCCTGTATTCCGCAATCGGTATGACGGCGTTGATCTTCTCGTCGCCGTCGAGTTCCAGGAGGTTGACGATGGCAGTCCCTTTCGCCTGCCGCCCGGCTTCAGGTATCTGGTAGGCCTTCAGCCTGTATACTTTGCCCTTGTTTGTAAAGAAAAGGATGTAATGATGTGTGGAGGTTATGAACAGTTTCTCCACAAAGTCCTCTTCCCTGGTGCTGAGCGCCGTAACTCCCTTGCCGCCGCGTTTCTGGCTCCTGTAGGTGTCGCAGGGCAGCCTCTTTATATATCCGAAATGGGTGAGAGTTATGACGCTCTCTTCTTCCTTTATCAGATCCTCGATGTCTATATCTTCTTCTCCGGACGTGATCTCGGTCCTTCTATCATCTCCGTATTTCTTTTTGATCTCGGTGAGCTCGTCTTCGATTATGCCCAGCAGCAGTGTTTCATCAGCCAGTACGCTCCTGTAATACTGTATTTTCTCCATTACTTCGCGGTATTCCTCATCAAGCTTTTCCCTTTCGAGACCGGTCAGCCTGCCCAGCCTCATGTCGACTATTGCCTGGGCCTGCCTTTCGCTGAACTCGAACCTTTCCATAAGTCTTTCCTTTGCGAGGGCTTCGGTCCTGGATCCTCTTATGATATTGATGACCTCGTCCAGGTTGTCGATAGCCTTTTTAAGTCCCTCCAAAATATGGGCCCTTGCTTCCGCTTTTTCAAGGTCGAAACGGGTCCGCCTCGTGATGACGTCCTTCTGGTGGTTCAGGTAAAGTTCAAGAGCCGTCTTCATATCGATGACTCTCGGCAGGAACTTGCCTTCCGGCGTCTGGACAAGCGCAAGCATGTTGACGCTGAAGGTGGACTGCATCTCTGTGAATTTATAAAGCTGGTTCAGTACAACGTTGGCATTTGCATCCCTTTTCAGCGTGATTACGATCCTTACCGCTTCTTCCCTGTCGGATTCGTCATTTATGTCGGAGATTCCGTCTATCCTCTTATCCTTGACAAGTTCAGCGATATTCTCTATAAGTCTCGCCTTGTTCACCTGGTAAGGAAGATCCCTCACGATTATCTTCTGTTTGTTGTGTTCGGCAGTTTCTATCTCCGCCTTCGCCCTTATGACGAGCCTGCCTTTTCCTGTCCTGAAGTAATCCCTGATTCCCTGTTTACCCATGATAGTCCCTGCGGTCGGGAAATCGGGACCCTTGATTATCCTGTTCAACTCGTCTGTCGTAATCCCGGGATTTTTTATCAGCGCGATTATGCCGTCTATCACCTCGTTCAGGTTGTGGGGAGGTATGTTTGTCGCCATGCCCACAGCTATTCCGGAGCTTCCGTTTACCAGCAGGTTCGGGAACCTGGACGGCAGCACGACAGGCTCCATTTCGTGTTCGTCGAAGTTGGATTTGAAATCGACAGTATCCTTATTTATATCCGCCAGCATTTCGGCAGCTATTTTTGAAAGCCTTGCCTCCGTATACCTCATTGCGGCCGGCGGGTCGCCGTCCCTGGATCCGAAGTTCCCGTGCCCGTCCACGAGCGGATACCTGAGTGAGAAATCCTGCGCCATACGCACCAAACTGTCATAAACGGCGGCATCTCCGTGCGGATGGTACTTACCGAGCACATCACCGACAGTCGTTGCGCACTTTCGGTATGGCTTGTCTGCGGTAAATCCCTGTGTATACATCGAGTACAGGATCCTTCTGTGTACCGGTTTGAGTCCGTCCCTGACGTCAGGCAGGGCACGGTCGACTATGACACTTACCGCATAGTTTATGAAGGATTCTTTCATTTCCGCTTCTATGTCTACCGGTATTATACTCTGCGCATTCTGACCTTCTGTTCCTGCCATTTAAAATACCTCTTTCTGAATATCCTTAAATAAATCATTGCCAAATTTTTTTAAGATACTTTCTATATTGTAATAAACTTTTAAAACTATGTCCACATATTTAAGGCTGACATGCGCTTCAAGGCAGGATATTTGACCGTATTGCGGGCTTTATCCTGACCGGTTTGCAGGCGGTTCAATTTTAAGTAGTCATCCTGAAGCCATGACCGCAGAAGCCAGGCCAATAAGATCAGAGCCTGCGGTACAGGATCAACGTATACGGTAAAAAAATGGCACACGGACAAAAAAAAGGGCTGCTCTCCGGAGAGCAGCCGCATAAAACAGGGGTCATAACGTTAACACGCAGGGTCTTAGTGGGCCATACGTGATATCGCTGCTGTTTTGATACATGAAAATTAGTACTGCAGGTAAACTCCTTTATTGGTTTATGTAAAAGCAGTTATATGCAGAGTAATGTTATACACAAAACACCCTTGATGAATGCTGTGTTTCCGGCACTCTTGCATTATGCTTTCGGTACCCTTACGATAAACTCGATGTATTCCCCTCTGTCGAACTGGGCAGCCCTTGCATTGACGCCGGATTTTCTCATGAGCTCGATAGCCTGGCGTATGGTGTTTACGAATATCCGGATGTCCTTGATGGTCCTTGTCAGTTTCCTGTCGGAAGGCTTGTCCGTATCCTTGCCCTGGCTGAGGTATTTATCGATCACCCGCTCTATCAGTTCTTCCGTCTTTTTGACATTAAGGCCTTTCTCGCATACGATTTTCAGCACTTTCAGCTGAAGCTGCTCGTCATGGAGTTTCAGCAGGGCCCTGGCATGCCTTTCCGTGAGATTGTTGTCCGCAAGGATCTTTTTCACAAGCGGAGGCAGGCGCAAAAGCCTTATTTTGTTTGCCACGGTGGACTGGCTCTTGCCTATTTTCTGGGCAAGCTCCTCCTGTGTAAGGCCGTGTTCATTGATGAGGTTGCTGTACCCCTCAGCTTCCTCGAGATAATTCAGGTCTTCGCGCTGCAGGTTTTCAATAAGGGCGAGCACGGCGGAATCGTTATCGTTTATGTCTATAACGATGGCAGGGATCTGTTTCAGCCCGGCCATAACGGCTGCTCTGAGCCTTCGCTCACCGGCGACGAGTTCATATTTATTGCTTGAGATCTTCCTTACATTGATAGGCTGTATTACGCCATATTGCTGTATTGATTCGCACAGTTCCTCAAGGGATTCCTTGCTGAACTGTTTGCGGGGCTGGTAGGGATTGGGCCGGATAGAATCGATATCGATGTAGCATATGTTCTTCAATTCGTTTTCTTTTGTTTGTTTCGGAAATTGAAGCTTGTTCTCCAGCATACAGCACCATCCTTTTCCATCGCACGTCGTACCATATGCCGTTAGGCGGTACAACATCACGCATTTTACATTAATTACCTGTTTGTTGCGTGAAATATTATTCGCCGCTCCTTTTTTAATTTCCTTTTTTTTATAACAAGAATCGTTCGCCTCTTTTTCCAATTATTTAACAGCGCTCTGCCTATACCAACGGCTCTTTTGACGGCTTTCCTGCTTTTCTCGGATATTTTGTCGGGGTCTGTCGTACTTTTCTTACTATGATAACGCTTCTTTTTATATCGCTTCCGGGCAGAACGAAATTTCTGACTTCCTGTATCTCTCCGCCAAGGGTTTCAAGCGCCTTCTTCGATGCAGCCACTTCGTCTTCGCTGCCGCCCTTCATAGCAATGAAGATACCTCCTGTTTTTACCAGGGGCAGGCAGTACTCAAGAAGTACCGGCATCGCAGCGACTGCACGCGCCGCTGCTGCATCGAACGCTTCCCTGAACCTGTCGGATCTTCCTGCATCCTCGGCCCTTATATGGACTGCTTCCGTGCCTTTAAGCCCGAGTTCGTCAATGACGGTTTCAAGGAACTTTATGCGTTTTTCAAGGGAGTCCATGAGAACCGCATCAAGCCCTGGAAGCGCGATTTTCAGCGGGATTCCCGGAAAACCGGCGCCGGTTCCCACGTCGACGATCGTTTTTTCTTCCTTTATATATGGCAGTATGCTCAGGGAATCCACAAAGTGTTTCAGGATTATATCTTTGTCGTCCGTTATGGCCGTAAGGTTCATTTTTTCGTTCCATTCCAGCAGCAGCCTTTTATACTCGAAGAAAAGCCTGACCATACTGTCATCAAGCTCCGCTCCATATTCCGCCGCTCCGGATTTAAGAAAATCTGCAAGCATTTGATCCATTGTGCTCACCTGCTTTCTTCCCGGCTTTCGTGCCCGTACCGCGTGTTCAGGTATATGAGAAGCACTGATATGTCGGCCGGAGATACTCCCGAGATTCGCGACGCCTGGCCTACCGACTCAGGCCTGAACCTGGAAAGCTTCTGCCTTGCTTCCAGCCTGAGCCCGTAAATCTCATCATAGTTTATATCCCCGGGTATCTTTTTTCTTTCCATCTTTTTATACTGCTCTACCTGCATCAGCTGCCGCTTTATATAACCGTCGTACTTGACGGATATCTCCACCTGCTCGGCCACAGGGTCATACTTCTTCATATTGCAGGATTTCAGGCTGTCCGGCCTTTGCGGGTCTATTGCCTCCAGCGACCTGTAATCAAGTTCAGGACGCCTGAGGAGTTCTGCCAGGCTGATCCCGGATTTGATCCTGGTACTGCCCATCGAGTCAAGAAAACCGTTTACTTCATCGGACGGCGGCACATATGTGTTTTCCAGCCGTTCGATCTCCGCCTCTATCCTTTGCTTCTTGTCAAGAAATTTCCTGTACCTCTCTTCGGAGATCAGGCCTATCTTATAGCCTTTTTCCGTTAGCCTCATATCGGCGTTATCCTGCCTGAGAAGCAGCCTGTATTCGGCTCTCGAGGTCATTATCCTGTAAGGCTCGGAAGTGCCTTTGGTCACAAGGTCGTCTATCAGTACGCCGATATATGCTTCCGATCTGTCCAGTATCAGAGGAGGTTGCTGTTTGATGAACTGTGCGGCATTTATTCCCGCTATAATACCCTGCGCTGCTGCCTCTTCGTATCCGGAGCTTCCATTGATCTGTCCGGCGGAAAACAGTCCCCTGATGTTCTTGAATTCAAGACTGAGCTTCAACTGCGTGGGATCGATGCAATCATATTCTATTGCATAGGCGCTTCTCATTATATGGACATTTTCCAAACCGGCCATCGTCTTTATCATTTCTGTCTGGACATCTTCCGGAAGGCTGCTGGACATGCCCTGCAGGTACATTTCCTGTGTGTTCAGCCCCATGGGTTCCACGAAAACCTGGTGTCTCTCCTTGTCCGCGAACCTCACCACTTTATCCTCAATGGAAGGGCAGTACCTGGGCCCTATGCCCTCTATCAGCCCTCCGTATAGCGGCGAGCGGTGCAGATTTTTCTTTATGATTTCATGGGTATTATTGTTGGTGTATGTCAGCCAGCACAGTGCCTGGTCCCTTTCGATCGATTCGTCTTCGAAGGAAAACGGTATTATCACGTCATCGCCCGGCTGCGGATCCATTTTGGAAAAGTCGATGGTTTTCCTGTTCAGCCTTGCAGGAGTACCGGTCTTGAACCTCATAAGCCTGATCCCCTTTTCCCTGAGGCTGTCAGACAGCCTATTCGCCGGGAAGAGACCGTCAGGCCCGCCACTGTAGCTGACATCGCCGATAAAAATCTTTCCTTTGAGATATGTGCCGGTAGTGAGTATGACCGCCCTGCTGTAATAGACGGCGCCGGTATGGGTCTTTACCCCTGTAACGGCGGTTCCGTCTTCATTCGTAAGGAGTTCCGTTACTTCCGCCTGCTTTATGTAAAGGTTCTCCTGGCTTTCCAGGGTGTTTTTCATCGTCATCTGGTATGCCTTCCGGTCCACCTGCGCCCTTAATGAATAAACGGCAGGCCCCTTGGCCCTGTTCAGTATCTTGGACTGGATGAGCGTCTTGTCGGCGCATTTTGCCATTTCACCGCCAAGTGCATCCAACTCGCGCACCAGGTGTCCTTTTCCCGTCCCGCCTATACTCGGGTTGCAAGGCATGTTTGCTATGGCGTCAAGGTTTATCGAGAAAACTATGGTTTTCATACCCAGCCTGGCACAGGCAAGCGCTGCTTCACATCCCGCGTGCCCGGCTCCTACGACTGCCACATCGAAATTTCCTGCAACGTATTCCATACTACCTCCAAAACCAGGATCTTATTTCTATGTACCTGCAAACTGGTAAATACATCCCGGCATCATGCTGACATGTATTCTTTTTATCATGCTGGCATACATATACCTGCATTTACTCATTTACCAACACAAAACCGTGAAAAGATCTCGTTTACCACATCTTCGCTGACCGATTCGCCTGTTATCTGGCCGAGAGCCTCCGCTGCGTCCCTTATATCGATGGTAACAAGGTCCAGCGGCATCCCGCCGATATAAGCAGACTCCGCAGAATCCAGGTCCAGTATGGCATCCTCGATAAGCTGCCTGTGCCGTGCGTTTGTCAGCAATACTTCATTATTGGCCGATATTTCGCCTCCGGCAGCCAGTACCTCGATCTTGTCAGCCAGGTCATCCATCCCGGTCCCGTCGACCATGGAAGCGACTACCACCGGTATGTCCCCATAAGTCCTGATCTGCTCTTTCATATCCTCTACCATCCGGTCGTCCGCCACATCCGTCTTGTTGATCATCACTATCGTTTTTTTGCTCAGCGAAGATTTCATTACTTCAATGTCTTCATCGGTTATTCCTGTCTGGGCATCGAGGACTATAATGACCAGTTCGGCCTCCGCGGCGGCAGTCCTGGCTTTTTCCACACCTATCGCCTCGACGGGGTCGTCTGTGCTGCGGATTCCCGCTGTATCAAGGAACCTGACAGGGATACCATTTATATTCACGTATTCCTCTATGATATCTCTCGTTGTCCCGGGGATATCGGTCACGATCGCCCTGCTCCTTCCGGCCAGGGCGTTGAGCAGCGACGATTTCCCTGCATTCGGCTTGCCTATGATCGCAGCAGTCAGACCATCACGCAGCAGTCTTCCCCTTGTGAAAGACTGTGCTGTCTTCCGGAGTTCTTCCTTAATTTCCGCAATTCCATTTCGTACTTCTTCGGCGGTTATCTCATCTATGTCTTCCTCAGGATACTCTATCGCCGCCTCTATGCGGGCAATGAGTTCTATCATCTTTCTGCGGGCGCCCCTGATTTTTTCAGACAGCTTCCCCTGGAGCTGTGCCGCTGCCGCCCTCGATCCTTCGTCCGTTTTCGAGTTTATCAGATCTATCACTGCTTCGGCCTGTGCCAGGTCTATCCTGCCGTTTATGAAAGCCCGTTTTGTGAATTCACCCGGGCATGCCGCCCGTGCCCCGTACCTTAGTACCAGGGAAAGCACCCTGCGCAGCAAGACGATACCGCCATGGCAGTTTATCTCTATGGTATCTTCGCCGGTAAACGTCCCTGGCGAGTCCATTTTCACAAGCAATACTTCGTCGACCATTTGTCCGTCCGCCGGATCTATGATCCTGCCGTGTACAACGGAATGGCTCTTCGTTTCGCTGATTTTCTTACTGCCTCTGAATATTTTTTCCGCCACGCTGAACGCTTCCGGGCCGCTGATCCTTATAATGCCGATGCCTCCCGTCCCGTACGGAGTCGAGATGGCGGCTATTGTTTCAGCATTTCTTCCCGGCATGGCTCTTGCGCTGTCTGAACGGTCACGCATACCGCATCTTCTTCCTTTTGCTGCTAATTTTTATATCGCATCTATCATATTCGGACCAGGTATATTTATTATAGCGCAAAGTCCGATAATAATATCTCAATGTTATGTCCCACGATTGGGAACATGCTCCCTGGCTGCAGATAAAACTTCCAGATTTTTCCCCGGATAAATTCAAAAGAGGACAATCCATGTTGTCCTCTGTCCATACAAACAGATCGATATGAAGTCCCATCCGCCAAAAGAGACCAACGCGTTCACCTGTCCGAATGCGCCTGTTTCAGCGTTATGACGACCTTCCTGTTGGGGTCTTCGCCCACACTGTATGTCTCAACGTATTCATTGTTCTGGAGCGTCGAATGTATTATCCTTCTCTCATAAGGATTCATAGGCTCAAGAGAGATATTCCTGCGGTACTTCACGACCTTGTCTGCAAGCCTTCTCGCCAGCCTTGCAAGTGTTTCCTCCCGCTTTTCCCTGTAGTTCTCTATATCTATTGTTACCCTCATGTACTTTTTGCTGCTTTTGTTGACTACGAGGCTCGTAAGATACTGCAGCGCATCAAGGGTTTCGCCGCGCCTCCCTATGATTATACCGCTGTTTTTTCCCGATATCTTGAACAGTACGGAGTCTTCGTCTTCATATTTCTCTATGTCGACATCCACATTCATCTTCTCGAAAACGCTTTCCAGAAAACAGACTCCTTCTTCCGCCGGATCCGGTTTCAGCCTGACCTGAACTCTCGCCTGCCTGCTTCCTATTCCGAACAGGCCCTTGGACCCTTCTTCCAGTACAGTGACTTCCACGTCATCCATTTCCGCACCAAGCTGCTCCAATGCAGCCTCTATCGCGTCATCAACTGTCTTTCCTGCGGTTTCAATAACTTTGCTCATCTATATCAGCAACCTCCTTTTATCCGCCATTTTTCATGCACATGCCGAAATCAGCGCCGCTTCGTTTCATTTCTTCTTTTTGCCGCCTTTTTTGCTGCCGCCCTTTTTCCCGCCGGCTTTATTTGCCTTTCCTTTGTTTTGTCCCGACGGCAGTTGTTTTGCAGAAGCGTCATCACCACTATCTATTTTACCATTATTTCCTTCCTGTGATTCTTCTTTCGAGGCTGTCCGGCCCCCCTTGCCGCCCGCCGAAGCTGCGGCCTCTGCCGGTTTATCCTTTTTCAGTACGAATTTATTGATATAAAGCTGTTGGAAAATCGCAAATACATAACCAGTCATCCAGTACAGCACAACGCCGGCAGGAAGCTGGAATGACAGCATCAGTGTCATGATGGGGCCGATATACATCATTGAATTTGCTGAACAGCCGGAAGCACCGCTTTGCTGGTCGTTTGTTTTCGGCATCGACAGCCTGCTCGACAGATATGTCGTGACCGTTGCAACGACAGCGAGTATGAACAGGGGAAGATATATCTTCCATTCAGGTCCGAAAATCACGCCAGGCTGGAATGAAGCAACCTCTCCCAGGTGAAGGCCAAGGAAGCTGCGGAAATCTATAAGTTCCGACTTATCCAGGAAGTTGCTTACTTCAGACAGCATATCCTGATGTTCATTGAAAAAGTTCAAGGCCCTTATCTCCCTGTGGCTCCCCCAGCTCCTCAGTATATTTTCCGCTGTAATCGGGAGATTCTCAAGCCCCAGCGATGCATTGACGGCAGCCTGGGCCTTTGCTGCTGCGTTCACTATCGCCTCGATGGCTTCACTGGATTTGCCGAGCATGAATTTCAAAGGCTGCACGATTACCCAATAAAGGGCGAGTATCAGGGGCATCTGTATCAGCAGGGGAAGACATCCGCCGGCAGGATTATAGTTATGCTCCTGGTAGAGCTTCATAAGCTCCTGGTTCATTGCTTCCCTGTCATCCTTGTACCTTTTTTGGATGTCGTTAATAAGAGGCTGCAGTTCCTGCATCTTCATCGTTGATTTTTGCTGCTTTACAGTCAGCGGAAGCAGCGCGAGCCTTACTATAAATGTGAATATTATTATGGCAAGACCGTAATTTTCAAAGGTAATATCATAGATGAACTTAAGGAACTTGCCAAGCGGATAAGCCAAAAAATCAAACATAACCCGTTTATTCCCTTCACTGTTTTTGAATATATTCTTCTTACTGTAAGCAGAGAACCTCCGGAATACCGTGAAATACGCCAATGATGTGAATCGTCCCGCGCCTGGTCAGCCTGGTTGCTGTGATCCTGCTATTTAACCGGATCATAGCCGCCCGGATGGAAAGGATGGCATTTCAGTATGCGCCTGACAGCAAGATAACTCCCTTTGAGTACGCCATACCTGCTCAGGGCGTCAATGGCATACTGTGAGCATGTAGGATAAAACCTGCAGCTCCCTTTTGGTTTCAGGGGCGACAGGTATCTCTGGTAAAACCTTATCATTGCTATTAAGAGTTTCTTGATGCATCCCATTTTTCCTTATTATTAAAAGCACAGGCCTTTTTAAAAAGGAATCTCATTTCCTTCAGGATCTCCGCAAAGCGGTATTCCGTCTCCACTTTTCTTGCTGTTATTACTATGTCGAGACCGACAGGGATATACGGCTCCAGATGCCGGTAACTCTCCCTGATCAGTCTCTTCACCCTGTTTCTCTTTACACTTTTCCCTATTTTTTTGCTTACGCTTACGCCAAGCCTGTTGATCTCCTTGCCGTTATTCAGCAAATATAATACCAGGTACTTCCCCGGATAAAATCTGCCCTTCCTGTATATACGAGCAAATTCATTATTTTTCTTCAACCGCTCAGTATTTTTCATTTCAGATTACCTGGCACCATACCTCATTCAAAACGTGACATAATTTTCGTGTGACATTTCCCAACTGCAAGCGAATGCGCCATCACAGGGAAATGTCACCGTGCCTTTTTCCGAGAAGCGTCACGTCACATAAGACAGAAAAAGACCACACTTATGCGGTCTTACGCTGAAAGAACTTTGCGTCCTTTTTGTCTGCGTCTTCTCAATACTTTCCTGCCGTTTTTAGTGCTCATTCTTTTTCTGAAGCCGTGCTCCTTGCTTCTCTGTCTTTTCTTAGGCTGAAAAGTCCTTAACACAGTTAACACCCCCGTTCCATGCCACTATAGGTATATAGCTTCAAAGTAAGTATTTGCTTTTATGCGCTTCTTTAAACAAAAAATAAGCATGTATAGTCCTGAAGGACAAATACATCACGCCAATTATATATTAAATACCGGGATCATGTCAAGGAAGTATTCCGATTTGTTTGTGTCAAGTACTCGTGGGCAAATTTTTCATTTTTCCATGTAACGAGATT
>ENA-UPSA01000387-UPSA01000387.1-bioreactor-metagenome-genome-assembly--contig:-NODE-387-length-66179-cov-8.482503_pt1 | contig 66179 bp, 60 predicted proteins | sample MGYA00238183_ERZ773288 | MGnify/ENA primary metagenome ERZ773288 (study PRJEB29028, sample SAMN07631243) | bioreactor metagenome | isolation source: Switchgrass digestor | place: USA: Dartmouth... | reverse complement strand
ACGGTAGCACGGCAGACTCTGACTCTGTTTGTGAGGGTTCGAATCCTTCTCCCGCTGCCATATAGAAAGCCTGCAGTCTGAGTGACTGCGGGCTTATTTATTCTATAAAACAACTGTTTTCCTTTAAGTATTATGTTCATCATTCAAAAGATACCTACTTTACAATTATATCACGCCAGTAACTTTCCCAATAATCATGCTGATTGTATTGCTCTTTTTTTGCCACAAAAGCGGGGCAAAACAAGGTGATTATGCAGATTCAGAGCCTTGCAAATTGGCGCCTTGTAAGGGTAAACAAGCATCGAAAAGAGTTTCGCCAGACTTATATAAAAATAGTAAGTATATATTGGAAACTCCGCATTATTATGGTATCATATTAGTAGTCTAATTATAATCCAAACGCAGAATAGTGGGGGAGTCGAATGCGGAAAATCGGAGCGTTAATTCTGGCGGTATCCTTCCTGTTCCTCGCCGCCTGTGAACAGGAGCCGTCTCCAACGACGCCGCAAGTGGTCACACCGTCTGCACCTGTGCCAACCGAATCGACAGAGGAAGTAACCCCGGCGCCGGAAAGCCCTACTCCCGTTATCCCGGACGGAGAGGAAAAAAGAATAGAAGTACTCCTGCCAGAAACACCCTTGCCCGAGACGGCGTATACGCCTCCCGAGCAGCCTGTGCGCTTCTATGAAGATGTTACGAAAACCCTTATCCCAAGCGGCGAATACGGACATATATGGCCGTATTTGGGAGGGTACTATAGAGTTTTCGATTGGGCAAACGGAGAGATTTACGGAATTTGCGACGAAGAGGGCCGTATAATCTGCGATCCCGTTTTTCACCAGGTTGATGTGCTCGAAAAGGACGGAGTAAAGCTGTACGCCTTTTACAAATACAGCAGGGGAGAAAAGGGAAGGGAAAGCAAGATTACGCTCGCAAGGCCCGACGGCACCTGGGCGGAAGTGTACGATAAAATAATAAACACAAGCGGCGGCACCGAGTTTACTCATCTTCAGATGAAGGGGGAGTACGGAAATTACCCAATGTCCATAAGTTGGAGGCCTTCCATCACTCTTGATTACATAAGCGTGTGCAAGGACGGTAAATGGGGCGCGATAGACTATTACGGCAATGAGATTATCCCCTGTGTTTACAACGCTCCGCTCCGCTTCAGCGAGGGGCTTGCCTCCGTCATTTCCGACGACAACACGCAGATTACCTATATCGACAGCTCAGAAAACACCGTCGTAGGACCTTTTGATGCGCCGCCGGAGACGGATAAGGGATTTATTATTGACTCCTCGCAGTCTTTTTACAGAAACGATAACCTCGTGTTTTACCAGGGATATGCGAAGTTTTATAAGGACGGTAGATTCGGTATCGTCGATAAAAGCGGCAATATCGTTATCGAAGCCAAGTACGACTATATCTCCGCTTACTGCGACGGCCTGGCCGTATTTGCAAAGGACGGCCTGACGGGAGTTATTGACCTTAACGAAAATGTGCTGCTCGAACCATCGGAAAAACATATAACTTACGATGGGGAAGGAGTAGTTATAGTACACGACGGGCAAAACAGCAGATCCATAAACCTTTTTACCGGGGAACAAAAGCCCTGGTCGTATAATATGTATAATAAGATATTTTTCAATAGTAACGGCGGTATTACGCTGAAGCTCAAAACCGGCGATGTTCAGTTTGATTCGCGACACTTTGCGTATGAATTAAGCAACGGGTATTTCTGCCTCACTACCGACGGGATAATCCCGACATGGAGAATACTAAATGATTCCGGTGAAACGGTGGCCGGCCCCTTTGACGGCTTTGTCGATTACGACGGAGCGTACGGAATTCTCTATGTCCGTCAGAGAAATGAGCCCTACAACAATTGGACGTATGAGTTATGGATGGAGGTCTACGACGAGAACGGCAATCGCCTGCTGCCCGGAAGATATCTTTCTGTTAAGCCCTTCGAAGGACGCTATTTGGTGCGTACAGGTACCCAAGCGGGACTTGTGACAGAAAACGGCGATTGGGTTATAAAAGTGCCGCTTTACGATTACATGGGCGACTAAATTAATAGGGAAGAAGGTAACGAGTATGAAGCGTATAGTATTGATTCTTTTTGCCTGTGCGGTCATTGTTACGGCTTTTTCCGCCTGCAATTCCGGAAACCCCGCGCCGACAGCGGCGCCAAGCGTGTCGCCGACCTCAGAACCAGTTCCGACCGCTTCCCCGACCGTGACGCCTTCAGTATCTCCGACACCGACTGCAGCGCCTGCTCCGACTCCGGAAGTCTTTAAGTTTACCAAAGAGAACATGCCGCGCATCGACGGCTCGACCGCAAACATACCGCTTATCTCGGCCGTGCGCTCGGTTCTTTTAGGCGAGCCGCGAGAGGATGATATCTCCGTTTCGGGTACCGACAACGCCTATGTAAATCTTATTAACGGAAAGGCGGACATACTGCTGGTCTACGCTCCCGCCCAGTCCTCGCTCGAATATGCAAAGCAAATGAATGTTGAGCTAGAGATGGCGCCGATAGGGAGGGACGCACTGGTTTTTCTAATCAACAAGAAAAACCCGGTTAACAGCCTTACCCATCAGCAGCTCGTCGACATATACTCCGGAAAAACGACAAATTGGAAGGAAGTCGGCGGAAACGACGCCGAGATAATCGCCTATCAGAGGCAGCTTGTCTCGGGCAGTCAGACAATGATGAACAAGCTTGTAATGAAGGGGACACCGATGGCCGAGGCTCCGGCTATACAAATCATCGGTACGATGGGAGGGCTCGTGGATGCCGTCGCGGTCTACGACGGGGCTGAGAACGCGATAGGGTATAATGTTTACTACTATGTAAGCCGCATGAAGCTGGATGAAAATATAAAGCTTTTAGCGGTCGAAGGAGTAGAGCCGAGCAACGAGACCATCTCCTCCGGGGAATACCCCTTTGTAAATGACTTCTACGCGGTTATTCGCGCCGACGCGACCGCTGGCAGCCCGGAGCGCATCCTCTTTGAGTGGATGCAGTCGGAAGCAGGGCAGCAGCTCGTAGCCCACGAGGGCTATGTCGCGATCAGGTGAAGTAACACTAACAGGCTGTCAGAGAGTAATAACAAACGGCCCATCCTTTCGGATGAGCCGTTTATGTTTACTGGTTTACTTTTTAAGATTATTCTCGAGCACTTTGAGCTCCTCAGCGAGTTCCTTGGGGAGCCTGTCGCCGAATTTCGCGTAAAATTCCTTTATGCCCTTGACCTCATCGAGCCAGAGCTCTCTATCGACTTTGAGGAGTTCGGCAAGCGTCTCCTTAGTGACTCCGGACTCCTCGAGGTTTATATCGTCGAGCTTCGGGATATATCCGATTGGAGTTTCTTCGGCGTCGATTTCGTTGAAGCAGCGTGCGAGAATCCACTCGAGCACGCGCATATTCTCGCCGAAACCCGGCCACAGGTACTGGCCCTTATCGTTGGTTCTGAACCAGTTGACGTTGAAAATCTTAGGCGGGTTGGGTATTTTCCTGCCCATATCGAGCCAGTGCTGCCAGTAATCGCCCATATTGTAGCCGCAGAAGGGGAGCATGGCCATAGGATCGCGGCGCACAACGCCGACGGCACCCGTCGCGGCGGCCGTGGTCTCGGAGGCCATGACGGAGCCTACAAAGACGCCGTGCTGCCAGTTGCGGCTCTGATAGACCAGAGGAGCGGTCTTTGCGCGCCTTCCGCCGAACACGATGGCGGAGATGGGAACGCCCTTCGGGTTGTCAAACTCGGGCGAGAGGCAGGGGCAGTTCTTCGCTGGAGCCGTAAAGCGCGAGTTCGGGTGAGCGCCCTTTTCGCCGGAATCAGGATCCCAGGGCTCGCCCTTCCAGTTGATGGCGCCCCTCGGAGGATTCTTGTCAAGCCCTTCCCACCAAACGGTGTTGTCGGCTGTCTGAACGACGTTTGTAAAGATTGTGTTCTTCTTGGTGGTTTCAAGGGCATTCGGGTTGGACTTCATGCTCGTACCGGGGGCGACGCCGAAGAAGCCGTTTTCGGGATTGACCGCCCAGAGACGTCCGTCCTCGCCTATGCGCAGCCATGCGATATCGTCGCCCACGCACCAGGCCTTGTAGCCCTTCTTGCGGTAAATCTCGGGCGGGATAATCATCGCAAGATTTGTCTTGCCGCAGGCGGAAGGGAAGGCGGCGCATATATAGCGTACTTCGCCCTTCGGGTTTTCTATGCCAAGGATGAGCATGTGCTCCGCGAGCCAGCCTTCATTCCGGCCAAGATATGAGGCAATTCTCAGCGAGAAGCACTTTTTGCCGAGCAGAACGTTTCCGCCGTAGCCGGAGTTTACGGACATTATGGTGTTTTCCTCGGGGAAGTGAACGATGTAGCGGTTCTCAGCGTCGAGGTCGGCCTTGGAATGCAGACCTTTCACGAAATCCGGGCTGTCGCCGAGCGCCTCGTAAACATTCTTCCCGACTCTGGTCATAATCGCCATGCTTACGACGACGTAAATTGAATCGGTAAGCTCAATACCGTATCTGGCGAAGGGAGAGCCTACAATGCCCATCGAATAGGGGATGACGTACATAGTGCGGCCCTTCATCGAGCCCTTAAAGAGCTTATTGAGCTTTGCCAGCATCTCATCGGGGTCCATCCAGTTGTTCGTAGGACCGGCGTCTTCCTTACGACGGCAGCAAATAAAGGTTCTGTCCTCGACGCGAGCGACGTCGTTAATGGCTGAGCGGTGCAGATAACAGCCGGGCAGCTTCTCCTGGTTGAGCTTGATGAGCTCGCCGGTGCTCACAGCCTGGCGTCTTAGCTCTTCAAGCTGCTCTTCGGAACCGTCTATCCACACGATATCGTCCGGTTGGGTAAGTTCGGCCATTTCCTTTACCCAATCGAGAATATACTTATTCGTGGTAAGCGCCATCTTGTTTCCTCCTAATAATCAGGTTTATGCACTGCAAAGTTATTAGACTAAGTTTTTAACAAAGCATATCATACATCATTAAATCTAACTAAATCAAGGCATAAAAATGTGATTATTGCCTAATAATCATCCCTCAATAATGCGTCAATTTTATTAGAAATACGGGCAAATCCGGCCAAATCGATAGCCTCACCGCGTATATTCGAGGGAAAACCGCAGCTTTCAAGTATATTTTGAATTTCCAATTTGGAAAATCGGTCTCCAAAAACTGCAAAAATACCGTTAACGAGCGTTTTTCTGCGCTGTTCAAAAGAGGCTTTTACAATTTTGAAAAATAAACTTTCATTTGATATTTCAGCAGGGGGGAGTTCCCTTTTTTTGAGCAGCAAGACAGAAGACCAGACCTTGGGTTGGGGGATAAATGAGCTAGGCGGGACGTCAAAAAGAATCTCCGGCTCCGTGTAATAATTTACATAAATTGTAAACGAGCCGTAGTCGGGGGTGGAAGGCTTTGCGCAGATTCTGTTTGCGACTTCCCGCTGAATCATTAGAGTAATTGCTTCGAAACACCTGCATTCGATTAATTTTGATATAAGCGGGGAAGTGATATTGTACGGAATATTTGCGCAAACCACAGGTCGCAATCCCTGAAACTTTTCATCAATAAGCTCGCGATAATCTATTTTTAGAGCATCCTTGTTTATAATTTCGACATTCGGATAATCGCGCAAAGTCTCGCTTAATACGGGAAGCAGCTTTTTGTCAAGCTCTACTGCAACAACCTTGTTCGCGCGGGCGGCAAGCTCAACAGTCAAAGCTCCGATACCCGGACCGACTTCCAAAACTCCGAAGCTATCTTCAATCTCCGACATTTCGGCAATCCGCTTAGGGATACCCGGGTCGATTAAAAAATTCTGGCCAAAGGATTTTGAAAAATAAAATCCATGGCGAGATAAAAGAGCCCTGATTTCATTTACGTTACATAAATTCATATAAACCCGCCTTAAAGGAAAGGGTAAGAAACAGAGGAATAATTAAACAAAATAAAAATTTTGTTTAATATGGAGTAGGTTTTCAGCTTAGATTAATGCTTATTTTACTACATTTTTCCTAGTATTTCAAAATCAATAATAAACAAATATTCTAACAACAAACACGTTAAACCGTACAATTTAACAATAATAATTTTTCAATTTCAGTGCGATGAAAAATTCCGTCAGTTTAAGATTTATTTTATTAAATTTAATCCTGTTTACTTGCGATTAATTAATTTCTTTTCAAGCTGCTTTTAGAATTTGCTCCTTGTGTTTGACATAAAAAAACAAAATCCGATAAAATTACTGATAATACTTTCAAACGCTATTTTTCTGTGCTATAATTCCTTGGTAAGAACCGCAAGGAGCCTGCTATTATGAATAACAACGAAAAGAAAAAGAATACGAACAACAAGGATAATAAATTCACAAAGACACTGATACTGATTTCCGTTATTATAATTCTGCTTCCTGTTGTTATACATCTTATTATGTTCGCCCTGGGAAAAGATGGCACATTCTTCCAGGCATATGCCTCATATTACGGTGGCGCGATTGGCGGCCTTGCGACGCTGGTCGCCATCTACCTTACGGTAGTAAAGACCAAGGAAGAAGACCACAAGCCGCTGATTTTCTTTACGAATAAGCATATCTATTATTACAAGAACCGAAACGGCATATATCATTACTTCTCCAACACGTATTGCAATGAGGACAATGTAATAAGAGAAGTCGCCGAACCGCTTAATTTTGAATTCGTCAACATCGGCCATCCAGCGGTCGATTTCAAATTGTCCATAATCAAGCTCCAAGAGTTCATGGACGTTGTCAAGCTGCTTAACGTTGGCGAAGAACTGTACGAAAAGATTGACAAGTCATATTATAAAAATGATTACCAGTATTTCAGCATCGGTTTGGTCAACAAGGGCGACAAAATCCAGGTTGACTCAAATATCTTTGAAAACCTGCTGCTCAAGCTATTAAGCTGCTATTATTACAACGTCCATAATAAGAACTTCCACAACAACGAGCCCTTCCAGGACGGCTGGTTCAAGCTTTTCTCCATTGAAGCTAATTACAGCGACATCGACGGAAAAAACTACTCCGACGTGTTTTCAGTCTACGTGCATGCAAACAACTCTCATCAGCCGGTATCGGGGCTCAGGCAGTTTGACATATGGGAGCTTAATATAGATTTCAAAAAAGCCAAAACTCTAATGTTGGATTAAGCTCTCATACTCGTCACTTCCCTTCCCTCCTTCCCTTCTTAATTAGCATACTAAACCCGGGCTTTCAGTTAGTCTCGAAAGCCCGGGTCTAATTTTATAAGTCAAGGAGTCCTTTTAGCTCCTGAATACTATATGTTGGGGCAAAGCAGCTCTTGTTGCGGCACAGGTAGTATATGCTCCCCTGTTCCGGTATTGGATATTCAGTCGCGAAGGGCGCAATTTCCGAGACGGCCTTCGCATTTTCGCTTGTTTTTACGAGGACCGTCAGATTCAAAACGGGCTCTTTGCGCAAAAACTCCGTCAGTTCCGGCGGCGCCTCCTTGCCCGAGCTGACGCAGATAAGTTCCAAGCTCGGATAGAGCGAGCTTATAAGCGCAAGCATTGAAAAAGCGTATCCCGAGGGGTAAGCTTCGGCAGCGCCGGTAATAAAACGCAGCTGCCTTTCCGCAGCGTCATTTAGCGCCTTATCTCCCGTAAGCAGCGCCAAACGATTCAATACAAGGGCGGCTACGGAATTTCCCGAGGGCATCGCGCCGTCGTAGACCTCCTTCGGCCTGCTTATGAGCTGCTCGCTGTCCGAGGCGTAGATATAATAGCCTCCATTTTCACTGTCTTCAAACAGCCTAATCATCTCGCGGGCAATCTCCAGCGCTTTTTTCAGATAAGACAGGTCGAAGGTCGCATCATAGAGCTCAATCAGACTGAGAGCATAAAATGCATAATCGTCGAGCTGACCTAGGTTCGCCGCCTCCCCGTCGCGCCAGCGGACGAGAAGTCTGCCGCTCTTGTCGGTCAGAAATTCGGATATAAACTTCTCCGCTCTAATGGCGGTCTCCAGATAGGCCTTGCTGCCCAGGAGAAGGGCGGCTCTTGCGAAAGCCGATATCATAAGAGCGTTCCAGGACGTCAGTATTTTATCGTCCATATGGAGGCTTGTCCGCTTAAGCCTGTATTCGTAGAGCCTTTCGCAGAGCGCCGATATTTCGCTGTCCTCGCGCTCGAAGGAACTGTTGTTAATAAGATTGGGAATGCTCTTCCCCTCAAAGTTCCCCTCGCTGGTGATGCCAAACCACTCGCAGAATCTCTTTCCTTCCGCCTTTCCCAATACCTTTTTAATCTCCTCGGGCGTGAACACGTAGTACTTCCCCTCAACACCCTCGCTGTCGGCATCCTGACCGCCGTAAAATCCGCCGAGCGGGTCTGTAAGCTCCCTGAGGACATACCCGAGAGTTTTCTCTGCCACACTTCTGTAAAGTTCCCGTTTCGTGAGGCTGTATGCCTCGAGATAGGCGTATGCCAAAAGTGCGTTGTCGTAAAGCATCTTCTCAAAATGCGGGACCAGCCACTTATCGTCCGTCGAATACCTCGAAAAACCCCCGCCTATGTGGTCGAATATGCCTCCTCTGTACATATGTTCGAGGGTCTTTTCGGCCATTTTCAGGGACTCGCTGTCCTTCTCAAGATGCGAATATCTCAGCAGAAAGATAAGATTGTGCGGAGTCGGAAACTTCGGTGCGCCGCCAAAGCCTCCCCATTTAGAATCGAAGCTGCGCTTATAGTTTTCGAAGGCCCTTTTGAGAAGCTCCTTGCTCGGCTCCCCTTCGGTTTTTCTGTTCGCAAGCTTTGATAGATAATCTGATATCTCATCGCCGGCCTCCGTCAGCCTCTTGCGGTTCGTCTTCCACTGCCTTGCGACCTCCTCAAGCAGCTCGATTAGTCCAATCCTGCCGTATCGGGAGGTCTTTGGCAAATAGGTGTCGGCGAAAAAAGGCTTCTTTTCGGGCGTCATTATGATTGTAAGCGGCCAGCCACCGGAGCCGGTCATAATCTGGCAGACCGACATGTACACAGAGTCGATATCGGGCCGCTCTTCCCTGTCAAGCTTTATGGATATAAAGTCGCGGTTCAGTATCTCCGCAACCTTCTCGTCCTCGAAAGACTCGTGGGCCATCACATGGCACCAGTGGCAGGTCGAATAGCCAATCGAGAGAAAAACGGGCTTATCCTCGGCTCTTGCCTTTTCAAAGGCTTCTTCCGACCAGGGAAACCAGTCTACCGGGTTATATGCGTGTTGCAGCAGATAAGGGGATTTTTCATTAATAAGTCTGTTGGGCTTGCTGCCTACAGGCATCGCGGACCGCCTCCTTATTAAAAATAAACCTGCATTATTTATAACCGAAATTACGTTTCTTAATAGCTCATTGTAACGGCGAATCCTAGAACGCTGCGGCCGTCCGGGTCCTAAAATATGCCTCCAGACATAATATGGAGCGGAGGTGTAACGATTGGACTTTCAATTAAGCCAAATCAGCCCGTTTGAACTTATAAGAGGCCTCGTAATCGACAGGCCCGAGGCGGTTGCGAACATAAGCGGCTCGACGGCATACCCAAGCATCAGAGGCAGGGTTTATTTTTATCAGACGCCGCTCGGCGTTATCGTCGTAGCCTTGGTGAGCGGCCTTCCTGCAGGGCGCGGGCGCTGCGACGACAGGATATTTGCAATGCACATACATAGCGGCGGAAGCTGCACGGGGACTCCGGACGACCCGTTTGCATTTGCGGAAGGACACTATAATCCGGGCAGCTGTCCCCATCCGTATCACGCTGGCGACCTGCCCCCTCTCTTCGGCAACAGAGGCCTTGCCTGGAGCGCCTTTCTCACAAACCGCTTCCGTGTAAGCGATGTAATCGGCAAAACCGTAATTATCCACGGCTCGCCTGACGATTTTACGTCCCAGCCTGCCGGCAACTCCGGCGAAAAAATAGCCTGCGGGGTTATCGTCAGACTCATGTAAAGCTCCTTATAGCCGATAAAATCATGCTATCTTCGGAAAAGGGAATAAGCGCGGTATAAATAAAAAGGATGAACCGTTTTAAACGGCCATCCTTTTTGTCTGTTAGAAGAAATTTGCTGTCTGTCCGTGCTTTGCTGAGATATCGACCCTGACATCGGGGAAAGCTTCGCCAAGCCAGGCTTTAAGCGTAGGGCAAACCACGTTTTCGGTGCAGAAGTGGTCGGCGTCAATGAGGTTGAGCCCCTCCTCCTTTGCAGCAAGGAAGACGTCGTAGCGAATATCTGCTGTGATGAAGGTGTCGCAACCCTTTTCTATCACGCGCTTCATTTCGCCCCCGCCCGAGCCGCCCAGGACCGCAACCCGCTTTACCGGCCTTCCGGCGTCATGGTAGCGCAATCCCCTGGTTTTCAGCCTGGTTTTAACAAGCTCCAAAAAGGACTGCAGGGAAAGCGGCTCGGGAAGCTCCCCGTACCTGCCTATGCCGTAGGGCTCGCCGTCCGGCCCCTTACCGTCCTCTGATAGCAGTTTTACGTTATTAAGTCCCAGTAGACCCGCCATGGTATCGTTCACACCGCCGCGGGCGGCGTCGAGATTAGTGTGAAAGCAAATAGCCGAGATACCGTTTCTGATAAGGTTTATAATTTTTCTGCCCGTTCTGTCAGTGTCCGTTATGCTCTTAAGCTCAAAGAACAAAGGATGGTGTGAAACGATAAGCTCCGCCCCGATTTGAGAAGCTTCGTTTATCACCTCGTCGGTTATGTCCAGGGCTACCAGTATTTTCTTTACCTCGCGCCCCGCAGAGCCCACAAGCAGCCCTACATTATCAAAATCCATTTTCGTGCTTACCGGCGCTTTGCCGTCAAGAAAGTTTAGTACTTCACTCACTGTTGGCACGCTCTATCTCTCCTCTCATATCATTCAAGCCTTCAAGAACCAGCTCAAGATGTTTAAGGCGGTCGTTGTTTGCGGGCGCTTTGGACGATTTTATGCCATCGACTGCATATGTCATCCTGCGAATGAGCCTGTCCAGGTACTCCTTAAGCAAGGGGTCTTTTTTCTCGACAAGAACTCTCGGCACATACAGCTCGCAGGCGCGAGGCTCGGACTTGCCCAGCTCTACAAGCAGCACCAGATATATTTCACCGTCATCCTCGGCAAGCCTTGCATCCGACACGCGCATGCCGTTTAAAGCCAGCCAGCGGATAAGTTCCTCGGTCTTGCTCATCGGCTGGAGAATAAGCGTGTGATTCCCCTCGCTTACCCAGCCTGCCGCGGCAAGTATCTCTGCTATCGTCTCGCCGCCCATGCCCGCTATTATAATCGCGTCAACGCTATGAGGCTCAAGGTGCGATAACCCGTCCGCGAGCACAAGCTCAAGCCCCGTGCTAATCCCGTATTCCTCGGCGGTCCTGCGGGCGCGCTCAAGCGGCCCTTTTTTTACGTCGGAGGCTATAACCTGCCTGACCTTTCCCGAGCGCAACAAGTATACTGGAACATAACAGTGGTCGGTGCCGACGTCCGCGACCCGCTCGAAGTTAAGCGCCAGTTCCGCAATTGCGGCAAGCCGATTATTCAGCCTAATATCTTTTATAACGCCACCCCCATAAACACCCGAATAAAGAGAAAAGCCGGAATAACCGGCTTTCTGTCTTATTTTTGCCCTTTCTTATTCAGCGTTCAGTTTCTTGAGGAATTCGTCAACGTCAACGCCGTGGGCAGCGCAGGCTTCTTCGACGGTCTCGCCGCTTGCCATTACGCAGCCGAGGCAGTGCATACCGAGCTCAAAAAACAGAGGGGCTTTTTCCGGGGCAATGGTAAGAACATCAGCTATAAGAGTATCCTTGGTTATATTTGCCACTGTTATACCTCCTAAAATCCATTGCTTTATTATTATATCCTTATAAAAATAATATTTCAACCCATAAATTTCAACGCAAATCTATATTTATTTAATTAAAGCTAAGGGGTGTCAAGCGACACCCCTTAAGCTTTTACTACTGACCCTCTTTAATTTTTGCAAAGCATTCGCTGCAATAAACAGGCCTGTCGGACTTGGGCTCAAAGGGAACCCTTGCCTCGCCGCCGCATCTGGCGCATGTAGCAGTGAAATACTCTCTCGGACCTTTCGCTGCGTTCTTTCTAGCATCGCGGCAGGCCTTGCAGCGCTGCGGCTCGTTCTGGAAGCCTCTTTCTGCATAGAACTCTTGCTCTCCGGCGGAGAAAACGAATTCCATGCCACATTCCTTGCACACCAGTGTCTTGTCTTGGTACATCTTGCATCCTCACTTTTGACAGAAATCTTGCCCTAAGGGCGGTTATATGCGTTCAGCCGAAACTGATATCGCCATGGTTAATCTGTGCCAGTTTTCTCCTGACACGCTGGACCGCATTATCCACCGATTTTAGAGGTTTATTTAATTTATCCGATATCTCACGGTACGAAAGACCCTGTAAATACAACCCCAAAACCTCGGCTTCCAATCCGGATAAATGAACAGCAAAATCTGATAATATCTCGCTCGAACGCTCTTTGTCGATTAACAGGTCCTCAGGTTCGCGCCGAAAAACCACTTGGGGCTTTGAGTCCGTTTTTGTGCGATTTCCGTCAAAAGCGGGGGATTCCAAAGACAGGTAGTTATTTAAGGGTGCATGTTTTGAGCCTGCGGCTGATTTGATAGCGCTGTATAATCTGCGTCGAATACAGAGTTCCGCATATGTTCTAAAGGAAGCGCCGCCGTCCGGGCTGTACTCTCTAAGTGCCGACAGGAGACCGAGCATCCCTTCCTGAATGAGGTCCTCGCTGTCGCCGCCCGCAAGAAAATATGGACGCGCACAAGCTCTTACCAGCCTGCTGTATCTTTTTACAAGCTGTTCCTCCGCTTCCCTATTGCCGGATAGAGCCAAACGATGTAGCGTTTCGTCACTTAAGTCGCTTAAATTTAGCTGTTCCATACTTAAGTTTTTCTCACTATTCTTGCAGTTAGTATAATAAACCGCATTGGAAAAGTCAAGTATTTATTCAAAATTATTTAATAATTTGAGTCATTTATTAAACTTTTTATTGCATTTGATAAATTTTGAGCCGTCTGCTCAGCGAGAGCCATGTCGGCCGCCTCGACCATAACTCTTATAAGAGCCTCCGTTCCGGATGGCCGGACCAGGACCCTGCCGCTGTCACCCAGGGCTTTTTGAGCATCCTCTATATCCTTTTTCAGCTTATCGGACTTCATTATCATTGCTTTTTTCTCGTTTCCGCCCTCAATGGGAACATTGATAAGAACCTGGGGGAACTGCGGTATCTCCGCGAACAGCTCGGAAACCTTCTTCCCCGACGAGGAAACGATGCTGAGCAATTTCACAGCCGCAAGCTGGCCGTCGCCTGTTGTGGTGTCGTCAAGGAAAATCAGGTGGCCGGACTGCTCGCCGCCGAGGTTGTAGCCTCCCTTGAGCATCATTTCGAGAACATTTTTGTCTCCGACAGGCGCGCAGAGAACTTTCAAGCCGTTGTCTCGGGCAAACTTGTGCAGTCCAAGGTTCGACATCACCGTTGCGACTATCGTGTCGCCCTTCAGCTTCCCCGCAGCCTTCATCCTGCAGCCGCAGACAGCCATTATTCGGTCTCCGTCGATCACATTGCCCTTTTCATCCACAAGCAGGCAGCGGTCGGCGTCCCCGTCGAAGGCCAATCCCAGATCGTATCCGCCGTCCACAACCGTCTTTGACAATAGGTCCAGATGCGTCGAGCCGCAGCCCTCGTTGATGTTTGTTCCGTTCGGGCAGTCCTTGATAATGTCGCACTCTATCGGAAAATGCGAGAAGAGCCGCCTTGCAGTACGGCTAGCAGCGCCGTTTGCGCAGTCAACCGCTATCCTGAGGGACTTTATCTCGGCCTCAGCGCGGCCCGCCAGGTGCTCTATGTAGGCGTCCAGCCATCTGCCGCCGTCCTCGATTACCCTGCCTATCTCCCCGGCGCTTTTCAGCGGCAGCGGCTCACCGGAGAGCACATAGTCCTCAATCTCTTCCTCAAGCTCGTCGGAGAGCTTATATCCTTCGGAGTTGAATATCTTGATTCCGTTGTACTCAAATGGATTGTGCGAGGCGGAAATCACTATACCCGCATCCGCTCCCGAGGCGACAGTTATGTAAGCGACTGCCGGGGTCGGTATTACCCCCAAAGGCATTACCGAAGCGCCCGCCGAACACAGGCCCGCAATCAGCGCCGCCTCAAGCATATCCGAGGATATGCGGGTATCCTTTCCAATGGTGACCAACGTATTTTTTCCTTTTCCTCTGGACAGGACTATAGCCGCCGCCTGCCCCACGCGAAAAGCAAGCTTAGCGTCCAAATCCTTGTTCGCTATTCCTCTGATTCCGTCGGTACCAAATAATTTTGCCATTAGATTACTTTCCTTTCCTTCAAGCAAGGCATAATTGGGGTATTGCTGCATCATTCAGAGCGGGCGCAAAAAGGCAGGAATTCAATTTAATCCTAACCGTTAAACGCCTTCCAGCCTCTGCTGCCCCATAAACGCTATCCCGAGGTGCTCGTAAGCCAGCCTTGTGACGCAGCGGCCCCTCGGTGTCCTCGTGATAAAGCCCTTCTGGAGGAGATATGGCTCGTAAACGTCCTCAAGCGTAATCGCTTCCTCGTTGATTGTGGCGGCCAGCGTCTCAAGCCCCACCGGGCCGCCGCCGTAGTTCTCGATTATACTCCTGAGCATCCTCCTGTCCACCGAGTCGAGGCCCAGTCGGTCGATTTCCAGCCTTGTCAGCGCGTCGTCCGCGACTTCCTTAGTTATAACTCCGCCTGCCAGTACCTGCGCAAAATCGCGCACCCTGCGAAGCAGGCGGTTGGCGATTCTGGGAGTTCCGCGGCTTCTCGCCGCTATCTCCTGAGCGCCGGGATACTCGATTGGAATGCCGAGTATGCCCGCGCTACGGATAACAATTTTTGTTAGCTCCTCAACCGAATAAAGCTCAAGCCGCTCAACAACGCCGAAACGGTCGCGCAGGGGCGCGCTGAGCTGACCTGAGCGTGTTGTCGCACCTATCAGGGTGAATTTCTTAAGCTCAAGGCGGATTGAACTTGCGGCCGGACCCTTGCCCATTATAATGTCAAGGGCATAGTCCTCCATCGCTGGATAGAGTATCTCCTCTACGGCTCTGTTCAAACGATGAATCTCATCTATAAACAATATATCGTTTTCCTCAAGATTTGTGAGCAAAGCGGCGAGATCTCCCGGTTTTTCTATCGCAGGCCCCGAGGTTATGCGTATATTGACACCCATTTCATTCGCGATAATCGTGGCGAGCGTCGTCTTTCCGAGCCCCGGAGGCCCGTGGAGCAGAACGTGGTCAAGCGGCTCGCCGCGCATCTTGGCGGCTTCTATGTATATAGACAGGTTGGTCTTGGCTTTCTCCTGACCTATGTACTCCGCCATGGTTTTCGGGCGCAGAGAACTCTCGCCCTCATCCTCAGACAACAGAGAGGCCGTAATCAATGGCTCTTTGGAACCGCCCGAGTAGTCAATGGCCAAGGTTCTCCCCTCCCTATTTCAGCATTCTCTTAAGCGCTTGCCTTACGATTTCCTCAAGCGTATTGTTCTCTACATCGATACCGGACAAGGCCATCGAAATCTCGGCCTGATTATAGCCCAAAACGGCAAGGGCCGAGGCGGCGTCGGCAGCTTTGGAGCGCGCGGGCGCGCCGATTGGAACCGCCATTCCCCCGACCTCAAGCTGGGGCGCGTTCTTGGCGAGCTTGTCCTTGAGCTCGAGAATGATACGCTGGGCAAGCTTTTTCCCTATGCCCGGCACCGCCGTCAATGCTTTTTCATTGCTTGTTATCACCGCGGAGGCCAAACCCTCGGGAGTGTTTGAAGAGAGAATCGACAGGGCCACCTTCGGGCCCACGCCGGACACACCGATTAGCATTTCAAAGCAGCGGCGCTCGCTTTCCGAATAAAAGCCGTAAATATCGAAAGCGTCTTCGCGTACGTGACAGTATGTATAAAGCTTTGCTTTCTCATTTAACTTGAGGTTCGACAGCGTATGGAGCGTGGTATAACAGGCATAGCCGACCCCTCCGCAGTCTATGACCGCTAGGTTTGCATCAATATGCGCGACTATACCATTCAGATAGTAGAACATGCAGTATTACCTCCGTTGTCGTTTAAGAGGGAGGAAGCGCAGCGCGCGTGGCAGAGTGCGACCGCCAGGGCGTCCGCCGCGTCGTCCGGCTTCGGTACGGCGTCGAGCTTAAGCAGCCTGCGGACCATCTCCATTACCTGCTTTTTCTGCGCCTGGCCGTAGCCAGCTATCGCCTGCTTAACCTGAAGCGGCGTATATTCAAACATCGGCACGGCGCTCTGCACTCCCGCGAGGAGGAGCACTCCCCGGCCGTGTGCGACGGAAATACCGGTCTTGTGATTTGTGTTGAAGAACAGCTCCTCAATCGCAATCGCATCAGGTTTGAAGGATTTTATTAGCGTGAGAGCGTCATTGTATATATCGTTTAAGCGCATCGAAAGCGGTATCGACGAGGGTGTTGTTATTACGCCGTACTGGATTGCACGCTGGACATTTCCCTCTGAGCTTATAACTCCGAAGCCTACGGTCGCAATGCCAGGGTCAAATCCCAATATAATCATCGCGACACCGCCCTTCAAAATACAAGCATCTTACATTCATGTTAGCTAAATTAAAAGAATTGTATCAAAATATGGTATATTATGTCAATTTTAATGCAAAAAGCCAAACCAGTTTAGACCTGCAACACAGGCATTATAGCATATAAGCTCGCTTATTTCCACAAAAAAAGAACAGAAAGTTTCCCTCCTGTTCTTCGATAAAGCTTCTATTCGTTTTTCAGGCTCTCGGATGCGCCCTGTTGTAGACGTCCTTGAGCTTGTTTTTAACCAGCTGCACATATACCTGCGTCGAGGAAATATCCGCATGGCCCAGCATCTCCTGTATCGAGCGCAGGTCCGCGCCGTTTTCAAGGAGGTGCGCCGCGAAGGAATGGCGCAGGGTGTGCGGGGTTATCTCCTTATCTATGCGCGCTTTCTCCTGGTAATGCTTGATTATTTTCCAGAAGCCCTGCCGCGTCATCTTTTCGCCGTTGACGTTCACAAACAAGGCCTTCTCGTTGGGGTCGGATATCATCTGGGGCCGGGCATACTGCAAATAATCCTTCAAGGCCTGGATTGCGACAGGATACATCGGGATATAGCGCTCCTTGCCCTTCCCTTCGCACCTGATTATGCCGGCGGCGAGATTGACGTCCTTCTCTTCAAGCTCAATAAGCTCGGAAACCCTCATGCCGGTGGCGTATAAGAGCTCAAGCATCGCCTTGTCGCGGTAGCCCTTGGCGTCCTTGCACTCGGGCTGCTCAAGCAGCCTTTCTACTTCCTGACCGGTCAGAATCTGGGGCAGTTTCTTAGGCTGCTTGTCCGGCACGATTCCCTCGGTTGGATTGCTTTTAATCTTCCCCTGCATATTCAGATAACCGTAGAAGCACTTGAGAGAAGCAAGGGCCCTGGACACCGTTGAGACCGACTTTCCGTTTTTCTTCATCCATGAAATATACTTGTCAATGTTTTCGCGGGTGACGGAGCTAAAGCCGGGCACCTCTTCGTAGGACAAAAACTTTTCAAACTGCGAGATGTCACGCATATAGGAAAGAAAAGTGTTTCGAGACGCCTGCTTCACATCCAGCAGATAACGTTCAAAATCTTTCAAGCATTCCGCATCGGTCATCAACAGTTCCCCCTATCCAAACTTCTCTATCCGGCCGCAAGCGAGACAAGAAGCGGGGCCAGATAGGAGTCGATAAACGCAGACAGTACAAGAGCTGCAGAACAGAGCAAGCAGCGTAAAAAATAAGCCCTTCCGTAAATCGCACGAAGCGTGCGGCGTTTAAGCAGCGCCCCTGTCAAAGCATACGACGCTGTAAATGCCTGTACGGAGAGGATTAATAGACATGGAAGAGATATAAGTGAGGTCAGTCCGAAAAGGGAAAGCGAGACCCAAAAGCCTTTGCCACCGAAAACCTTAATGATTGAGGCCGCCACGAAGGTCAAAACAAAGCCTTTCAATCCAAGCAAAGGCGGCAGGAGAATAAACCCAAATGCGGCAAAGCCAAAGAATATAGCTATTATCGGATAAAGAAAGGTGTCAAACAGGGATTTGCCAAAGCCCCCGCTTGTAAAAACACCGCCCTCGGGTGATAGAAAATAATTTCTCAGCAGCGCTCCGCTGAAATCTGAGATGTAGTTTGCTGAAATTGCGCCCGCAAGAGCACCGACAAGAAAGAAACCTGCGCAGAGGGCAAATCCAATTGCGTCCAATTTATCCCTGGACAGCAAGTTCCGAATTATTCTTATGTTCATCTATCTCACCCCGTACAGAATATGGACAAGGGGTGAGATTAATGCCTGAATTCCATAAAATACTTGCTTAATTAATATAGTACATCCTACCCGGATAATCAAGCGAAAAACGAATTTTTCATTATTTTTGTTAATTATGCCGATTGATTATGTTAACTGTATTATGTAAACCTTGTAACCGAGCAAAAACGCCGCAAGCGCTCAAGCGGCGTGTTATCGCAATATTTTGTTGGAGTTATATGCTCTAACACAATATGTCGTGAAAAAATGCAGAATTATGTCAACTTGGTAACTGATTACGTTTGGTATATACAGCTATTACTATCGGTAATTTGCACATATTCACCTTCTGCCCCTTGCCGGAGCCGCGCAGAGGAAGCTGCCAAGAATCCCGCCTACCAAAATTGCTATCAGGACGGCTGGGGTCAGGGCTCCTGACAGAGCGCCTTTTTCGGTGAAGGCGGCGATTATAAGTGTAAGCAGGAACATGGATATCCCGGAACCAAGCCCAATTATCAGCGTCCTTCCTCCCTGTCTTTTCGCAGCAGTAAAGGAGCCGATAAGGCCGCCAAGCCCGCTGGCAAGAACCGTGACTTCCCGCATGAATTTCTCAGGCACCTTGCCTGAAGCTGTTAGGATAGCCGCTATAAGAAGCAAAATCATCGCGCACATAAAGCCTGTCGCCCCGCCCACCAAGGCATTTACGATAATATTAGGCCCTCTCCTGTCATCGCTTTTCCGCATATAAAAAAGCCCTCCCTGTTTACAAGAATGGTTTGTACAACATTCTTATTCACAAGGAGGACAAATAATAACCGATTATTTCTTTGCTTTTGGGTCAAATCCGACTTTTGTGGATACGCCCCACTTCTGAATCTGAATACGAACGCGGTCTTCACCGGTTTCGAATGTGATGAGTTCCCCGTCGACATGGACTATCTTACCTACTATGCCGCCTATTGTGACTATCTCATCCCCGGGTGCAAGCTCGTTTCGCATCTGGGTTATCGCTTTTTTCCTTTTGTTTTCCGGTCGAATCATGAAGAAATAGAAGAAAACAAAAATCAGCACCATAAAAACTAGTGTACCGTATTGCTCCATAGAAGCTCCTCCTTTTTTGTGGTCAGACGTTTCGCGATTGCGAATATTCAAATTATATATGCTGCGGCTACAAAATACAAGTATTAATCTGCTCTCATGGAAAGTTTTTGGGAATATTCTGCCCGAAAAGCTCCAAAACTGCCGTTTTCTAACTCTTTCCTTATTCTTTCCATGAGCTTATTGTAAAAATAGAGATTGTGAATAACCGCGTGCCGCAGTGCGAGCATCTCCTCCGCCTTGAACAGGTGGCGTAGATATGCTCTTGAGTAGCGCCTGCACACAGGACAGTCGCAGTTTTTGTCTATCGGCTCCGAGTCGTCGAAAAACCTTTCGTTTCGGATATTGAGTACGCCTTCCCATGTGAACAGCCTTCCGTGGCGCCCGTTTCTTGCAGGCATTACGCAGTCAAAGAAGTCGACGCCCCTGTAAACACCTTCAATAATGTTGGACGGCGTGCCGACGCCCATCAGATAGCGGGGCTTGTCCTTCGGCATGTACTCCTCTACGCTCTCGATTGTGTCGTACATCTCCTCGGTGGTTTCGCCGACGGCGAGACCTCCGATTGCGTAGCCCGGGAGGTCGAGCTCGGCGATTTTCAGCATATGCTCGCGCCTTAAGTCCTTGAAGGTCGCGCCCTGATTTATACCGAAAAGCACCTGCCCCGGATTTGTGGCCCCCTCTTCCCTGTTGAGCCTTGCCAGCTCGTCCTTGCACCGTACAAGCCAGCGGTATGTGCGCTCGCAGGACTGTTTTACATACTCGTAAGGAGAAGGTATCTCCACACATTCGTCGAAGGCCATCGCTATGTCCGAGCCCAGATAGGACTGAATCCTCATGCTGTCCTCGGGGCGCATGAAGATATGTCTTCCGTCGACGTGGGAGTTGAACTTGACTCCCTCCTCGGTTATTTTGCGCAGTTTAACAAGGGAGTATATCTGAAAGCCGCCGCTGTCGGTGAGAATCGGGCCGCGCCAGTCCATAAACTTATGAAGCCCGCCGAGCCTCTTTATAAGCTCCTCCCCGGGCCTCACGTGCAGGTGGTAGGTGTTGGATAATAGCACCTGGCAACCGATGCGCTCCAAATCCTCGGAGGATAGCGCGCCCTTTATGGCGGCCTGGGTGCCGACGTTCATAAAAACAGGCGTCTCTATAACGCCGTGGGGCGTTTTGAAAGAGCCGCGCCTGGCTTTCCCTTCTGTTTTCTTTAGCTCAAACATGGATTCACCTTTTAGCTAGATTATAATCATCGCATCGCCGAAGCTGAAGAACCTGTAGCGCTCCCTTATCGCCTCTTCGTATGCGCGAAGAATGTTCCCGCGCCCTGCGAAGGCTGAGACAAGCATAATGAGCGTGCTCTCGGGCAAATGAAAATTGGTGATGAGCCCGTCGATGCACTTGAACCTGTACCCGGGATAAATAAAGATGCTCGTCCAGCCTGAAAAAGCTTTGACATAGCCGCTTTCATCTGAGCAGGTCTCAAGCGTCCTGCAGGAAGTCGTCCCGCAGGCGATTATCCTGCCTCCGGCGCGCCTTGCTTCGTTTATTTTTTCCGCCGTTTCCTCGCTGACTATGCAGTACTCGGCGTGCATCTGGTGTTCCTCTATATTCTCGACCTTTACCGGCCTGAAGGTGCCGAGTCCGACATGGAGAGTCAGATAAGCTATGGTAACCCCCATGTCCTCAATCTTCTTCAGCAGCTCTTTTGTGAAGTGCAGGCCGGCGGTAGGCGCCGCCGCAGAGCCGACTTCTTTTGAGTAAACCGTCTGATAGCGTTCGGAGTCCTCCAGCTCCTCTTTGATATAGGGCGGCAGGGGCATCTTGCCTAGCCGCTCCAGTATTTCCAGGAAAATGCCGTCGTACTCAAATTCGATGATTCTGTTGCCGCCCTCGCAGACTTCCCTGACAACGGCCGTGAGCTCCCCGTCGCCGAAAATCAGCCTTGTACCGGGTTCAGCCTTTCTCCCCGGGCGCGTGAGACACTCCCACCTCTTATTGCCCTTGTCAACCAGAAGCAGCACCTCGACGGCGCCGCCTGTCTCACGTTTGCCGTAGAGCCTTGCCGGGAGCACTCTGGAATCGTTGAGGACAAGGCAGTCTCCCGGTCTTAGGAGCTTTGGAAGGTCGAAAAAATGCATGTGCTCAGTCTTCCCTGTCCTTCTGTCGAGAAGCATAAGCCGGGAATGGTCGCGCTGCTCTATCGGAGTCTGCGCAATAAGCTCCGGCGGCAGGTCAAAATAGAAATCTTCTTTTTTCATTCAATGGTTACTCCGTAGAAATAATACTTGATAATCTCCTCGAAGGTCTTGCCGGCCTCAGCCATGGCCTTCGCGCCGTACTGGCTCATGCCTACATTATGCCCCCATCCGGAGCCTGTTACAATAAAAGATGTGCCCGTCTGCACGACTCCGCTGCCGCTTGCGTTGACTGTTTTTAGCCCGCTGCCGGTCAGCACCGAGACGTTTCCTCCTTTTGAGGCGACCTTCGATATATCGCCCTTGCCGCCTATGGCATAAACGGAACCGATATCATTCAGAGGATTTGCTCCGTTGTTTATGTAGAGGCCGGTAGGGCTGCTTGAAGCGCTTGTTATTCTAAAGCGCTGGCTGTGTGTATATTTGCCGTACTTCGTGCTGTAAAGTATGCTCCTTGCATCCGACTTGGAGAAGGTATGGCTTATGCTCCCGTCGCTGAAGGTAAGCGAGTAGATGTTCCCTGTTTCGGTATAAGTCGGCGTCACGCTCTTAACGAGCCCTATGTAGTATCCCTTTGAGTTCAGTATGTCCGTTATCTCCTCGGCCGTATACGTATAGCTCCAGTTGTCGTAGCCCGTATAAACGGTTGTGTCGTATTCGTCTATCCGCCCGACCAGATAAGGCAGCTGAGTCATCCAGACGTTTCCGCTCGACTCTGTCGCGCCGCCGTTTGTCGCGTGGTAATAGGTCTGGCAAATCTCGCCGTTGTAGCGGACAAATAGACCGCTTGTCTGCTCGACCGCCGCGTCAGTAGCGGAGCTTGCCTTGGTTAAGCCACCGTACACCTGACAGCAGATGGTGTTGCACACATCGAAGCTGCCGTGGCTGTTTAGATGGGTCGCCACGTAGTTTCTCGCGCACATCGCCTGAGCCTTGAGAGCTTCCAGCGGCCAGTATGGCATCATCTCCTCGGGCACGACGCCTTTCAGATAGTCGTCGATGTTGAGGACGTTTACAACCTGCATATAGCAGTCTGAAATCGGAGTGAACTCAAAAGCGCCGTAGTATTTGACGTAGTCAAACCAGGTTACGCACTTCTCACCCGGTCCGGGTATGGGCATGACGGCAAGCGGGGGATCGACACTGCAGTCGACCTCGTAAAGCGTTTCCGAGGTCGCGCTGCTTGTCACCTTTATCGTCGAACCCGAAACCGTTATGTACAGCGAGGTAACATTGGTCGCCGTATCAACCGGATATTTTACGAAATTCCTGGAGGAATCGAAATAGCCGAAGTAAAAGCCATATCCCACAAAGTTTATAAGCGAGGCCGAGGACACCTCGCTGCCGTTGCTTGCATAGCGCAGCCCCACCCTTATCGTAGTGGTCGTGGGGGGAGCCGCATCGGCATAGGGGGTGCTTCCTAAAAGAAACATGAAGGTAAGCAGCACCGGCAGCACAGATTTCAGGAGTTTCTTAATCCTCATGATAATTTCTCCATATGTACAAATTATTGTGAAATCGGGTGAAAACTGGGGAAAATTTTGTGCTTCTAAATATTGACACGACTGTTACGCCATGATAGTATTGATAAAAAATCAAATAGCAGTAGAGGCGCGGCCAGAAGAGTAGCAGCACGGAGGGTTCCGATGCCCGATGATATGTTGTGAAAGGGTAAGCCGCCGAAGTCCCTTCGATATCGGAGTCCTAGGGGCTGGGCATCCGTTGAATAAGCGGGTGACTGTCATCAATCGTGGTTGATGGAGAGCTATCTGCTTTTGAAATATAGTTTTCCCTGCGTAACCTAAGTTAGGGATTATTATATTACAAAATCAGCTGGTTTTTCAACCCGCTGATTATTATTTTATATACATAATTTTCTTGAGACCACTCAACTCGTTTAAGCGATAAGACTAATATATATCGGAGGTATTATTATGAGAAAGTATAAGGTAGGAGTAGTAGGCGGAACCGGCATGGTAGGTCAGCGCTTTGTTTCGCTGATGGAGAATCACCCCTGGTTCGAGCTGAAGGTTATTGCCGCAAGCCCCCGCAGCGCCGGTAAACGCTATGAGGACGCTGTAGGCGCGCGCTGGGCGCTTGAAACTCCTATGCCGGATATGGCGAAGGACATCATCGTCAAGGATGCGGAAGCCGATGCGGAAGCCATAGCTGCGGAGGTTGATTTCATATTCTCTGCCGTTGAAATGAAAAAAGAGGAGATCCAGGCCCTTGAGGAAAAATACGCGAAACTTGAGTGCCCCGTTGTTTCAAACAACAGCGCACACCGCTGGACTCCCGACGTTCCCATGGTTGTGCCGGAACTCAATCCCGAACATCTGGAGGTAATTGAGGCGCAGAGAAAACGCCTCGGCACCAAACGCGGATTTATCGCCGTAAAATCCAACTGCTCGCTTCAAAGCTACATACCCGCCCTGCACCCCCTGCGCGGCTACGGCATAGATAAGGTGCTTGTCTGCACCTATCAGGCTATATCCGGCGCCGGAAAAACCTTCGAAACCTGGCCCGAGATGGTCGACAACGTAATCCCCTATATAGGCGGCGAGGAAGAGAAATCCGAGCGCGAGCCCCTGAAGCTCTGGGGCAAGGTGGAAAACGGCGTAATAGTGAACGCAACAGAGCCCTCGATTACCGCGCAGTGCATACGCGTTCCCGTCACAAACGGCCACATGGCGGCGGTGTTTGTCTCCTTCAAACAGAAGCCGGAAAAAGAGGAAATACTGAAGATTTGGAATTCCTTTAAGGGAAGGGCACAGGAACTCAACCTGCCCACCGCTCCCAAGCAGTTCCTCCATTACTTTGAAGAGGATAACCGTCCCCAGACAAAACTGGACAGGGACCTTGAAAAAGGCATGGCCATATCCATCGGCCGCCTGCGTCCCGATACCCAGTACGACTACAAATTTGTATGTCTTTCCCACAACACGCTGAGAGGCGCGGCCGGAGGAGCCGTGCTGCTTGCTGAACTACTCTGCGCTGAAAACTACATTTAAATCTAAATGATTGGAGGTCAATTAATGAAGAAGACACCAGTTTTTACGGGAAGCGGCGTCGCCATCGTCACACCGTTCAAGGACGGCAAGGTCAACTTTGAAAAGCTCGGCGAACTGATTGATTTCCAGATAGCCGGCGGCACATCCTCGATCATCATCTGCGGCACCACCGGCGAAAGCTCTACTCAATCGCTCGAAGAGCATGTCGCGACAGTCGACTACTGCGTAAAGTACGTAAACGGCCGTGTGCCCGTCATCGCGGGAGCCGGCAGCAATGATACCGAGGCGGCCAAATTCCTCTGCAAGAGCGCGGAACAATCGGGCGCCGACGCTCTTCTCCTCGTGACCCCCTACTACAACAAGGCTACCCAGAAGGGACTTATCAAGCACTATACCACCCTCGCCGACTGCGTCAATATCCCGATCATTCTCTACAATGTCCCGGGTCGCACAGGCTGCGGATTTACCGCCGCGACTTACTACGAGCTCTCAAAACACCCCAATATAAACGGAGTAAAGGAAGCCTCCGGCGATTTCAACCTCATTAACGAGGCAATGGCTCTTTGCGGAGATGACCTCTACTTCTGGAGCGGCAACGACGGAGATACGCTCAGCATGATGGCTCTCGGCGCAAAAGGCGTTATTTCGGTTCTTGCCAACATACTGCCCGATGTAATGGCGAAAATTTGCGAGCTCTGCCTCAATGGCAATTTCGCCGAGGCCCGCAAACTGCATCTGAGCTACGTGCAGCTTATGAACGCGATGTTCTACGAGGTAAACCCCATACCCATCAAAACTGCTATGAACCTTCTCGGCATGGACGCCGGCGAGCTCCGTCTCCCGCTGTGTGAAATGGAGCCGCACAATCTTGAGAGACTCAAGAAAGCCATGCAAGCCAAGGGTCTAAACGTATGAAAGGTACAATAAGAAAAATATAATAGTAGACAGAGAATAATACATAGAAAAGAGTGAGCCTAATGCTGAAGCTTATTATTTCGGGCTGTAACGGACGCATGGGGCAGGCTGTGGCGGCGGTATGCCGGGCGGATAAGGAAATAAAGATTGTCGCGGGTATCGACGCAAACACAATCAAGCTCTCCGATTTCCCGGTCTACGCTTCCCCCATGGAGTACGGCGGAAGTTCGGACGTAATAGTCGACTTCTCGCATCCTTCCGCTCTGCCCTCTCTTCTCTCATACTGCACCGCCCGCTCCCTCCCCATCGTGCTCTGCACCACGGGCTATTCCGAGGACGAACTCAGCATGATAAAAAGCGCGGCCGAAGTAATACCCATTTTCAAATCGGCCAATATGTCCATAGGAATAAACCTTCTGCTGGCACTCGTAAGGCAGACCGCCGAGGCACTCGGCAGGGATTTTGACATAGAAATTGTCGAGCGCCACCACAATAAAAAGCTCGACGCCCCCAGCGGAACTGCCTTGATGCTTGCAGACGCCGCTGCGGCGGGGCTAAAAACCTCTCCCGAGTACGTTTACGAGCGGCAAAGCGTCCGCAAACCTCGTGGGAAGAATGAAATCGGCATCTCGGCGGTGCGCGGCGGGACGATACCTGGCGAGCACGAGGTCATATTTGCCGGCAGCAACGAGGTAATAGAGTTTAAGCACACGGTTTACTCCCGCGAAGTCTTTGCAGTCGGGGCCGTGAGAGCCGCCAAATTCCTTGCAAAGCAGACCGAGCCCCGCATATATGACATGAACGACCTCCTCTTCGGAGAACAGTAATTTCATAATATTCAAGACCGGTGCGGCATAGCCGCCCCGGTCTTTTTAATGTATATAAGATAAACATTCAGGTTATCCGCCGGATTAAATTTCAAAAACATCAATCAGATTTTACTTTTTAGCAACGGGCAGCCAAACCTCGCAGCGATAATCCTCGGAAGCTGTGTCGCCGTCGAAGTAGAGCTCGATATCCGGCGCGTTAGCGTAAACGTATCCCGAGGAAGGCAGCCATTCCGAGATAATTCTTTTATAGAGGTTTTGAATTGCCTCCGGCATCGGCCCTACGCACTCAAATATGGCCCAGGTGCACTCTGGTATCGTAAACTCGTGCATACCCTCCGGAACTTCGCTGTCGCTTGAGACAGCAATATAATAGTCAAGCTCCTGCTTTGTAGCCCAGGTACAAACACCCATAATCCCACAGGGGTCCCTGTTCATTATTGAGCAGAGCTTCTGCGTTATGCCTTCGGCATTAGCCCTTCGCCAGAAAAGCGGCACTTTGGCGTATGATTCATCGCTTCCGCCGGTGTACTGCTCCTTGACTCCTACTATACGTATAGGGCCCCTCTTTTCAATTCTGTAGTTCATCTCCGCTTCTCCTTTAATTGTTAGTTTGAAGCTGATGGGAGGAAAGGCCTTGAGTACAACCCCGCTCTTCCTTGCTTCGGAGGGCGAAACACCGTGGACGCTCTGAAAAGCGCGGTTGAAAGAGGTCGGCGAGTCGTAGCCGTACTTGAGCGCGACATCGATTACCTTAGCTCCTCTCTGCAAATCCACGGCCGCCAGCGTCATCCTTCTTCTTCGTATATACTCCGATAGTGTGACGTCGGCAAGGTACGAGAACATCCTTTGAAAATGATAGCTCGAGCAGCGTGCGATTTGCGCAAGTCTCTCAGTCTCAATCTCGTCGCACAAATGCTCTTCAATATACGCCATTGCTTCGTTCAGCCAATGCAGCCAGTCCATCTCGTCAGCTCCTGACAAATAGTATAGTGCGCGGGCAGTTTTATTTCCTCTCTTTTCTTGCACGCTATTGAGAGCAGTTTTAAGAACATTTCCAGCGGCGTAAAGGGTCGATTTCTTTAGCCGTTTCTCTAATAATGTTCAAAACAACCAACATATGGACTAGCCTTCTGCGATAGGACGCAGGCTCCCCCCTGTTAAGCCTCCGATATCGGGGATTGGCTGCATTTCGGTCAAATGCGCCCAGTACCTCTTAGGCATATGCGACATTCGGCATTTCGGGTTCTCGCGCCCCTCGACCGCAATTGTCTCGTAAAAGCGCTTCCACATCGCGCGGTATTGAAGCTCGTCAGTATCCGGCGAGGGCGGCATGAAATCTTCCACCTGAACAATCCGGCAGCTTCCCTTATAAGCGACAAGGGCCAGACAGTGGGTTTTGTCGTAAATAATAAAGCAGCCGTCGGGGTAGCGGCTCATAAAATGGTGCTTAAGCAGGGGCAGAACCCTGTTCTTCGGCTCGATGGTGGCGAAAAGGCCGCCGCCAAAGTCTGAAAACCTTATGAAACCGCGCAGCAGCTCCGCCTCGTTGTTAAGATGCCTAACGGCCTTGTAAAGCACCGCAACCCTGTCGTCCGTGAGCATTCTCAAGACCTTCGCGCCGCATTTAAAGCCCAAAATCAGAAAGCGCAGTATGCAAAGCTCCTTATCCTCCAAATCAGCGAGAAAGGCTCGGTATACAAATTTTAGCGCCTCGCCGGAAATTTTTTCTTTTATTGCGCCTTTCACGCGCGTGGCTTTCTTAATGTCCGTTGCAATTTCACGCACTTCAAAGAGCGACTCCTGCGCTTCGTCACGGACTATAATTTTCAGCGGGATTTCCCTTTTATAAAAGCTCTCATATACGCAGCACATCAGCCCCTCGAAGCCGCCGTCGTACCTGTATATCAAATCTGGCCTGTCAAACATTTGAGGACATCCTCCCTCGTGACGTGCGTATCGTCGAAGAGCGAAAGCTGCTCGCCCATCTCGCCGTCCATTAGCCTCATGCTCCTGTCCGACAAAAGGCCGCGCAGAATGCTTTCATGCGACATCTTAAGCCCCGGCACCGCCTTACCGCGGCACAGGATAAAATACTGCGCCCTCTTTAGCACAACGCCGAGCTTTTTCAGCCCGTCGAAGTCCAGCGGGCCTGTTTTTCGCGCCCTTATTATGCGCTGAGCACTCCTCACCCCTATTCCCGGCACGCGAAGCAGCATCTCGTAAGACGCGGTGTTCACCTCGACCGGAAAACAGTCGAGATGCGCAAGCGCCCAGCTGCATTTGGGGTCAACATAGGGGTTGAAATTAGGATTTTTTTCGTCGAGAAGCTCCGATGCGTCAAACTTATAGAATCGCAGCAGCCAATCTGCCTGATACAGCCTGTGCTCACGCAAAAGCGGCGGTTTGGTGGTGAGCGACGGCAGGTTATTATGCTCGACAACCGGCATATAGGCGGAATAAAATACCCTTTTGAGCCCGTACTTCTTATAGAGCGCGCTGGCCAGGTTTAGTATCTGGTAGTCAGTCTCGGGCGTGGCGCCCACTATTAACTGGGTGCTCTGCCCTGCCGGCGCGAAGCTGGGTGCATTTTTATAACGCACAAGCTCGCTGCGGCTCTCCGCGATGCTTTGTGAGATAAGCGCCATAGGTTTCAGGATGCTCTCCTTAGTCTTATCGGGAGCCAGTAGCTGCAAGCTCTTTTGCGTAGGCAGCTCGATGTTGACGCTCATCCTGTCGGCCAAAAGCCCGATTTTGCGTATTAGCTGCTCGTCCGCCCCGGGTATGGCCTTGGCGTGTATGTAGCCGCCGAAGCGGTACTCGTTTCGCAGTATTTCAAGGACCTTAATCATCTGCTCGCAGGTGTAGTCCGGGTTTCTGATAACCGCGGAACTGAGAAAGAGTCCCTCTATATAGTTGCGCCTGTAAAACTGGATTGTCAGTTCGGCAAGTTCCCTCGGCTCGAAGGTAGCTCTCCTGATGTCATTTGAGCGGCGGTTTACGCAGTAGCAGCAGTTGTAGACGCAGGAATTGCTCAGCAGAACTTTAAGCAGCGTAATGCAGCGACCGTCGGCTGTGAAGCTGTGGCAAATCCCCGCGGAGCTCGCGTTTCCGATGCCGCCTTTTTGACCCTTTCGCTCGACGCCGCTTGATGTGCAGGCGACATCATACTTTGCGGACGCGGCCAATATCGTGAGCTTGTCCATTATATTCATAGCAACACCTCACGAACATACGTTCGGTTACATCATAGCACAATTCTTTGCCCTTTTCAACTAAATAATAAATTCTTCTTCAATATATTGTTGATTTAAAGCAGTTAAGTTATAATAATTAATAATTATTCTCAGATAGAAGTATTTTTCGGGGGTTGAGCGGTTTGAGAAATTTCTGTACCAGATGCGGGAGCAGAATAGGAAGCGCGGACAGATACTGCGGAAATTGCGGCGCCCCCTTAACCGCAGGGCTGGGCCCGGACGAGCTAAATTCAGTTTTAGTCAGGGAGCTCGATTCGGGAGACATAGTCTATTTCAGGCCACCCGAGCCAAGTTCAGCCAACAATTCGCCGAATGAACCTGTAGACATTTTAAGCGCCGGAGGCGAAATTGAAAACATCCTCCTTGATTCCAACATCCCAAATGAGGAAAGAGCCTCAAGCGAAGCCGGCGAAAGGCTGAAAACTTTGCATTCGGTCAACAACGAAGCCTTCTCCCCCCTGCCTCCCATCGAAAAAATGCCTCTCAGCGAATCTGCAAATCCCGAAGTGTTCCAGGAGAGCTACCCTTTCCCACCGGATATCCCTGTTATAGAGAAACTGATGCAGCTTGACGAAATGTCCTCTTCGGATGGAACAGCGCAAAAGAGAAGCGAACAGATTTCCGAACCGGACCCCGAGATCTTCGATGATATTGACGAGTCAGTGAAAAGGTTTTTAAACGACGAACCACCGGACAGCCAAAAGAGCGACACAATCTCCCTGCTCGGATGGGTGGGCATCATATGTCTTCTCCTCATTCCCGCGGTAAACATACTGCTTTTAATCATCTGGGCCCTCGGCGGCTGCAAGAAAAAGCAAAAGGCACAGTTCGCCCGCGCCCTGCTTATTGTCATCGCTATCATAGCCCTTCTAATCTTTGTCGCCGATACTTTCTTTAAGGATTACATAGACAAGGCGCTTGGCTATCTGATAAGCAGCGGAATAATCCCAAGCGGGTTTGCCGGCGGGTTCATCGAGCGCATTATTGACAGCCTGATTAATTTTGGAGTAAAATAATAAGCTACCTCATAAGAAGCAAAATGCCCGCCGGTAAAACCCGGCGGGCTTCAGAACTTCTTAACGAATCTATTCTCTTTAATAGACTAAGTACATTATCCTGCCCTCGCGATACCCGAAAGCCCGGCCACTCAGTACCTAACCCTCGGATGTATGCGGCCCTCGCGAATATCACTGCCTAATAAATCGACCCAAGCGGCAGCTTTTCACAATTCAAACGCATCTCCTCCGCATTTTCGCATCCATATCGGTTGACGGTCTATGTTTCGCTTCAATCCCAAAAGCGTCCGGCTACGGCTTTGTACAAGCGCAGGTCTTGTCTTACGAGAAGGCAAAAGCTACGAAGTCTAGCTTCGCAGCTCTTGCGGGCAAATACCGGGTATCCGCGTTAAGTTTTTATCTGCAACCGGAAACAGGGCCAACCCCGCAGCCACAGCAGCAGATAAGGATGAGCAGGATTATGATAATCCAACAGCAGGAGTTACCTCCGAAAGCGTTAAATCCCATAGGACACCTCCAAATATGTTGTGAGTCTCGCGACCCACTACATATTATGCGGGGGTAGCCTAGGTGTTGATTGAGGCATTTATGTAACGATAAAGCATCGTGCAGACCTCGGCGCGGGTAGCGGTTCCCTTGGGGTCGAACTCGCCTGTATCCCTGCCCTTAATCATGCCGGTCCGCTGCGCCCTGTAAACCGCGGACTTTGCCCAGGAGCTTATCAGCGAGTCGTCCCTGAATACGGTGTTTGATGTTGTTTCAGGCAGGTTGAGACCCTGGAAATCGGCAAAACGCATAATCACAAGTGACATCTGCTCCCTCGTTATGGACTGGTTCGGGAGGAAGGTACCGTCGCCAAAGCCGTCCACTATCCCGTTTCGGGCCGCCCAGGAGACATAGGGCCCATACCACTCGTTAATATTTACATCGGTAAAGGGAGACGAAGTATAGGCCTCAGTATTTATGCCGCAGATGCGGCCGAGTACCGTAACGAACATGGCCCGGCTCATCTTATAATTGGGCTCAAAGAGCTGGCCGCCCATCCCGTTTACATAGCCGTTGAGCGCCAAGTACAGGATATAGTCCTTCGCCCAATGGCTGTCGATATCGGTAAAGTTCGTCGAGTCCGGCAGCTCCCCGCTTTTCAAAGTGGAATACCCGCCGTTTACGGACAAAACCGCACTGTCGGAAAATACTGTGAACACTGCGGTGGTTTTTTCCGCCGCAAAATAGCGGTTGTTCGCGCTAATCTTCTGCCCCTTCCCCACGACGGTGCCATCCGTGACATTTATCACGGTACCGCTCAGCTCGGTTATGCAGGCTGTGCCGGATAAAAGATAGACGCTCCCGCCCGTTTTGACGGTCACGGTTCCGCCGCGCTCAAGCTGCAGGGTCTTAAAATTGCGGGCGAATTCTCCGTCCCCGGAAGGGACTATCTCAAGCTGCTCAAGGCGCTTTGTCATCGTGTCTTTGAGCTTTCCGAGCGATTCCGCTATTATGTTTTCCGCCTTGTTGAGCACATTTGATATGTAGTCGGGCAGATAGCTTAGCGAAATCAAGGGGTCGTCCCGCCCTCCCGGCGTGTCGGCATAGGCCGCGCTCAGCGACGCGATTGCTGCTACAATTAAAACAACTGCGATTAAACGTTTCAAACAATGACCTCCAAACAGCCATTCGTTCCGGGCAAATCTTTTTTGCCATTATAGCAAGTAATGCGCCAAATTTCAACAAAATACGAAAAACATACCTCCCGGCATAATGTCTAAAATATATTCTAAAATTATTTCTCTAATATCAAACATTATTTCTTGTATTTCTATTTGTTTTGTGTCATGATAATGTATCATAAACCATAATTATCGCAAAAAATTTTACTTCAGATATCAATATAAGGGAGTAATACAATGCAGAGAATTGTTTACGCGGACAACGCTGGAACAACTGCCCTGTCAAAGACCGCTCTCGAAGCTATGATGCCCTACCTTACAGAATTCTACGGCAATCCTTCCTCAATCTACAGCCTGGGAAGGAAGTCTAAGTCAGCCATAGAAAATGCAAGGCAGAAAATCGCAGCGGCAATCGGGGCAAAGGCCGAGGAGATATATTTTACCGGCGGCGGCTCCGAGGCCGACAACTGGGCGATTCGTTCTGTTGTCGAAAAAATGAGCAAAAAAGGCCGCCATATCATAAGCACGGCAATAGAGCACCACGCCGTTCTGCACACCCTTAAGGCGCTCGAAAAGCAGGGCTGCGAGGTAACTTATCTGCCCGTGGACAGCTACGGTCAGATTTCGCTCGACGACCTCAGAAAGGCCATCAGGGACGATACCATCCTTATAACTATAATGATGGCGAACAACGAAATAGGTACCATTTTGCCCATAGCGGAAGTGGCCAAAATCGCAAAGGAGCGCGGCGTACTGGTCCACACCGACGCGGTTCAGGCTGTCGGTCACATCCCTGTTGACGTAAACGAGCTGGGCGTCGATATGCTCTCCATGGCCGCCCACAAGTTCAAAGGTCCGAAGGGCGTCGGAGCTCTCTATATCAGAAAGGGCCTCATCCTCCCCTCCTTCATTGCAGGCGGCGGGCAGGAAAAAGGCAGGCGCGCCGGCACTGAAAACGTGGCAGGCATCGTCGGCATGGCGGCCGCGCTTGAAGAAGCCGTTGCACACATGGACGAGAACATCAAAAAGGTCACGGCCATGCGCGACAGGCTCATTGAAAACCTTCTCAAAATACCGTACTCTCGCCTTACGGGCGACCCTGTGAACAGGCTGCCCGGAACGGCCTCCTTTGTCTTCGAGTGCATCGAGGGCGAGTCACTCGTCCTGTCCCTCGACGCCAAGGGAATATGCGCGTCCTCAGGCTCAGCCTGTTCTTCGGCCTCGCTTGACCCCTCGCACGTTCTGCTCGCAATCGGTCTGCCGCACGAGGTTGCCCACGGCTCCCTGCGCCTGACTTTGAACGAGGACAACACCGAGGAGGACGTCGACTATATCATAGCCGAGGTGCCGCCCATTATCGCCCGCCTGCGCGAGATGTCGCCTCTCTGGGAGGAAAAAATAAATGGCAAGCGCTGACATCAGGGACCAAATTCTTCAGCTTAAAGCTGAGAAAAACGCGCTTATTCTAGCCCACTATTATCAGCCTCTCGAAGTACAGGACCTCGCGGACCACGTCTGCGATTCATTTGAGATGGCTAAAAGGGCAAGAGAGGCCGTGCAGCAGACGGTTGTCATCTGCGGGGTTGTCTTTATGGCCGAGAGCGCCAAGATACTTAACCCCGGCAAGAAGATTCTTATTCCCGTTATGGAAGCGGGCTGCCCCATGGCCGAAATGGTGACCCCCGAGGACGTCATCAGGCTCAGAAAGGAGCATCCCGACGCCGCGGTCGTATGCTATGTCAACTCCTCCGCGGCGGTAAAGGCGGTCAGCGACATCTGCTGCACCTCGTCCTCGGCTCTCAAAATCGTGCGCTCGCTTCCGCAGAAGAAGATAATCTTCATACCCGACAAAAACCTCGGCGCCTACATCGCCAGGCAGGTACCCGAAAAAGAGATAATTCTCTTCAACGGTTTCTGCCCCACCCACAACAGGATAAGCGAGAGCGACGTGCTGCGCGCCAAGGCCGCGCATCCGGACAGCGTATTTGCAGCCCATCCTGAGTGCCGCGAGGAAGTTCTGGCCCACGCCGATTTCATTGGAAGCACGGCCCAGATTCTGGACTACGCGCGGAAATCGGAGGCAAAGACAATAATTATCGGTACGGAACAGGGTATCGTGGAAAGACTCAGACGTGAGCTGCCAAACAAGAACATCTATTCCGTAGCTGCAAGCTTTATCTGTCCCAACATGAAGAAAACCGGTCTGCAGGAACTTCTCAACTGCCTTGAAAACGAGCAGTGGGAAATCAAGCTGACCGACGAGGAAATTGCGGCGGCGAAACAGAGCCTTGACCGCATGGTAAGCATATAAGGAGAGAAAGAATATGTATTCTGAAAAGGTAATGGAGCATTTTTCAAATCCGCGTAACGTGGGCGAACTTCCCGACGCAAACGCCATAGGGCAGGTCGGAAACCCGAAGTGCGGAGACATAATGAAGATTTATATGAAAATTGAAGACGATGTGATAAAGGACATCAGCTTCAAAACCTTCGGCTGCGGCGCGGCAATAGCAACTTCCTCCATGGCCACAGAGCTTGTCAAAGGCAAGACCATTCAGGAAGCGCTGGCGTTGACAAACAAGGCCGTTGTCGAGGCGCTCGACGGGCTGCCCCCCCAGAAGATTCACTGCTCGGTTCTTGCGGAGCAGGGCATCAAGGCGGCTATCGCAGACTACTACAAGCGCCAGGGAATCGACCCCACGCCGATAGTCGGCTGCCAGGTCGACTGCGAACATTGCGGGCACTAATTAATAATGAAAAGCAAAAGCGGTGCAGAGTCACGTCTGCACCGCTTAAATTTAATTTAGCTATTAAGTTTTCCCGTCGAAACGCTGCCCGCATTTCGGACAGGTTATGTGTATCTTCCCCTTGCCCCTCGGCACTCTCAGGATGTTCTTGCAGCCTGGACATCTGAAAAACTTGTGGGTTTTGGAGGATTTTATCTGAATTATCTTCCACTTGAACCATTCCCTGATTGGAGAGATAAAGCCCATAAACCTTGCATTTTCGGCTCGCCTCTTTACTATATTCCTGGAAAAAATACGAAAAATCGCGTAGAGCAGAAGGATACTGGAGAATATTTCAAAAAAGATTTGCCTGGAGAAGGAGTATATCGCGTTAAACACAAGGGCAAGGCCAATGGACGCAAAGGTCAGTTGGTCAGGTCCGTTTCGCCCTGCCATCAAGCGCCTCAGGAAATTGAAATTCATATAGTAACAACTCCATATCACTCGCTGCTGGTTATTATACCCTCTTGTTTTCCCTTTTTCAAGTTGCAAATTTTAATGTATTGTAAACTTTAGCAAATGGGCCTATATCAAAAGATTATTGCCTTTTTTCTATGTAAATGTTATAATTCCTATACTTAATATATTAAATATTCCAATAAGGAAGTCGGTGAATCCCTCTGAAAATACTCAGCAAAAAGCCACTGAGCCATGAGGAACAGTACATAAGAATGACCACAACTCCCATACCCAAGCTAGTCACTACTATGGCTATTCCCACTGTCGTCAGCATGCTTATCACGGCAGTATACAATATGGCTGACACCTTCTTCGTCTCGCAGCTCGGCACGAGCGCGGGCGCGGCCGTCGGTATAGTCTTTCCGATAATGACGATAATTCAGTCGCTCGGGTTTACAATCGCCATAGGCGCCTCAAGCATGATATCAAGAATGCTGGGAGAGAAGAACAACAAAGAAGCCGACAAATATGCATCCACGGCATTCTTTACCGCCCTGCTTATCGGAATTGTAATTGCGGCAATCGGCCTTTCTATCATCAACCCCCTGATGAAACTCCTGGGCGCCACCCCGACCATTCTTCCCTATGCGCGCGCCTACGGGCAGTATATCTTTATAGGGGCCCCCTTTATGTGCTGCTCATACGTCATGAACAACTCCCTGCGTGCGGAAGGAAGAGCGACATTCTCAATGATCGGCCTGTCCCTCGGAGGTATACTGAATATCATACTGGACCCGATATTCATTTTCTCCTTCGGTTTGGGCACCGCCGGCGCGGCGATAGCCACAATCATCAGCCAGTTTATAAGTTTTCTGATTCTTCTCTCCTTCTATGTCACTAAAAAGTCGCTTGTAACAATAAGTATAAAGCATATCTCGCGGAAATTTTCCACTTATACAACGATATTTAAAGTGGGTATGCCCTCCTTCTTCAGGCAGGGGCTTGCAACAATCGCTTCAATCTTTATGAACGTCGCAGCTTCCGCCTACGGCGACGCTGCGATTGCCGCAATAAGCATTAATAACCGCATATTCATGCTTATACTGTCCGTCGTTTTGGGCATAGGCCAGGGCTTTATGCCGGTCTGCGGCTATAACTTCGGGGCCAGAATATACGACAGAGTCCGCAAATCCTATTGGTTCGCCCTTAAGCTTGCAACCGCCATTGTGGCAACCCTCTCGGTCATTGGTCTCATATTCGCTCCTGAAATTATGGCTGTCTTCCGCGAGGACCCGCAGGTAATAGAAATTGGCGCCTTTGTCATGAGATTACAGTGCGCTTTTATGGTCCTCCACCCCTTCCTGATGGTGTCGACAATGCTGTTCCAAGGGACTGGAAACGCCTTAAGCGGAACGATTCTCTCGATGTGCAGACAGGGCATCTACTTTATACCCCTGATAAACATACTTCCCAGACTCTTAGGGCTGAGGGGAGTTCAAATAACGCAGAGCTGCGCGGATATTCTCTGCTTTATAACCTGTATCCCGCTGGTTGTTAGCTTCTTCAAAAAGCTGAAGCGGCTCGAGAGTGAGTCGCATCCCCAGGAGAGCATAGACTTTGATAACCTGGGCATAAACCAGGAAAATGAGAGCATAGGTATATAGACTTACGCCGGTCACTCTGAAGGTGGCCGGCGTTATTTCTGAGAAGGTAGATAAGGAGAAAAGGAGCCTAATTAAAACTTAGTCCGTGCGTATCTCAAGTTCTCTGAGTTTCACGCTGTTCTTATAAATTTTAATGAGATAGAGCACATCGCTCTCAAGGGGACCAAAAATAAAATACCCTGCCTTGTCGGTAAATATACGGTAAACAAGCTCCTCCCCTTCCTCCGTCAAACGAAAGAGGAGCACCAGGGCATCTTCAACAGGATTGTCCTCCTTGTCGAGCACGGTGCCGCAGATGGCGGTCCGCTTGTCAAATTCAGTATGTACAATCGTTTCTATCAGCTCGCCCGCTGAGGGCTTAAAATAAAATTTGGCGTAGCCTGTCATAGCATTTCCCCGTTTTGCAGTTTTGTACTACATTATATTATATTTTGCAGCCGGGGTAACGTGCTTGACAAGCAAGTGCAAATTATATAAAATGACATAACAGCCGAGTAGCTTAATTTCCCAGCATTCATTCTTTCTCGGGTAAAGCGCTCAAGGCCGTGGCGCATGCTGCGCCATATTTTATTATGGCGGCTTAAAGCGGCCGCTGCTTCGAAAGGGTTGAACAAAGTGGCAAAAGAGAAGAAACAGGTCGAACAGATCACTGATATGGAAGTGGATTTTGCTCAGTGGTACACGGACGTCGTGCTGAAGGCTGAGCTAATCGACTACTCCGGAGTCAAGGGACTTATGGTCTTGCGACCTTATGGTTACGCCATTTGGGAGAATATACAAAGGGTTCTGGACGGTATGTTCAAGGCGACAGGGCATGAAAACGTCGCTATGCCGCTGCTTATCCCTGAATCGCTCCTACAGAAGGAGAAGGACCATGTCGAGGGCTTCGCTCCCGAGGTCGCCTGGGTGACGCACGGAGGCGAGGAAAAGCTCACGGAGAGGCTGTGCATACGCCCGACCTCCGAAACTCTTTTCTGCGAGCACTGGAGCCATGTCCTGCACTCCTGGCGCGATTTGCCCATGCTCTACAACCAGTGGTGCAGCGTCCTGCGCTGGGAAAAGACGACGAGGCCCTTCCTGCGCGGCCGCGAATTCCACTGGCAGGAGGGTCACACCCTGCACGCCACCGCGGAAGAAGCGATGGCCGAGACCATGCAGCAGCTTGAAACCTACGCAAATTTCTGCGAGAACTGGCTGGCCATGCCCGTTATCCGCGGCAGAAAGACTGAGAAGGAAAAGTTCGCCGGAGCGGTTGCGACCTACACAGTCGAGTGCATGATGCATGACAAGAAGGCTCTGCAGTCCGGCACCTCGCATTATTTCGGAGACGGCTTTGCAAAGGCATTTGATATAACCTTTACCGACAAGAACAATCGTCTTGCCTATCCGCACCAGACCTCCTGGGGGCTTTCCACCCGCATCATAGGCGGCCTTATAATGACCCACGGCGACAACAACGGCCTTGTGCTCCCGCCGAAAATCGCCCCGACGCAGGTCATCATCGTTCCGATTGCGGTTCATAAGGGCGGCGTGACCGAAAAGGCAACCGAGCTGCTGGGCAAGCTCAAGGACGCAGGACTGCGCGTCAAGGCCGATTTCTCTGACAACAGCCCTGGCTGGAAGTTCGCCGAGTACGAGATGAAGGGCATACCTCTGCGCATCGAGATTGGGCCGAAGGATATAGAAAACGAGCAGTGCGTCGCGGTACGGCGCGACAACGGCGAGAAGATTTTCGTGCCGCTTGCGGAGCTTGAGGAGAAGGTAAAGGAACTGCTCGACCTTGTTCAGAGCAACCTGTTTGAAAAGGCAAAGCGCAACCTTGTCGAGAATACCTTCGACGCTGCGACCGCCGACGAGATAAAGGAGATTATTGAGACCAAGGGCGGCTTTGTCCGCACAAAATGGTGCGGAAGCACCGAGTGCGAGCTTAAGCTCAAGGAATATGCCGGCGTTACTTCAAGGTGCATACCCTTCGAGCAGGACGGGAAAACAGGCCTCTGCCCTGTCTGCGGCAAGACTTCCGACACCACGATAATATGGGGCGTGGCTTACTAAAATCAATCAGCAAACAGAGCCGGGACCACAGGAAACACTGCCATCCCGGCTCTTAGATTAAAAGACAAAATTAAGCGGTCCCATGCCAGGCTTTTTGGCCTGCACGGGACCGCATTCGCTTATAATAAACGCAACTTACTTACATGCAGAATCTGTGCTTTCCTATCGTTAATAAATGGGGCCTCGACCATATCCACTTGCTGGTGGCTGTAGCCGGATTGAAGTAGTATATCGCTCCGCCCGTCGGGTCCCAGCCGTTGAGGGCGTCGCGGGCTGCCTTGTAGGCGCTGTCGACAACCGGCTTATAGAACTCCCCGTCCTGCAGGCAGGTAAAGGCTCCGTTCTGATAGATTACTCCGGCCATTGTGTTTGGAAATGAAGGATGTTTCATGCGGTTCAAAACCACTGCGCCGACAGCCACCTGCCCTATATACGGCTCTCCCCTAGCCTCGGCTGATATGAGCCTTGCCAGCAGGTTTACGTCGGAAGAGTATGTCGTCGTCTTTCCTCCGCCTGTCGGCAGGCCGAGGGCGGCCAGGGTCTGGGGACCGCAGATGCCGTCAACGGAAAGTCCGTTTTTGCGCTGAAATTGCCTGACCGCGGCAGTCGTTTTGCTGCCGTAAATCCCGTCTACTGCCCCGTTGTAGTAGCCCCAGTTTTTAAGCCTCGTTTGAATCTGCTTGACAACGGAGCCGCTCGAGCCCTGCTTGTAGACGGCGGCGTCTGCCTTTTCACTCATCTGCGCTATGCATATAATCAGGATGTTCAGCACAAAAATTATGAAAAGTGCCATAATCAGACTTCTTTTGCTTTTCATATGGAAACTCCTTCATAGAACATGGGCTTTCAACTCATATTCTACGAAGGAGTCTGGTTTCTTATGCCTTGCAAAATTTGCTATTTCGCCTTGGTTTCTATCTCGTGCTTGATTTTGGCGAGGAACTCCTCGAAAGTCATCGTGCCGAGGTCGCCTGCCGAGCGTGAGCGTACCGAAACGACGCCCGTCTCAGCCTCTTTGTCTCCGATAATCAGCATGTAGGGGATTTTTTCAAGCTGGGCTTCGCGAATCTTATAGCCGATTTTCTCGTTTCTGAGGTCGGCCTCAACGCGAATTCCGGCCTCCTCTAGCTTCTTTGCGATATTCTTCGCGACTTCGGCGGTGCGGTCGGTAATCGGCATCACGACCACCTGCGTGGGCATGAGCCAGCACGGCAGGGCGCCTGCATACTTCTCAAGGAGGAGCGCTAGCGTGCGCTCGTAGCAGCCGATCGAGGTCCTGTGGATGATGTAAGGCGTGCGCCTAGAGCCGTCCACGTCGACATACTCCATGCCGAACTTCTCAGCCAGAAGCTGGTCTATCTGAATTGTTATCAGCGTGTCCTCCTTGCCGTGGACATTCCTAATCTGTATGTCGAGCTTCGGCCCGTAGAAGGCCGCCTCGCCGATGCCGACGGTATAAGGAACATTCAGATGCTCCAAAATCTTTTTCATCGCGCCCTGGGCCTCGTCCCACTGCTCCTGCGTGCCGATGTATTTTTCCCTGTTGTTCGGATCCCACTGCGAGAAGCGGTAGGTAACATCCTCGTCAAGGCCCAGAGTTTCAAGCATATATCTGGCCAGCTCAAGGCAGCCCTTGAACTCCTCTTCAAGCTGCTCGGGGCGCAGGATGATATGCCCTTCGGAAATCGTAAACTGGCGCACCCTTATAAGCCCGTGCATCTCGCCCGAGTCCTCGTTTCTGAAAAGCGTCGAGGTCTCGCTGAGCCGCATTGGTAAATCCCTGTACGAGCGCATACGGTTTAGGAAGACCTGGTACTGGAAGGGGCAGGTCATCGGCCTGAGCGCGAATACCTCGGACTCGGGATCGGACTCGTCGCCCATTACAAACATGCCGTCTTTGTAATGGTCCCAGTGGCCCGAGAGCTTATAGAGGTCGCTCTTAGCCATGTACGGTGTCTTTGTGAGCTGGTAGCCCAGCTTCTGCTCCGTATCCTCGACAAAGCGCTGAAGCAGCTGCATTACCCTCGCGCCCTTAGGGAGCAGAATCGGCAGGCCCTGCCCTATGATGTCGACCGTCGTAAAGTACTCAAGCTCGCGGCCAATCTTGTTGTGGTCGCGCTTCTTGGCCTCTTCCAGCGCCGCAAGATGATCGTCTAGGTCGGACTTCTTGATGAAGGCCGTGCCGTAAATGCGCTGGAGCATCTTGTTCTTGGAATTGCCGCGCCAGTAGGCGCCGGTGCAGGACAAAAGCTTAAAAGCCTTGACTCTGCCGGTCGAGGGAGCATGGGGTCCCGCGCAGAGGTCTATGAAATCGCCCTGCTTGTAGAAGCTTATCTCCTCGCCCTCCGGCAGCTCGCGTATAAGCTCTACCTTGTACGGCTCAGCCTTCTCCTCCATCAGCTTTATGGCCTCTTTCCTCGAGAGGGTGAAGCGCTCGAGCTTTAAATCTTCCTTGACGATTTTCTTCATTTCCTCCTCGATCTTCACCAGGACCTCGGGGGTAAATGATGTCTCGCTGTCGAAATCATAATAGAATCCGTTTGCTATCGCCGGACCGATGGCAAGCTTTACGTTCGGGTAAAGGCGCTTGACCGCCTGTGCGAGCACGTGCGAGGCAGTATGGCGAAGGGCGTCCCTGCCCTCCTGGTCGTCGAAGGTATATACGGTAAAAGTGCAGTCCTCGTCGATGGTTTTATTCAGGTCGTACACCTTACCGTTCAGGCCGACGGCAAGCGCGGCTCTGGCAAGACCCTCCGATATGCCCTTTACGACATCAATTGCGGGTGTGCCTTTTTCTATCTCTTTTACCGAACCGTCTTTAAGCGTAATTTTTATCATATGTTGCTCCTTTCCGGGGTAAATAAAAACTCACCCCTTATTCAGGGGTGAGATGAAAATCCCATGGTTCCACCCTGCTTGCGGTATAAAAATACCGCCGCTCAAGTTCGTTTAACGCACGACTACGTCCCGGCTTACTCGGCGAAGGCCTTTCGGCGGGCGGCTCCGGGATGGTCAGCAGTTTAAACGGGTTCCAAAGACGCTTTCAGCCAAGGCGCCTTCTCTCTGCGGTCCGCTTAAGTGCAATTCCCTTCATCGCTTTGGATTGATTCTAGCATCTAAGCTTGAAACTGTCAAGTATCATATTCCGCACTCAAATTCCGTATTATGTTAAGCGAAAGCCTTATTTAATATTAAATACGAGCTTCACGAGCATTATAAGTCCAAACATTACCGGCTGATGGAGCAGGTAGACGATAAAGGCCTGCCTTCCCACTTTTGGCAGAAGCGGCGGCTCTGCGTTATAGAACCATTCGGGGAACTTTCCATCCTTTATAAGCCGACCGAGCCATGTGCCAAAAAGGAAAACGAATATCCAGGGCAGCAGCGGAAAATAGTCGGCCGAGAAGAAGCTGTTGTCCCAGAGTCCGATTATCCACAGCCATTTAATTTTAACCGGGTTCAGGGCCTTAAGTATCACGGCCGTCGCCGCCGTCAGGATAACATATGCAATCGGCGCTCCCCAGCCAGTAAACCTGTCCCAGAACTTAGATGTCAGCCCGTAGAAAACCATACAGAAGCCAAGGAAATGCAGTATTCCGAAAATCACTATGCTGTCGACGAGCGCGGTTGCAATCGTCACAGCAAGCGCAGCGGCAAGAACCTTGATACCTCGCCTTATATTGCTGCGCGAAAACCTCGAAGATATGCCCGACAGCAGTATGAACAGGCCCGCGAAAACATAGTGCAGAAAGTTGAAAACTGGGTTGTAAAAGAACCAGGAGGGCGCGCCCAAATACTCCACCAGGTCGTAGAGAAAATGGTGGCAGACCATGAGTATGACGCACAGACCGCGGGCGGCGTCGATAAGCTGTATGCGCTTGGGGGTCATCCCCAGCCCTCCCCTTTTCTCAGACGTTAAACCTGAACAGGACCACATCTCCGTCCTGCATCACATAATCCTTGCCCTCGCTGCGGACAAGCCCCTTTTCCCTCGCGGCCGCCATGCTGCCGGTGGCTTTCAGGTCCTCGAAGGCGACGACTTCGGCCCTTATGAAGCCGCGCTCGAAATCTGAGTGTATCTTTCCGGCTGCCTGCGGGGCCTTCGTGCCCTTCTTTATGGTCCAGGCTCGCACTTCCTCGGGCCCCGCCGTAAGAAAGGATATAAGCCCGAGAAGGCTGTATGAACATTTTATTAGCCTGTCGAGGCCGGATTCCTTGAGCCCGAGTTCCTCGAGGAAGAGCTGCTTTTCCTCCTTGGTTAGCTCGGTAATCTCCTGTTCGACCTTGGCGCAGATTGGGAGCACCTCGGCGCCCTCCGAATCCGCGATGGCCCTGACCTTTTGGTAGTAAGGGTTTTTGTGGTAATCAGAGGCAAAGCTCTTTTCATCCATATTGGCGGCGTAGATTACAGGCTTTAGGCTCAAAAGCTCGGACTGCGCTATAATAGCCCTGTCCTCGTCTGAGCATTTGTAGCTTCTTGCAGGTTTTCCTTCGTTTAGATGAGCCATCAGGCCCTCCAGAACCTCGGCTTCGTGGAGATATTTCTTGTCGCCCTTTGCCGCCTTCTTCGCCCTGTCTATGCGGCGCTCCAGCATCTCCATATCCGCCATAATCAGCTCAAGGTTTATTATTTCTATATCGCGCTCGGGGTCGGTCGAACCCTCCACGTGTATTATGTTCTCATCGTCGAAGCAGCGCACGACATGGACAATTGCGTCGGTCATGCGTATGTTTGAAAGAAACTTGTTGCCGAGCCCCTCGCCCTTCGAGGCTCCCTTGACAAGGCCCGCTATGTCGACAAATTCTATCACCGCCGGAGTGTACTTCTTTGGCGAATATAGCTGAGCCAAAAAGTCGAGCCTCTCGTCCGGCACCGCGACCACTCCTACGTTCGGCTCGATGGTGCAGAACGGATAATTGGCGCATTCCGCCCCGGCGTTCGTTATGGCGTTGAAAAGCGTGCTTTTGCCTACATTCGGCAGGCCAACTATGCCGAGCTTCATGGCATTTGTCCTCCCTTTTGCAAATACAGGGGCGGGTTTAAACACCCGCCCTCAGATTTAATCCTGCTTGGTTTCGTTATCGGTTTCCTGGTATTCCTTGCCTGTTCCTTGTGTCTCCTGTCCGGTTTCCTTATTATCCTGGTCATTTTTCTGACTATCCTGAGCACTCTCGGCTTTTTCCGTCTCGGCCAGGGCCTGAGCCTCGGACTTAGAATCACCCGGGAGTCTACCCGTCTCGCAAAGATAATCGAAGTCTTTGCCGTCCATAGTCTCGTGCTCAAGCAGGTACTCGGCAGTCTTAATCAGGATGTCTTTATGCTCCAGCAGAATCTTCTCGCAAAGCGCGGTTGCCTCGTCGAAGATACGCTTTACTTCCTCGTCGATTAAGGCGGCAACCTTTTCGCTGTAGCCCTTCGTCTGCGCAAAGTCGCGACCGATAAACACCGAGTGGTCGCTCGAGTCGAAGGAAATCGGACCGAGCTTATCGCTCATACCGTACTTAGTAACCATCGACCTTGCTATCGCAGTGGCCTGCTTAATATCGCCGGAGGCACCGGTGGAAATATCGTCCAGAATGAGCTTTTCCGCGACCCTGCCGCCGAGCGCCGACACGATGCGCTCGAACATCTCGCTTCTGGAGCTGAAGTTTTTATCCTCCTGCGGACGGAAGATGGTCATGCCGCCCGCCATACCCCTCGGCACAATGGTTATATGGTGCACGGGGTCAACATGCTCCAGATACTTCGAGACAACCGCATGGCCGGCCTCGTGATAGGCGGTAAGTCTGCGCTCTTTTTCCGAAATGACCTTGCTCCTCTTCTCGGGACCCGCCATAACCTTCAGCATCGCCTTTTCAAGGTCATCCATCGTTATATACCTTCTCCTAGCGCGGGCAGCCAGGAGCGCGCCCTCGTTGAGAAGGTTCTCGAGGTCGGCGCCCGTAAAGCCGGCGGTTCCCTTTGCAAGGTTTGCAAGGTCCACGTCCTCGGCAAGCGGTTTGTTCCTCGCGTGGACTTTGAGTATTTCCTCTCTGCCTTTAATATCCGGCAGGCCGACGTAAATCTGTCGGTCGAATCTGCCGGGACGCAGAAGCGCGTTGTCAAGAATATCCGGCCTGTTCGTCGCCGCCATGACTATTATGCCCTGGGCGTTTCCAAAGCCGTCCATCTCGACGAGAAGCTGGTTGAGCGTCTGCTCCCTCTCGTCATGGCCGCCGCCGAGTCCGGCGCCGCGCTGACGGCCCACCGCGTCAATCTCGTCTATAAAAATAATGGAAGGCGCGACTTTCTTGGCCTGTTCAAAGAGGTCGCGGACGCGGGCTGCGCCTATACCGACATATAGCTCGACGAAGTCGGAGCCCGATATGGACAAAAACTGCACTCCGGCTTCACCGGCCACAGCCTTGGCAAGAAGCGTTTTACCAGTACCCGGAGGGCCTACGAGCAAAACGCCCTTTGGTATTCTTGCTCCCAGCTGCACAAAACGGGTCGGGTCTTTGAGGTACTCGACTATCTCCTGCAGCTCTTCCTTTTCCTCGTCAGCACCCGCGACGTCGGCGAAGGTGACCTTTTTCTTCTCTTCGCTGGCAAGCCTCGTTCTGGCCCTGCCGAACTTAGCTATTCCGGCACCGCCGCCCCCCTGCTTGTTTATCATTGTATACCAGAAGAGGGCAAACACACCCACTATCAACAGGTAGGGCAGGAACTGCAGCCACCACGGCGCCACCCAGTCAACCCTGTAGTCGTAGTCCTTAATGATGCCTTCAGCATACTGTTTATCTATAAGCTCGTGCATGTCTTCATAGAAGACCGCAAAGCTGTAAAGTTCGTACGTGATGACATTGCTGTTGTTGATAGGCTCTTTAAGCGTGAGTATGAGGTCGTCGCCCTTCACTTCAAAGCTCTCGACCTTCTCCTGCTCGAAGAGTCTCCTGATCTCGGAATACTGCAGTGAAACGCTGGTATCCTGCGAGAGCAGGGTAAAAATCGTAGCCATAAGGATTATAATAACGATAATATAAAATCCTATATCTCTTGGCTTAGGTTTCTTATTCAAACAAAATTCACATCCTTTTTGGGGCTTAAGCGTAAGCCTCCGGTTTTAAAACCCCGATGAAGGGCAGGTTTCTATATTTCTCGGCATAATCAAGCCCGTAACCGACGATAAACTCATCGGGGCATATTATGCCCGTATAGTCTGGAACAATCTCCGTTGTCCTCCTTGCAGGCTTATCGAGTAAGGTGCAAATCCTTATCGAAGCGGGTTTTCTCACCTGCAGATATTTAATAAGATAGCTAAGCGTAAGACCGCTGTCAAGTATATCCTCTACAAGAATGACATCGCGGCCCTCGATATCCTCCGAAAGGTCCTTATTTATCTTGACTGCTCCGGTTGAACTCCTGCCGCTTCCGTACGAGGACACAACCATGAAGTCCACCGAGCATTTAAGGTCAATTTTCCTTATGAGGTCTGCCATAAAGACAAAGGAGCCTTTAAGTATACCCACAAACAGGGGTTCTTTACCCTTATAGTCGGCGTTTATCTGCCCCGCTAGTCTTGAAACGACCTCCTGAATCTGCTCCTCTGTATAAAGGATATATTTCAAATCACCCATTATTTCCGACATCCCAGTTTCCCCCAATTTCATTAATAATAACCGAGCAAAGCTCATCGCCCGGGGCCGGTACGCATCTTGCGTCCACGCCAAAACCAAGCACCGCGATGACCCCTTTTTCGTCGGAAAAAATGGGTATGCACTCGCGCAGCCTGAGCGGCACTTTTTCGTCTATAAAAAGTTTCTTTATGGTTTTTGTGCCTTTTTTGCCGCCAAAGCTTATTTTATCTCCAGTTTTTCTTGGCCTGACTGTTATCTTACCACAGATAGCGTCTTTTTTGAATAAAAAAGTATTAAATGTATTGTAAATTTTTTTATCGGCTTTTCCCGGAACCCAGGTGAAGCTCAGCCCCAGTTCCGGAACCTCCGTGGTCTCGCCTAGACTAAGCTGTACCGGCTTAAACGTTTGTGTTTCAAGCGGAAGTCTTGTGAAGACTATATCCCGGTATTCCCTGAATACCGTAAGCCCGCCGGCAAAACTTCTCCTTGCCGAAGGGCTCTCCGACAGCGCGAGCTCCCTCACGCCGTCGACAAGAGAGCGGCTTACCGCGCAGCCAAGCTCCTCCGAAGCTCTCAAAACAACCCTCGCTGCAATTGGCTTCGGCAGGCTTTTTAACTCGTCCGCCGAGATTCTAATCCCCTGCAGTTCCCTTTTGGCGCTTTCAAGCACCTTTACGGCAAGGGACGATAAATAATCCTCGTCCCCGGCGATATGCTCCGAGGTCTCGGAGAGGGTTTCGACAATGCGGGGATTGAACTCCTTAAGTAGCGGGATAAGGGTATGGCGCAGCTTGTTGCGCGTGTATATGGGCTCCAGGTTTGTAGAGTCCTCAACATAAGGTATGCCGTGCTCTTTAATATATTCCATAACCTGCTCGCGTGTAAAGCAGAGGATAGGCCTTATTATGTTGTCCCTGACCGGCGGTATGCCGCGGAGCCCCTTAAGCCCCGAGCCGCGTATGAGATTCATAAGGACGGTCTCGGCGTTGTCGTCTGCGGTGTGCGCCGTAGCTATCCTGTCTGCCCCCGCCTTCTCCGCGGTCTTGAGCAGAAAATCGTAGCGCAGCTCCCTTGCGGCGAGCTCGATGCTCACCTTGTTTTCCCTGGCGTGGGCGCTTACATCCCCTGCACCTATATAACAGGGGATATTATTTAAAGCGCAGTAATTCTGGACAAACTCGGCGTCCCTGTCCGATTCGGCACCGCGAAGCCCGTGGTTAAAATGGGCCGCCGTTATGCGTATCTTGCCCGTCTGAGCAAGCCTGTTTAGCATATGGAGCATGCACATGGAGTCCGGGCCGCCCGAAACGGCGCAGAGAACATAGGCTCCCTCTGGAAGCATATTGTGTTTTGCGGCAAACTCCAAGAGCCTTTCCAAAACTTCCTCCATTAAATCACTCATAATGTATCCTGTCGATGGAAGCGTATGTAGTATACTGCGGCAGCCACTGTAAGCGCACGGTGCCCGTCTCGCCGTGCCTGTTTTTCAAAATAATGCACTCGGCTATATTGGGATTTTCGGTCTCGCTGTTGTAGTAGTCGTCCCTGTAAAGTCCCAAAACGATGTCGGCATCCTGCTCAATCGAGCCCGACTCGCGCAGGTCGGAGAGCATCGGCCTCTTGTCGCTTCTGGTCGCGCTGGCGCGGTTGAGCTGGGAAAGGCACAGCACAGGAACGTTCAGCTCCTTGGCCATTATCTTCATCATACGGCTCATCTCGCTTACTATCTGCGTGCGGTTTTCGTTTGCATAGTTCGGCTTTCCGCCCGGGCCCTGCATGAGCTGCAGATAGTCAATCACGACCAGCGCCAGGTTGTCCAATCTCCTGCACTGGGCGTTCATATCCGAAACCGTGAGAGTCGAGGTGTCGTCTATCCGTATGTCCGTGCGGCTTAGGCTCGCCGCCGCTGCTGTGAGTTTCCGCCACTCGTCCTCGCTCAGCTTGCCGGTGAGGAGTTTTTTGTTGTCTATAAACGCCTCGCCTGAGAGCAGCCTTAAAACAAGCTGCTCCTTTGACATTTCGAGCGAGAATATTGCGACCGTCTTTGAAGTCCTCTTTGCGACGTTCAAAGCTATGTTGAGGGCAAAGCTTGTCTTTCCCATGCCAGGACGAGAGGCGATAAGTATAAGGTCCGACTTGTTGAGCCCCATAATCCGGCTGTCGAGGTCTGGGTAGCCTGTCGGATAGCCGGGCAGCTTCCCGTCGCCCGTCGCCAGCTCTTTCAGATTTGTGAAAATAGAGGGCAGTATCTCCCCAATGGGCATCAGCCCGCCCCGGGATTTGCCCTGCCTGAGAGCATAAATCTTCTGCTCGGCGATTTCCAGGACGTCCCCGGCCGATCCCACTCCCCCGAAAACCATCCCGCTCAAATCGGAGGAAACGGCCGCTATGTTGCGCAAAAGCGCCTTATCGCGGACGATTGCGGCATATTCCAATACGTTTGCCGCCGTCGGCGTTATATCCATCAGCTCAATAAGGTAGCTCTGCAGGTTTTCCCTGTTGTTGCCCTGGCTGCGGAGCGTCTCGAGAACCGTAACGGCGTCAATAACCTTAGAGTTATTGCTCATCCAGATTATGGTCTCGTAGATTTCGCGGTTGATGTCGAGGTAAAAATCGCCCGGCTTGAGCATGAGTATGACGTCGTTTACGCATCTCGGGTCAATAAGTATGGAGCCCAGCACTGCCTGCTCGGCCTCTATACTGTGCGGCATCTGTCTGTTCAGGAGCTCGTCCATGACTTCCCTCCCGTGCTGTTTCTGTCTTTTAATTAGGATATTTCCTATTTCATCTCCGTCACGAGAACATTTATTGTGCCGCTTATCTCATGCCCGAGCTTGCACTTGACCTCATATGAGCCGAAGGACTTTATAGGCTCGGCCTGTATTTTGTTCTTTTCGATAACTATGCCGTGCTGCTCGCTTAAGCTGTCCGAAATTTCCTTTGCCGTCACGGCGCCGAAGAGCTTGCCGCCGCTGCCGGCTCTGGCGGGTATCTTGACGATGCAGCTTTTGAGTTTCTCGGCAATTTCCATGGCTTCTTTCTTTTCCTTTTCAATCCGGGCAAGGCGGGCCTTTTCCTGCTGCTTGAGCACATTTATGGTGTCGGCGTTCTCCGGAACCGCGAGGTTTCTCGGGATAAGATAGTTCCTCGCATAGCCGTCGGAGACCTCAATGCACTGCCCTTTCTTGCCCTTGCCTTTTATATCCTGCAACAGTACTACTTTCATATTTATAACCGTTCCTTTCGTCTTTTAAATAGAATGGCGCAAAAAACACAATTGCCCTTGTCGCTGCTGCTTGTCCGGCAAATACATTTAGGTCCTATTTAGAGCTCTTTAGGGCTCTCCGTTAAAACCTCGTTCTTAAAATACGAGTCGATGGCCTTCAAAAGGTCGCCGAGAACCTCTTCGTAGTCCCTGTCTCTTATCTGGGCACCGGCGGTCGATTTGTTGCCTCCGCCTCCGAGCCTTTCAAGAATCAGCTGGACGTTTATCTCGCCCATCGACCTTGCGGATATGTTGACGACATCGCCATCGAGGTATATCACAAAGGAGGCATTAACTCCCGAAATATTCAAAAGCTCATCCGCGGCCTGCGCGGCTATCACCCTGTCCTCCTCGGTCCCCGGCGTGGCAATCGCAATGCCGTTTCCGTACATCTTAGCGCTCTGGATAATGCGGTACTTTGCCACAGTGCTGCCGAAATCGTTCTGCAGGAGCCTTCTGACTTCCGTGGTGTCCGCTCCGGCGCGCCTTAAGTAGGCAGCGGCGTCAAAGGTCCTGCTTCCCGTGCGCATTGTGAAGTTCTTGGTATCCATAACTATTCCCGCAAGAAGCGCTTCGGCCTCATTCCGCAGTATGTCGGACTGCGAAACGAGGTACTGCATAAGCTCCGTCACAAGCTCGCAGGTTGAAGAGGCGTAGGGCTCGTGGAAGTTTAAAACCACCTCGTCTATATACGAGGCGGCCCTCCTGTGGTGGTCGATTACCGCTACCTTCTGGCAGGCCTCGAGCAGGGCCATGGACTCGACCTGGTCCGGCCTGTTCGTGTCCACAACTATCAGCAGGCTCTGCGAATCGGCCATAACAATGGCGTTCTGCGCCGTAATAAACACGTCCGAGTATTCGGGCACGGAGAGCATGCGTTTTATCAGGGTATTCGCCGAATTGCGCGACATATCAAGGACTATTCTGGCCTTCTTGCCGCGCTTTCTGGCTATGCAGCACAGGCCGACGGCCGCGCCCAGGCAGTCTAGGTCGGCGTAGCCGTGTCCCATGATAAACACGTGCGATGCGTCGCTAATCAGTTCGCCGAGGGCGTTTGCCATAACGCGCGACTTGACCTTCGTGCGTTTTTCAAGCTCCTTCGACTGTCCGCCGTAGAACTCGAAGTTCTTTTTATTCTTTATAACCACCTGGTCGCCGCCGCGCGAGAGGGCCATTTCAAGACCGAGGGAGGCAAACTTAAAGCTCTCCTCTATTGTGTCCGCACCCCTGCCTATGCCGATACTTATTGTGGCGGGGATGCCGCTCGGCGTCATAATCTCTTTTACTGAGTCGAGAAGGCTGAACTTATTCTCAATAAAGCCCTTCATATACCTGTCCTCAAAGAGGAACAGGTAGCGGTCCCTGTCGTATTTGCAAAGGAAGCCGCCGCAGCCGGAGGCCCAGGCGGATATCTTCTCGTCTATCGCGGCGAGTATCGCCGTATTCGCGGCGTCGTTCAGGCTGCCTCTGAACTCTTCGTAGTTGTCGAGCATGATTATGGAGAGCACAGGGCGGGAGTCCATGTATTCCTTTTTGATGTGGGCGTACTCGGTCATGTCGACCAGATATACCGTCCCTATATAGGCGCCCTTGCCGGATTTCTGCTCGGCACGGGAGACGCTTCCGTAAAACCTGTACTTCCTGTCGCCTACCGTGATAAGCTCGGGGCAGACGTTCTTGCCCTCGAGAAGCCATTTGCCGTTAAATTCCGGAATAATATCGGTGAGGCTTTGCTCCAAAACCTGCTCGCGCCCGCTGGCAAGTTCGAGAAAAAACGAATTTGCCCACAGAATCTCATAGCTGTTCATCCGGAAAACTACCATAGGAAGGGGAAACTTCTGAAGGGTATCCTTCGTCGCCGAGTCAATCTGGTGGCTCACCGACTCTATAAAATCAATAATTCCGCGGCGCTGGGTACGAGCCTTTATTACCGAATATATAAAGAGAATAATCGTAACCAGGGCCTCGCCGGCGGCGAGATAATAGAGCCTCATCGCAAGCGCGGCCAAGGCAAACACTACGAGGAAAGCAAAGTATAGAAGCATCGAAGGCTCGCTGAGCCTTGAAAGCTTTTTCATAAAGGAACGCCGGTCATTCAAGGTCCCGCCCCCCGACAATATTTTCCCATATTAATAAGGTTAATTATAACAGATAAGTGGAACAAGCACAAGCATAATTGTGCCCTGCCGTGCCAAATCCTGTTTGTACTAATATCTGCCATAGGGGGCAATACTATAGGCACTAAAACAAACAGGAGTGGTATTGTATGAAAGCTGTAATCATGGCGGGCGGAGAGGGCACAAGGCTTCGTCCCGTTAGCATTTTAAGGCCAAAGCCAATGGTAAAACTGCTGGACAGGCCCGTTGCGGAATACATCGTGCGCCTGCTGAAAAAAAACGGGATTACAGACATATGCATGACCCTGCGCTACCTTCCGCAGGTGGTCATGGACTACTTCGGCGACGGCAGCGAGTTCGGGGTCAACATCGAGTATCAGGTGGAAAAGGAACCGCTCGGCACGGCGGGCGGCGTTAAAGCCTGCCAAAAGTTCATCGGCGATGACGATTTCATAGTAATATCGGGCGATGCGGTATGCGATTTCGATTTGGAAAAATGCATCGAGTTCCACCGGAAGAAAAACTCAAAGGCCACGATAATACTCTGCCAGAGGGACGAGCCGCTTGAGTACGGGCTTGTGCTGACCGACAGTTCGGACAGAGTGACCCAGTTTGTGGAGAAACCCTCCTGGGACAAGGTCCTGACCGACTCCGTGAATACGGGCATTTACATTCTCTCCCCCGAGATTTTGGACCACATACCTAAAGGCGTAAGCTACGATTTCGGCAGGGACCTCTTCCCGCAGCTTTTAAACGATAACATTCCGATGTATGCGGTTACCGCCGAGGGCTACTGGTGCGACATAGGAAACTGCCGCGCATATCTCGAGAGCAATTTCGACGCGCTGGATGAGAAGATAGCCTTCGACTTCGGCAAACAGGTAAGGCCCGGAGTCTGGGCGCAGTCCAATTTGCCGGAGAGCGTGAGCATTCAGCCTCCCTGCTTCATAGGGCCCGAGGTCACAATCGAGGACGAGGCCGTCATCGGACCCTATGCGGTATTGGGAAAAGGCACGCACATAGGAAAGGGCGCCAAGATTGAGCGCTGCGTCATAGACGGAGCCGAAATAGGCCCGGGCGCCGAGCTGACGAGCACAATAGCCTGTCGCGGCGCCAAAATCGGCACGGACGCCTTTGTATCCGAAGGCTGCGTCGTGGGGGACGGCGCCGTGATAGGAAACGGGGCCTTCCTCGCCGAGGGCGTCCGAGTCTGGCCGCAGAAGCATGTCGACGAGGGCGGGCGCGTTCTCATCTCGGTCATCCACGGCTCGGCGCGCTCTTCAGCGCTTCTCTTCCAGGGCAGGCTCGCCGGAGAGATAGGCACCGACCTCAGCTTTGAAAACTGCATAAGCATAGGCTCCGCTCTGGCGGGCTACGGCAAGGTCATCATATCCTCAAACGGAACTCCCGCGGCGGTGGCGGCGGTGAACGCGCTGAAATGCGGCATCTGCTCCGGCGGCGGCGAGGTCTGGGAGAGCGAGCGAAGCTTCGAGGCGGCGACCGCCTTTGCGGCAAGATACTACGACATGGGCGCCTCGGTTTACGTGCGCCACACCGGCCCCTCCCTTGTTCTCAGTTTCTTCGGCCGGGACGGCAGGCCGATTACAAGGTCCGAGGAGCGCAAAATTGAGGCCGCCATGAACGGAGACACCGTCCGCGCCCCCCACGACCGCATAGGCGGGGCAAGGTTCCTCCCGGACACGGTGGACAGCTACACGCTTTCGGCCGTAAAACAAGCCTTTTTCCGCAGCAGGCAGCCCTGCAAGACCCCCGTCTATGTTTTCGGCGACAGCATCGCCTCAATCACGTTAAGGCGCGTGCTCTCGGTCCTCGGCTGCACTACTGCAAGGCGGAAAGAGGAAGGCATATGCTTCCAGATATCCGACGACGGCTTTTCGCTGATTGCCGAGGAGGGCGGGACCATCGTTTACCCGCCCCAGCTATCGGTCATGCTCGCGCTGCTCGAGTTTGAAATAGGGAGCGGCCAGCTCGCGGTCCTGCCCTCGGCCCCGACGGCTATTGAGCTTCTCGCCCAGTCCCTCGGCGGTAAAATTCTTAAGCTTGGGAAGCATAAAAACGCAGAATCGCTCCTGAGCCAGCAGACCTTTATGTACGACGGAGTATTCGCGGCAGCAAGGCTGGTCGCGGGGCTTGCCGTCAAAAACGAAACCCTCTCACATCTAGCCGAGCGCACGCCGAAATTTTATATAAGCCACCGCTCCGTCCCAATCAGGCGCAGCCGCGGGGCGATAATGCGAGAGCTTATAAACACCTGTTCCGAGATGTCAATCGAGCTTGCCGAGGGTCTCGACATCTTATTGAGCAAAGGGCGCATACGCATCTCTCCCCTTGCAAGCAGCGCGCTTAGAATTACGACCGAATGCGACAGCGAAAGTACTGCCGCGGCCCTTTGCGACCAGTTCGAAGACCTGGTCAGAAGCATAGACAGCAGCATGTAATTATAATTAAATAATTATTATCCGAAACTGAAATTTTATTTAATCATTGTGTATATTTTATCTTGATAATCTTCCTTAAATGTATTATAATTCATTCCAACGTCATTTAGGGAGGATATACACAATGAAAAAGATATTAATCATTGCCTTATCAGTACTGCTGCTGCTCAGTCTTTTCGGCTGCGGCTCCAAACCGGCAAACACTCCGGCTCCGACGCAAGAACCCGCAGACAACGTCATACGCTCCATCGACGACCTGCCGGGTAAAAGAATTGGCGTGCAGGAGAACACAACCGGCGACATCTACGCCTCTGACTACGAGTCCCAGGGCTCCATAATAGAACGCTACAACAAGGGCAACGACGCGGTTCAGGCTCTTCTCCAAGGCAAAATCGACTGCGTGATAATTGACAGCGAGCCTGCGAAAGCGTTTGTCGCGGCAAATCCCGGCAAACTTAAAATCCTCGAGGAACCCTTTGAGCTTGAATACTATGCAATCTGTGTCGCCAAGGAAAATACCGAGCTTTTGGACAGCTTAAACGGGGCTCTCCGCACCTTGAACGAAAACGGCACTCTCAAGAACATCATCGACTCTTATATCATGGGTACGGATTACAAATACACTTCGCCGGAGAACGTAGACCGCAGCAAGGGCGAGCTTGTGATGGCCACAAACGCCTACTTCCCGCCTTACGAGTACTATGAGGGCGGTGAGATTACCGGCATCGACCCGGATATCGCGCTTGCAATCTGTGACCTTCTCGGCTACTCGCTCAGAATCGAGGATATGGAGTTTAACTCCATAATAGCCGCCGTCCAGTCCGGAAAGGCCGACTTCGGAATGGCAGGAATGACCGTCACAGAGGACAGATTGAAGAACGTAAACTTTACTGACACATACGCAACCGCAACCCAGGTAATTATTGTTCCGAACAAGTAGTTGTCTGACGAAGGGCGGCCGGTCTGCTTCGTAAACTCGGAGCAAGGCCGCCCTATCCAATTGAGAAGGATACGATGTAAATGGAATTTTACCTGAGAATATTGATTTTTTTTGACAAAATCAAATCCTTTTTCCAAAGTTTGTTTTCCGGAGAATTATTCATTGAGATAAGAGAAAAATTTATCAACACTTTCATCGTCGGCGACAGATGGAAGTATCTGACCGACGGTCTTGTCGTCACGCTCAAGGTAGCGTTTTTCGCCGTGCTTCTCGGCATCGTCATCGGTTTTATCGTCGCGATAATAAGAGCGACAAATATAAACACCGGAAAACTCAAGGTTTTGAACTTTTTCTGCAAGATATACATAACCGTCATCCGCGGTACTCCGGTCGTCGTTCAGCTGCTTATCATCTATTTTGTTATTTTTGCCTCGGCCAAAATAGACAAATCCTTCGTCGCCATACTCGCCTTCGGCATAAACTCCGGGGCCTACGTGGCGGAGATAGTCAGGGGCGGCATTTTGTCCATTGACATCGGGCAGATGGAAGCAGGCCGGAGCCTTGGATTCAACTATGTCCAGACCATGTGGTATATCATACTGCCGCAGGCCTTCAAGAACGTCCTCCCTGCACTCGGCAACGAGTTTATCGTTCTGCTCAAGGAGACATCGGTTTCAGGCTACATAGCTCTGCAGGATTTGACCAAGGGCGGAGACATAATACGAGGCCGGACCTTTGAAAGCTTTATGCCGCTTATCGCGGTCGCGCTTATTTACCTTGCGCTGGTCATGATTCTGTCCTACTTTGTCGGACGCCTTGAGAGGAGATTGAGAAACAGTGACCACTGATGTTCTTATAAAGGTCGAAGGCCTCAAAAAGCATTTTGGAAAGCTTAAGGCGCTTGACGGGGTGTCCGTAGATATACAAAAGGGCGATGTCGCCGTCGTCATAGGCCCCTCAGGCAGCGGCAAATCCACCTTCCTTCGCTGTTTAAACCTGCTTGAAGTCCCGACCGATGGCAAAATATACTTCGAGGGTATCGACATAACCGACCCGAAGTGCGATATCAACAAGCACCGCCAGAAGATGGGCATGGTGTTCCAGCAGTTTAACCTCTTTCCGCACATGACGATATTGAAAAACCTTACCCTCGCGCCGATGAAGCTGCTCAAGCTCTCTCAGGAAGAGGCAGAAAAACGCGCAATGGAGCTTCTCACGCGCGTCGGCCTTGCCGACAGGGCAAACTCCTACCCCTCCCAGCTCTCCGGCGGGCAGAAGCAGCGCATAGCAATCGTCAGAGCTCTGTGCATGAACCCCGACGTCATGCTCTTTGACGAGCCCACCTCAGCGCTCGACCCCGAAATGGTCGGCGAGGTATTGGACGTCATGAAGAATCTTGCAAAAGAAGGCATGACCATGGTGGTGGTCACCCACGAGATGGGCTTTGCCAGGGAAGTCGGCACCCGAGTCATCTTCATGGACGAGGGAAAGATTGTCGAGGAAAACACGCCTTCGGAACTCTTCACAAACCCGAAGAGCGACAGGCTAAAGACCTTTCTCGCAAAAATCCTGTAAGCACCAATTCTCAATCCATTTAAATTCGACCCTAACGATAGCACTTATCGTTAGGGTTAAATTTAGGAGTTTTTGTAAACTTCCGGTTTGATTTTATCCAAATCCTGAGACAATAGAGTTGAAAAAAATCGGCTCAGGCGTTATAATGGGACATTCAATGCAATAAAAGAGAGGTTGTTTCTATGCAAAGGACAAAGGTTTCTGAGATATATGCGGACCAATCCGCTTTCGGAGACAAGACGGTCACCCTCGGCGGCTGGGTGCGCACCATACGCGACATGAAAAACTTCGGCTTCATAGAGCTCAACGACGGAAGCTGCTTTAGAAGCATTCAGATAGTATTCGAAAAAGACAAGGTCTCAAATTACGCCGAAATCGCAAGGCAGAACGTCGGGGCCGCCCTGATTGTTACGGGAACCGTGAAGCTCACTCCGGAGGCCAAGCAGCCGCTTGAGCTGCACGCGGAGACCATAGAGGTCGAGGGCGCTTCCTCCCCCGAATATCCGCTTCAGAAAAAGCGCCACAGCGTCGAGTTCCTTCGCACCATCGCCCACCTGCGGCCCAGAACCAACCTCTTTTCCGCAGTTTTCAGGGTTCGCAGCGTGGCGGCTCACGCAATCCACACCTTCTTCCAGGAAAACGGCTTTGTCTATGTCCACACGCCGATAATTACGAGCAGCGATTGCGAGGGCGCGGGCGAAATGTTTCGCGTGACCACCCTTGATTTGGATAACCTTCCCCGGACCGAGGACGGAAAGGTCGATTTTTCCGAAGACTTCTTCGGTAGGGAGACCAATCTCACTGTGTCCGGACAGCTGAATGTCGAGTGCTTTGCGATGGCCTTCAGTAACGTCTACACCTTCGGGCCGACCTTCCGCGCCGAGAAGTCGAATACTCAGCGCCACGCCGCCGAATTCTGGATGATAGAGCCGGAAATGGCCTTTGCTGACTTAAACGACGACATGGACGTCGCGGAAAACATGATTAAATACATCATCTCCACCGTTCTTGAGAAATGCCCGGACGAGATTGAGTTCTTCAACAGCTTTGTCGACAAAGGCCTCAAGGAGCGCCTCATAAACGTGGTAAATTCCGAGTTTGCGAGAATTACCTATACCGAGGCGGTTGAAATACTTGAAAAGCATAAGGACAGGTTCGAGTACCCGGTGTACTGGGGGGCGGACCTTCAGACCGAGCACGAGCGCTTCCTGACCGAGGAGCACTTCAAAAAGCCCGTCTTCGTCACAAACTATCCGAAGGAAATCAAGGCTTTCTACATGCGCCTGAACGACGACGGAAAGACCGTCGCCGCGGCCGACTGCCTTGTCCCCGGAATCGGCGAGATTATAGGCGGCAGCCAGCGTGAGGAGCGTCTTGATGTGCTTGAAAAGCGCATGAAGGAGATGAACCTTAAGCCTGAAGACTACTGGTGGTACCTCGACCTTCGCCGCTATGGCGGGACAAAGCACGCAGGCTTCGGCCTCGGCTTCGAGCGTTTGATTATGTATCTCACCGGCGTAAGCAACATACGCGACGTCATCCCCTATCCGAGAACAACCGGCAACGCGGAGTTTTAAATTTTGAATTTTGAAATAAAAACCGGGCTTTAACGCCCGGTTTTTAGCATTTATTTTGCCTTCGCTCCGATTGACAAAGAAATGCTGCTGTGCTAGAGTTTATATAGTTAGACGAAGCTAACTTCGAGGCGATGTTTTATGCAGAGGACATTGAGAGACTTAAATCCCGGTGAGAGCGGGATTATATCAAGCGTGGGAAACAAATCCGCAGCGGTAAAGCGCAGGCTTGTCGATATGGGGCTTACACCGGGCACCAGGATTACCGTGAAGAAGATAGCGCCTTTCGGCGATCCCATAGAAGTAACCCTGCGGGGTTACGAGCTCTCCCTCCGCAAGGAGGACGCAAGCCAAATCGAGCTTCTCCCCAACGGAAAGTCCGCCGCCGACATACGGCGGAGCAACAAAATCGTATATCCCGAGCGCAGGCTTGACAGCGAAACGCTCCAGAAGATGCGCCGCGACCACGAGCACGAGCAGCGCCACCATTTCGTGGCCTACGACTCGCAGGCTCACGACAGGCGCGAGATGAGAATTGCCCTCGTCGGAAACCCGAATTCGGGCAAGACCACGCTTTTCAACGCGCTGACAGGCTCAAACCAGTACGTCGGCAACTGGCCAGGCGTCACGGTTGAGAAAAAGGAAGGCAAGGCGAAAATAGACGGCAGGAGCGTAACCATTGTCGACCTTCCGGGCATATACTCCCTCTCCCCCTACTCGATGGAGGAGATTATCGCGAGGGACTTTATCATTAACGAGATGCCCGACGCGATAATTAATATAGTCGACGCCACAAACATCGAGCGCAACCTCTACCTGACCGTGCAGCTCCTCGAGCTCGAGCGCCCGATGGTGCTCGCTGTAAACTTCATGGACGAGGTGCGAAAGAAGGGCGACATAATCGACGTGGACTCTCTCTCCAAGCAGCTTGGAATCCCCGTCGTGCCCGTGACCGCCAAAACCGGCGAAAACCTAGACGAGTTACTGCACGCCGCCCACATGCAGATGCACGAGGGCTACACTCTGGAGCCGGACGACCTCTACGACGATTTCACCCACGAGATACACCACGAGATAGGTCAAATCATCCACGACGCAGCCTACGCCGCCAAAATACCGGCGCACTGGGCGGCGATAAAGCTGCTCGAGGGAGATATGATTGTCGAAAACTCACTCAATCTGAGCGCAAACGACAAGAAGGCTCTCTCGGAAATCATTAGGAAGTACGAATCCTCGAGCCCCCTCGGCGACCGCGAGACGCTAATAGCGGACAGTCGCTATCGCTATATAGAAAAAGTCGTAAAAAACTCCGTCAAAAAGGGACAGCCGCCCGAAGCGCTCAGCCCAAGCGACAAAATCGACAGGATAGTCACCCACCGTATCTTCGCAATCCCGGTGTTCCTGCTCATGATGCTAATCATGTTCGGAATCACCTTCGGACCCATTGGCTCTGCCCTTCAGGACGGCGTAGCCTACCTGATTGAAGAATACCTGTCCTCGGGCGTCGAGGCTCTGCTAACTTCACTTGGCGTTGCAGACTGGCTAAAGAGCCTCGTTGTGGACGGAATTATAGCCGGAGTCGGCGGCGTGCTCACCTTCCTTCCCCAGATTGCGCTTTTGTTCTTCTTCCTCTCGCTGCTTGAGGACTCGGGCTATATGGCGCGCGCGGCCTTCATCATGGACAGGCTTCTGCACCGCTTTGGCCTCTCTGGCAAGGCCTTCATACCGATGCTCATGGGCTTCGGCTGCTCTGTCCCCGCGGTCATGGGAGCGCGCACGATGGAGAGCGAGAAGGACAGGCGCATGACGATAATGCTCGTCCCCTTTATGAGCTGTTCGGCCAAACTCCCCGTCTACGGTCTTATATGTTCGGCCTTTTTCGGAAAAAAGGCGGGACTTGTGATTTTCTCGCTCTACGTTCTCGGAATGATAATGGGAATAGTGTCAGGCCTTATATTTAAGGATACGCTCTTTAAGGGCGAGGCACCCGCCTTTGTGCTAGAGCTTCCCCCCTACCGTGTCCCGGGCCTTAGAAACACCCTGCTCCATGTCTGGGAGCGGATAAAGGGCTTCCTTGTCAAAGCCGGCACCCTGATTCTGACCATGAGCGTCGTTATCTGGCTGCTCCAGAGCTTTGATTTAAGCCTTAATCTGACAGACTCGGCCGCCGACAGCATACTCGGCAGAATAGGCGGCTTTATCGCGCCCGTGTTCAGGCCGCTCGGCTTCGGCACATGGCAGGCTGCAGTCGCGTTGCTGACCGGTCTGGTGGCAAAGGAGGCCGTTGTCGCCTCCCTTTCGATGTTCTACGGCTTCTCGCTTACCGCGGAAAGCTCGGTCGTGGCCGGCGCCCTCAGCGGCACCTTCAACACGCTCTCCGCCTTCTCCTTCCTCGTCTTCATCCTCCTTTACGTCCCCTGCGTCGCGGCTGTGGCGGCAATCAAAAAGGAAATGGCGAGCTGGAAATGGACCTTCCTTTCGATAGGCTGGCAGATTTTCATCGCCTACAGCTGCTCCATGCTGGCCTATCAGTTCGGCAGGCTCCTGGGGCTTGGTTAAGCAGAATAATTAAAGGAGCAAACACCGGTTTGCTCCTTTGTTATTAACGCTTTAATTATCTCAGGCTATTTTAGCACATCGAAGGAAATGCTGCCCGCTATGCCTTCCACCTGCTCTGGGGTAAAGGCCTCTCTGTCAAGGTCCAGCGCAACATATACCGGCAACGTTTTGCAGTACGAAACAATTCCGAACTTGTATTCCTCCTCAGTATAATTGCCTCTTTCCTCGGTCTTAGGTCCAAATCGTTATATACTTCGGTTATTGCAGTCTGGATTTCTTCGGTATTGTTAACTATCTCATACTTTTGCTTTACTGTAAACGGAAAAGTCGGCCGAGGATGGCATCAACGGCGCATTTTCCAATATTCCAATCCTGAACGACAATGGCGAAACCGTCGGCTGTATCGGATATAACGTATACGATGCCGAAATGCTCCGCGACATTCCCGAGGATGAAATAGAGCCGCTGATGATATACAACCAGATAGGTATTGGTAAAAATACCATTTATTTACCGTCATTCCCAGGGGCAAGGTGAGATTTAGCGTAAACTTGGTGGAGAAGATATGCTCGTTGTACTCCGCTCTTCATACATCATTGGCGGGAAAACCGATAGAATACTTCACGCCGGTTTTCTGCTCAGCCTTCGAGCATGAGGCTAGCAGAAGAGCAAAGGCCGCCGCACATAAAGCAAAAATATAAGCTTTTCTTCTCCTCAACACATTCATACCGTTTTGCCTTCTTAAATAACAACGCTTGATATCTTGACTTTATCAAAACCAAGCAAACAACTGCCTTTTGGCGCCGGGATGAGGGTTATTCCTCATCTTTCTTTATTATGACTATTCCCTTGTCGGCGCCTTCGTCGTTTACAATCAGCATACCGTCATCGGAGTTCTTTGAAAGATTCTCAATCTCTTCCCTAGAAAGCTTCAGATATATCTCGCTATTGTTTTCAAGCAGTTTATTCGTATCCTTAAGCTCGCTTGGCACATCGTCCTCTTCGAGAACGAGCACCGCGTAGAGCTCTCCCTGATACTCGTCCACCGCGTTTTTATACTCTTCCGGCGGGAGCGATTCAAGGTATTTTATGAATTTGCGCATATCGGATATCGAACAGGTTGAGAAACCTTTTTCCTTACTATTCAGACTATCCTGTTCTATACCTTCTTCACCGCAGTCCTCGTTGGCGGAACTGCCGAAATTATTCTCGGGCGTTTCAACCTTAGCCGCATCAGAAGCGTTCTCCATGCTCGCAGCAAGCCTGAGAGAAGGAGTATTCTCGCTGCTGTCTGGAGCGAATACTTTGTTGCCGTTAACGGCGGCGAGCATCACGAGGGCAAAGACCGCGGCGAGCCCTATATACCTTAGAAAGGGAGGCCTGCGCCTGCGTGCATTAGCCTCGGCCCTTACTTTCCGCATTATCGAATCTTTCAAATCAGAGGGAGGTTCGACCGTTATCTGGGGCATACACTTTGCAATTTCGCAAAAAGACTCATAGACGGCACAGCAGACCTGGCATTTCGCAATATGCTCGAGCACCGCAGCCTCTTCCTCGGCGGAGAGCTCGGCGTCGACAAGCGCGCTTATCTGCTCTATAAACTTTTCACAACCGGCCATCGTCATTCACTCCCTCTTCGTCTTTTTGACGATACTTCAACTGAAAAGTTCCCTGCCCCGCCAATAATCTTTGCAAGGTTCAAACGCGCTCTTGCAAGGCGCGATTTAACGGTTCCCACCTCTAGGTCCAGCACCCTGGCTATTTCGGCGTAGCTGAGCCCGTTTATGTCTCTGAGCACCAAAATCTTCCTGTGGTCTTCCGAAAGCTGAAGCAAACCCTTCTCTATGGCCTCGCGCAGCTCGCAGCGCTCGAGTTCGATCTCGGGGTTGTTGCGCAAATCGGGGATGTCAAGTTCCTCGCCCTCGCCGTCTATGTAGGTAATGGAGATGGTTTTTTGCTTCTTCTCCTTGCGCAGATAATCTATGCATATGTTAGAGGTCAAGCGGTAGAGCCAGGCGGAAAACCTGCTGTCTCCCCTGAAGCTTTTGAGTGATGTAAAGGCTTTGAGAAAGGTTTCCTGCGTGATATCGAAGGCCTGCTGCTCGTCGCGGGTTATGCGAAGGGCGAGATTATACACATTTTTTTGGTTTTCAATAACCAGAAGCTCAAAGGCGTTCGTATCCCCGTTTAAGACCTGGGCTATTATTTCCCGCTCCTTTTCCCGAGTCACGCAATCACCTCAGCTTTCTCTTTATTTCATCGGTAATCCTGTAAATATCGTCCATCGTCGATATCTTTGATATCTGTTCCTTAAAATACCCGGAGTGCGGCACCCCGTGCAGATACCATGCGTAGTGCTTTCTCGCTTCAAGGCAGGCGATTTTCTCGCCCTTGTCCTCTTTCGCGAGCTCAAACTGCCTGACCGCCGTATCGCAGCGCTCGGCAAGGGGCGGGATTTCCGGAATTTCCTCCCCCCGGATGGCCGCTTCGGCGCGGGCGAAAATCCAGGGGTTACCCAGCGCGCCGCGGCCTATCATGACCATGTCCGCCCCGGTCCTTTTTAGAATCCTAACGGCGTCCTCGGGCGTGAATACATCGCCGTTGGCTATTACGGGAATGCTCACAGCCTTTTTGACCTCGGCGATTATATCCCAGTCCGCGACTCCAGAATAAAGCTGCGACCTTGTCCTCCCGTGCACGGCTATCGCCGAGGCGCCGGCTTCCTGTGCCATTCTAGCAAACTCTACGGCGTTAACGCTTCCCTTGTCCCAGCCCTTTCTGATTTTCACGGTCACGGGCACGCTCACCGCCGAAACGACGGCCTCGATTATTCTCATCGCGCGCTCGGGGTCGAGCATAAGGGCGCAGCCTTCCCTGTTTTTGACTATCTTCCCGGTCGGGCAGCCCATGTTGATGTCGAGAACATCGGCGCCGGATATATCGACAGCCTTCGCAGCCCCCTCGGCCATGACCTCAGGTTCGCTGCCGAATATCTGAGCCGCCGCAGGGTGCTCGCCTTCGCCGAGCTTAAGAAGGGCCCTGCTTTTTTTATCCTGGTACACGAGGGCTTTCGCGCTCACCATCTCGGTGTAGGTGTAGGAAGCCCCAAGCTCGCGGCATATCGTGCGGAAGGCCAAATCCGTTACCCCCGCCATCGGGGCAAGCGCTGTATATCCCTTTATTTCAACATCTCCGATTTTCACAGCTCTATATCCAACCCTACAGGGCAGTGATCCGACCCCATAATCTCGGAGCAGATGTACGCCTTGATTATTTTGTCGCGGATCCTGTTCGAGCACAGGAAATAGTCTATGCGCCAGCCGGAGTTGTTGGCCCTTGCGCTCTTTGCGCGGTAGGACCACCAGGTGTAGGCATCCCGAGCGTCCGGGTGAAGGTACCTGAAAGTGTCGGTAAAGCCCGCATCGAGAAGCTCGGTAAACTTCGCGCGCTCCTCGTCCGAAAATCCGGCGTTGCCTCTGTTGGCGTTGGGGTGTTTAAGGTCTATCTCCTGGTGCGCGACGTTCAGGTCCCCGCATATTATAACCGGTTTTTGCCTGTCCAAATTCGTGACAAAGCCGCGGAAGGCATCCTCCCATTCCATGCGGTAGTCAAGGCGCCTGAGCCCGTCCTGGGCGTTGGGGCTGTATGCGCAGACCAGATAGAAATTCTCATACTCGAGCGTGAGGACCCTGCCCTCGTCATTGTGCTCCTCGGTACCGAAATTCCGCATAACGGAGATAGGGGTTTTCTTCGTGAAAACCGCGGTGCCGGAATAGCCCTTCTTTACGGCGTGGCACCAGTAGTCCTCATAGCCCGTTATGTCGAGTTCTATCTGCCCTTCCTGGAGCTTTGTCTCCTGTATGCAGAAAAAATCGGCGTCTATGGCTTCGAAGAAATCGAGAAAGCCCTTCTTCATGCAGGCGCGAAGGCCGTTGACGTTCCAAGAAATCAGTCTCATTTCAGTCTCCCGTCACTTTTGTGTCAACTTTGCTACACAGCGGTTTATCGGTATACCCTGACTGTGGAATTTCTCCTCGTAATCGGTCATAACGCCGAAAATACCGTTTTCATGCAGGTTGCGCGTCACGTCGAAAAGCTCAAAGCCGTTCTCCGCAAACTGCTCGAGAGAGTATTCAAACAGGAGCGTGTTGTCCGTTTTAAAGTGTATCTCCCCGCCCTCGGCGAGAATGGTTTTATAGATATTGAGGAAGCTGGGCGCCGTCAGCCTGCGCTTAGCGTGGCGCTTCGTCGGCCAGGGGTCACAGAAGTTTATATATATGCGCTTTACCTCGCCCTGCGCAAAATACTCCGCGAGAAGGGCGGCGTCGCATGTAATGAAATATGCGTTTTTTAGTCCGGCGGCGACAGCCCTCTCCATCGCGACGACGAGAGCGTCGGGCACTTTTTCAACGGCAATGAAAAGTTTATCCGGGTTGTTGCCCGCGGTCTCGACTGTAAAGCGCCCTTTTCCGCAGCCGATTTCAAGGTGAAGCTCGGAGCAGCCGCTGTGGAGTTCCAGCCATTTACCCTTGTGGTTTTCGGGGTCTTTTATATGAACGGCCGCGCAGCGCTCGAGCCGAGGGATAAGGTTCTTCTTTTTTCTCATTCTCATAGGATGATGCACCAAGCAAAAATTAGTCGAAAAGTATCGCTTTATTTTACCATAAAAGAATCAAAAAGCAAAACAAAAATGTTGCACCTTATGAGTAAATCATGTATAATATTCTCCGTTCGCCGGGGCGTAGCGCAGCTTGGTAGCGCACCTGCTTTGGGAGCAGGGGGCCGCAGGTTCAAATCCTGTCGCCCCGACCA
>ENA-UPSA01000381-UPSA01000381.1-bioreactor-metagenome-genome-assembly--contig:-NODE-381-length-66798-cov-32.390513_pt1 | contig 66798 bp, 55 predicted proteins | sample MGYA00238183_ERZ773288 | MGnify/ENA primary metagenome ERZ773288 (study PRJEB29028, sample SAMN07631243) | bioreactor metagenome | isolation source: Switchgrass digestor | place: USA: Dartmouth... | reverse complement strand
AAAGTACAGGTAACTTAATTCTATTAGTGTTCAATTTGAAATTGCAATTTTAGACTGATGGAAAAATATACTTAATGAGCTAAACAACCGGAGTGAAATACATGTGAAGTGATAATTACTTTCATATGCGTAAACGAGTAAAAGAATAAATTCATTATAAAGGCATAAAAAAGGAAGGACATATCATGCCGCATCAGCACGTCCTTCCTTGTCTTATTCTATCAATTTTTCTTATTCTATTACTTTGTCTTATTCTATCACTTATCTTACTCTATCTCTTTGCATTATTCTATTATTTTGCCATATTCTATTGCTTTACTTTATTCTACTACTTCACCTTATTCTATTAATTAGCCTTATTCTATACCTAGCCTTCAACTACTCTGCCTTATTCATCACACATCCACTTACAGGCCTTTTTATATACCTGCCTTCAGAAAATCCGCCATCCTAATTATCCAGGCCCTCAACTATAGCAGAATAGGTTATTGCTGAAACATACCCATCCTCAATAAGGAATGAAAGCCTTGTCTGTCCCAGAGTATAAACATACTCACCGTTTTTTTCAGTGTAATTATCACCATATGCCTTCTTTACATCTTCAAGGCTTGATCCTATGAAGATACCTTTGTCTGTTTCAACCGAATCATCCTTCAGATAGACGCTGGATATATAATCCTTTTCGCCATTCGGATAAGTATTAATCTCAAAGCCGCTGTAGCTGTAGATTTTATCCAATCCCTGGAAGGCACAGCTTGGTGCCTCAAAATATGAATTAGCCTCTCCCAGTGCTTCTATTATGGGAGTCACATCAACATTCATAGGAATAACAACATCATTTACCTTAAAGGAAAAGCCTTCTGCAACCACCGCTGTTTTATCGCTGTCAGTATCACCGCTATCAGCCTTATTCTCATTTGCAGTCTCGTTTGCAGTGTTTTCTACATTGCCTGTATCCGGCTGTTTATCCTTTGAACAAGCCGCCAGCAGCAAGGCTGCCAGTATAACTATCAGCAATCTCTTCTTCATATATAATCCTCCTTATCGCGCTGTCTATTATTTTCTTCTTATCTGCCTTTATTCTCTGCCTCTATTATTATCAGAGTAAAGCTTATAATCCAAAAACCTTATCTATCTTAGTATCATAGTTATCTTTAATATCTTAGCTATCCTTAATACCCTTAGTTATCCTATATTCTAAGAATACTAGTGTTCCTTAATATCGTAGTTTATCCACCATTCTTAGTTATCAGGACTTGCAGCACCATAGCTTTTCAGATAACCATACTCCTTAAGCTCCCGGTACTGGTCCTCCTTCATGGCATAATAGAAGTCGACCTTCTTCTCCCATATCTGCCGGTACTCCTCATCATTCCTGTGATCCTCAAGGCCATACTCATCCTTCAGTATCCTGCCAAAATAATCCGACAGCTTTTCAGCTCCCGACAGATTAAGATGAAGCCCCGCATCATATGTGTCTGTACTGTAATCAATGCCTATCTCATCAGTCAGATCAAGGAAGTTAATATATCTCAGGTTATTTTTCTCGGCATAGGCTACCATCTGCTCATCCCATTCCTTATACCAATAAGGATATATACTGGGTGATTTTATCAAAATCAGCTCAATACCGTTATCCTTGCATAGCTTGGTTATCTTGTCAAGATAAGCATAGCTGTTTTCGCCAAACTGATAATCTGCAAGCTTCCTGCCCTCGGGAACTGTGGTAACCGGCTTTACATCAACCCTCATTAGAAAGCCGTTATGGGATACGGTATCCCTCTTGAATATATATTTAAAATCCTCCGCCGTAAGCTCGCTCCATCTTGAATGGTATCTTAAGATAGGAAATACATATGAGATAAAGGACTCATCCTCCATTTTGGAGGCCTTTACGGCCTCAAGCTTTATAGGCGACAGCTTCATCCCGTCAAGGGTCAGGCGGTTGTAGGCCTCCTTCTGTGGCTCATTATACTTCAGAGCCAGTACATTAAAAACTACAACCTTAGGCTTTTCATAGGTCAGCGTTTCCTTCAGCAGATAATATGACTGCCATACAAGCTGCTGGGCGCTCCCCCTGATATAGCTTGTGATTCCGTATTTCTCCCATAGGGTTACAGGGGAAAAGTTTGAAAAGACCTCACAGTCACCTATGAATATCAGATCATGCTTCTTGACCTCATCATAATACTCTCTTACCAGATTGCCCTCAGGGATGGCCGTTACATATTTAGGCATAAGCAGGCTCTGCAGCAGTATTATGATAAGCAAAGCTATGCTTACTGCCGCCAGATTAGCCAGAAATTTCTTATGCATTAAAAACTTTAATTTACTCATAATCCTTTTTACCTTCATGAAGCTTCATCCATTCCGTATCAATTAACTAAAACCATAGCTAGAAACGGCTATATATGAATTGGCTTGAATCATAGCCAACACCGTATGCACCCAAAATCAATACAGCCAAAAATATTGCAAAATAAACCAGATATCTGACCATCACCGGCTTTGCCGACAATTGCTTTCGTACACTTCCCTTGCGTCCTGTCAGACTGACAAGCAGCAGGAGGCAAACAGCCGGTACCAGCACGATATAATCATACCGGGTCAGACCCAGCTTCATCAGACCGCCCCGGAACAATTCCATCAGGTTGAATCTGGTAATTATAGTTGAGTACATTTTGAATGTCAATCCGACATTCTGGTAGCAATCAAGGGTACGCAGAAAGCTCATCAGCCAGAAGGTGCGCAGCACCTGAAACATACGATACCAAAAGCTGTTTCCCACCTTTAACCTGTTATGAAATTTTTCATACAAAGGAGTGCATTCCTGTGATACCAATATCACCAGGCAGTTTAAAAGTCCCCATACTACAAAATTCCATGCTGCTCCGTGCCATATACCGGTAGTAAACCATACTATGATTGAAGCCAGGTATATCGGTATTCTTTTGCCCAGCCAATCTCCAACATGCTTTCTGCAAAACTTGGACAGATCAAGCATTGGCTTGCTTACTGAAATCGGATAAAACATATAATCACGGAACCAGGAGCTTAAGGATATATGCCATCTTCTCCAGTATTCAGCGATGGATTTTGAAAAGAAGGGACGTTCAAAGTTCTCCCTGAAGGGTATTCCAAAAATTTCAGCCACGCCGATAGCTATGTCTATTCCTCCGGTAAAATCGGCATAAAGGGTTATTGCATAGAAAAACATGCCGACAAGAACATAAACTCCCTGATATTCGTCAGTATTATGTATTATCGTAGAAACAGCTACCAGCAGTCTGTCGGCAATTACAAGCTTTTTGAAAAAGCCCCAGAGTATTCTTTGAGTTCCAAAGGATACATTATTTATAGTAAGCTTTCTGCCGGCAAACAAGCTTTCCTTTAATTCATCAAAACGGTTGATGGGTCCCTGGATAAGCTGCGGGAAAAACGAGGTGAACAAGGCCAGCTTAAAGGGATTTTTCTCAGCCGGATATTTTTCACGGTATACATCAATCAGATAACCCATAGTCTGAAAGGTATAAAAGGATATTCCCAGCGGCAGGACAAAGTTCATAAAGGCCAGCTGCCTTTTGCTGCCGGCAATGTCAAGTATACCATTAATATTGGCTATCATGAAATCAGTATACTTCAAAACGGCAAGTATACCAAAATTCAAGAGCATACACAATACCAGCCATCTTCTCTGCCTGGATTTCATGGCTGCCTTATAGGCCTTGCGTTCCTCCCTTGACAGGCTCTCCTTGTTTTCCTTAAGATAGCTTGCCTGTTCCTTCTGCAACTTGTCAAGCATTATACTTGCCAGATAAGTAGATAAGCTTGTAACTGTTATGTATATCAGATGCTTTATACCAGAAAAGCAATAAAAGATATAGCTTGCAAGCAGCAGCCATATCCATCTGAATTTCTGCGGCAGCAATTGATATATCAGTATAACTCCCAGCAAGAAAAATATAAATCGTGATGTTGTAAACAGCATATATGTCCTCTAATCCTTCGTAGCTTTTACTCTTCCATAAGTCTTTCCACCATGGCATATATGGCCTTGGCGGAATTAAAATTCTCCGGTACTATTTCCTCAGCCGGAATGGTGATATCAAATTCATCATTCAAATCAGATATTATTGATACAATATCAAATGAATCAATGATTTTATCATCAACCAGACTGTCACAGCTTTCAAAGTCAATCTCCGGATGTAATCCTCTTAAAATTTCAAGTACAGTTTCCATATTATTCCTACCTTTCGTTTTATTCGCTAATATTATAGTGACCGCCTTATCGACTGTCAACCTGCGGCTTACCTGTCTTTTCCGTCATATATTTGCTCTTCAGATAAACTCTGTCAATTTTTCCGTTGGGAGTCAGAGGCATCCGCTCCAGGGCTTCAATTACATTCGGCACCATATATCTGGGCAGCTTGCTCTTTAAATAGGCAGCTAGCTCAGAGGCGGGTGCGTCAGCTACATAATAGAGTACTATTTTCTTCTTTATATCATCAAATATGCAGCAGGCGCTCTTCATTCCATCCATTCCGCTTGCCGCCATCTCTATTTCTCCCAGCTCTATGCGGTGTCCCATATGCTTAATTTGGTTATCCTTGCGGGATACGAACACCAGCTCGCCATATTCATTGTATTTGCCTATATCGCCTGTCCTGTATATCAGCTCCGGATAGGACTTGTTGAGTGGATTCTGTACGAAGACCTCGGCAGTTTTTTCAAAATTGTTGTAATAGCCCAGAGTCAATGAGGTTCCTCTTATACAGATTTCACCCTCCTCGCCCGGCTTCGGCACCTGGTTGTTCTCATCCAGCAGTATTATCTCGGTATTTGAAAAGGGCCTTCCGATAGGGATTAGCTCATCAGGACCGAATTCCCTGTTTACCTCATAATAGCAGGACATGCCGGTGGCTTCGGTTGGACCGTACAGATTAATAAAGCGGGCGTCTGGCAAATGTGTCCGCCAGATATTAAACTGCTTTATCGGAAATAGCTCACTGCCAAAGGCTATTGTATGCAAAAATTTTGGCACTTCCTTGTCAAGGGCACCAAATGCCGATATCATGGTTAGGGCGGACACCACCCAGCATATGGTGTTGATTTCGTACTTATTAAGAAACTCCACCAGCTTCATCGGAAACATAAAATAGCTTTTTGGTATTATGTAGGCTGTGGCCCCGAATTTAAGTGTCGGATAAAGCTCCTTTAAGCAGGCATCTACATAAAAGGGGGTCTGATTGCCAAAGATGGTATTTTCATCTACCCTTAGAACCTCCGACAGGTTGTCGATATAATCAATAACCGAGCGGTGGCAGGCCACCACTCCCTTAGGAACCCCTGTAGAGCCTGATGTAAATACTATGTAAATCGGGTCTATATCAATCTGCTTGTCCCTTATCCTGTCCAGTACTTCCTCATCAACAGCTGTTGCAAGCATTTCATCATATCTGTAGACCTTGCCGTCAAAGGGCAGGCCCTTCAGCAGCCTTTGGGTATTCTCATCACAAATGACTGCTCTGGGCTGCAGGCTTTTAAATATCAACTCCAGCCTGTATCTTGGCATTTCCTCATCAACCGGTACATAATAGTTACCCGCATATATTACACCATAAAATGCTACAATTTCATTCGGATGCTTTTCCATAAAAACTACTATGGGTTCCTTATAGAAACCGTCATTGCTTAAAAGAGTAGCTATCGCTCTTGACCTGTCGTATACCTGCTGAAAGGTAATTTGTGTATCCTCATTTGCATAGGCAACCTTGTCCGGCAGTCTTTTTACTGTATGCTCCAGATATTCCATAACATTTTTCTGCATTTTTACTTGCCTCACTTACAATCAATATCGCATTTCCACCATAGAATTATAATTACAAATTCAACAGAAAATCTTAATAGATTTCCTATCACATAATATAATAAACTAATTTCCTGTACTAGATATTCATTTATCCATTATTCGATATCTTCAAAGTAAACTATATTTGCCGATCTAACCTTACTTTGACACAATACCATCCTGCTTTTCTGCCAAAGGCTCAGCCTGGCTGCAAGCTAGCTTATCAGGCGGCTATACTCATTCTTTAGCTTGGCTCCGCAAAGCTGAATACAGCGCATAGCCAGAACCTCCATCGCATCAATAAAACCGCTTCCTAATTTATGCTCCCGTTTTATCAAAGATAATTCCGTACAGCCAAGGATTATAACCTGGGCTCCGTTGCATCTTAGCTCCTCCGCCGCCTCTGCAAATTTTTCCAGACTGACAGGCTGGTTTGCCTTAACACAATTATATATTAGAAAGCTTATATTCTCCTGCTGCTTTAATGAAGGAACAATAGGCTCAATACCAAGGCCCTTCAGCTCCTTCTGAAAAATCTCGGCATAAATCGTTCCTTCTGTTGCCATAATTCCGGCTTTATTTATATCACAGTCCTTTAAATAAGCGGCAGTCTCTTTAACAATATTGATTATGGGAGCCTTAATTCCCCGGGCTAACTGCTCCTGAAAATAGTGGGCGGTAATACATGGGATTGCTATATAATCAGCTCCCATTTCCGCCAGAGCCTTGCCCACATTCAATATATCCGGCAAGGGACTGTCCGCACTTCTGCCTAAAATATAATCTGTCCTGTCAGGGATCTGGGGTTTGCTGTGAATAAGCATTTCTATATGATCCTGATCCCTTTCGGCATCGGTCATTTTTACTATCAGCTCATAAAAGTATGCTGTTGCAATTGGTCCCAGACCACCTATAACTCCTAACCGTTTCGTACGGCTTCCTCCTTTATCTTTTTATTGGTTCATCCGGCGTTGCGGGATAAAGGGACTTATCCCTGTTATAATAATAGCTGCCTCTGATCTTGGCAAATTCATCCAGCTCCTTGTCGGTTAGCATAAAGGTCTCCACATGATCCCTGTTGGGGCAGGAATCGAAATGGTACCAGCCGTCGCCGCAATTCACCAGGTTCCAGAAATGTTTTGTCTTTCCTCCGAGTCTGGTTACCTGCATATTGTCGATGCCGGCTCTTGTAAGCAGGGCCTGCGCTATAGAGAAGAAGGTAAAGCAATCTCCCTTGCCCTTCTTGATTGCACGGTATGCCTCCGCCCTCCAGTCGCTTTTATCGGAATCACCTGTATAAGAAACGTTTTTCTTAATCCATTTATATATTGCCTCAGCCATATCAAGCTTCGTCATATTCGGCTTGATAATCTTTTTCAGTATTTTGTCGGCTTCTTCATCCAGCATTTCCTGGGTAACCACCAGCTTTTTAACAGTAATAGTTACGGTAAGCTCACTCCTATTGCCGGAGGAGTCCTCTGCATAATATTTAACATCATAGACTCCCTCCTTCTTAAGATTAACCTTGCTGCTGTCAACCTTTACTTCCAAATCAGTGTCCCTGTTGTCCTGCGCATACACACCCTTTTTATAGGATACTGAGTCTCCGATATATACTGTCTGATTTTTTGCTCCCACAATTCGAGGCGGCTCGGTGTCCTCCTTGACTGTCAGGCTGGCATTCTGCTCTGAAATATTACCGAATTCATCCTTCAGCACTATGGCAACCGTCTGGTTGCCGGCCATGCCGGTATTCGGAATGCTTTTATATTCGGCTGTGACAGCTGATACATCCTCAAGGCTTTCAATAAATGCCATAGCCTCAGGCAAGGGGTCATTTTTCCAGATTACAAGATTCCTGCTGCTGGCCTTCGGCGGGGTAGTATCCACCAGCTCAATATAGCCGATTACCTGTCGCCCGTTCACATTTATTAATACCTCATGCTTTGCCGGCTTACTGGTATCTATTTGTGACAGATCCGTTATAAATGACATTTCCTGCTCGTTATCATCAATAAAGTCCTCTATAGTTATTGCTCTGTTTGTCCCTGCTTCAACAGTAACCTTGCTTCTGATATCCAGCACCGTCAATCCGGCCTTTTGTACGGTTTGGTTTCCTCCACTGTCTGTCAGAAGGATAATAACCTCCTTTTCTCCTGGAACAGTAGTATCAGGCGCTTCCTGATATGTAACAGCCACCTCGGTTGCATCCACGATTTCACTAATGAAATCTTTGGCCTCTACATTATCCCCCTTAAGCACTGTAAGATCCTTTAGCTGAGCCTGAGGTGGAACCGAATCCACTATATGCAGACTAACGGTATGAGTTCTTAATCCAACCTTCAGCTTGATATCATAGTCGCCTGGCTTACTTAAATCTATCTCGCTTAGATCGGTTACGAAGCTTCCATCTCTGTTCTTATATATAAGAAATTCTTCGATATCCGGTAAACTGCTGCCTACCTCCAGAACCATATTATCGACAACAACCGGTCTAAAATAAAGATACAGCAAAAGTCCGACAATAACTGACAGCTCCAGAATTAGCAGAGAAATAATTATTTGTCGGGAATGCTTTTTTTGTCTCCTTCTTTTTTTCATAGCTTCCCCCAGAATCAATCAGGTCTCAAGATTATTCTCATTATGCCGTTTTCATCCATATTTAATATCATATTATCTGCAGTATATAAAGTCAACTATATGATATTACGATAAACATGATGTTTGTAATTATATACTTCAATATCAGCATAACAGTTTTTTAATTAAACCGCCAGCACAGACTCTTCCTGGACATAAAATATATTTTAACACCCAAATGCTTTTTGTGAAAGACAAAATATTGCATAATTCAATAGCAATTATAGGATATTTCGATACACTCTTGCGTTAATCCATTCAAAATGATATCATTCTCAATTGTTCGGCTTTTATGACTATTATTCACCATTTTTCTGCCATAGCATATGCTATAGTAGAAAGGAGCTGATAAAATGAGTTGTAGAAGAGCTTGTGGCCGCGATTTTTACAGGGATCGTATCAGTTATGATAATCGCAGATTATATGATTCGTTACGCTATTCACCCTACGATCGTCCATTTGATCGCTGCAGAAAACCCGACTGCAGAAGGAGATTAAGAAGGGATTTCCACAGATGGGACGACAGGTACCCGATTCGTTACCGATAGTTAGCCTGACTATTATTTACTATTAAATAATGATAATTAAAAGTACTTTACTTTAATAACGTCAAGTGCTAAAATTGTACTGTGTGAATATAATGCACAACTGATGAAAGGAGGCCCCCGATGAGTAAGAACATCAGAACACCCGCTGTAGATCATTTGTTTGAGGCTATTCTCTGTTTACGAAATCTGGAGGAGTGTTATAAGTTCTTTGAAGATATCTGTACAGTAAATGAAATATTGTCATTATCACAGCGTTTTGAAGTTGCCCGAATGCTGAGGAATCATAATACCTATCTTGAAATAGCGGAAAAGACCGGCGCTTCTACTGCTACCATAAGCCGTGTAAACCGCTCCCTGAATTATGGCAATGACGGATACGATATGGTATTTGCCAGAATGAATAACAAGCAATCGGATAAATCCGATAAATAATTCATTTGCCGGGGTAGGCTTAAGCAATATATCCTTATTAATTTATAAAGACTTATATTTACCTATATACCTATACTTTTGGCGCTGCATTTGCTGACAGATATATATATATATATATACTAATGAAAATCATGACCACCGGCTTAGCCGGTGGTTTGCTCTGCCCCTATAAGGGGCTTTTTCCTGCTTGCGCCCGGAAGGCGCCTGATGGATTTGCCAACCGCACTTCTTTCTCAGGCTAGCCCTAAAGGGCTCTTTTTATTGCCTTCTTACTCCTGCAAGCTCCTTGAGCCTTTCATGATAGCTTAATTCACCAGCTTCCCTTTCAGGGATTATTTCCTGCTTTTTTGTACTGGCTCACCCGTGAATTGGAGCAAATACAAGATGGTATTTGCATTCCCATTTTGTATGTGCTAAGCTATTCATATCCATACTGGATACCTCCTATGTATTTTTATTGTGGTTGGCAACCCACATTAATGATAACATAGGAGGTTTTTTACTTGAAGCTAAAGCTATTTGGGAACTCACCTGCATAGCAGGTGGTTTTATTGTATGAGATACAATTATTTAAAGGAGCCCGGGCTGACCGCCGGAGCTCCTTTTATTCTGCTGTCACACATATATATTCTTCAATTGCCTTCCGCCTTTTTACCGGCTTCCTTCCTGGCTGCTTCCTTCTTGCCTCCCTTTTCATTCTTATCTGGTCTTTTTGCTTCCGCCAGCGAATTGTCAATTATTTTTTCTATTATATGCTTTCTCATATATACATCAAAGCAAAGCATGCACATAAATGCAAACTCTGTTAAAAACTCCCGATCATCATCATTGTCCACCCAGTCGAAGGACTCCCTGGCCTTGGTCATCTTTCGGACAATATCCTTGGTCAGGGCATCGGTCTGCTCCTTTTCCAACCGGAATATCTCGTCATATATTTGCTCAAGCTTTATTTTTGAATCCTTATTATTGTAATAGCGGCCGGTCAGAGGATTGAATATGGTCTGAATGTCGTTCATGGACAAAACATTTTTAAAGTAATATATAAAAATTAAGAGGAACATATGTTCCTTGGTGTACTTTTTCTTGTTCGGAGGAGGCAACAGCTCGTTCTTGGTATAGTTGTTTATCATCGTCTTGGTCAGAAGCTTGTCGTCATCATAGCGCTTTGATGACCTCAGATGCTTGTCCATGAAGGTAGTAACCTGATCCATATATAAATCAATATTGGGTATATCCTCGGACATTATATACTTGATATCCCTTAGGTTGCTTATCAGCTCTTTTATATACTCCTCTACGGAAGTATCCATTTTAATCACCTCTGAAATCATTATATAGTAATAAAAACCATATGTCAAAGCAAAAGTAAGCTATGCCGTCCACGTCATATCCTTTTGACTATATCCGGGGTTACCAGGCTAACCAAATATAAGCTATCGGTTGAATATCTTTTCTGTACATGCTATAATAAAAATGCAAACATTTATTCTGCTCTAAACCTTATTAATATGTTCTTATATTACTTTATTAATTTATCCTTACGGCAGACAGTTTAGTTGTAAGCAGGGCATAATATTTTGCATGCTTACTCCCATACCGGCTGAATCTATCCTTATCCCATAAGATTTGGCAAATCCTATACATACTTGAGAGACAGAAAGGTGTTATTTTTATGAATATATTTGAATCATTAAATCCGGAGCAAAAACAGGCGGTGCTCCATGACAAGGGGCCTCTTCTTATTCTGGCAGGTGCAGGTTCCGGCAAAACCAGGGTACTGACCCATCGCATAGCATACCTGATTGAGGAACGGGGTGTCAATCCATGGAACATCCTTGCCATCACCTTTACCAATAAGGCGGCCAGGGAAATGAGGGAGCGTATAGACAAGCTGGTGGGCTTCGGTGCAGAGGATATCTGGGTAAGTACCTTCCACTCAACCTGTGTACGTATTTTAAGACGTTTTGCCGATGTACTCGGCTATGACAGGAGCTTTACCATATATGACACCGATGATTCTAAAAGCCTTATGCGTGAGATCTGCAAGTATCTTAATATAGATACCAAGCGCTATAGCGAACGCACCCTGCTGAATGTCATATCCAGAGCAAAGGATGAGCTTATCTCTCCCAAGGACTTTGAAGCCCGCGCCCAGGGTGATTACTCCCAAATAATCTATGCCCGGGCCTACAGCGAATATCAGAAGCGGCTTAAGGACAGCAATGCCTTTGACTTTGACGACCTTATTTTTAAAACCATCGAGCTGTTTATGACCGATCAGGAGGTACTCCGATATTACCAGAACCGCTTCCGCTATATTATGGTTGACGAATATCAGGATACCAATACCGCCCAGTTTCATCTGATTAAGCTTTTGGCTTCCGGTGTCAACCCTGAGGGCGTATGCGAATATAATCTCTGTGTAGTGGGTGATGATGACCAGTCCATATATAAGTTCAGGGGAGCCAACATTTATAATATTCTTAATTTTGAAATGGCCTTCCCCAATACTGCCGTAATCAAGCTGGAGCAGAACTACCGCTCCACCAAAAGCATACTTAATACAGCCAATGAGCTTATCAGCAATAACCGTGGCCGCAAGGACAAGGTTCTCTGGACAGCAAATGAAGAGGGAGAGCCTGTCCATTTCACCCTGTTTGAAAATGATTTTGAGGAAGCAGGTACTATCGTAGGCGAAATTAAAAGCAGTGTAGAAGGCGGTATTGCCGGCTATAAGGATTTTGCCATATTGTATCGCACCAACGCCCAGTCCCGTCAATTTGAGGAAAAATTAATCCTGAAAAATGTACCCTACAGGCTTATCGGCGGCATTAATTTCTACGAAAGAAAGGAAATAAAGGACATCCTGGCATACCTGAAAACCATAGACAACGGCCGTGACAACCTGGCAGTCAAGCGTATTATCAATGTACCCAAACGAGGAATAGGCCTTGCCACAATAGACAAAATTAACGATTACGCCTTAGAGCATGGAATCAGCTTTTATGAGGCGGTCATGCGGGCCCGCTCCATTCCTGGATTGGAGCGCTCAGCATCAAAGCTGGAGTCCTTCGTCAGCCTTATCGAGGGTCTCAAATCCAGAATTAGCTCAGACAGCTATGTCCTTAGTCATATAATAGATGACATTCTCGATGCTACAGGCTATCTGAGGGAGCTTGAACAGGATGATCCTCAGGATGCTGAAGAAAGAATTGCCAATATAAATGAGTTGGTAAACAAGCTGGTGGCATATGAGGAAACGGCCTCTGAAAGACCCAGTCTCAGTGGTTTCCTTGAAGAGGTGGCTTTGGTTTCGGATATTGATAATTTATCCGATGATAATGACAAGGTTGTGCTGATGACCCTCCACAGCGCCAAAGGCCTGGAATTTCCTTATGTATATATCGTCGGTATGGAGGAGGGAATTTTCCCGGGCTATCTCTCCATCAACGCAGAAAATCCTGAGGAGGAAATCGAAGAGGAACGCAGGCTTTGCTATGTGGGAATCACCAGAGCCATGAAAAGACTGTCCCTGTCTGCCGCCAAGCAGCGTATGGTACGAGGTAATATCCAGTTTAACAAGCCATCACGATTTATAACCGAGATCCCCAGATACCTGCTTAAGATGAATGCAGGCTCAGCAAAAGCCGGCTCCTACAGCAGCAGGTTCAAATTTGACGATGATGGACATTCATCTGTCGGCAATCTTTCATTCAATGACAATATTTTTGACAAGCAAAGCCCTCGCTCGCAGTCACAGCTTCCTTACAAGCCTTACAGCACTCCTGCTCCCAGGCAGTTTGCCGGCAGCAATATGGGAACTCTTGATTATAAGGCGGGAGACAGAGTAAAGCACATCAAGTTCGGCATTGGCACAGTACTTGATATAACCATGGGCGGCAAGGATTATGAGGTGACTGTTGAGTTTGAAGGCTACGGTATCAGAAAGCTGCTTGCCTCCTTTGCCAGGCTGATTAAAGTGGATTAAGCTTTATGCCGATATAGTTTTTGCGGACAATATATCGAAATAATACTAAAAATTCACAAAAAAGCATGTCAGATTGACTAAAATGAAATATAATGAAATCAGATAAGATGAATATTTTATAATCCATTATGAGATATTATAATAAGGTACTCAGGCAACTTTATGTAATATTATATGCTATATTTAAATAAATAATATAAGGTATTTTGATTATGCCAACAAGAAGGGATGTGCGATCATGAAAGAGAAATTTGATGAGATGCTGAGTGCTTTAAAGGTGAATGAATTACTTCACAGAAAGGACTCAGCCTCAAAGAGAAAAAATGTGATTATATGTGTCTTGGCCATCATTGGAGCAGTTGCAGCTGTTGCAGCAATAGCCTATGCTGTGTACAGATACATGAATCCGGATTATCTTGAGGACTTTGATGATGACTTCGATGACTACGAAGAGGACGAGGATGATGTATACGAAACCGATTCCTCCGCAGATGACAATCCGGGAGTAAATATATAATTCCAGAACCCTTGCCCCGGATACTTGCATGACTTGGCTTTTTTAATGACCTTTATGTATTGATTCTTTTGTTATTGATACAATTTACTCAGTAATCTTTAACCCACATCAATACTGACTCTTGAATGCTATAAGCATTTGCAGGCATGCCAAACGCATGCCTGCCTTTTTTATCCTAACCAACCATACCTTGTTATATAAGCAGTCTGCTTCAGCTGTTCATAAGCGCTTTAAGGCCTAAGGTAGCGTCAAGGCTTCCGAGCCTGGACTAATAATTTGCTCATACAGATCCAGCCCATAGCTGGTATGCTCCGGCTCCTTCTCAAGAATCTTGTAGGTTCTGGTCCCGTCCGGCAGCCTTTCGGCACTTAAAAACTTTGCCTGCTGCAGTTTTCTTTCATACATGGTTTTTGTAAATTCATACAGGTGGGTCACCATAAGTATTTTGGTACCGTTTTCATACAGAGCATTTACCACATCCAGCGCAATCCCTGTTCCTTCCTTTTCTGTAGTAGAGGCAAAGGACTCATTAAGCAAAAGCAGTGAATTAGTGGTTATCTGGTTCAGTATCCTGTTCATTCTTGACAGCTCCTCATCCAGCTTGCCGCTGTTGAGGGCCGTATCCTCTCTTCTTGTAAAATGCGAAAAGATTCCGTCATATATCCTGCTGCAATATGTTGATGCCGGTACAAAAAGGCCGCACTGCATCATCAGCTGGGCTATTCCAATACTTCTCAGGTATGTGCTCTTGCCCCCCTGGTTCGCTCCGGTTATGACAAATAGCTTAATATCCTCTGTGTCCAGATCATTGCATACCGGTGTTTCCCGGTTATAAATACCCAGGCTTAAGTCGTACAAGCCTCTAAAGCTGAATGTTTTCTCGTCATCCGATATCTTAGGCCAGCAATGAGGCAGATGAAGCTGGGCCATGCGCTTTTTAAGGTTGCTTGCCCCTAGATAAAAGGCCAGCTGATAATGCAGGTTGTCAAAGAATATGGAAAGCTCCTGAATAAAGCCGCTATACAGCCTGGCGATATGTGCCATGCCTTCAGCCTCCAGCTCTCTTGCATCCTCATAGATCTTTGAGTTTTCAAGCATTATCACCTTTCTATGAACAAACCTGTTAATCAGGAGCGATACCTTGCCTGCCAGCTTTCTCTTCTTATTAGGATCCACTCCCAGATGATTTATTACTATATTGCCCATCTTAAAGCCGTTTCCTACACTGCTGCTGAGGGTTATTTCCCCGCCATGTGACAAATGCTTGAGATTTTTTATGGACTCCTTAATTTCCCTGACAAAATCGTCGCTGTAGTCTTCACAAAGCTTCTCATAGAATGAAACCATGCCTCTGGATTGGAAATTGTAATGAATTGAATCCAGATATTTTTTTGTCTGTTCAAACCCATTAACCAGAATGCTAAGCTGTCCCAGGATGTTTTGGGCTGCAGCATAGCTGGAAAGGTTGGAGGAATTAACCCTCTTGGTGGCCTCCTTATGATTTTCATTTTCAGCGATAATCCTTGCTGCCAGCTCATAAAGCTGGAGCATGCTGTCATGGTTCTTTACAAAATCGGCAATTATCTCCTGCCGATACAGTATCAGCTCTTTATCCGTCACCGGAGTGGTCATAACGGTTCTGACTGTTCTGTATATAAAATCATCACTGCGGGCCATGAATTTCAGTATAATGTCCAGATTCAGATCTGCGCTTATTTCGCTTCTATTTACAGTGGCATTTCTTAGCTCCGCTTCATTATCCATAAATAGTAAACTTACATTCATCGCCTGATACGCTCCTTTATCTCTTCATAGGTCATATGATATTTTTCAACTATGGTATTGGCATAGCCCTTGCCGCTTGCTTCCCTCCGCTCAATCCTGAAGGTGCGTATCTGGCTCTCTTCCGATAACAGGGTAGCTACCAGGCTGCCAATCCGGCTGTCATTCTTCGTAAGCTCATATATATGGGTGACATACAGGCCTATGCAATCCTTATCCATAAAGAAATCAAGAACTCTTTTGCCCATAATGTAGGCATCATAAGAGGTAGCCGATGTAAATATTTCATTTATTATAATGAAGCTGTTCCTGGTGGAGGAATCCATCATTTTCTTAAGCCTTATCAGCTCCTCCTTAAGCTTTCCTGCTCCTGTTTCCATACTCTCCTCGGTGGCAAAATGGGTATATACCGAATCAAATACAGGAATGCTTGCGCTTGATGCAGGAACAGCCAGACCCATCATCCCAAGATAAATAATCCCCCCTATTGCCCTGGCAAAGGTGGTTTTGCCTCCCTGGTTCGGGCCGGTGATTACCAGAAATCTCTCATGCTTATCAAAATGACAGTCATTCAGTATAACCGGCTTCCTTTGCGAGGCATTTTTTCTTGCCAGAACCAGATCATAAATATCCTTAAGCTCAAAACGGTCTGCCCCAACTTTTGGATAGCAGAAATGAAAGCCCATCTCCTCCATTTCCTTTTTTATGTCACAAAAGCTTAGGTAAAATTGAATCTCTTGCTCAAAGTCAATGATCACACTATTGATAAAGCCGTCATATTTTTCATCAAAGCTCTTTAGTCTGGAAAATGCTTGCGGATGCAGCTTCTTAAGCATATCAAGAACGGCAGCCTCAAGATTGGACAGGGTAATTTCCCAGAAGGGATTCTTCTGATAATAACTCTCCTTCTGAGTCTTCTTAAACAGGGCAAGCAAATTGCCGCAATAATCCTCATCATTTGATCCCTGGTTTACGATTATATGATCACGCTTTATCTGAATATTGTAGCTCATGTTGCTAAATTCATATATCAGATTTTCGGTATCCTTTCTGAAGCCTTCAAAGACAGCACCCTTCAGATAATCCCCCAGCCAGTCACGGAAGGACAAGAGTCCCTCCGAATTGATATAGCCTTCCCCCAGTACCCGATAAAGCTCAAGTACCGTATTGATATAATAGAAAGCGGCATCCAGCTTCCACTTGCGTTTCTGCTCCGGAATCTCGCTTTGATTTATATTCGCAAGATATTCCCTTGATTTTCTCATATTGATTGAGAAATCAACCATGGCTTTATGTAACTCTTCATTCTCCAAATCCTTCAAAACCTGCTGTCTGTACTCAACATCATCAATATCAGGCTTGACATAATAAAACTGTCTCAGATCATAAAGCTTATACCTGCTGAAAAGATCATTCAAAATCTGATCAAGGTTTAAATCCTGAAAAAAACGAGGCATAACTAAATCCGAAGGATCCTGACGGAAAAATCCATTCCTTCCAAGTATACTCTGAAAAGCCATTGCACAATTTACCTCCTGTAATTATAGCTGCCGATCATATTAATTTCATATGCTTATTTTACCGCACTTTTCCATTATGTGCAATTATACTTTGTCCCAGATATTACTTGTGAAAATTACTCAGCTTATTAAAATAATAAAATTAAAGAATAAAAAAGCTGTATTGCTTTTGCAAACCTGCATATGCAACACAGCTTCCCTTTTCCTCTACTTCTTTTTGGCCAGGGTAATCTCCAGGACCTTTTCAACATATTTGCCGTTTTCCATCTCCTGAATCCTCAGCTTGATTGTCTGCCCGGCCTTCTTATAGCTTAATGCATTGATCAGATCATCTATAGTCCTGATTTGGATATTATCCAGGCCTGTTATAATATTTCCCTGTTTCAGTCCGGCTTTTTCCGCAGGAGAATCCTCTACTACGCTGTAGACATAAACACCTACCGGCATGTTGAAGCGCTGGGAATGGATTTCGGTTACATTCTGTGCCTTGGATATATCGATACCCAAAAAGCCCTGCTCCCTGCTGGATACCACCTCACGGTTCATAAGCTCATTAATCATGGGGATGGCTTTGGTTATAGGTATTGCATAGCCTACGCCCTCAACCTCGGTAGAAGCATACTTGACGGAATTTATTCCTATAACCTGTCCTGCGCTGTTAAGCAAGGCCCCTCCGCTGTTGCCCGGGTTGATGGCTGCATCGGTCTGGATCAGCTTTCCCTTTGAGTCTCCGGGTATCTCCCTGTCCAATGCGCTGATATAGCCGACTGTTACCGACTGCCCATAGCCCAGGGCATTGCCGATTGCTATTGCAATATCCCCCGGCTTGACATTGTCGGAATCCCCCAGGGTGGCCACCTTTATAGAATCAACCGTGTCCTGTGACAAATCATTCAAATTAACAGACAGGATAGCTAAATCGGAATTGGTATCCGAGCCCTTTATCTTAGCCTTGGACTTTGAATCATCCGCAAAGGTAACTTCTATATTTCTGGCCTCTTCCACCACATGGCTGTTGGTTACAACAAGGAGCTCATTGTTGTTATGGGCTATTATTATGCCTGAGCCTCTGGCCTCACCCTCCTGCCTGTATTCACGGCCGAAAAAGTCATAGCTGGTTCTGCTGGTGGTGGTGTTAATGGAAACAATTGCCGGCATAACCTCATCCACAACCTGGGATACATCGGTTACAATACCGTCTATACTGGCATTCTGATAAGATAGCTCACTGTCGCTTGTCGTGTCCGCCTTCAGCTCTCCTGTGTCGTCTTCACCCGTCTCCTGTGTAAGCTCCACAGGATTTTTCATCAATACATAGCCCTGAAAGGCTGCCCCTGCCACGATTCCGAACAGCAGCGCGACAATTGTAAGCTTTATCAGGCCAAAGGGCTTCTTCTTTTTCTTTACTTTATTGTCAGAGGGTTTACCTTCATTAAAAGTCCCCTGCATATTAGCGTATTCACTATTCATCCGAATACTCTCCTTTCAGATTGACTTGGCTGCCGTATAAAAGCCTTTAAGTGCTTTTTCTTTTCTCTGAAATCAGTATAACACGGATTTATGTTTAATTTGTGATTGGATTTTGAAAAAAATATGAAGAACATTGTATTATTCTGCCGCAGGTGCAAAGCAGCCAAGTATCTTCATCGCCAGCGCCTCCTCCCGGATACAGTGGAGAGCATTCTTAACCTCCGGCCAGTCCAGCGCCCCGACTATGTCAACAAAAAACCGGTATGCAAAGGCCTTGCCAGCAATTGGCCTTGATTCAATTCTGGTCATATTTATATTATTATAAATAAAATGTGAAAGCATATGATACAACGATCCGCTCTTATGGGGAAGCTCAAAGCAGATGCTGGTGCGCTTCGCTCCCTTCAGATATATCTTCTCACCGGTTATTATTATAAAGCGTGTACTGTTGTGATCTTCATCATGAATAGCCTCCTTAAGAAGCTTCAGACCGTAAACCTCTCCCGCCCGCCTGCTGGCTATAGCCGCATGACTCTTGTCCTGCTTTTCCAGAATTAAACGGGCACAGCCTGCTGTTGAGCCGCTTTCCGCCTGCTCTATATCTGGATGCTGCTTTAAGAAATTCGAGCATTGCAAAAGCCCCTGTCTGTGGGAGTGGACCACCTTAATATCGGAAAACTCCGCTCCCGGCAGGCCCCAGAGATTGTGCTCAATCTTGATCAGCTGCTCCCCTATAATATAAATATCATATTCAGCCAGCAAATCAAATATGTCGGAAAGGGTCCCGGTTGACGAATTTTCTATGGGAAGAACGCCATAAAGGGCCCTGCCCTCCTTAACCGCCTTCATGACATCCTCAAAGCTCTGCATGGCTATAGCAGTAACCTCTGTACTGAAGTATTCCATCATCGCCTGCTCGGTATAGGAACCTGTCTCACCAAAGTATGCAACCTTTGTGTCCCTGCTGACAGCAATTGCTTCAACCGGAGCCAGCTGGATGCCGCTGTTGTCGGCCAAATGAACATATTGCAGTCTTCGGCTGAGGGACATAATCTGCTTGAACAAATCCACTATTGCCCGCTTATTGAATTCATTATCGGTCAGTGCCGTAAGCGTGGCCAGCTTTTCCTCCTCCCTGGCTGCGTCATATATCGGTTTGCCTACACTTAATTTATATTCTGCAATTTCCTTTGCAATCTGCATACGAATTTCAAAAAGCTCCACTATCTTCTTATCAATCTCATCAATTTTTCTGCGACTTTCCTGCAAATCTATCATAATTCTCCTCCATGGAAGCCGACATACAGGCTGTGCGGCTTTCTTTTGCGTCCTTTATCTGTTGTTCGCTTCATCAGTTTAAACCATCAAAGCTCATGCCTCATTATACTATCCAAATCCAAACTATGCAACAAACTATGTGTATTAAGTTAGATAATATTATTGTCGATATATAAATTATAATAAATCCATTTAATAAAAAGGAATTTATGGCTTTTTTAAAGATTTCTATTATCCAGCCTTACATTAATATGCGGATTATTATGCATTTTTCTATATCAAATATGTAATTTACCGGAGGTTTTATACATGCTAAAAAAACTAATGCGCTTAATTATCACCTTAACCACAGTTACAGCCCTGTTGGTGGCTATTCTCTACGCCTATAACAGAGGCCGCACCTATTACAATGCTGAAAATGCAAGCGGCAATACCGCCGGCAATATATATAACGGTGGCTTGTTTTGTGAAGTGAACGGCAAGATATACTTCAGCAACGACAAGGCAGGTGGCGCCCTGTATGTAATGGATTCAGATTTGACTAAACCAAAAAAGCTACGCAACGACAAGGCTGTATTTATTAATGTTGATGACAACTATATTTATTATGTTCGTGCCAATGATACAAATAATAGTGATACAGAGTATATGATGTTCTATAACTCAGGTGTTTACAGGGTTAAACTAAACGGCTCCGAGCTTAAGGCTTATACAAGCGACCCAAGCTCTTATCTGACCTTGAAGGGTAACAACATATATTTCCAAAAATATGATCTTGCATCAGGCTACAGCCTTTACAAATATCAAATAGACGGTGAGTCAAATCGCCTGCTGGTAAAGGATGCGGCTACTCCTGTAAATGTAAGCGACAGCGGCTTGTATTTCACCACAAAAGCCCAGAATCAAGGTATCAGTATGATTGATCTTAAAAGCTTTATAATCTATCAGGCATTTGAGGGCTCCTACTTACAACCTATATTTAGAGATGGATACATTTATTATATGGATGCTGCAGATGACAACAAAATCTACAGGATGAACCAGGACGGCTCAGAAAAGGAGCTTTTGGTTGACAGCCGCTGCAGCACCTACAATATTACCAACAGCGGAATTTATCTTTATTATCAGGTGGATGACCAGGCTGACAAGGGAATATACCGCCTCAAGCTGGACACCATGGAAGCAGGCAGGCTGCTGGATGGCGATTACAAGCAGATTAATGTAACCGAAAAATATGTCTTCTTCAGGGATGCAGACAACAGCAATACCTATATTGTCAGCGCTGACGGATATCCTGAGGTTAATGTCTTTGATCCTGAAGCCTTCTCTTCAAAAGCTCGCTAAGCTCCTGCAGGAAGGACAGGGAGCCAAAGGCCACGATTACATCCTCAGGCCTGCTGTTAGCATATGCATATTCGATTGCCGCCGCCACAGTCCCGGCATCTATTATCCTGCCGTCAAAGTAGTACCTTGCCTCATCGGCAAGGCTGCTTGACAAAAGAGCCCGGCTGTTTGGCGGTGTTACTGCTATCAGAAGCTGCGCCAGCGGTGCCATAATCTTAAGCACCTTCCTGTATTCCTTGTCTGCAAAAATTCCCATTATAAATATCAGCCTACGGCCGGCAAAATATGTCTCTATGGCCTCCCGTAATTTGACAGCGGCATCCTCGTTATGGGCTCCATCTATTATAAAATAAGGTTCTCTGGCTAATATCTCAAAGCGACCTCTCCAGCTGGTGCTGGCCAGGCCTGTACAAATGGCTTCCTGACTGATGGCATATCCCTGTGACTTTAGGGCCTTAACCGTTTCCAGCGCCAGTATAGCATTGTCCACCTGATGCCTTCCAAGAAGCTTAATCTGATACTTATTTCCCTTATATGAAAAGACTGTTCCATCACAGGTCAGACTGTGTATTATTGCATCCTGCGCAGAAGCAAGGATAAGTCTGCTGCCTCCCTCTTTACAGGCCTCCTCCAGCACCTTGACTATACTCGGATCAGTGTTGATGCTTATTGCAGGGGCCCCCCTTTTGATAATCCCCGCCTTGTGCCAGCTTATTTCCTCAATTGTATCTCCAAGATACTGCATGTGATCCATGCTGATGGATGTAATAACACTGCAAAGGGGATGCTCAATTACATTGGTTGCATCAAGCCTGCCTCCCATACCCGTCTCTATTACGGCAAAATCTACATTTTCATCCGAAAGGTACAAAAAGGCCATAGCCGTTTCTATCTCAAAAACAGTGGGATGATGAAAGCCATCCCTGACCATCTCTTCACATGCCTTTTTAATTAAGCCGACAGTCCTGCTTATCCCTTCCTCACTTATATATTCGCTAAAGATCCTTCCCTGGCTGCTGTGGCTTATCTGAATAGTTTCACGTCTATCAAACACAGCGGGAGAAAGATATCTGCCGACCCTAAAGCCTGCACAGGCCAGGATCGTTGTAATATATGCCGCCGTTGAGCCCTTGCCGTTGGTGCCTGCTATATGAATTATCCTCAGCTTGTCCTGCGGCTTATCAAGCCTTCTTGTTAATTCGCAAATTGTCTCAAGGCCCGGCCTGCTGCCAGATTCAGCCGCCTTCTCCAAAAATAAGATTGCTTCTTCATATCTCATCAGCTTGTGCTTCCTTCCGTGTTCTTTCCAGGTTCTTTCCATGTAGGCATATTTCCATCATACTGCTATTCTAAGTAGTTATTCCTGGCTAGCAGCTTTTTGACCTGTCAGAAGGTCTGCTATAAGTAAAGCTTGTCCCAACCTTAAAAGCGGATACTGAGCAAATACTCAGCTTTATTTTTCGCTTACAACCTGGAAGATATAAAATTTCAGATAATAGGATTCGTCTGCCGCCCATAGTATCGGATGATCCGGAGCCTGAGTCCTGTATTCCACCTGTCTTAATCTCTTCCTTGCATTTCTTGCAGCCTGGCCTATTGTCTCGGTAAACAGCTCCGGTGTCATGAAATGGGAGCAGGAGCAGGTGGCCAGAAAGCCTCCGTCCTTTACCAGCTTCAGAGCCCGCAGATTAATCTCACGGTAGCCCTTGATGGCATTCTTGACAGAGCTTCTTGACTTGGTAAATGCAGGCGGATCCAGTATTACCACATCAAACTGCTCCCCCTTCTTTTCGTATTCGGGAAGCAGATTAAAGACATCTGCGCAAACAAAGTCAATTATATCGGAAACCCCGTTAATCCTTGCATTTTCACAGGCTTGAGCTATACCAAGGTTTGATGAATCGACAGCTATAACCTCCCTGGCACCTGCCAATGCAGCATTGAGGGCAAAAGAGCCTGTATGGGTAAAGCAGTCCAGCACCCTTGCTCCTTTGCAAAGCCTGGCAACTGCCGCCCGGTTATATTTCTGGTCAAGAAAAAAGCCGGTTTTCTGGCCTTCTGCTACATCAACTATATATCGCACTCCATTTTCTACTATTTCCACCTTGGTATCAAAGGCTTCTCCAATAAAGCCCTTTATGCGCTCCATACCTTCGTTTTCCCGCACCTTGGCATCAGAACGCTCATATACTCCCCTGATTGCTATACCGTCCTGCTTTAGCAAATCTATAAGAATTGATATGATTTCCCTCTTCATCCTGTCAATACCGAGGGCAAGCGACTGTACCACCAGCACATCCGAAAATTTGTCCACCACCAATCCCGGCAGGAAATCCGACTCACCGAAGATTATTCGGCAGCTGCCGGTATCAACGGTTGCCTTGCGATATTCCCATGCATCCCTTACCCTCATGGCCAGGAAGGCCTCATCTATTTCCTGACCCTTGATTCTTGACATCATCCTGACGGTTATTTTTGACTTGGTGTTGATAAAGCCACAGCCAAGATAATAATCATCGAAGTCATGCACATATACAAGATCCCCGTTTTCAAAATCACCTGCTATAGTATCTATTTCATTATCATAGATCCATAAGCCTCCGCCTTTTAAGCTTCTGCCCTCGCCCTTTTTCAATTTAACGACAGCACTAGCTTTATTTATCATAGCTTCACACCCTTCCAGCCTTTACTCTTATGCATTAGATTTTATCCTGTTCATTCTTAAATACAAAAAGCTTGCTGAACAGATAATTAAGTATTATTACTATTGCTGACAGGCATATTTTAACCAGCCAGCGATATATGTGCAAGATTTCCGCAAATATAAACATACCTGCCTGTTCAACCAGCAGGGTTACTATTCTGGCTCCGAAGAACTTTGACAGCTTCATAGCCTCATCCACCGCATCCCTGCTCTTTGACAAAAAGACCTGGTTCTTGTTTACCAGATAGGCAAAGCTAACGGCTATCACCCATGCCAGGGCATTGGCTGTAAGATTATCCAGTCCCAGACGATACAGGCCCTCATAACTAATAAAATTGACCAGGGTAGTCATGGCACCGGCCACAGCATAGGCTATAGTCTCCCTGTTTATGAATTTTTCAAATATCTTTTTAGCTATAGATTTCACCATCAGCAACAACCATGCCTTTCATTCTGCAATTAACTAAATCCAAAATTCATAAACCAACTTGCTCCGGCAGCGGTTTATTACCGGCCCTGCTTCTGCCGGGGTCGGCTTGTCAGGCTTAATCCTGCCAAGGTCAGATAGCCAGGCTTAAACACTCATTCAGCCCGGCATGCATTATAAAGATTTTATCTCTTTATAAATTGTTGCCAGGCTGATATAAGCTTATCACTATTAATCATTATTGTCCAGAAATTAGTTAATTATTAGATATACCGAACCATATAATTTATCAATAGCTCTGTAAGAAAAACTTAAAGGCATTGAAACTCTTTTATCAGCTCCTGCTGATAAACTCCCTTCTGCATTTCGGACAGCTTATGCTTATCTTTCCCTTACCTCTGGGGATTCTGATCATCTGTCTGCAGCCCTTGCATCTGTAAAATTTATGTGTCCTTGTTCCCACTAAAAGCAGCTTTGTATTTTTGGCCCTGACCTTTACTTTCCGTATAAGATCAGCGTATATATAATTCTCTCTTGCCCTTTTTTGTGTATCCCTTGACAGTATCCTGAAGATAGCATAAAAAAGCGGAATATAAGCCAGCCATAGTAGCAGGCTGCTGCGGGTCATGGACGCTATCAGGGTGATAAAGAGGCTAAAAAGGATAATATCTCTTGAAAGCTGGTCAAAGCCATACCTTCCGTACATAAATTTTCTGAATTGATTCATCATGTCTCACCTCAAAAAATTTCAAAAGCATGGCATACTCTATGCATGTTCTATTAAGTAAGCATGTCCTCAGCCAAAGCATGCAAAAGCAGGCATATCAGCGGAGCAGTACCCACTGCGCCTGAGAGCATGCCGCATCAGAGCTTGAAGCTATAGCAATGCGCTTTATACCACACTTTCTCCTGCATATTCTATATAAATAATACTACAATACCGGACTTATACATAATAAAAAAAGTATAAAGTCGCTTAACTATCGCTCTGCCAAAGCAATTAATAACAACCTGATTGATTGCTTTTGCAGCCAACCGGTAACCGGATTTACCTAAGCAGTCAATCGGTAACCTGATTTGCCTTGCAGTAGGCCACTAACAAAAAAGCTTCTGATCAGCCTGTTGCAGGTCTGTTCAGCAGCTTTCCCCGCCTACTGTATATTGTAATAAATTAAGATTCGAAACACTCCCTCAGCTTTCTCAAGGCCTTCTTTTCAATTCTGCTGACATAGCTTCTTGAAATACCCAGCTTATTTGCGATTTCCCTTTGCGTAACCTCACGGTTGTTGCTAAGTCCATAACGCAGGCTGATAATTTCACGTTCCCTCTCGGTCAATACCTTGCCGATTATGCTGTGCAGCTTCTTAATATCATCCTCCAGCATAATATTGTCAACAATATCTATATCCGCTTCCTCAATTATATCCAGCAAATTTATCTCGTTGCCTTCCTTGTCGGAGCCTATAGGATCATACAGATATACCTCTTTGGAAATTCGCTTTCCGCTCCTGAGCATCATAAGCAGCTCGTTATCAATGCAACGCGAGGCATAGGTGGCCAAACGGATTCCTTTCTCCTCATCAAAGGTATCTATTGCCTTAATAAGCCCAATGGTACCGATAGAAATCAAATCATCCGTTTCCTTGTCGGCAATATTATATTTTTTCACTATATGGGCAACCAGTCTCAGGTTATGCTCTATCAATTTATCTCTGGCGGCCTTGTCGCCTTCTTTGCAGCGCCTAAGGTATTCAGCTTCTTCTTTGGTGCTTAGAGGCTTAGGAAATGACTTCACGAAGATAAGCACCCTCAATGCCTAATGTGGTCACTAATATCATATGTGCCATATTGACATAAAGTGCCTATCCCTCGTAAAAAAGGACGGTAGGACAAAACAAAAAACTATTCCTTCCGTCTTATCATATCGTATATGTCCAATTCAACACCGAAATCGACATAAATTCTTTGCTGTGGATGCGGACAGCTCTCCATATAGTTGCCCTCCTCATCCTCAATCCTCTTTACAGTAGCATATATGGTATCGCCGTTTGGCCTGATTATCTCCACATTCTCTCCTACACTGAACTTGTTCTTCTGCTCCAGGCCATACAGGCCCCCCTTAATCTCGCTTATGGTGCCCAGATAGGTATAGGCTTTTTCATATGTGTTGCGATCATATATCTGATCCTCAGCCCCAGGTCTTCCAAAAAAGAAGCCGGTGGTAAACTGCCTGTTGACCCCCTTACTGACTTCCTCCATGTATTTGCCCTTGCCTGCCTCATACAGCTTAGGATCCTTAAAAAAGTCATCTATTGCCATGCGGTAGGCTCTTGCCACTGTAGCAACATAGAGGCTGGTCTTCATTCTGCCCTCAACCTTGAAGCTGTTTACTCCTGCCTTTACAAGCTCGGGTATATATTCAATCATACAAAGATCCTTCGAGTTGAATATATAGCTACCCCTCTCATTTTCCTCAATCGGAAGATATTCTCCGGGCCTTGTTTCCTCAACAAGATGGTACTTCCATCTGCATGAGTGGGTGCAGGCTCCAAGATTGGCATCCCTGCCTGTAAAATAGTTGCTGAGCAGGCATCTGCCGGAATATGCTATGCACATTGAGCCATGGACAAAGGTCTCAATCTCCATCTCGGACGGAATATTTGCCCTGATCTGTGCCAGCTCCTCCATTGACAGCTCTCTTGCGGAGACCACCCTCTTAGCCCCCAACCCGTACCAGAATTTATAGCTTTCATAATTGGTGTTATTGGCCTGGGTGCTTATATGGATATCTATCTCAGGTATAATTTCCCTCGCAATGACAAAAACACCCGGATCAGATATGATAACCGCATCCGGCCGCAGCTCGCCAAAGTCCTTAAGCTCCTTAAAATATTTCCTTATCCCCGCCAAATCCCTGTTATGGGCGGTAATATTGGCTGTTACATATACCTTTTTACCATAGCTGTGGGCAAATTCTATCCCCTGCTTCATTTCATCCATTGTAAAATTTTTGGCCTTTGCCCTGAGACCATATAAATCTCCGCCGATATATACGGCATCAGCACCATACATAACCGCTGTTTTTAAGGTCTCCAAATCTCCTCCCGGAAGCAGCAGCTCCGGCTTTTTTATGTCTAAGCTCATTGTTTACCTCACAATCCATTCTTTTGATTCACCTACCGACTGCATTGCCAGTAAAATTTAAGTCATCATTCTATTTAAGCCTGCAGCTTACGGCTATGCCGTCTCCCACCGGCAAAATCATCGTCTGCAGCTCATCCATATGGGATATTGTGTACAGATATTCCCTCATTCTGCTATGAATTGTCCGGTCCCTCCTGGTAATGCTGTAGCGGGAATTTATCACCGTACCGTCCTGTAAAACATTATCCGTTATAAGAATTCCTCCGATCATAAGCAGTCTCATCAGCTCCGGAAGAAAGCTCATATACTGCGCTTTGGCGGCATCCAGAAATATAAAGTCATATTTTTCGCCGGCATCGGCCAGCTCCTTAAGTACATTAAGGGCTTCCCCCTTAATCAGCTTTATTTTGTCCCTACCCGGGAAACGCTCATCCGCCAGATTCTTTTCCGCCACAACAAGCCTCATGGGTACCTTTTCTATCGTTGTAATGCTGCAGTCCGCCTCCGTATATTCACTCATAAAGAGGGCGGAAAAGCCAATGGCTGTTCCGACCTCCAGTATCCTTTTTGGATTTTTCAGTTTAAGGAAAAATTTTAATACACCCTGCGTTTCCTTTTTTATGATAGGAACACTCTCTTTCAGCGCTTCCCTTTCAAGGGCCAGAAGCTGCGACGGCAGTTCAGCGTCAAGAGAATTGATGTAAGCTGTAATTCTTTCATTTGATATCATAAATCCCAACCTCTGCTTTTCGCCTGCTAAGGCTTCTTCTTGCCATCAGCATCGGGATTTTTGATAATCGATGCCGAATAATCCGTTATGATATCCATGATTTCATCATAGGTCATATCGGTTGATAATTCATAGGTTCCAGGCATGATGAGTTCCTTCTTCAGCTTGGCTTTAAGATAAAATGCGTATTTATTCTTAATGGCATGAACCAGCTCCAGCTTGCTTGCCACATCCATTGTTGATTCGCCCTCTTTTATCTGCACCAGGATTTTGGTGCCTTTACCCCTGGGATCTACTGTCACCGGTCCGTATAGCTGATAGGCAAAATTAAAGGCCATCTTGCTTAAATTAATAATCAGAATAACCACCAGGGTATAGAAGGTTATATTCAATAATAAGCGCAATATAAAGCTGGTTATTTTCAATGTTATTTTCATATTCGTGGATTTATTAGCCATCAGCTTACCTCTCTTGCCGCATCTTGCAGAATATGCAACCTGCATACTATACATCTTGCAGATTATGCATCCTGCAGATTTAGATTATGCATCCTGCAGTTTTAACTAAACCTCGATTATTTATACTTCCATGATTATCGGCAATATCATAGGGTTCCTCTTGGTTTTCTTCCAAATGAATTCACTCAAGGAATCCTTAATCTCCGTTTTCATCCTGCTCCAGTCGGAATTATTGCGGTTACTGAGACTTCTCATCAGAGCCCTTTCAACCACATCCCTGGCTTCATCCATAAGGTTTTCTGATTCCCTTACATATACAAAGCCGCGGGATACTATGTCAGGGCCTGCAAGAACCTGATTGCTGTATTTTTCAAGGGATACCACCACGATAATAAGGCCGTTCTCCGACAGCAGCTGCCTGTCACGAAGGACAATATTGCCGACATCTCCAACACCGAGACCGTCAACCAGTATTCCCTGTGCAGGTACTTCACCGGTAATGGCTGCCTTTTCTTCAGATAAGGAAAGAACCTTACCGGATGACAGCAGGAATATATTTTCCTTTGGTATACCCAGTGACTGGGCCAGTTCGGCATGTCTGATCAGATGCTTGTATTCGCCGTGAACAGGAATGGCATACTTGGGATTTATCAGTGTGTAAATCAGCTTGATTTCCTCCTGGCAGGCATGACCTGATACATGGGTATCCTGATATATAACCTTGGCTCCCTTCATGGAAAGCTCGTTGATTACCTTAGATACAGCCTTCTCATTGCCCGGTATCGGTGTTGAGCTGAGAATAACGACATCTCCGGGCTTTATCGTCACCTTTTTATGGATTGAGGCCGCCATACGGGGCAGGGCTGCCATAGTCTCACCCTGGCTGCCGGTTGTTATCAGAACCAGTTGATTATCATTGTAGTTCTTCATCTGCTCAATATCAATCAGCATCTCATCAGGCATTTTGATATAACCCAGCTCTTTTGCCACCGATATGATATTTACCATGCTGCGGCCTTCTATAACTATTTTTCTTCCATACTTGGCCGCCGAGTTGATGATCTGCTGAATTCTGTCCACATTGGATGCAAAGGTGGCAACGATAATCCTTTGCCTTGAATAATCCGAAAAAATGCTGTCAAAGGTCTTGCCAACCGTACTTTCAGACATGGTGTAGCCGGGACGCTCAACATTTGTGCTGTCACACAGCAGGGCAAGAACACCCTTTTTGCCGATCTCGCCTATTCTTTGAAGGTCTATAGGTTTTCCGTATACAGGTGTGTAATCTACCTTAAAGTCTCCTGTGTGGAAGATTATGCCTGCCGGTGTATAGATAGCCAGAGCTGCCGCATCTGCTATACTGTGATTTGTCCTTATGAATTCTACCCTGAAGCAGCCCAGGTTGATAGTCTGACCATATTTTATTACTCTTCGCTTGGTGGTCTTCAGCAAATTATGCTCCTTAAGCTTGCTTTCGATAATGGCTGATGTAAGCTTGGTTGCATAAATAGGAGCGTTTACCTCTTTTAGCACATATGGAAGGGAACCGATATGATCCTCATGTCCGTGAGTTATTACAAAGCCTCTGACCTTTTCTATATTCTCCTTAAGATATGTGACATCAGGAATTACGAGATCTATTCCAAGCATTTCGTCTTCCGGAAATGATAAGCCGCAATCAATTACTATTATATCATTCTCATATTCTATTACGGTAATGTTCATACCGATTTGTTCCAAGCCGCCCAGCGGTATTATTTTGACAGATTTATTATCAGTCTTTTTTACGACTGCTTTTGTATTATTTCTCAAATAACTGCACCTCCAATGGTTAATATGTAATAATCTCCATTTTATAAGTGCATGATTCTGATTTAGATGTATTTATCACAACAAACTAAAGGCATTAAAAATCAAAATGCCCCACAAAACGGTCCTTTTTCTCATGCCGACTAAAAGGGCCTAAAGCCCCATATACAATCTGAATGTCTCTAAATCAAATCCTGCAATTAGTTAATTTCTATGTCTTCAATCAATTCCTCAAAAATTCCGGCCACCAAATCTAATTCCTGATCATCCTCAACTATCTCATATACCGCTTCCGCATCCGTGTCATCAGATATATCCTTCAGGATAAGAACCTCTTCCTCTCCATCCACACTTTTTCCTGTGCTGACCAACAAGTAATTTATGCCACCCAGCCTGGTCTGTTCTATAACACTAAAAACTACGTCCTTGCCATCCTCTGTAGTAAATACAATTTCGTCCGGTCTGTTATTCATTCTTAACCTCCACGCAAGAGCTCAATCACTGACAAAAAGCAGATTACTGATTATATTCATAATATTTTATATTGCCCCGGATATTCTTTTTATACGTCTGTATCATTGCTATCCTTTTTAAAGTTGAGCATATCAAGATATCCTTGCAGAATTAATACAGCTGCAAGCTTATCCACTACCTTTGCCTTTTCCTCGTAATTTAAGCCGGTTCGGGACAATACCTGTTCTGCTGCTACAGTAGTCAGCCTCTCATCCCATAGTATTACCTCCAAACCGGTTCTCTTTCTTAAAAGCTCCACAAATTCTTCAGTTTTCTTAGCCCGTTCACCAATGGAATTGTTCAGGTTCTTAGGATATCCGACTACAATCCTGTCCACCTGATACTGCGATATTAACTCCTCTATCCTGACCAGAGTTTTTCTTATGACATTATCCTTCTTTCGCCGGATTACCTCAACCGGCTGGGCAGTCAGAAGCAGGGAATCACTTACAGCAACACCTACAGTTACCGAACCATAATCCAGCCCCATTATCCTACCCATATATGCTTAATTCCTCCATATTGCTCCTGTTTATATCTGCTGCTCAATTTCAGCATCAGCTATTATGAGACATTAAATGCATTGACAGTCATTTTGTACATTACAAGCATATCTTTGCTCCTTGCTTAATCAAGCCTGCTTATGGGCAGGCTTGAACTTTAGGGCTATCATTTGCTGCTGCGGTTTATCTCATTATCAATATAAAAGCGCAGCAATTCCTCAATAATCTCATCCCGTTCAACCTTTATAATTAGGCTTCTAGCGCCATTATGGCTTGTTATGTAGGTAGGGTCGCCCGACATAACATATCCCACAATCTGATTGACCGGATTATAGCCTTTTTCTGTCAGAGCCAGATATACCTCTCTTATGACGTCCTTAACGGCAATTTCCGTATCCTTCCTTACATTAAAATACTGAGTATTATTTATTCTCGGCATAGAACCACTTCCTATTCCACTATCTGGGCAGCTACGATACTTACCTTTATTTATTTAAAGCTGATTTCTGAAAAAAGTTATCAGCCTAAAATACTAATTACCATTATATATTAATATATTTAGCCAAAAAATTCAATTGCTTATTTCACAAAGAAGCAGATCGTCTGTTAATATTTCACACACTCTTGCCTCTACTATACTGTTTTCAAGCGCTGCCTCACTGCGGATTGCCAGCTTCAGATATCTTTCGTTATGACCGGTCTGATATTTGACACCGTCAATAACAGCTTCCTCCTCAATAAGAATTTTTTCTATTCTGCCCAAAAATTGCGCTTTATATTCCTTGGACATGGCCTGTGCCAAAGAAATTAATTTATTGCTCCTTGCCCCCTTTACATCCTCCGGAATCTGCTGGGGCATCTGGGCGGCCTTGGTTCCAGCCCTCTTTGAATACTTAAATACATGAATATGTGAAAAACCAACCCTTTTTACAAAATCCAGGGTTTGAGCAAACTCCTCCTCGCTTTCTCCCGGAAAACCCACTATAATGTCGGTGGTAAAGGCCGGCAGCTCAAAATACCGCCTAATCAAATTAACCTTGCTCAGGTATTCTCCGGATGTATATCTACGGTTCATCCTTTTTAGCACACTGTCGCTGCCACTTTGCAGGGACAGGTGGAAATGGGGACAAAATTGCCGAACAGATGAAACTGTTCTTAAAAAGCGCTCCGTAATCAGCCTTGGTTCAAGTGAACCCAGACGTATTCTTTCCACACCCTGAATTTGCCCAATTTTGACAATCAGGGATGCCAGCGGGATATCCGCCTCGTAATCCTCATTGTACTCATCCAGGATAGCCTCCGAGCCATCAGAGCCTGCGCTGTTTTCTGCCTTTGATGGCTTTGCTGCCCGGTCGATGCCATATGAGGATATATGGATTCCTGTAAGTACGATTTCCTTATAACCGCCTGCAGCAAGTGCTGCTACTTCATTTAGTATATCCTCCTCGCTCCTGCTTCTTACTCTTCCCCTTACATAGGGAATTATGCAATAGGAGCAAAAACGGTTACAGCCATCCTGTATTTTGATAAAAGCCCTGGTTTTTTCGGTTGTTGTTATGATATTGAGCTCCTCATATTCATTTTCCCGGTTAATGTCTATTACACTTTCAATCCTGCTTCTGCTCCTTGCACAGGCCTCCACCATCTGCAGCAGCTCCGATTTTTTATTATTGCCCACCAGCAAATCAACAGATGCATCCTCCAAAAGTGCCTCCCCTGCCGCCTGGACATAACAGCCTACCGCCGCAATAACCGCCTCGGGGTTTCTGTTTCTGGCCTGATGAAGCATCTGGCGGGACTTGCGGTCCGCTATATTGGTAACCGTACAGGTATTGACCACATAGACATCCGCTATATCCTTAAAATCCACTATTTCATATCCTGCTGCCTCAAACATGTTGCGCATAGCCTCGGTCTCATAGGAGTTAACCTTGCAGCCAAGGCTTAAAAATGCAGCTTTTCTGCTCATTTATAAAATCCTTTCTAGTGCTCTTTCTACTGCTTGTTCATATGGTTGCCCGATAAGGCTTATATTCCATAAGGGATTTGTCCTGCCCGTCAGGCATTGTGCCATTCGGGCTTATCCCGTGAAAATATAAAGTTCTCCTCTTTTTTTATGTACTTTGTATATTGACTTTTAATTTGTTAAATTATAGTATATACATATATTGATAATAGGAGGAGCATAATATGAAAACAGTAAAGATATCATTAAATTCAATTGACAAGGTAAAGTCCTTTGTAAATGACGTTTCCAAATTTGATAGCGATTTTGACCTTGTATCAGGCAGATATGTTATAGATGCAAAATCCATCATGGGTATTTTCAGCCTTGACCTTTCAAAGGTTATAGATTTAAATATCCACAACGATGCAGAGTTGGATAAGATTCTTGAAACATTAAAGCCTTACATTGTTGAATAATCGCCCGGTTTTATTTGTCACATAATCTTCAGCTTCCAGTTAATTAACGCTGCCAATAATCAAGAGGTTGTCATTTATGACGACCTTTTTATTTTTGCTCCGGGCAGGCTGCACGTACAGGATTGCGCAAGGCTTCCTCCTGCACAATCCTGAAGCATCTGCCCGTCTGCCTTAATACTGTTATCTGTCTTAATCTATTATGTTTACCTTAATCTGTTTCGTTTGCTCTGCCTGAATCTATTACGTTTACCTTAATCTATTTCGTTTACTCTGCCTGAAGTATTTTGCTTACCTTCATCTAGTCAGCTCTGCCTTAATTCAGCTTATCTGCCTTTACCTTCTTCGTCTGCTCTGCCTTAATCCAGTTCATCTGCCTTTATCTACTATGTCTTCTCTACTTTAATTTATTTCGTCTGCCTTACACTATTTCATCTGCTTTGATCCAGTCCTTCTGCCTTAACCTATTTCTATAACCTCTACCGTATTCAATGCTTCCTCCAGCAGCTGTTCTATCCTTTCGGCAAGCTTTCCTTCAGATTTGTTAATCACCTTTATACTGGGCTTTATAACCGGATGCTTGGCAACAAATATGGTGCAGCAATCCTCAAAGGGCTGTATTGATGTCTCGAAGGTTCCAATTTCCTTGGCCAGCTCAACTATATCCTTTTTGTCAAAGGCTATCAAAGGCCGGTATACCGGCATACTGCATACCTCATTGGTGGCTGCAAGGCTGTACATGGTTTGAGACGCCACCTGACCTATGCTCTCACCTGTAACCAGACCCAGGCAACCCTCCTGCTGTGCCAGCTTCTCGGCTATCCTCATCATGTATCTTCTCATTATAATGGTCAGCTCTTCATGAGGGCATTGGTCATAGATATACAGCTGAATATCGGTGAAATTAACCACAAAGAGCTTCATTTTTCCGGCATAGCCTGAAATCCTCGTCGCCAGATCCACTACCTTCTGCTTGGCCCTTTCACTGGTGTAGGGAGGTGCATGAAAATATGTTGCTGCCAGTGATACTCCACGCTTTGATATCATATAGCCTGCCACCGGACTGTCTATACCGCCTGACAGGAGCAGCATGGCCTTGCCGTTGCTCCCTACAGGCATACCTCCGGGGCCTGGAATCACTATAGTATATACATAGCATTTCGTTCTGATTTCAACGTTGATGCGTACCTCAGGATTGCTTACGTCAACCTTCAGCTGAGGAAATCTGCCAAGCAAATACGCTCCCATCCTGCTGCAGATCTCAGGAGATGTTAGAAAATAATTCTTGTCAGCCCTTTTTGCCTCCACCTTGAAGGTAAAGCTGCGATCCTTATACATCGCCTCAACATAATCCCCCACCCCCTGGGTAAGAAGCTCCCAGTCGGAGCTGTCAATAACCGCAACAGGGCAGATGGAGGATATACCAAACACTCTTTTAAGCGCTGCCACCGTTTCCTCATAATCGTATTCCTCAGGGCAGCTTATGAAGATACGTCCCTGTTCCTTGCTTACCTCAAATTTTCCCAACCTCTCCAGGGCTTCCTTAATTCTGTCCCTGAGAGCGTTCTCAAAAAGATAACGGTTGTTACCCTTAAGGCCTATCTCTGCATATTTAATTAAAAACGCCTTAAACATTTGCTTCCTCCTGTATATATAATGGCTATGACAAGCCATATCAATTTATCCTACTGTCCGGCTGCATAAAGCTGTCGCATCCGAACATACAAACGGGCATTTTTCATCTACCTTCTAGTGTATCTTCTCAGCATTGGCAGCAGCTGTCTTATATTTTCAAGTGTATAATCGATTTCCTCCAAAGTTGTCAACTCTGACATGGAAAAGCGTATTGTTGAATCCAGAAGCTGCTTTGGCAGTCCTATTGCACTCAGGGTAACACTTGGCGTCGGGTGATGTGAACTGCAGGCTGAACCTGAAGATACATAGATGCCCTTATCCTCCAGAGCGTGCAGCAGAACCTCGCTGCGTACCCCTTCAAAGCATGCATTTATTATATGGGGGGCTGTTTTTTTCAAATGCTCCATCTCAAATTCATTGCTGCATTCATTTGGGATGCCGATAATGCTTACATCCTCCATGTATGCCAGCTGTCTTATAAAATACTGCTTCAACTCATACATGCGGGCTATTTTATTGTCAAAATCCTGATAAATTTCCTTGACAGCCTGCCCTATTCCTGCTATACCGGGTACATTCTCTGTGCCAGAACGCAGATTCCTTTGATGTCCGCCGCCAAAAACAACAGGATTTATCCTGATGCCTTCACTAACGTATAAGACCCCTACACCCTTGGGGCCATGAATTTTATGCCCTGAAAAGGTCAGCAAGTCTATATTCTGACGCTTTGGATAAATGCGATATTTGCCAAAGGCCTGCACCGCATCCACATGAATGATAATATCCTTTTTTATTCTTTTCAGCTCCGCCGCCAGCTCCTCAATCTCCTGAACCGAGCCTATCTCGTTATTGACATACATAATTGATACCATCAAGGTATTGTCATTAACAAGCCCGTACAGGCTTTCCTTTATCAAACGGCCCGTCTTGTCCACCGGAGCATAATCCACATTAAAGCCATTCTCGCCCAGATGAACCAGAGGCTGATGTACAGAAGGGTGCTCAATTCTTGTCGTAATTATATGGCTTCCCCTTCGCCTGTTGGCCAGTGCGGTTCCAATTAAAGCCAGATTATTGGCCTCGGTTCCGCCTGAAGTATATATTATCTCCTTTGGCTCAACCTTAAGGGCTCCTGCTATTATGGATGTGGCCTCCCTGATGAGCTGTTCCGCATTAACACCCAAACGATGCATGCTTGAGGGATTGCCGTAATCCTCATCCAGGGCTTGTACCATTTTATCCCTTACAGAAGCATAAGGCTTCGTTGTAGCCGAATTATCCAAATATACTTCCATGCTTTCATTCCTTTTTATTTAACTTCATATATTCTATAATTGCGATACTAAGTAAAACAGCACAAAAAACCGGATTTTCTTAACCAATGTCCTATTTTATCATATTTGTTTATAAATTTCTACACCGATGCTCATTTTTAGGATCACATAGTCATTTTTAGAAGCATGAAGATGATCATTTTGGTAAGCACAGCAATCATTTAACAGACAACAGAAGCATCTATCCGCTGCCTTTTCCGGCATACGGCAGGTATGTCCGGCTTTTTTCCAGAAGCCTAAGCAAATAATAGGGATTTACACTCAACTCTCCGGTGCCGGACACGTCAGAATCTACATATATACCCAGATGAAGGTGGACCTTAAACTTGCCTGTGGTTCCTTCAGGCCCATATCCGCTGTCTCCCATAAAGCCCAGCAGCTGTCCTGCCACTACCCTGTCACCTATCTTTAAGTCATCAGCATAGCTGTGAAGATGGGCATAGTAAAAGTATCCTCCGGCTCCGGAGCGGATACCGATTCGATTGCCTCCCTGCTCCAGCCAGCCAAGCTTTTCCACTACCCCGTCCGTTATGCTTATAACAGGAAAATAGCCTGGCTGGTTGTTGTCAGCCATGATATCACAGCCCTCATGCTTTCTTATACCTCCATAGGTACGCATGCCGTACCAGCTGTCAATATAGCTGACAGACGCCTCCTCCATCATGGGTACCGGAAAAACAACCGCATCCGACAGTATTGCCCTGTAATAGCGATATAATTCCTGAAAGCTGTCAAGGCCGCTCAGCCTGGAAAAGGCCCTTATATAGGTGAATTTATCCACAGGCTCGTTATTAAGCAGATCATACCCGGCCGCCATCATGCTGAAGGTCAGGTATCCTATCTCATCCATATACAGAATACCCCTGTATTCCGGCCTGCTTCTTAATATCTTCTCCAGCTCCGAATTAATTCTGTCAACAGCCTTCTCGCCGATTTTAAGCCTGCGAAACTCCTCATAATCTATCTCGCTGTCTGCTACTCTGTTTATAATAAGATGGGAATTTAATAGTCTTAATTCATAAAACACAACAGACAATACCAAAAGCAGCAGCATAGCAGCAAAAGCCGCCTCAAGCCTTAGCAAGCGATTAATAATTATTCCGATATTGTCTTTTAGTCTTTTATTCTCCCCACTGTTTTGCAACTGCCTGCTCCTCATTAAGCATATTTTCTTTGCTATTATCTATTATAAGTCATGAACAGGCATTATATGCCTTATGTTCTTAATCAGGCCTGTGTCCTCTGCAGCAAGGCCTTTTAATATAACGGCAGCTTCATATACAGTGTTTCTTATGCGACAAAGCTGGCGGGATAAGCTTGTTTTAATTTTGCTTACATAAAGTCAAGTGCAGACCTTCCTGCCTGACAGAAGGAGTGCACTTGACTGATTTAGCTGTAATTAATTTTGCTCGTTTTTATTGCCAAAAATGAAATCATGCAGCATGTTGGTATTTACCTCATAATCGGGAATAAGCACCGACATGCCTCTTACCTTTATATTATCCCTGAAGGTGCCGTTGGCGGGTATACGAAGCTGTTCAATGCTTGTTGCCCCTGTCTGCAGGTAAGCATCCAGCAGAGTCTCAAATCCGTTTGCGTCTATATCGGTAGTCAGCATAGGAAGGAACTTCAGCATTAAGCCTGCCAGCTCCACCTTGTCCTTGGATTTGCATTTTTCAAATATCGCATTAAGAATAATCCTGTGTCTGTCTGTTCTGCCATAATCATTGTTATTGCCTGTGATGGCAGCTCTTTTGCGGATACGGGAATAGCCCAGAACCTGGTTACCGTTCATAAGCTGCTTGCCCTCCACAACTGTGCGGTATTCCGGATTGGATATATAGTTGGTTGTTCTGAGATATTTAGCTTCTGCTGCAGTTAAAGTAATCTCCAGTCCGCCCAGCTCGTCAATTATTTTCTCGAAATTCTTGAAATTTACCAAAACACTGCCATCCAAATGGATGTCAAAATTCTGGGCTAATGTTTTATACATCAAATCAATGCCGCCCAGCTCATATACCACATTCAGCTTGTTTTCCTTATAGCCCGGAATCTTCACCAGGGTATCCCTCATCAGGGAGGTAAGCTTCAGGGATTTTGTATTGGTATTTATGGTAGCTATGATGATGACATCGGTACGGCCTCTGCCGGCTCCCTGACCGATAGCTTCTTCACCCAATACAAGTATATTGTAAACTCCTTTTTCCTTTTTGCCTCCTCCTGAATAATTGGGCAAATCAATAGTCTCGGGATCTATCTCCTCAGCATCTGATTTTAGGTCCTCTTCATCAATATAATCGATGTCCTTATCAGCATAAGCTACATCTGTAAAATTATTAGTACTGGTCTCCCAAATAGCAGCGCCGATATTAATTCCAATCTTCATTAAAATACCGTTTCCGGGTTTTGTGAAGGCAAAGAAGAAGCAAAATCCCAGAATACACAAAATACTTAGCAAGACTGAATTCTGCAGCAGGAAAATGCTTTGCTTCTTAGAGCTTTCAGCGGCACCTGTATCCAGCTCTTCACTTACTTGCTTAGCCAGCATAGAGCTGATATCCATCAGCTCATCCTCAATACTGCTCTCCTCGGCCAAATCCGCCTGCGCGGCTGCAGCCTCCAGATTTTGGCTAGTCAGCGGCTTGTCAGCTGCCTCCATATCGGCCTCATCAGCCTCTTCCGCCTCTTCGGTTTCTTCCTCCTGCTGCTCTTTGTAGGATTCTTCTTCCTCTGCAAGAATATCAATGCTGGGATTCGGTAGCTCCTCTGGCAGGTCAATATTTTCCAGGACCTTTTCAATGTTTTTGTAGAAATTTGCATTAAACTCGGGATCGTTTTCAATATCAAACTTATTATCCTTATCGAATGTGTTATCCTTCCCCAAATTATCCATGAGACTATCTCCTATATCCGTTAAATCCGATACATCATCCTTTTACAGTATGACAATATCCTGTACAGTATGCCCATATGCAGCCTTTGCTTCCCCCTTGCATATATAATATATGCAGCACAGAAGGCATATTATGGATGATGCTCATTGTCACCAAAGAAATTATTACCACTAAATTGTGTCAGAGTTGTGTTCTATTAACCAATTCTTTCACTGACTACTCTTTCAAGAAGCTTATAAACACGTATTGTTGATGAAATGCTCAGCCTTTCCTCAACCGTATGAACGTCATGCATGTCAGGGCCAATTGAAACCATATCCAGATGAGGCATTTTCTCGGAGATAAGGCCGCATTCCAGTCCGGCATGTATAGCCTCCACCTTCATCTCCCTGCCATACATCTCTTTGTTGATTCTCTGAAAATGCTCCCTGAGCTTTGAATCCTTTCTAAATTCCCAGGCCGGGTATTCCCAGCGTTTCTGATAATCCCCTCCCAGAAAAGCGGTCAGATACTCCAGCTTGTCGCTTACATAGTACTTATAGCTGCTTTTTGAGCTGCGAACTGATGAATAAAGCTCTGCTCTGTCAGCCTCCGTCCTGAATATTCCGATATTTAAGGAGCTTTCAACAAGTCCCTCAATATCGGCGCTCATTGCCTGTACACCATTGGGTATAAAGGTCAGCATAAAAAGCAGTTTTTCAAAGGAATATGAATCTATCACCTCACAGCTGTCATCACCGAGATCTGTCAGCTGAAACTGCAGTTCCGGCTCGCTGCCGGCAAGCTCACGCTGATACTTTTCCATCAGCTGTTTAATGTATCCTTCGGCATTTGCATACAGCTTGACCGAATCTGCTTCGTCACCGGCAGGCAATAAAAGGACCGCCTCTGCCTCACGGGGTATTACATTGTCCTTGAAGCCACCCCTCATATCCACCAGAGCAAAGCTGCAAAGCTCCCTCAGGTCAAACAGGAGTCTGCCCATCAGCAGGGTGGCATTTGTACGGTTCTTGCCTATATCAATGCCTGAATGTCCTCCCTGCAGCCCTCCAATATTGATCTTCAGCTTTCTTCCCTGTTCAGCCACCCTTTTTATTGGAAGGGTGCTGGTTCCGGTAAGGCCGCCGGCACAGCTGCAAAGAAGATAGCCTTCCTCCTCGGAGTCCAGATTAATCAAATATTTACCCTGCAAATTTGACAAATCCAGCGCCTTAGCCCCGTGCATCCCCACTTCCTCATCAGTTGTAATGATCGCCTCAAGTCTGGGGTGCTGCAGGCTCTCATCGGAGAACATTGCCAAAATATAGGCAATTGCTATACCATTATCAGCTCCGAGTGTCGTTTGATCGGCCCTCAGATAATCTCCGTCTACTATAATTCTGATGCCATCCTTCAGAAAGTCATGGCTATAATCCTTTACCTTCTCGCAGACCATATCCATGTGCCCCTGAAGTATAATCGCCGGCTCGTTTTCATAGCCCGGTGTCGCAGGCTTTATCATAATAACATTGTTGGCTTCATCCTGTGTATACTCCAGATTATGCTTTTTTGCAAATGAAACCAGATAATCGCTTATCTCTTTTTCGTTGCCTGAACCTCTCGGAATGGCGCTTATCTCATAAAAATACTTGAAAATACCCTTGTAATCCTTCTCCTGCAAGCCTATATCCATCATAAAATCCGTCTCTCCTATTATATTAAATTATTTTAAGGTATCAACAGCAATTACAAACAGGCAATAGGCCGGCATATCCCCGGAAGCTGGTACTTCATTTATGAGCTTCGCCATATATATTTATATTTCATATATTAGACGATAATCAGCCATGCCCGTTTCAGGTAAATTGCATGCATAAATGCAAAAATTTTCCATTTCTGATTAATTTTATTTTGCTTAATATACATCATTATAAAGCATAATTATAATAAATAAATTATACAGCATAACTTATGACAATTATATTTCTCTTAATTCTTGAAGCTGTGTATCGGTGCAGGAATTCTGCCGCCTCTGTTTATAAAATCCCCGCAATCAAAGCGGTTTATGCTCATAACCGGTGCATAGCCCAAAAGGCCGCCAAATTCCACTCGTTCACCGGCCTTCTTGCCTATGGCGGGTATTATCCGGACTGCAGTGGTTTTCTGGTTTACCATACCTATAGCCATCTCATCTGCAATAATACCTGATATGGTTGTTGCCTTGGTATCTCCGGGTATAGCTATCATATCAAGACCTACGGAGCATACACAGGTCATTGCTTCAAGCTTCTCAAGTGTCAGCGCACCCGCTTCAACCGCATCAATCATGCCCTGATCCTCACTTACCGGAATGAAGGCTCCGCTTAATCCACCCACATACGAGGAAGCCATAACGCCGCCCTTTTTAACCTGATCATTTAACAGAGCCAGCGCGGCTGTCGTACCAGGAGCGCCGACCTCCTCAAGTCCGATCTCCTTAAGAATCTCCGCCACACTGTCTCCTATTGCAGGAGTTGGCGCTAAGGACAAATCTATAATTCCAAATGGTATATTCATAAGCCTTGATGCTTCCCTGGCCACCAGCTGGCCTACACGGGTTATTTTGAAGGCGGTCTTCTTTATAGTTTCGCACAGGGTTTCAAAATCCGCTCCACGGACTGACTCCAAAGCCTTTTTAACTACCCCCGGTCCGCTGACACCTACATTGATTACAGCATCTCCTTCCGTCACCCCATGAAAGGCTCCGGCCATAAAGGGATTGTCATCAGGTGCATTGCAGAAAACCACCAGCTTTGCACATCCTATGCAGTCCCTGTCCTTTGTCGCCTCGGCTGTCTTAAGTATTATCTCCCCCAGAAGCTTTACCGCATTCATATCAATACCTGTTTTGGTGGAGCCTACATTTACTGAACTGCAGACACGCTCCGTCTGGCTAAGGGCCATAGGTATAGACTCTATCAGCAGGCGGTCGCTTTCCGTCATGGCTTTGCTGACAAGGGCTGAATAGCCTCCGATAAAATTGACTCCTACAGCAACTGCCGCCTTATCAAGGGTTTTGGCTATACTTACATAATCCTCCACGCTTTTGCAGGCAGCCGCTCCCACCAGCGCTATCGGTGTTACTGCTATTCTTTTATTTACAATCGGTATACCATATTCCTTTTGAATCCTGTTGCCAGCAGATACCAGATTGCTGGCTATTCTTGCAATCTTGTCATAAATTTTTCTGTTCAGCTCATCTAGGTTAGAGTCTGCGCAGTCCAGCAGGCTAATACCAAGAGTTATGCTTCTGACATCAAGCTTCTCCTGCTCGATCATCTTATTGGTTTCAATAACCTCATTAATATTAATCATCTATAAATACCTCCAAATTGTATAAGAAATTCGGAGCAATTTCCTATTCCTATACGATGATACTGATATAAGACAAAAATGAATTTCATCAGAAATTCATTTCTTTATTATATGTAATCAATATTCTGTATTAATTTGCAATAACAATCTATATTATAATTCCGATACTATAATGCTGCTATTGAATGCTATATTCTGTGCATCATATTAAAGATATCCTCATGCTGGGCCTTTATAATTACACCGATCTCAGCACCCACCTGCTCCAGCTCATCGGCGATCTTTTCAAAATCCTTGCTGGCTCCCGACATATCCACTATCATCATCATATTAAAGAAGCCCTGTACGATAGTCTGGGAAATGTCAAGAATATTAATGTTGTTGTTGGCAAGATAGGTACAAACCCTGGCTATGATACCTACCGAATCCTTTCCAACCACTGTAATAACCGTTCTTTTCATCAAATTATCCTCCTGATACCCTGTATATTTATATATTATATGAACACAAGCTCCGATATCCTGTCCCTGTGGGCAACACTGATGTTTTCAGCCGGAAAGCTTCTCCCCCTGTTGATCAGCTCACAGCAGACGGTCTCATATGCCAGCTCTTCATAGTTGTTTTCCTTGCTAAGATGCGCCAGTATTATATTTTTCAGATTCGGGTGGATTAGCTTGCTTATCATGTCAGCCGAGGTGTCATTGGAAAGATGGCCCTTGTCGCCTAATATCCTTTGCTTCAAAAAGTACGGATATTTGCCAACCATAAGCATGTTGACGTCATGATTAGCTTCCACATACAAAAGGTCACTGGATTCCAGCTTGGAAAGCACATAGTCGTCATATTTGCCCAGATCCGTGGCAATTCCTATCTTCTGGCCTTCAGACTTCAGAGTATAGCAAACAGGATTGCAAGCGTCATGGGAGGTGGAATAAGGCTCTACCATAATATCGTTGATGTAAAATGTCTCATTTGGATATACACTGTGATACAGCTGATCGGGAATATCACTCAGTCCCTTGCTGCTTCTTATCGCCACAATTGTTTCATATGTAGCATAAATAGGAATATTATACCTGCGGGCAAATACCCCAAGCCCCGATACATGATCGGAATGCTCATGGGTTATCAGTATGCCCTGTATAGAATCCGGGTGAATATCTATTTCACTGAGCCCATTCTCTATTCTCTTTGCGCTGACCCCAGCATCCACCAAAATATTGGTGCTGCCGCTGCCCACATAAATACAATTGCCGCTGCTGCCACTTGCAATACTGCAAAATTTCATGTCCTACACATCCTTATCTGTCCTAATGTCAACCCGAGCAAATTATCAACATATTCTTATGTAGATCATCAAAAAATCCACATAATCATGCAAAATATACACTCATTCAGTCTAAATGAGTATCCCTCATTTTAAAATGTTTGTCAAGATTGAGTTTAGCTGGGCCTAAGCCTGCTCAAAGAATCCGGCATGTATAAAATGTCATTTTCTGTACACTCAAACTGGCTCTTTTCGGACTACTTAAGCTGTCCTTTCTATTAAAGCATCCACCTGCTTTTCAAGGTACTGTCTGTCACTGGTATTTTCAATCACCTTACAATACTTAGCCCGAAACTCTTCATCCTTTTTTTGATTAGCCATAATCGAATCTATTTTTTCATCGCTGTAGCCTCTGCTTTCCTTTAAGCGGAGCCTCCTAAGCTCCTTCGGCGCATAAACATACCAGACCTCATCACATATAAAATCATAGCCCGACTCAATCATAAGGGCGGTTTCAACCACAAGATACTCTGTAGTGCCGGATTTTCTCCTGCTTTCTATCTCTTTTTTAACCTCCTCCAATACAATCGGGTGGGTAAGCTGATTTATCTTCAGCCTTTTGTTTGCATCCCTGAAAATAATGTCAGCCAGCTTCTGTCTGTTTATTCTTCCGTCCGGGCATAATATCTCCTCTCCGAAATGCTCCAGCACCAGCCTGTAGCTTTCTCCCCCCGGCTCCATCTGCCTTTTGGCGATACTGTCGGTATCCAGAATACAGGCCTTATATTTTTCCCTTAATATCTCGGCCACCATAGATTTTCCGCTTCCGATGCCGCCTGTTAATCCAATCACCTTCATTATTAACAATCACGCCTTTCATGTCCCGTGAATCTATTTGGCTTCATACCAGTTGCCGCCCTCCTTGACCTCAGCCTCCAGCTCTACAGAAAGCCTTGCGGCTCCCTTCATTTCCTCAAGCATGATCCGGGCTGCCCTTTCCTTTTCATCCACATGGGCCTCTACAAGAAGCTCATCATGCACCTGGAGAATAAGCCTTGAGCGCAGACCCTCCTCCTTAAGCCTCCTGTTTACCCTGACCATCGCTATCTTGATGATATCGGCGGCAGTTCCCTGTATCGGCGAATTCATGGCTACCCGCTCACCAAAGGATCTGGTCATGAAGTTGCTGCTGCCAAGCTCAGGAATAGGCCTTCTGCGCCCGAACAGGGTGGTAGAATAACCCTTTTCTCTCGCTGTAGCCACAAGACTGTCCAGATACTCCTTTACCTTTGGATAGGTTTGGAAATATTTCTCAATATAGCGCTCGGCTTCCTTCCTGGAAATATTCAAATCCTGCCCCAGTCCAAAGGAGCTGATTCCATATATAATACCAAAGTTAACAGCCTTTGCGCTGCTTCTTTGGGCTGATGTCACTTCCTCAAAGGGGGTATGGAAGACCTCGGAGGCTGTAATCCTGTGGATGTCCTTGGCTTCCCGGTAAGCGTTTATAAGCCTTTCATCACCTGACATATGAGCCAGCACCCTAAGCTCAATCTGCGAATAATCGGCATCCAGAAAGATAAAGCCGTTCTCCGGTATAAACACCTTACGGATTTGCCTTCCCAGCTCCATTCTGATGGGTATGTTCTGGAGATTTGGATCGGTGCTGCTTATCCTGCCTGTTGCAGCAATTGTCTGATGGAATTTGCCGTGTATACGGCCATCCTCCTGAATATAAACAGCCAATCCGTCTGCATAGGTTGACTTCAGCTTGGTCAGCTGCCTGTAATCCAAAATGCATTTTATAACCGGATGCTCTGGTATAAGCTTCTCCAGTATATCGGCAGAGGTGGAGTATCCTGTCTTGGTCTTTTTGGCAAAGGGCAGCCGCAGCTTATCAAACAGTATTACCCCCAGCTGCTTTGGCGAATTTATATTAAACTCTTCTCCCACCAGAGCATAAATTTCCTTCTCAAGTGCTTCTATACCTGTCTGCAGGCTGCTGCCGTATTCCTCAAGAGCCTGCTTGTTGACCCTAATTCCCCTGACCTCCATATCATAGAGGGTAAATACAAGAGGCATCTCGATATCCTCAAAGAGCTGCAGCATACCTGCCTCAGCCAGCAATTCCCTAAGGCGAGCGGCGCTTTTCCTGGCAACATAAGCATTATAGCAGGCATATTCAGCAAATACATCCGCCTTAGTGTCCGAAGCCTCCTGTAGGGAGCTTTTACCCAGCAAATCCTCCCTGGAGGGAATGGTAAGGGACAGATAATCCCTGGCTATATCATCATAATGATAGCTGTCGGTAAGAGGATTCAGCAAATAGGCAGCAATAGCGGCATCAAACAGCTTATCTGTCTCGCCTGCATCAAGATAAGGAAGCTGCTCCTTAAGGCCAATCACCGACAGGCAAGCTGCCTCTTTAACCAGCCTGCTTGCCCTGGCCCGCAAATATTCTTCTGTAATCAAGCCACTGCATTTTATGAAATACACCTGCTCATCATCCATGCAAAGGGAAACACCCAGCAGCCTGCCATCCTCCGCAAGCATATGAAGGCCCACAGCTGAGGCTGCCTTCTCCCCTGCGGCATCAAAGACGCTCTCCGCATCAGGCAAGGCTTCAATTGATCTAAACTTCTTCTCCATTCCTGTAGTATGACTGATTTGTACCGACTGGAATCTGGAAAGCAGACTCTTAAACTCCAGCTGCTTAAACAGCTGATATACTTCCTCGTTAAAGAGATTGCCCAGGATGGCATCCTCAAAATTAAAATCAATTTCACACTCCGTGCAAATTGTGGCCAGCTTCTTGGACAGGAAGGCAAGCTCACGGTTTTCCCTGAGGGTATTTGCAACCTTGCCTGCCGGCAGCTCATCTATATGCTCATAAAGGTTTTCTATGGAATGATAAGCTGCAATCAGCTTGGCTGCCGTCTTTTCACCAATTCCAGGCACACCCGGGATGTTGTCGGAGGAATCCCCCATAAGCCCCTTAAGATCAATAAACTGCCGGGGGCTTACATTATATTTCGCCAAAACATCCCTGTCATAATAATCCTCTATCTCAGTTCCGGACATCTTCGTCTTGGGTATACGAATCTTAATTCTGTCGCTGGCCAGCTGCAGCAAATCCCTGTCTCCGGAAACAAGGGATACAGTTTGTCCTGCCTCCTGCGCCTTTCTGGCAAGAGTACCCAATATATCGTCCGCCTCATAGCCTGGCTGCTCAATTATGGCAACCCTCATGGCCTTCAGGACTTCCTTTATCAACGGAACCTGCTGGCGCAGCTCATCAGGCATTCCCTTTCTGGTGCCTTTATAATCCTCAAACATCTCATGCCTGAAGGTGGGATGATGGGTGTCAAAGGCAACAGCCAGATAATCAGGCTTCTCCTCCTCAAGAATTTTCAGCATTATGTTAAGAAAGCCCAGAACCGCATTGGTGTGCTCTCCCCGAGAGGTAGTCAAAAGCGGCAGGCCGTAAAATGCTCTGTTAAGAATGCTGTGCCCATCTATCAATACTATTTTTTTATCCTTTTTATCTTTAACCATTGCGTGTCTTCGCAGCTGTTAAGTGCGAAGCCTCCTTCCAGATTTATTTATTGTATATAGGATTTTGCTTTGCTATTAGGGTATTAGGGTATGTATAAGGGTTTTTTCCATTATAATAAACCTTACCGGCATTGATGTCCATAGCTTTTAGCCTTCCGGTTGCTTATATCTTAGTTGTCATTTTTATCACTTAATCGTCATTATTATCACTGTTTTTGCTCATTATCAGCAAAGGCTTTTATCTTGCATTCTCCGGCTCAGGTATCCCGGAAACATCGTTTTCCATGCCTCTGTCAATATAATCCTCAAGCAGACTCTCAAGCTCGGAATTACCTACGCTTTTAAAAGCCCTTCTGATGTGAAAATCACTTATTTCCGGATTAATATCTATATAATCATCAGACAAATCAGAAGTATAACGGAAATTTAAAAGAAATGCAATTACGGCTATAACGAGTATTAATATAGCCTTCTTTCTGTAATATGTATATTTTGCATGAACAATCCTCTCCTGTGCCGCTTCAAGCCTGTGCATAAGCTCACGCTTATAGTCGCCAGACAGACTCTTGTCCTCATCCAGCTGCCTCATTGCTGTCAAAAGGGTGTAATATATTTCCAGCTCCTCCATACAGTTTTGGCAACCGGTTACATGATCCAAAAAAGGCTCAAGCTCCTTGATGGTCAGTTCATCATTAATGAATGGTACAATCATGCTTTGAAAGCAGTTACAGTTCATGCAAAACAGCCCCTTGTGAGATATAAGATATTTTCCTCTTCTTTTTAAAAATTCATACTTGCATTATGTTAATTTTTATGCTAGAATATGTTTCGTCACTGAAGCGGATGTGGCGGAATGGCAGACGCAGCAGACTCAAAATCTGCCGATGGCGACATCGTGGGGGTTCAAGTCCCTTCATCCGCATTATTTATGAATTTTTACAATTCTATACTTGAGAAAATGAATTTTAGCTCGGCAGATTTCTAATCAATGGATTGGATAATCTCCCGAGTCTTTTTTATCTTATAATCATGTTTTTACATAAAAATATAAAGCATAAACTCTAATTTCTAGCATTACAAGAAATATGATAGACGATTTTAACGTATATGTCAAAGACAATCATGAGTGTCATGATGATGGACTGTTTTATATTCAGGAATGGTATCTGAATGTTTACGAGCTTGTAAGTTCACGCATTTATTTTTCTTATTTTGACATTTTACTTTTTTGGTAGTATAATCCAGTTGTTATACATGATTTAGGAGGGATACTAATGAAAAAAAATATTTGCATGTATTTTGACGATACTTTTATGCGTCATTTTTGTTAATCCATCTGTTGCTTATTCTGCAACTATCAAGCTTAATAAAACCAATTAACCCTGGATGAAGGAAAATCTTACACATTAAAGCTTACAGGTACAACTAAAAAGCCTAAATGGACTACCAGCAATAAAAAAGTTGCGACTGTGTCCTCGAGTGGTGTTGTAAAGGGAATAGCACCTGGAACAGCTACGATAACAGCTACAGTTTCATCCAAGAAATACACCTGCAAGGTAACAGTTAAAGAAGTATTCAATTCAAAGAAGGCTATAGAAAGTCTTTCTGCGACTGACTACAAAGTAAAGAATGGGATCATTCAAATTGTTAAAAATAATTACAGTTTTCCTATGATATTAGATGCCAAATGTGTTTTTTATGATGAGGACAATTTAATGATTGGAGTAGCGCCAGCTTCAATTCTTAATTTTGAAAAAGGGAAAGAAGCTGTATTAATCTTTTATGCACCAACGGATTCAAATTATAATCCTATACCATATGATCATTACAAAATAATATATTCCGCCGAATCAACAGATGCAATAAGCAACATAAAGGATATTAAAATATCATCAAACAAAGGTACTTTCAGTATTCTACTGGAGGTTATCAATGATGGTGACTTGTCATCCGAATTCACTCAGATAGGTATTTTATTTTACAAAGATGGCGAAATTATTGATTATAGTTATCGATATGCAGACGTTAATGAACCGGGAAGTGTAGATTATTTGGAATTTTATTTCCCGTATGAGAATAATAAATATATAGAAATAGATGATTATGCAATATACGTTAATTATTCATATGGATATAATAAATAAAATTCCCTTTTTGTGATGCCCAAAAAGGTAGACCTTATAAGCGTAGCAGTTTTTCGCTGCTGCGCTATTTTTATGCAGCCAAAACGCTGTTCCGCCTAAGCTTCAATAATATTTTCCCGACAAAAATCATATATTGTTATGCAAATCAATCATATTGAATACTGGACGTGGAAATATGCCTTTGTATGGCTTTACACGGAGCAGTCCATGGAGGATATATGGAGATATATATAGTAAAGCAAGGAGATACTCTTCAGTCTATAGCAGACATGTTCGGATTGCCGGTTGAAAAGCTGGCCCAGGATAACGGACTGGAGCCAAGAGATATTCTGCTTGCCGGTCAAACCCTGGTAATAGCCTATCCTTTACAGGTTTATACCGTCAGGGACGGTGATACTCTGTCCGATATAGCAAGCAGGTTCAATGTTTCTGTTATCCAGCTTCTTATCAACAATCCCTTTCTCTCCGACAGGGAGTATATTTACCCGGGCGAAACCCTTATCATATCATATGACACCAGCAAGGGCAGGATCATAACCCATGGCAATACCACTCCCAATATAGATGAGAGAACACTCAGGAAAACCCTGCCTTTCTTATCCTACATATCTATATTAAATTACACTGCCACAGAGGATGGAGATATTATAACCCATTATGATGATACCAATATAATTGAGATATCAAAGGCCTATGGTGTTGTCCCCCTTATGCTGCTGACAACACTTACCCTGCAGGGAGAAGCTAATATAAACATCATATATTCAATATTATTAAGCGATGAATTTCAAAACAGAATTATAGAAAACCTGCTGAGAATTCTAAGGGAAAAAGGATATTCCGGCGTAAATATATCCTTCGAAAATATTAGTGCCTCCAATATCAGCCTTTATGAAAACTATTTTAGTAAAATAGCCGGACGCCTGACTGAAGAAGGCTATCAGGTCTTTTTGACAGCAAATCCGAATTTAACCACCATAGGAGATGAGGTTATTTTTGAAAGGGTGGATTATTCCGGTTTAAGTAACCTGGCTCAAAATATAATTTTTATGTCCTACGAATGGGCCGAGCGTTATATAACCCCTTCACCCATCAGCTCATATCATCAGACCGACACCTTTCTTAGCTATGTACTGAATAATATACCCGCTGAAAAGGTGATAATAGGAGTTGCTACCATAGGATATGACTGGGAACTGCCATATGTCCCCAGAATCACCAATGTGTACAGCCTGTCCTTCGGCAGGGCTGTGGAGCTTTCCCGAAATGTAGGCGCCACCATCAATTATGATGAGCTTTCGCAAACCCCCTATTTCAGATACACAGCAGGCGATAATGTTGAACACATAGTATGGTATATCGATTCATCCAGCATAAATGCCACTCTGAATTTGGTGTCAAAATATGGCTTGGGAGGCATCAGCGTCTGGAATATAACCATTTTTAATCCCCAACTTTGGCTGATAATTGCCTCCCAGTTTGAAATAGAAAAATTCTATATTTAGTTTACTTTTAAAATGAATAAGCGCCACTATGCATAGGCTTTTCTGCCTCCAAATACCTGCTATATGCATAATCAATCAGCTCGTATTCCATTTGTATCTCTACGGGATAGGGGTAGCTTTTTACCTTTTTATCGAAGGAATCCCTTAACTGCCTTGCCTTGCTGTCTTCTTTTTCGCCAAGCAATGCATAAACATATTCGGTACGCATAACAGAGGGGTAGCTTTTCATGAGCTTCATAAACTTTTTTTGCTGCTTGTCCAGCAATTTTTCAATTTTACCCCTATCGTTAGCTGTGACAAGCTCACAATAGATTAGGTCATTTATTAAAAGATTACGGTACAATCCCATAATGGCTGTATCCATGTCAAGCAGCCCTTCTATAGCCTCCTTTGCTTCCTCTATCCTCAACTGATCTATAAGGCGATTGCAATCCAAAACAGCAATAGCAGCTACTATAGAGTTATTCAGATAACTCTGATCAGGCAGCTTAAACCATTCCTCAGGCATTTCCTTCAGGCGGATTCCTGAAGCAAGCAGCTCATTAACCTTTAGCTGAAGCCAAAAGGCTCTCATGGCCTCCTTATCCTTGCCAATTGAAATAATATTATATCCATCATTATTGGCGTACTCAAGCTTAATAGGTATACCGTTATATAAAGCAAAAACCACACCAATTACAGCAAGCATCATAAGCAATACTGAAAAAATGCCGTTTGGTACCAAATAAGCCAGAAGGAAAAATATCATGGCCGACAGCAGGTTCATAAGGGTACCGCCTAAGTTATAGAATACGTAAGGAATTCTGCCGTCCTTCATATCGCAGGGGGCCATAAGGCATTGCCCTCCGGTGCCTGCCAGCGATAGCCTTGTAAACCTGATTTTCCCGTCCTTCTTAAGCCACATCAGGCTTCCCACACGGAAGGATGAAAAACGATATCCACTCATTAGCCCGGTTATCAGATGTCCACCCTCATGAATAATTACATGCAGAAAAACAGCTATATACATTCCAAATATGAGTACGGCTAAGTAAATAAGAATTTCAAAAACTGATTTTCCTGATTCCTTAAGACTTGCCAGATACCTTAACATCAGCAGTCCGCATATGAAACCAATAAATAAGAATATCAGTATGGGAAGAATTTTTTTGATTATGCCGATTTTTTTACTCTCTGAATTCATATTTATTATACCTCTCTTCTCCAATCCTGTTTTGGCTTTATATATCCTCTCTCAAAAAGCTCAGTAAGAGAATTTACAGCCATAATCCCTTCAGGAGCCTTTTTCCTGTATCTGTTGAGCCAGATAGCCTTCATACCCAGGCTTCCTGCCCCCATAACATCACTGCTAAGGGAATCACCAATATGTATGACCTCATCCGCCTTCAAGCCGGTAACAGCTAATGCAAGTTCAAATACTTCCCTCCGCGGCTTATAGGCCCTGGCATCCTCACTGGTGAACACCATAGCCGGTTTTAATCCATGAAAGTCAATTGCCTGTTCAATATCTGCTCTGTCTATATTTGAAACAATATAAATTGGAACTGAACAGCTTTTCCCATATTAAAGATAATAATTTATTTTGTTGCCTTTAATAGCTTAAAATAATATAAGCAATTATAAATCAGCATATAAGAGGATGCAAGAATTTCCATAGTATTATAATCAAATTATAATTATATAAAATATATAAAGCGCAATGATATCATGAGCATATCCAAAAAGACAGCAATGGGAAATACATATAAAATATAATTGAATTCCGAAGCATTAAAAAAACCGGCAGGTTAAAGCCTGCCGGATGAAAAATAGTATTAAGCTGTTTTCTAAGGGAAGCTTTATTCTAGAAGTATTTCTTGTTTCCCCAAAGATTACTCTTTTTTAAATCCAGATACTCATTATATGCCCGCTCCAAAATCTGCTTTTCATTTGCAAATTTAAGCATATGATAAGCTTCATGGAACTTATAGTAGCCGGAATCCATGAAATACTCTTCCCTTTGTGGTTTGCTGTAATAGCTTTCAGACATCATTAAGTACCAATGAACATCCTTTAATACTGTATTATGTGGTGTGCTGAAAGAATACTGGCTTTTTCCGATATACTTGATAATGGAAGCATTCGCTCCCGCTTCCTCCAAGACCTCACGTATAGCGGTCTCCTTATATTCTTCTCCTTCTTCGACCGTACCCTTAGGCAGCACCCACCCTTCATACTTATTCTTGTAATTCTTATACAGTAATAAAATCTTTCCTCTGAATATCACTACACCACCACAGCTCGTTGCTTCGATCATAGCAATTCCTCCTGCCTTTGGTGTATCGTCTTACCTGTAGATAAGTATACATCAATATGCCTAGCTTTTCAACATAATTATTATTAAAAATAGACAAAGCAGACGAGCAAAGCAAGCAAAAACAGGAAGAAATGCCATATATAATTATATCAGGCGGGTTAATCCGCCTGGTCTCGGCTGAAATAATAATCGAAAATTTCCTTTGCTATCGGAACAGCATAATCGCTTCCGGTACCGACACTCTCCACAAGTATGCTTACTGAGATTTGAGGATCATCATATGGGGCATATCCGATAAACCAGGCATGGGCCGGTTCATTGCTGGCATGGTCAGCCGAGCCTGTCTTGCCGGCGCAGGCAACAGGCAAATCCTTCAGCTTTTTGGCTGTACCGTCGGTTACAACTCTTCTCATCATTATGCCGATATATGCAGCCTCCACAGGTGACATCGGCGTTGCCAGAAGCTGCGGACTGTACTTTTTAACTCTGCCTCCGTCTGCATTTTCTATCCTTTCAACTACATAAGGCTTCATCATTAAACCGCCGTTTGCCACGGCAGATACTATCATGGCATTGTGGAGGGGGGTTATCAGGGTATTGCCCTGACCTATTGCCGTCTGCATAGCTTCCTTGGTACCGCTTCTTCCCTTTTTTAGGCTGAAATTTGATACACTTTGTGCCATATCTATCGGGAGGGCTTTATTGAAGTAGAATTCAGAACACAGATTATAGAAGCTGTCCATATCCAGCTCTTTCCCTATATTGGCAAAGGATGTGTTGCAGGACTTGGCAAATGCCAGCGGCAGATCCAGCAGGCCATGCTTTTTACGGTCATAGCAGTTTATTGTCATTGAACCAAACTCAATCCTGCCCCGGCAGTCATATTTATAACTTTTATAATTCGAATTCTCCCGCATATATTCAAGAGCAGTCAAAAGCTTAAATGTGGACCCGGGCGGATAAAGCCCCTGGCTGGCTCTGTTTATAAGCGGAGACTGATTGTTCTCATCGTTAACAAGCTCATTCCAGATCTCATCTATTTTGTTGGGATCATATGAAGGCTTGGATACCATAGCTAAAATTTTCCCGCTGGCAGGCTCCATAACCACCACTGCACCCCGGTTGTTGCCAAGGGCATCATAGGCCAACTGCTGAAGCTCTGCATCCACGGTTGTAATTATATTGTCTCCCGGACTCTTTTCTCCCTGCAAATCCGAATACATCTGCTTGAAGGAATTTATGTTGCTGGTCAGCAGGTAAATATTTTGACTCTGCTCCAGTCCGCTGATTCCTCTGTTCGTCCTGCCCACCAGATGGGCAAATACCTCACCATAGGGATATTCACGGCTTTCATTTCCCTCCTCATCCACTACGGTTCTGGCAAGCACCTTTTTATCAGCAGACAAAATCTGCCCTCTAATTATCCTTCCGGCCAGTACCTCCTGTCTTCTGTTATAAGGATTGTTTATAACCTCCTTGCTCTTTATTGCAAGAAAATAGCTGTAATAGCCCAGCATGACTACAAAAAGTCCAAGAAAGATAAAGGATATATTATAAATCGGCCTTATATACTTTTTCCTGGCTTTAATGTCAGTATCGTTAGTTTGCCTGCTGTCTATCTCTCTATCTAAAATGCTGCCAAAGCCATCAATCGGGCCACCGGTCGGGCCCATGCTTAATCCGCCTTCCGGACTGCTGTATGCCTTGTTTTGTACAGCTTTGTCTGCTGTAGTATCTTCCGCCTTAGCCACTCCCCTATCCTTCATATATATACCCTGGACAATCATGAACATAACAATCGTGGCAAAGGCCGAGCTGCCTCCCTGACTTATCAGAGGAAGGGTAACTCCGGTGGAGGGAATGAATTTAGTGACGCCACCGATTGATAAGAATATCTGAAAAAGGAACATTACTGCAAAGCCACTGACGGTCAGTCGCCAGACAGCCTCCTCCTGCTTAAGGGCCAAATCCATAAAGATTATAAAACAGCTTAGATAAATCAGAATGATGCAAACTACAAACAAGCCGCCAAACTCCTCCGACAAGGCGGAAAATATGAAATCGCTTTCCACCACCGGGATTTCGGTGGGCTTGCCTCTGTTAATACCCATACCCAGCCAGCCGCCGCATCCGATGGCAAAAAGGGACTGTGCTATCTGATAGCCCTCCTTATCGATATATGCAAAGGGATTGTACCAGGCCATGACTCTGACCCGGACATGGGAAAAGAGCTGATAGGCCACGTATGCAGCTCCGCTTCCGGCCAAAAGCCCGCCAAGAAATAAAAGCGGCTGTGCAGTTGCAGCATACAGGATATAAACATAAGCAAAAAAGAATATAAGCGCTCCGCCCAAATCCTTCTGTAGAACCAAAATCAGAACATGGGCAGCCGCCAGTACAGAAACCAGACAGATCCTTTTAAAGCTGACCTTATCCCTGAAAAGTGAAGCTATACTTAATACAAACATTACCTTAACAATTTCAGATGGCTGAAAGCTGAAGCCAAATATATTCAGCCAGTTGGTTGCTCCAAAGCTGGTAGTACCTGCCAGCAGGACTATAACAAGAAGCAGGACACCGGCTATTCCAAAAAACCATCCAAGCTTCTTAAGATAGTCAAAATATCTGGTAATCAACGGGATGAGCAGACTTACAGCAAAGGAGCATCCCACTATTATTACCTGTTTTGTAGCCATGTCTACAGACAGTCTGGCGAGTATAATAAAGCTTACAGCCAGCAGCATAAGCATATTTCTTATCAAAAGCTTTGACAGCTTCGGATAAATAAGCCGGTATAGCACAAGTACCAGAATAAGCAATAGCACTTCTCCGGCATAAAGGTAAAGCAGCTGCCGGCTTCTTATCTGAATATACAGAGCGGCATTACCTACAAAATGCAGGAAAAATATTATGAACACAAGAATTGTGTAGCATCTGCCAAGCTGCTTTTTACTCCTGTAGCGAATGGCGCTCAGGCAGTAAAAGGCATACATGCCTATCAAAACAAGCATTAAATATTTTATTAGCTCCACCAACAAGTTCATAATATCACCTGCCTTTTTGTCCGGTAATTTTTAATATTCATTTTCAATTGCCTATCTGCCTATCTTCAGCTGTGTACCAGCTAATCCTTTTATTGTCCGGCAACTACAGTACTCCTCTTTTATAGTGCCCTGTAGTATAGTCATTTATTGCATCAGAACAGCCTTCGCCATGCAGGTAGCTGCCGACAAATACATCCAGTATCCTCCTCATCTGCCCGGCAGTCTCAATGGTAAAATCAAGCCTGATATTCTTTGGCCCAAGGGCACAAATCTCATCTGCCTGCCTGTGCAGTGCCAGGGGCTGACCATTATATATTATATTGCAGCAGGAGCTGCAATAAGCCCTGACAAAAAACCTCTTATCCAGTCTGTCGGTCATCACCCCGACCGGTCTTTTTCCTTCATCATTGCCCATATCGCCAGTGGACTTGTCTCCCATGCAGGCAGCCGTATTGTCAAACACACACTGAGCCGAAACCATAAGAGGAAGATACCCATATACCGGCATATCGGAGTCTTCTATTCCAAGCTCCTTCAATTCTCTTGCGTTAAGCTCAACTGCCGCGGTAAAATGACTAATCCCCTGTTTTCTCCAAAAGCTTTTCGCTTCTTTATTATATACATACATATTATAATTTAGTATTATCTCTTTTTTTGAATCCCTTCCATCATATAACGATTTTAACAGGGCTATTTCCTCAAAATTCTTCACAACAAATCCTTTAATGCTGTCATTGTCCACAAGCCCGGCCAAATCCCTCTCCAGCCTTTTATAAACTGCCTGCCTGCAAATATGAGGCAGCATAAGGTAAAGGTTTTTACCTTCGTAAAGACATTTACCTTGGTAAATGCTTTTACCTTTGCAAAGATCTTTTCTTTCGTAAATGCTTTTTCCTTCGTAAAGGCTTTTATCACTGTAAATACCTTTGTTTACATCAAGGCTATTTTCATTAAAAGCTTTACCTTCGTTAAGCCCTTGCCCTGCCCGGCTGGTCTGTTCAGCCATAAAGGCTATGTCACCAATTTCAAAGCTTTCATAATCAAGATAGATGGCTTTAATCTCAGGATATGACAAGGCTTCCTTCCACTGCTCCATACTTTGTACCGAGACGACTATACCAAAGCCTTGCTTAGCTTTATCCTGCTGCCCTGTTAGCTCAGCATCCGCTATACTATTAACGTCAACAGGCTGCTTTGCTCCTGTACCAGCTTCCGTCCCATTCCCTTTGCCCTCTCTTCTATAGCTATTTGTTATCACTTCCTCCAGCCGTGCAATTGCAGCCCGGCGCAGCTCATTTATCCATGCAAGAGGTACAAAGATATTATCATCTGCTTCTATGAGCAGTTCATCGAAGTAAAAGAAGCTGGTGCCGGTTTTCTCCAGCTGCAATTTTATTCTTTCCCTTGTTACAGGAGCATTCCTGGCCTCCTCCACAATATTATGGCATTCGCTAATACTGCAGGCTCCATATGACAGGGTCAGGGACAGCTTCTGCCCCACTTTCGCTACAAGCCTTCCCTTTATCGGGTACTGTGCATCCTTTTTAACATAATTCTCTGTCAGGTAATCCAGCAGGGTATTGTTTCTGGTGCGATAGACCTCATCCCCGGCATTAATCCGCTTCATTGCTGTGGCAGGCTTAGCTGCGTTATCCTTCTTTCTGGAATGGACAGGATCATTATTTTGGGGAAGCCTTATCCTTAGCTGCTCTCCCGGCTTGTAAGACTCCCTTGTTGTAAATTCATGCAGCTTCTCATTAATTCTGCGAATCTCCAGGACATCCTGCCCATTAATTCTTTCCTCAAGGACTATATCCGCATAGCCCTCCTTTACGGACCTGACCCTTCCGACATAAACTCCGCTATGGTTGGGGCGGTTAAGGCTCATCATATCCTTACCGTGATAGGTCTTTGCATATCCCTGTGAAAAGCCTCCTCTGTTATAGACATCCTGAAGCCTTTGCATATCCTCCCTGAATTCCTCGCCGGATATAAAGCTAGCATAGCCTTCCTTTCCCAGGCTATAATACAGATCCAGATACTTGCGATAGATATATGATGTAACAGCTGCATACTCAGGGCCCTTCATCCTGCCTTCTATCTTGAAGGAATCAATACCCGCCTCCACCAGCTCAGGAATAATAGCCAGGGTATTGATATCCTTGGGGCTCAGAAGATATATTTCCTGCCTGCCTGTCAGGCACTCCTCCTCCATATACAGCCTGTAAGGCATACGGCAGGGCTGGGCGCACCTTCCCCTGTTGCCGCTTCTGCCTCCTATCAGGCTGCTCATCAGACATTGGCCTGAATAGCAATAGCACAAGGCCCCATGTACAAAGCTTTCAATCTCCAAATCTGTATTATCCCTTATAGCCCTTATTTCCTTCAGGCTCAGCTCCCTTGATGTAACCAGTCTGCTAACACCGTATTCCTTAAGAAGATTGGCTCCCTGCGCCATTGTCAGCGTCATCTGGGTGCTGGCATGTATAGGCAAATCCGGAAAATTCCTGTGTATAAAGTTAAGTACACCCACATCCTGGACAATCACAGCATCAAGGCCCAGTCGGTAAAATTTTTCAAGGTAATCATAAAGCCTGCCGGCAAGCTCCTTTTCCTTAAGCAGGGTATTGACGGTAAGATAGAGCTTCTTGCCCCTGATATGGGCTTCATCAATTGCCTTAAGGAGTAACTCTTCATCGGGATTATCCGCATATGCCCTGGCCCCGAAGCTGCTTCCACCGATATAAACCGCATCACAGCCTGCATTCATGGCAGCCCTCATGCTGTCATAGCTACCTGCAGGTGCTAAAATCTCAACCCTTTTATTCATAAAATCATACAAGCCTTCCTAATATTTTAAATCTGAATATCATATAATTATATATCTGTTAGCTATATCTGTTCAAATCCTGCTCCTGTTATCCCTGTCAACACCAGCTCCTGAAACGGGCTTTGCAAAACACATCTCCTCTGCTGGCTAAGCCGGAAAGCCTTAACCTGTAGATAGCATGTCATATAAAGCTTGCCAAACCAGCAACATCAGCGCTTTTTGCAAATACATCAGTTTCAGGCAAATTCTCAGCAAATAGCCTCCTCCAATAATCCACAGATACAATTAAAAGCTGTCCTCCTTCAGATACATATGCCTTCAGTCAAAAGCTATGTAATCTATCCCTTGGACAGCTTAAAAATACTATTATAAATTTCTTAACCAAGTCTTGCTTAGTTTACCCTTTTGCCTGCATCAGCCAGTTCTGTTTCTAGCCGGACAATTTTTTTCTGGGCTTCATTCAGTTCCTTTTTTAACTCCTCAATCTCCTTATGTGCTGCATCCAGCATGGTCCTGCTAGTTATCAGCTCATGCCTTATATCATATATTTCGTTACTTTTGCTTTCGTTCTCCTTCTTAAGCTCTTCAAGCTTGTCCAGCGTTTTAAAATAATCGTCGGCTATGTTAATCTGCAGCAATATATTCTTGAGTTCTGCATCCAGAAATTTGTATGCATCCTTATTGCGAAACTGGGCATGCTTATTGTTTATATAGCTGGCAACCCTATGCAGATATTCCTCGCTTTCATAGCCGCTTAAGGTATATCTTTTATTATTAATGATAACCTCAATATCGTTATACTTATTCATGACCCTTCCCCTAAAAACAGCATTATAATAAGTTCATTATAACTGATGCATTTTTCATTTACAAGCCGTTATTGCAAATATACAGAGGCTACATAAGTCCCATGTGGCGGTAGGCCAGCTCAGATGCCATCCGGCCTCTGGGAGTTCTGAGTATCAGGCCGTTTTGCACCAGGTAAGGCTCATATACCTCTTCAATAGTACCTGCATCCTCACCGATTGTAGTGGCTATAGCCTCGATTCCCACAGGACCGCCTGAGAACTTTTCAATCATTGTTGTCAGAATTTCCCTGTCAATATGATCAAGCCCCAGCTTGTCCACCTCCAGCAAATCAAGGGCAAAGCCGGCCACCTCTCCGGTAATAATGCCGTTGTATTTAACCTGGGCAAAATCTCTTACCCTCTTTAGCAGTCTGTTGGCCAATCTGGGTGTACCCCGGGACCTTCTGGCAATCTCGACCGCTCCCTCTTCATCAATCGTAACGCCGAGCACCTGGGCACTGCGCATTATTATCTGCTTCAGCTCATCAACCGTATAAAAATCCAGCCGGTTTACCACTCCGAAGCGATCCCTGAGAGGAGGAGTCAGCATACCGGCTCTGGTGGTAGCTCCAACCAGGGTGAATTTGGGAAGCTCAATTCGTATTGACTTTGCGGATGCTCCCTTTCCTATAACTATATCAATAGCAAAATCCTCCATGGCAGGATAAAGCAGCTCCTCTACCTGACGGTTCAGGCGATGGATTTCATCAATAAAAAGCACATCCCCCTCCTGCAGGTTGTTCAGTATGGCTGCCATCTCACCCGGCTTTTCTATAGCCGGACCGGAGGTTATTTTTATACCCACCCCCATTTCATTTGCTATAATTCCTGCCAGAGTGGTCTTGCCAAGGCCGGGAGGGCCAAAAAACAAAACATGATCCAGGCTTTCCTTTCTTTGCTTGGCGGCTTCTATATATACCTTCAGATTCTCCTTAACCTTGGTCTGCCCTATATAATCGGTCAACAGCTGCGGACGCAGATTTCCCTCCAGCTTTTGATCCTCGTCTGTAAATTCTGTTGTTATCACACGTCTGGTCATTATTTCCTCCATATCTTAATAAATCCTTTTAAGACACAGCTTGAGTATCTCCTCCGAAGTCATATCCTCCGTAATATCTATCTGATTAACAATTCTAAGCGCATCTGAAGCGGAATATCCAAGTACGGTAAGCGCCTGTATCGCCTCCTCCTTCTTTTGGGCCACAACAGATGCTGCGGTCGCTGTAGCTTCCTGATTTTTAAGCCTTTGCTCAAAGACGGTCTCAAGCTTCAGCTTATCCTTTAATTCCAGGATCAGCTTGCTGGCAGTTTTACTTCCTATTCCGGGTGCCTTTGCCAGAGTCTTGACATCCTCGGCCAGTACCGCAAAGCGTATATCATCTGCCGAAATGGCGGACAGGATGCCCAGGGCCCCCTTTGGGCCAATTCCGTTAACAGTAATCAGCAGCCTGAACATCTCCAGGTCGTCCTTTGTTTTGAAGCCATACAGGCTTATTACATCTTCTCTTACATGCAAATATGTATACAGCTTAACGCTGCTGCCTATGGCAGGAAGCTCCATAATGGTTGTCGACGGCATATAAAGCTCGTATCCTATGCCTCCTACCTCAACAACAGCATAATTCTCAGTAATATCGGCAAGCTCGCCTTTTATAAAAGCAATCATATCTATACCTCATTATCCTCAAAATTCACTTCATCAATACTTTCAAAATATCCCCTGCCAAGCTCCAGCCTGCCCTCCTTTAGATAATTAAGGACCTCAAATGCCGTAATTCCCAGGGCCTCCGATATCTGCAGGGCATTACTATTAGGATATTTCTTCAGGTAAGCCTCTATTTCATCAAAATGGGCATCGTCAAGACCTATGCAGTCTAAGCATGTGTTTCTTTTATATCTTGATTTAAATGTCTTAAAGCAATGCTTGCAGACATTAGTATAAAGCATAGGCTTACCCCCAATTCTGCTCCATAAGAAGAACCCTAAAATAAATTAATATAATTTTACATCAGGGTGGAGAACAAATTCAGCACCATCTGATAAAGCTTCAGAATAAGCGGCCGCTTTTGCCACTCCTCATAGCTGATTTCATGACACTGCTCCATGGTTCTTAGCAGATCATCCTTTATAACATTCACTGTTGCCTTGTCGCAGATCCATACACCACATTCGTAATGCAAATGGAAGCTGCGGTAATCCATGTTTATGGTTCCGACTATTGCCGTATCCTCAGTGATTATGGTTTTGGCATGGATGAAGCCCGGGGTGTATTCGAATATCCTTACACCATTTTCCAGGAGCCTGCCATAGTTATAATTTGTCAGTATCTTTACATTCTTTTTGTCGGGTATACCCGGCGTAATGATACGTACATCAATTCCGCTGGTTGCGGCAGTTATCAGCGCATCAGCCATATCATCTTCAATTATAAGGTAAGGTGTGGTAATGTACAATACCTTCTTTGCATAATAGATCATCTGCTTATATATGTTTTCAACCGGATTTCTGGGATTGTTGGCAGGCCCGTCGGATATTACATGACAGTATACATCATTCTCCTCGAAGTCTTTTGTGGGCGCAAAGCTGGTATAATCGACAGGCTCGCCGGTGCCCGACACCTCCCACATTTGCAGGAAGGTCACAGTCAACCCCCAGACAGCATCTCCCTCAACTCTGACGGCATTATCCTTCCATATACCAAACCTGTTTACCAGATTCACATACTCATCAGCGAGATTCATGCCTCCGGTAAAGCCAACATTGCCATCTATAACAATTATTTTTTGATGGGAGCGGTAATTCATATAAAGCTTGTCGGTATATTTATGGATAGGATTGAAAACCCTAACCTCAAAGCCTTCACTTTCAAGGCTTCTTTTGAAATTCTTCGGAGTCCTGAGCATTCCGCCAAAATCATCATATAAAAACATAACCTTAACACCCTGCCTGATTTTAGCAAGCAGCTTCTCATGCATTCTTCTCCACAGCACTCCTTCACCGACTATGAAGAAATTCATTAATATAAAGCTTTGCGCTTTTTCTATTTCATTAAATATTGCTTCAAAGGCATCCTCCCCCATGGGATAATAATCAATCATGTTGTTTTTAAACAAAGGAAAGCTGTTGTATTCCAGATACCTGGTCATACGGCTTTTTTCGGGATGCTCCTGATCAAATTTTTTAATTAACTCAGGATTATATTTGTAAAAGCTTGCTCCCCTTTTCAGCTTTTGAAGTATCCTTTTATCCAGCCTGCTTCTGCGCCTGTTGCCCCAAAGCATGAACATAATATGTCCCGTGACCGGAAATGCTGCCATTATACATATCCAGCTTATCTTATATGAGCTGTTGCGATTGTCATTAATCAAAATAATCAATATGAGTATGCTGAGAACCTGGATTATTGTATATAAATAAATCGTATATTCACGCAGAATTATGGACAGGAGTATAACCAGAGCAAATTGGGCAAGAACCAGCACGCCCACAAGGGCAGCCCGTAAAAAACCGCTGAGATAGCCCTTAATTGTGCCGCTTACATCCTCCTTTATGTTTTTGCTCAACTGTCGTACTCCTTTCATGCTTAATTTTTCCCTTAAGTCATTAAGTGCAGACTCCCTTTTTCCAGCCCTCATATGAGGAAAGGCCTTAAGCAGACGGATATGTCCCTTCAAAGCCCTGATATCCTGATATCTCTTTACATATTCATTCATTCTTTTATCAAATTCAGGCTTGGACAACTTTAAATCCATCCTGCTTTTTAGCTTCGCTGGATTTGCATTGCTAAGCAATTCTTCAAAATAGCTTCTAATCTCTGTAAAAAGCCCCGCCATTCTTAACCTTGAAAGCTTTACTTTAAGCTCCTCACCGGTTTCATATATTTTGCTGGCTGCTATGTACTCGGTAACATCCTGCCGTAGCTTCTGAAGTCTGGCCAGGATTTTGTCAAATTTGATCGTATTGACAACCGAATGTATCAAATCAATTATAAAAAGCGGAATAATAATATATCCAATAATCTCACCAATGCGCCTTGGAATTATACCAATGACATATTGGATATAAGGCTGTATGAATATCATTAACAAGGAAAGCAGCCCCCAAAACAGGGATACAAACAGACATACCCTGCCCTTGTAATTCAGTGGCAAATAGCTGTAATCCCACAATCTGGTATGAAAAAAGAACTCCATAATCCATGATGTTATGGCCTCAAGAATTGTCGCAGACATAGCCCCCAGAAGAAAGACAAGCACAAGATTATCCCGGTGATTCCAAAGCAAAAGATACAAGATCAATGCACCGCATCCATAAATGGGAATAACCGGCCCCACTAAAAAGCCTCTGTTAACCAGCGTCTTGCTCTGTATGGACACCAGGATACTCTCATATATCCAGCCTATTACACTATAAATTATAAAAATGTAGAACAAGTCATATATTTCATGATTGATAAGCCTTAAACTCCACATAACAGACGCTCCCCAATCGCTTTTGTTAGTTGCACCAGTCGTTTATCTTTGCCACATTTATACAAGATTAATGATAACAATAACAGGAGCTAAAATCCAGTATTATTTTATTGGCAAAGCCCCGGCGCTATTTGTCAGGTCATTAAATATAATAGCCTAAGACTATAAAAAATCAATATGCTGACCTCTGATTGACAGTCTTTGATAAAAATACTTACACTTATAGGCTGCATATGCTAAAATAAGCTTGCATTAAACAATAGGAGGAGTGTCCATGATAACCCGGGAGCTTAGCTTAAATCTGATGCCGTCTTATTCCTTTGAGGAGGAATATGATATCAATAAAATAGTCTTTTTTGATATAGAAACCACCGGGCTGTCTGCGCAAAACACCTATCTGTATCTGATAGGATGCGCCTACTTTCGGGATGGCTCCTTTCACCTGATACAATGGTTCTCCGAAGGCATAGATGAAGAGGAGCTGCTTATCAGAAGCTTTTTTGATTTTCTTAAAGGCTTCAGGCTCCTGATACATTTTAACGGCTCCGGCTTTGACATTCCCTTTATTGAGGAAAAAATAAGGCTGCTTGGACTGGGCTGCAGCTTTGGATCGATTGAAAGCCTTGACATTTACAGGCTTATAAAGCCATACAAAAGCATTATGAAAATAAAGAATTTGAGACTGAAAAGCCTGGAGAATTATTTTAGGATACGCCGCAAGGATACCCTTGACGGGGAAGAGCTGATAGGCGTTTATGCCGCCTATATCGGCAAGAAGCGTTATGAAAGCCTGAGGCAAAGCAGAATTCCCGAATTTGCACCGGAAACGCCAGAATCAGCCCTTTTGCTTGAGCAGCTGCTTCAGCATAATGAGGATGATATCAGAGGTCTTATGCAAATCTCCTCCATCCTTAACTATGTGGCCATGTTCGAAAAGCCAATAAGAATCCTGAATGCCAAAGCAGAGGATAACAGATTAATCATAGATTTTGAAATCTCGGCCAGGCTGCCGGTCCCTGTCAGCTTTGGCGATGATATGGCAAATGTAAGCGCAAGCGGAAGCTCCGCCACTCTTGCAGTCCTGATATATGAGGGTGAATTAAAGCATTTTTATGAAAATTACAGGGATTATTATTATCTGCCTGCTGAGGACTGCGCTGTACACAAGAGTGTGGCTGCATTTGTTGACAAGGAATACAGGATCAAGGCAAAGCCCGGCAACTGCTATACCAGAAAGCAGGGATTTTTTGCCCCACAGTATGATAAATGGCTCAGCCCATATTTTATGCAAAATTATCAGGATAAGCTGACCTTTGTTGAAATTCACACCGATTCCCTGCTCCAGGAGGAAAAGCTGGAGCTGTATGTAAAACATATGCTAAGGCATATGCTTGTTAGTGCCCAGAGGGTTAACTAAAGACCACCTTTCTGATAAGATTACTTACATCTAATTCTCATCAGAAAGGTGGTATATATAACCACGACACAAAACATTTCACATTACTTAATTGTTTTTACCGGGTCAATTATTCCAAAAGCTACCGTACTTGCCTGTCCGTGAA
>ENA-UPSA01000376-UPSA01000376.1-bioreactor-metagenome-genome-assembly--contig:-NODE-376-length-67517-cov-19.773665_pt1 | contig 67517 bp, 62 predicted proteins | sample MGYA00238183_ERZ773288 | MGnify/ENA primary metagenome ERZ773288 (study PRJEB29028, sample SAMN07631243) | bioreactor metagenome | isolation source: Switchgrass digestor | place: USA: Dartmouth... | reverse complement strand
TTATTGGTTGAAATATGCTTATGTATTTTCCAACTTGAATTTTAAATAAGTTTACTTCCGATGCTATTAAATAAAATACTATGCTTAAAGTTAATACGATGAATGCATATACAGCTATTGTTGTATATTTAGGATTCCAATTGATCTTCATGCTTCACCTCTAATATTAATTATTGTAATAATTCACCTTACTTTATTGATACTATTTTACCAAATAAAAAATACCTATTAAACAGAGAATAATTCCAATTATCCTATTAATTAGTATGTTATTTTTACTTGGCTCCTTTTTATGACTTTTCCACTTTACTTCTATACTCCAAGCAAACCTTGGAAATAGAACGTAAACAAGACCAACTATAATGAAAAATATAGGCATTTGTCTCACTCCGTTTCGTTAGTGTATCTATAAATCATATCTCATATTTATTTCATATTCAATATGATATTTACAATTATATTATTAAAATAATATAAACAATCTCAAATACATCTAATCTATTATCTTTTCCGATTAAGAACATTATATATCCTTACACTGTCTTTCTTGGAAAAATATATCAATATAAAAAAATTACTGCTAGTTCTACATTGATAGCACTCGATACTATATTTTTCTGTAAATATTTATCAGTGCTCGTAATGAGAAATCTCGCTAAAATACTCCACAAATCCATGCTCCAAATCCACTACTATTATATATTTTCCATCCTCATCCCCATAGGATTCATGTTTATCCTTCTCATATAGGCTTGGATATAGATCTGGTTTCTTTATTACCTCTACAGTTTCATCTACATATTTATGTATAAAACTATTTGCTAATTTTAGAGCTTCTGATTGGCTTATTTTGTTATCCTCTAAATCATACCAGTAGTTTTTTAGATGATATCTGGTCAAATTACTGCTTTCATCGAAACTTGCTTCTATCTTTATTGAAACCTCATCTTCATTTTTCATAATTCTTAAATACAAAAAACTAGCGTTGGATATAGGGTACCTATAGGTTGTAATTTCTTCCTCATTGAATATATCATCTGGTACAAAATTATTTATAATATCCTCTAGTGTTCCTACTTCCATCTTATAGTTGTCTTTGTTATCCTCTACGAAGGGATTATTTTCATCAATTATTGTGAAAGAGCCTAGAACTTGTTGTGCTTCATTGAAAATTTTACTGTAAGAATCTGCAGTTTCAGGATAGTACTGAAAGTCCCTTCCAAATATGGCTTCAATATACTTCCCATCCTTATAGCCAAGGAGATAACCATCATAAGGTACAGTTGCTATTACAGGATAGTCGCTGCATCTTATTTCAAGTACAGGCCCAAAGCTTGTATATCCATCCTCTATAAACCTTTCAGCTGATTTTTTATCATATACATATAAGGTTCCATCATCCTTTGTGTCAATTATTGCTTCTTCCTGCCAGTAATTAGGAAAGCTTAAAGTGTATCCCAGCTTCTCATTAAAATATATAAATGTATCTTCAATTTTTGCTTCCCCACTAAACCTTCCAACTAAAACAATTCTATTTTCCCCATCCCAAGTAACTTCTTCTCCTAAACTTTCAGATATGAACCTAATTGGCACAAATATTTTTCCCTCCTTAAAAAAAGGCTTGACATCCAGTTCTACCTCTTTGCCATTTACCTGTGCTTTAGTTGAATCTATATATATTTCTATGTTTTTATTGTTTTTATTTATTTGTACTACTTTAGATTCGTGGATATACTCAACATCAATTCCTAGCTCCTCGCAAATAGATTCGACAGGCACTAAGGTTCTGCCATTTTGTACTATTACATCAACATAATGTAAAGGCTTGCCATTAATAAATACTTTGAATGAACTGCCTTCAGCCATAACTGAAACAGAAAAAGCCATTACAGCTAACAATGTAAACAATAAGTATTTAGTTAAACTTTTCATTAACTCATCTCCTAAAACGATTATATTTGATACTTCCTAGTTTAAGTTTACCACATATTTGTATATTTCACCGCTTTAGTCATAAACTGTAACCAAATTGTAAACTTACCTTATCAATTTTATTATAACGGCGAATGAATTCACCTATATGCTACAAAATGGATGACACACAGGTCATCCCTTACTAGGTAGCATATTATTTGATATTGTGTAAATACTACCCTTTGAGGAGGTATTTTATGTTATCGATAATCTTAAGAACTACTTTAGCTTTTTTTGTCCTAATGATTCTAACAAGATTGCTTGGTAAAAAACAGATGAGCCAAATGACATATTTTAATTATATTACTGGAATCACAATAGGGTCCTTAACTGCCAATATAATTAGTACCAGCAGTGAATCTATTACAGATGAAATAACCGGGTTATTGTGGTGGGTTTTTCTGGTTCTTCTAATAGCCTATATCACCCTTAAGTCTTCAAAGCTAAGAATTATTATTGATGGACAGCCAACTATATTAATAAGAAAAGGAAAGCTGTTAAAAAATACCCTTAAATCAACCAGACTGAATTTAGACGATTTATCCATGATGCTTAGAACAAAAGATATTTTCTCCATAGCTGATGTTGATTATGCTATTTTAGAACCCAATGGCCAAATTACCGTATTAAAAAAGCAGGCTCAACTAAATGTTACCAGAGCCGATATTAATATACCAACAGTGGACCCAGTGTATTTGCCTTCAGAAATAATTACAGACGGCAAAGTTGTTAAGAGGAATCTGGAGGAATTTGGACTGACCTATGATTGGTTAAAATCTCAACTTAAAACTATGGGAATTGACAATATAGAAGATGTTTTTTATGCAGAAATTTTAGGAGATGGAAAATTGTATGTTGATAGAGATTAATTTTAAGCCCTGATAAATTTTGAATCTATCAGGGCTTTTCGTATCCTTTATTCAAATTCATGTAAACAGGGAACAGGGTTATTATTTTTGAACCGTTAACACTCTTCTCCCATTTCGAAATCTTAAATACAACAGATTAGAAACAGGCAATATGTAAATATAGGCTAGATAAGGCAAACAGGATATGCCAATGTCCAGAATAGTCATAGGTGTCAACAGTGCTGCATTCCATGGAATCAGCGCAGCAATGAGTATTGCTGTATTCTCCAGATCCATTGCAAGGCTTAGGTTATCCAGGTTGTTCTTTTCATAGGCCTTTTTGTTTAACAAATGCGTCAGCATCACAGCGAAAGTCTGACTACACCCTACAGCAGCAGTAAATATGCTTGTTATAAATACATTTCTGAAAATGCCATACCTTGAATCTGCCCTTTGAGTAATATCTTCAATTTTATTCAGCATTTCCGTTTCTTCCACTATCCCGGCAATAATGGAAGCCAAAAATACAATTAAACTGGTTCTCAGCATTGAAATTATTCCTCCACCCTTTATTATGGTATAAAGAGGGTCTGACTTGTCCAGGCTAAATCCGTATATCATATACCTTAAACAGTCTGACAGGCTTTCACCCTGTACAAAAATGCTGATTAACAAAGCTGCGATTATACTGACAGACATGGAAATCTTAACTTTTACCTTAAATAATGAAAACATAATTATTATAATTGCAGGAATGAAAACTACCACATTCAGGTTGAATGCTCTCAATATTTCATTATTTATGGTATTTGTAGATATGTTCATTGGGAACACGTAGGATACCAGTGCATAAAATACCACTGAAAGCATAAACGGTATTATGCCGGATTTAAACATATTCCTGATATTATCGTAAATATTCGTATCAGTCAGGAAGGCAACAAAACTAGCGCTTGAAGACATGGGAGAACACCTGTCTCCAAAATATGCTCCTGCAATAACAGCACCTGCAGTTGCCGCCAAGTTTACTCCCCCGCTTTTAGCCATGACCATAAATGCTATTCCTACTACTCCACAGGTTCCCATGGAAGTACCAATCATCAGTGATACAAAGCAGCTGATTAAAAAGGCAAACAAAATAAAAAGGTTTGGAATTATCAGGTTTATGCCATAGTATACTATTGCTGGAACTGTGCCTGATGCCATCCAAATTGGGACAATAGCACCTATTAATATAAATACCTTTATTACTACTAGGGATTTTTTACCTCCCCTATATCCCATTTTATATATATCTGCTACTTTATACCCTCTTTTCATTGCTACAAAAGAAAACATGAGTATTCCTGCCATCAAGGGATATGCCAGAAATATTCCTCTGTAAACGCTGAGAATTAGCAGCACAAATGTTATGCTTGATGCAATAATTAGCTCCAAAGTAACCGCCCTCTTTCATTCTAGTGTCTAATTAATGCCTCGTTTTATTATATTATACCTTACCATGGAAAGTATGTCTTCAGATTTTAGTCAATTTATCATTTTTAATCAGAAAAATGCGAATTTTGTCATATTGTTGCAGACGGGTCTACCAGATACCCTATGGTGGCTATTAGCTGTTTATATAGCTCATTGCATACTTTTGCTGTCTATGACAATTAGCCCTTCAGACATCATAAAAGCATACATTTATTCTTTCATGACTGGCTTCAATGCAAAAAATTTTACACATAAAAAGTGGGCGATAACTATCAGCTTATCACCCACATAAGTTTAAATCATCAATTTCCCTTGCACTTCTCTATAAAGGCCTTAAACAGTTTTTCCGGTTCACCAAATCTTGATGCAAGCTTTTCAGGATGCCATTGAACCCCTATAACCAGCCCATCTTCTGATTCAATTGCTTCTATGACTCCATCACTTGCTCTCCCTGTTATATTGAATCCCTCTGCAACCCTTTTTACTGATTGATGGTGGTGGCTATTGGTTTCTATAACAGTTTTGCCTAGTATTTTACTTATATGGCTGTTTTCAGACAGGATAACCTTGTGTATTGGATAGTCGGTATTGTCCCAATTCTGCATATGGCATATTTCATTTTTATATTGGCTGGGTATATCCTGATACAAGGTTCCTCCAAAGGCTACATTTATTATCTGTATACCTCTGCATATACCGAAAACAGGCTTTTTATATTCCCTTGCAAGGCGGGTCAATTCAATCTCAACTAAATCAAAATCCCTTTCAATGTATGTAACTTTTGGCACTGCTTCTTCCCCATACAATGCCGGGTCAATATCTATTCCGCCAGGTAAAAGCAGTCCATCAATTTTCTGAATAACCTGTTTGCAATCCATTAAGCCTATATTGGCAGGTATTACCAGAGGTATCCCCCCTGCTTCTACTACCCTGTTTAAGTACGTAGAATTAACTTCAAAATAACCCTTATTGACCTGACTCATAGTCATTGCAACACCAATTAAAGGTTTCATAATTACCTCCTTTCTGCATTTTCGCACTTAATTAAATAATTCTTCGGGATTTTATGTACTAAATAATAATGCAGTAATATCCTTGTTAATATATTATTATACTTATATTCTTTCACAATAGCAAGCTTATAAGTTTCTCTGGTATACTCTTCATGATTTATAGCAAAATATTCCGTGTATTTGTATAACACAAAAAAAGGGAAAAATTCTGCCTTGAGAATTTTCCCTCTTTCGTTTCTTATTTATTCAATTTCATGCGCTGTAAGCTTTTTAGCAATCCAATTCTTTCCTTCAACTATCCTTGTTACCATCATAGATGCTAATGCATCACCTGTTGCATTAAGCATAGTTGCAGGTGGGTCTACCAGATATCCTATTGTAGCTACTATTGGAAAGGCTTCTGCTGGGAAGCCGTATAAGTTTACTATAAGCATTTCTCCTATTAAACCTCCGCCTGGAACACCAGACATTGCTACTCCACTTAATACAGCAACTACAATAGCAGTTACATATGTACCTATGCCTTCAAATGGGACATCAAACAGCCCAAACAGGAATGAAATCTTCAATATTGCACTTAAACAGGAACCGTCCATATGAGTTGTGGCACCTATTGGAATTACAATTTCTCTAATATCCTTTGGCACTCCCATCCTTTTAGCTCCCTGAAGATTAACAGGTAGGGTAGCTATACTGCTTTGGGTTGCTAAGGAAGTAATTGCTGCAGGGAATATGTTTTTAAAGTAAAGACTTACACCTTCCTTTCCACCGGAATAATACGCATAGAAATAAAATGCTATAAAGAAATATAATATACAAATAGGATAATATACTGCCATTGCTCTTGCATATGAGCCCAATAGTTCTGGCCCATACTCCCCTATTAAAGCTGCAAAATACGCACCTAATCCAATTGGGGCATAATACATTACCAATGATACCATTTTTGAAAATACTTCAGATAGAACATTGAGTAAATCTGTGACAATCTTTGCCTTTTCTCCTATTAAGCTAATGCATAATCCAAAGAATACGGAGAATATAATTAAAGGCAGCATGTTTCTCCTTGATATTAATTCTGGAAAATCGGTTACAGTTATGGCCTTTACAATTTGTTCTGCAGTATTTAAAGCTTCCACATCACCAGGAGCTTCCATGGCAATATTTACGCCTTCTGCTGGTGGAAATACTGTTACAGTAACTATCATTATTACAGATGCAATAAAGCCTGTTATAACGAATATAAGCAGCATATAACCTATTATCTTTCCCAGCCTTTTTAAATCAACCATGCTGGAAACAGCGCTTGAAATAGTTACAAATACAAGTGGAACTACCAATGTAAACATCAGGTTCAAGAATATATCACCTAACGGCTTTAAAACTTTAGCCTTTTCTCCCAATACTAACCCTATAATACAGCCAATTATAATGGATGATACCAGAATTACTGGAAACCTGTAATATTGCCAAAAATTTTTCTTGTTTACCTCTGACATTTGAATACCTCCTTATAATATTTAATAAAATTAGCCCAGTTGGTAGAATACTCCGTCACAAATCCTGTTTGCTCCTCCTTTCATATATATTTCAAAATCTTCTTCAAGCTGAACTTCCAGTTTTCCGCCTTCTGTCCTTACGTGAACATTATTATTCAGCTTTCCAGTAATGTTTCCAACAACAACGCTGGCACAGGACCCTGTACCACAGCCTAGAGTTCTTCCTGCTCCTCTTTCCCATGTGTATATATTGATGTTTTCTCTATCCACCACTTCAATGAAATTTACATTTGTCTTCCTAGGAAACATAGGGTGTACCTCTATTTTTCTGCCTAATTCGTTTACATCCACGCTATTTATATCATCTACAAATATTACTGTATGAGGTACTCCTACCAGTAATGATGAAAATACTATTTTTTGACCATTTATATCCATGGTTTCCTCTATTACCCTTTCCCTATCCAACTCTACTGGAATATCCTTAGCTTCGAATAAAGGTTTTCCCATATTGACCCTGACAGTTTTTACCCTGTTCTCACTGTCAGTTTCAAGCCAAATGGTTTTTATCCCGGCCAATGTTTCAACTGTAAATATTTTTTTGTCAACTAATCCCTTTTCATATACGTATTTTGAAAAGCATCTAATTCCATTTCCGCACATTTCTCCCCTTGAACCATCAGAATTGTAATAGACCATTTTTATATCTGCTACATCAGAAGCCTCGCATACAAGTATACCGTCCGCTCCAACGCTAAAATGCCTGTCACAGGCTTTTAATGCCAGTTGGCCATAATCCTTTATCTTGTATTTAAATCCGTCAAAAACCACAAAGTCATTCCCAGCAGCTTCCATTTTGGTAAATTCCATTGAAATACCCCCTCCATTATTAAATTTCATTCCTAAGCATATCCTCATAAGTTTCTCTCTTAACTATTAACCTGTCCATGCCTTTTGATATCATAACCACTGCTGGCCTTGGATTTCTGTTGTAATTACTTGCCATTGAATAATTATATGCACCAGTAGCTAAAACTGCTAATATATCTCCAGGCTTTATTTCCGGTACTTCCAAATCCCAAATAAGTATATCCCCTGATTCACAGCATTTTCCAGCTACAGTAACTGTATTTGTCAATTTTTCATCTGCTTTATTAGCAATTATACCTTCATATTTTGCCTGATATAGGCTTGGCCTTGGGTTATCTCCCATGCCGCCATCAATAGACACGTAGGTTCTGACACCAGGGATTTCCTTAATGGCTCCAATTGTATAAAGTGTAATGCCTGCCTCTCCTACAATCCACCTGCCAGGCTCTATAATAACAAATGGCTTCTGCAGGCCGTGTTTATTGCACTCCTCTTCAAGAGTGTTCATTATTGCATCTGTATAAAAGGCCAGATTTTTCCTATTTTCATCATCTTTATAGTGTATGCCATATCCTCCGCCTGTATTTAATTCCTTTGTTATGAATCCAATATCATCCTTTAATTCTTTCATCAATTCAGCCATTTTTTTAACTGCCATAATATAGCCTTCGTTTTCATGAAGCTGAGAACCAATGTGAAAATGGAATCCCTTAAGGTCTAAGTGTTTGCAGCTCATGGCTTTCTTGACTGCCTTATGCATTATATTTTCATTTAATGGAATGCCAAACTTAGAATCAACTTGTCCTGTTTGAATGTATTTATGGGTATGAGCATCTACTCCAGGACAAACCCTAAACAGAATGTTTACCCTTTTATCATATTTGCCTGCAATATCCTCAATCAAATCCAGTTCTCTGATGTTATCTACAACAAACCTTCCTACATTATTTTTTACTGCCATTTCAATTTCATCTGGTGACTTGTTGTTGCCGTGGAATACAATCATATCCATTGGAAAACCCACTTCCATAGCTGTATAAAGCTCCCCTCCGGATACAACATCCATTCCCAGTCCTTCCCTCTTTATTATCCTTGCCATTTCCTTGGTAAGGAAGGCCTTGCTTGCATATACAGCCATGGTATTATCATATTTCTCCAGAAAATCCTTCCGGATTTCTCTGCACCTGTCTACAATAAAATCCTCACTCATTACATACAAAGGAGTGCCATACTTTTTGGCCAGTTCGACAGTATCACAGCCATAAAAAACAAAATTGCTCATATTATCACATCCCATTCCTATAAAATATTTGTCTACTAATTATCAATATAGCTACTTATTTTTGCAATAATCATGCCAATATAAAAAAGAGCTTAATGTGGAGGTTTTATAAATATTCATTATATTTTAAGCTTTGCTTCATTTCAACTTTCCGGAAAATATTCCGCTATTCCGGAAAATAGCATAAAAAAATCAGGTCATCCCTATGAACAACCTGAAAATATTATGCTTTCCTAATCTCTAAATACCTTTAGCCAGCATAGTATAATGATTTGGTGTTTATTAGCTATCAATGCCATACCTTTTTATCTTTTCATAGAAGGAAGTCTTTCCAATGCCAAGGGCTTCCATAGCCTTCTTTTTATCCCCATTATAGTAGTTTATTGCCCTTATAATGGCATCCCTTTCGCAAAGCTCTAGCTCCTTTTTTAATGGCATTATCATCTTTGGTGATAATATTCTTTCGCTTTTCGGTAATTCTATATGCTTAGACAGAATGGTATTGCTCTCTGCCAATATTACAGCCCTCTCCAGTACATTTTCAAGCTCCCTTATATTTCCAGGCCAGTTATACTTGGTAAGTATATTAATTGCTTCTGCAGAAAGCCTTTTCTCATCAGTACCAACCTTTTTGCATATCTTTGGCAGCAGATTATTGACTAAAGGGTATATATCCTCAATCCTCTCCCTTAAAGGAGGTATATATATTGGAAATACGCTTATTCTGTAATATAAGTCCTCTCTGAATCTTCCTTCAGACATCTCCTTCTCAAGATTCTTATTGGAAGCAGCAATTATCCTTACATTTACATTTACCCTTTCAGTGCCCCCTACTCTGTAAAAGTACTTATTCTGCAAAACCTGAAGAAGCTTTACCTGTAAATTCAATGGCATTTCCCCTATCTCATCTAAAAACATGGTTCCACCATTGGCTATTTCAAATAGCCCCTTCTTGCCTTCGCTTCTTGCTCCTGTAAAAGCTCCCTTCTCATATCCAAACAGCTCTGATTCAAGCAAATTGGAGGATATGGCTCCACAGTTGACGTGCACAAAAGGATTACCCTTAGATTCACTGTTTTCATGAATGGCCTTTGCAAGGACTGTTTTCCCAGTGCCGCTTTCTCCCAGTATGAGCACTGTAGAATTGGTTTTTGACGCTTTTAAAGCAAGCCTCTTTACATATTCCATTTTCTTGCTATCGCCAATAATATCTGGAAACGCTCTTTTAAGAGCCTTCTTCTCTACTAACTCCCTTTCTACTTTCTCCAGCTTCTGCAGGGCTTTGTCCCTTTCATCTATTACCTTTCTTATTTCTGAAATATCCTCCACCTTCAATGCAGCACCAATTCTTATTCCATTTCTATCTATAGGAATGAGGCTGCACATAGTGGGAAAACCGTTTATCTCCTTGAATTCATCTTGGTAGCTGATGTTTTCTCCTCGTGCAACACCATAGAATTCCTTAATAGTGGAACCTCCTTTATGGATCTCAAATATGTTCTTTCCAATTACATTTAAAACATCTGAGTTTTCTCCCTTTGCCCTATACGGTTTTCCCATGAGTATATCGCTAATGCTTTCATCTCTGGCAGTATATCCATTGGACTGGTAAAACTTCATCTTCTTTGTATTTCCATCCACTATCACCATGTGGCCAATGCTGTTTATATAGCTCATTGTATACTTTTCACCATTTACTTCAATTGTAATAATCTTATTAATGAAGTCTATGATTATTCCTATGTCCACTCCAAGGTATTTAGTTTTAAGCTTGAAGGCTTCCTCAAAATGGTCAGGCTTTAGCAATCTATACACGGGAGGTATATCTTCTCTTTTGTAGACTCCTATAGCAATCAGGGCATCCCCATCCTGTATGTTCTCATCATATATTCCAATGGACTGCAGTTTCTTTGAATCCAAATTTCCATCGTCAACACCAAGGGCATTATCCCCTATGATTACAATATCTCCTGCTTTTATTTTCCCCTTGTCGTGGTACTGCTTGCCATGGTTAATAATTCCAAATATCTCTTTTGCCTTTTTATTATATATCTGAATTTTGCCAATGCTGTCTATGACAATTAATCCTTCAGACATCATATCTGTGAACATGCTGACATATTCTTCGGAATTGAAAAACATATTATCACCTCTGAACAAGTGCATTACTTCATTGCTCCTTGAATATTTTTGCAATTTGAAGCATTACTTTTATATAATTTTATATTTTTTTAAGACTAGCTTCAAGGCAAAAGAATCACAGAATATAATAATGTGGGTAATAATAATTAACTTATCCCCACATTATTATATTAATTTCCTTTGCACTTTTTGAATTTATCCATGTTTCCGATAGTACGCTTTGGGCAATCTATTTTTTTAACAATTTCATAAGAGTTACAGTTTGCAAAACAACACCAACTTTTATGGCTTCTTCATCAGCTATAAATTTTCCGCTATGAAGGGGCCATGTCCATCCCTTATCCCTATTGCCGCATCCCAGATTATAATATGCTCCTTTTGTCTCCCGGCAGAAAAATGAAAAGTCATCTGCTCCCATGCTTGGGTACTCTTTTAGTCTAACCTTATCCTTTCCCAACACGGATTCTGCACTTTCCTTTAATGCATCCACTACTTCATCATTGTTTATAAGGGCAGGGTACCCTTCATCAAATTCTACAGTGGCACTGGCTCCATGGGCTTTTGCAGTATTCTCCACTATTTCCCTGACTCTCTTTTTGGCATAGTTTCTTGTATCTTCATCTAAAGTCCTTAAGGTACCTGATAAAGTAACTTCACCAGCTATTACATTGTTTTTGGTACCTCCATTTATCTTTCCTAAAGTCAGTACCACCGAGTTTAGGGGCGAAATATTTCTGCTTACCAGTGTCTGCAGGGCAACAATTATATTTCCTGCAACAACAATTGAATCTACCGATTGCTCCGGATAAGCCGCATGGGCTGATTTGCCGGTTATCCTTATTGTAAACTCATTGGTTGCTGCATTTAATTTCCCATATTTTATTTCAATTTCCCCTACATCTAAAGATGGCATTACATGCAGGGATAGCATATAGTCTACATCAGGGTTTTTTAGTACTCCTTCTTCAATCATCCTTTTTGCTCCTCCAATTGTCTCCTCTGCTGGCTGGAAGAAAATTTTAACGTTGCCCTGAAATTCATTTTCCATTTCCTTAAAAAGCCTTGCCACCCCAAGATGTATTGCTGTGTGTATATCATGACCACAGGCATGCATTATGCCTTCATTTTTTGATTTAAAGGCAAGATCATTTAGCTCTACTACAGGCAGTGCATCAATATCTGCTCTTGCTGCAACAGTTCTGCCTCCTTCCCTGCCGCGTATAATTGCCACTACTCCGGTATCTGCAACACTTTTTTTGTATTCTATTCCCCACTTATCCAAATAGCTGCAAATCCTGTTCATTGTTTCATATTCATTTTCGCTGAGTTCCGGATGCATATGAAGCTCTCTTCTAATATTCACAAGCTCGTTATATATTTCATTGACTCTTTTTTGTATATCCATATCTATCTCCCTACTTCACATAATCTATAATCTTAAATACTTCCCCATTTTTTATATACACTCTAGGCACTCTTCTTGAAATCCTGGATATTATTTCGTTTTTATTGGTTCCAGCAAGTATAGCCATAGTATTTAAATCCATGGTGTTGTTTTCACCATTTGAATATACTATGACTTCATCCCCCTCTTTAGCTTCAGGTATATCAGTTAAGTCTACCATTAGCTGGTCCATGCATATTAACCCTGCTATAGGTGCCTTCTTGCCATGAACAGTAACAAAACCTTTATTTGATAAACTCCTTGGATACCCATCTGCATATCCAATAGGGATAGTCCCTATAATGCTTTTCCTCTGCGCCCTCCAAAGGTAATCATAGCTTACCCCTTCTCCTTCTGATATCTCTTTAACATGGCTTATCCTCGTCTTAAATGTCAATGCCTGCTTTAAATCCAGATGTCCGTAGTGGAATCCTTTAATTCCATATATTATTGCCCCAGGCCTTATCATGTTGAGCCTGTACTCCGGATAATCCACTGCAGATATGCTGTCTTCAATATGCTTATATTTAAAATCAATACCTCTTTTTCTGAGCTCATCAATGACAGCTATGAATCTATTATACTGCCTTTCATCCTCTTCCCTTCCTGCAAGGGCCAGATGCGAAAAAATGCCTTCCACATTAATATTCTCTATGTTAGCAATGCTTGCTATTTCTTCTATGCTTTCGGTACAATCCCTAAATCCCAATCTGTTAAACCCTGTATCATATTTAATGTGTACAACAGGCAACTTATTGTATTTAATTCCTAATTCACTTAATAGCCTTGCCTGCCTTAAAGAAAATATGGTTTGGGTTATATCATTTTTTACCACATATTCCAAAAGCCTGTCAGGGGTAAATCCCATTATGAGTATCCTGTAGTCATGAAACCTTTCTCTAATCTCCAAAGCCTCATTTAAAGTGGCTACAGCTATATAATCTGCTCCATTTTCCATAACAGTCCCTGCCACTTCAACAGCTCCATGGCCATAGGCGTCAGCCTTTAGAACTGCTGCTATTTTAACATTTTCCCCTACCATTTTTTTTATATTTTTCATGTTGTAGGCTATATTGTCTAAGTTGATTTCCACATAAGTATCCCTTAAAAGTTGTTCCATAATCATCCTCCAGCTTTATCAAAACTGCTTTTATACTACCTATTGCAATGCAATCCGTTTATAAGATACCATATAAATTAATATGCTTAAAAAGCTTGCTCTCCCATGTAAACATTTCCATGTTTATCATAAAGAGAGCAAGCTATTATTAATAAATATTTATCTTCTGAATTTTATCAGTTTGCTTCCTGTATCCATAATGCATTTGGTTCCCAATGGAATAGTAGACATAGGATAGCAATGCCCGGATTTTATATTATACATTACTGGCTTTTTATAATCCGCCAAAACATCTTTTAGCATATCAAATACCGTATAGCTTTCGTCTTTCTCATTTGGACAATCAGTAAAATCACCAAAAATAATTCCTACAGCATCGTCCAATTTACCGGAGTATTTTAACTGATACATCATTCTGTCAATTCTTCTTACGCTTTCCTCTACTTCCTCTATAAAGAGTATTTTGCCTTTAGTATCTACTTCATAAGGAGTTCCAATCATAGAAGTCAATAGGGATAGATTTCCACCAACTATAATTCCTTCAGCATATCCGTCTATCATAACCTTAAATTCTTCACCAGATGGATTTTCCAGTATTAGTTCTTCTTCCATGTTAAGTGCTTTTTCAAAACTCTCCTTTGTAAACTGGTCATAATTATTGAGCATATTGGATTTTACCATTGGTCCATGGAAAGTTATCAGCTCACACTTCTGATTGAAGTTAACATGTAAATTTGTTATGTCGCTGTATCCTACAAATATTTTAGGGTTCTTCCTAATAATATAAAAATCTATCTTATCCAAAGTATGAGAACTTGTATCTCCACCTCTGATACACCATATTGCTTTCACTTCTTTATCAGCAAACATCTGGTTTATTTCTTCAGCCCTTTCTTCCCCTGTTCCTGCAGAATATCCATGTATGGAGCGGTATGTGCATTTCCCCATTTTAACATTGTATCCCATATCTTCAACCAGTTTTTTGCACTTATCAGCTTCTTCTTTGGAAACTGGTGATGAAGGTGCCACAATAGCAACAGTGTCTCCTTTATTTAGCTTTTCAGGAAATATCATTTTAAAGCCTCCTATTTAATTAAAATACAATATTTGTAATAATTGCTGCAGCAATTAAGCTTATTGCGTCTACTAAAAGTCCTACAGGCAGTGCATGTCTGGTTTTGCTTACTTTTACAGAACCAAAATATACTGCAAGTACATATAATGTTGTTTCAGTAGAACCCATAGCAATAGATGCCATTCTTCCAATTAAAGAATCAGGACCAAACTTGTTAAAGAGCTCAACCATCATACCTTCTGCTCCACCGCCAGATAAGGATCTCATAAGTCCAAATGGCATTATTTCAGCAGGTATTCCAATTAAATTAGTAACAGGGCTGATTATTTTTGTAAGTACATCCATAGCTCCTGATGCTCTAAATGCACCAACAGCACATAATATAGCAACTAGATAAGGTATTATCCTAACTGCTGTTGTAAAGCCTTCTTTTGCTCCTTCTACAAAGGTTTCATATACTTTTACCTTTTTAAAATATCCATATAATGGTATCCCAACAAGCAACACTGGAATTGCATATAATGAAATTGAATTCAATACATTTTGTAACATATTATCCCTCCTTATGAATTATACTTATATATCTTCAACTTCAGCATTGCCATCTATGCCATTTACCACATTTTCAATTCTATATCTCTTCATCTTAGCAAAAAGCTTACAAAGTATTACTGCAGATACAGTTGAAATTGTTGTTGCTAAAATAATGGGACCTATAACCTCAGTTGGATTCTGTGAGCCAGCAGCGACTCTTAATCCAATAATAGTTGATGGTATTAATGTAACAGAAGAAGTATTAATAGCAAGGAACATTACTTCGGCATCCGTTGCGACACCTTTGTGTTTATTAAGCTTCTCCAGCTCAATCATAGCCTTTAATCCAAGAGGAGTTGCTGCATTTCCAAGCCCAAGCACATTTGCTGCAAGATTCATAATAATTGCACCCATGGCTGGATGTCCTTCTGGAATATCTCTAAAGAGCCTTTTCATAATTGGGTTAAGAGCTTTGCCTATAAGGTTTATTAATCCTGCTTTCTCTGCAATAGCCATAATACCTAGCCATAATGTCATTATTCCTATTAATCCCATTGCTATCTCAACAGCAGTATTAGCGTAATTAATTACTGCATCGGTAACAGTTTGCACATCTCCCTTAACAACGCCAACTATAACACCAACGACCAATAAGACCAACCATATGATGTTCATCATAATAAACCACTCTCCTTAAAATTATTTTTATATAAATAAATTGCTAATAATAGCCACTATAACTAATTAACACCTATTTTGATATCAAAGTTCATTCCTCAAAATATCCTCATAGGTCTCTCTCTTTACAATCAATCTGTCCTTGCCCCTGGACACCATTACTACTGCAGGCTTTGGAATGCGGTTGTAATTGCTTGCCATTGAATAGTTATATGCTCCAGTAGATAATACAGCCAATATATCCCCAGGCTCTATTTCCGGTACCTCCAGATCCCAAATCAGTATATCTCCTGATTCACAGCATTTTCCTGCAACTGTAACCTTCTTTACTGGCTCTTCTCCATACTTGTTTGCAACAACTGCATCATATTTTGCCTGATATAGGCTTGGTCTTGGGTTATCAGTCATACCTCCATCAACAGACACGTAGGTTCTTGTACCAGGAATCTCCTTAATAGTTCCTATAGTATAAAGAGTAATTCCTGCTTCTCCTACAATCCACCTGCCAGGCTCTATAATAACAAATGGCCTCTGTACGCTGTGTCTATTGCACTCATCTTCAAGAGTGTTCATTATGGCATCTGTATAAAAAGCTAGATTCTTCCGGTTTTCATCCCCTTTATATTGTATGCCGTATCCTCCGCCAGTATTAAACTCTTTTGTTATGAATCCAATATCTTCCTTTAATTCCTTCATCAGCTCAACCATTTTTCTAACAGCCAGTATATAGCTTTCATTTTCATGAATTTGTGAACCAATATGAAAATGGAATCCCTTAAGATCTATATGCTTACAGTTCATTGCTTTTTTGACTGCTGTACGTATGGCATCATCATCTAATGGTATGCCAAACTTTGAATCAACTTGTCCAGTTTGAATGTATTTATGGGTATGTGCATCAACTCCAGGAGAAACCCTAAAAAGAACATTTACCTTTTTATCATATTTACTTGCAATATCCTCAATTAAATCTAATTCCCTAATATTATCTACAACAAATCTTCCTACGTTATTTTTTACTCCCATTCCAATTTCATCAGGTGATTTATTGTTTCCATGAAATACAATCTTATCCATTGGAAAATCAACTTTTATAGCTGTATAAAGCTCCCCTCCGGATACCACATCCATTCCCAGTCCTTCCCTCTTTATTATCCTTGCCATTTCCTTGGTAAGGAAGGCCTTGCTTGCATATACAGCCATGGTATTATCATATTTCTCCAGAAAATCCTCTCTGATTTCTTTTAATCTATCTACGATATAGTCCTCACTCATTACATATAAAGGAGTACCATATTTTTTAGCAAGTTCAACGGTATCGCAGCCATAAAAAATCAGATTGCTCATATTATCACACCCTATCTTCATAAATATATGACCGTTATTTATCATCAACCTAATTTATTTTTTTGTAATAACCATGCCAATATAAAAAAAGGCTTAATATAGAAGATTTTAGAATATTCATTAAATTTTTAAGTATCAATTTATTCCGCTTTTCCGGAAAATTTTCCGCATATACGGAAATGGCATAAAAAAAATCAGGTTACCTTATGGATAACCTGATATCAAGCCTTAATACCTTTCATTAATATACTCATCTATGAGGGACTTCTTCTTTCCTTCAATAAATACTCCTTCTTTTTTCAATATGTCCAGAAGCCATAGGCTTTTTGAATGAAATATTGCTTCCTTATAATCCAGCAGTACTATTTCATAAAGCTTATCCTTTAAATACTTGGATTCCACCTTTATGAAATACGCTTCCACATTCTTAAACTCTAAAAATTTCAATAATTGCAGTGTGGCTCTATCCTTCAGATGATAGTACTCCTCCCCCATCTTTCTGTAGTAGGCATAATATTTGCTGTGCTTTCCTGACCTCTTAATATCCTTAGCCAGCATAGTATAATACTTTGCCAGAACGTTGTAATATTGATAGTTGTACATTCCCTTTTCATAGCTGTCAATTCTTGTAAATGGCTTTAAGTTCATCCCCTGAACAAAATCAAAATTATACTCTAGAAACTCCTTTTTTGTAATATCTCCATTGGAATACTGTATAATCAAAGATGACCTGTTTTCAAAAAAAGTATCAAATAAGCCTTTACTCTTATGATATTCCAATTATAACACCCTATCTAAATAAAATAATTGTAAATAGATTATACCATAAAATATTTATTTTTTCTTTGTTAATTATACATAAAGAATAATTAGTTCGAAATAATGCAAAATATAAATATACCCTTAATACTATAAAGAAAGGAGATAGATATGCGCATAGAAAAGACTAATGAACACTTAGAGGGAGTAAAATGTATAGTTAATACCTGCTACTATTATACTGAAGGAGATAGATGTACAGCTGAAAGAATAGAAATTCAGCCAAGAAATGCAACCAATAGTGAGGAAACAGACTGTGCTACTTTCAGGCCAGCAAATTCATTTAGAGGATAGTAAAGGGCAGGATTTCCTGCCCTTTAACCAAATGCCAGCTCCATGCAGTTTTCCCTAAGCTCTTCAGGTACCTCATCAAGGCTTAAGTCCAATCCTATGTAGAATTTTGTGTTAAATTTCTCCCCAAGGAAGGTCAATAGCTCTTTAATCTTTTCCAGCTCTTCTTTTCCTAAACATAAGACTTTATATATTCCGTCTATATACATTTTTTCCACATCATAGTCTCGTCCTATAATTCCACACAAAAAGCCATAGAACGCTTCAATACTGTTAATATTGAATTCCATGGCATTAATAAGCCTTACAGAATAATTAAGGCTGAATATGTGATTGTCATCAACATCAATAAAGACTATATTCCCATTTCCTCTTCTTATGTCCTCATTTGCATTATCAATAAGCCATTTAGTCTTTCCGCTGCCCTTTGGACCTAAAACAAAATGAACCATGATAATCATCCCCTTTGTTTATATTTTTTTGCAATAATCAATATTAATAATATTCGACATATTTTAATTTTTTCCTCTTTCAACTGCTAAAAATTTATTTCCATTTTATTGCTTTCCCGTTTAGGTAATTGCATTTGGCCCCTTGTTTTGTGTGCCTTCTTAGCATTTCATCTACTATTTCATCCCTTATCTTCCACCAGGACTCATTCCAGTTTACAAACAGTGTATTCTCCTCCGGTGCCCTGCCTATTATCCTCTGAACCAGTATATCCTCCTTCAGGTATTCAAGGAATGTTATTACCCTTTCAATGTATTCCTCCTTGGATACCAAAGTTACATTTCCTTCCCTATACCTCCTTCCCAGCTCTGTGTTTTCCACCACATACAGCGCATGCAGCTTAACCTCTTCCACATCCAATGCAGACAGTATCTTTGCATTTTCTATTACATCAGCCATATCATCCCAGGGAAGGTTTAATATAAGGTGAGTACAGGTTCTAATTCCATACCTTTTATTTCTGATAACTGCATCTATAAATTCAGCCAGTGTATGTCCCCGGTTTAAAATCTCCAGGGTTCGGTAGTTTACAGTCTGCAGACCCAATTCCATGGTAATTTCCAAACCGTATTCTTCCTTAATTTCTGACAGGAACTTAAGATACTCATCATTTATACAGTCAGGCCTTGTTGATATGGATATACCTACAACATCCTCCATTATGGATTCTTTAATATACCTTTTGAAATCCTCAAGAGGCATATACGTATTGGTAAAGCTCTGAAAATATGAAATAAACTTTTCTGCCTTGTACTTTTTCCTGATGTACTCCATGTTCCTCTTTACCTGCTCCCTTACGGAAATGGTGCTGGAGAGGTTCTCAAAGGAACCTCCCTCTTCACCGCAATATATGCATCCTCCCGTACCTAAGCATCCATCCCTGTTGGGGCAGGTAACAGGCAGGCTTATTGGCAGCTTGTATACCTTTTCTCCAAACCTTTCCCTTAAGTACTTTGAATAGACATTATATACTGTTATATCCATTTTGCTCTCCTCTTCTATTTATACATTCCATTAATCTCTATGCCCTCTACGTCAATGATGAACTGAATATTATTATTTACATACAGTGGATTATATTTATACATTATAAAATCGTCATATATATATGTTACCTGACCATCCCCTGCAGCTATTACCTCTACTTTTCCTATATTGGATATGTCACTCATGTCTTTATCAGATAAAAATATTATCAATGAAAGGGATTTATTATTGTATGGATTTTCAGAAATAAACATTCCAGAAACTCCATCATTTTTTATGGATACTTTATTTATTTCTATGGTATCAGCCCTTAGGTTTATAGGGAGGTTTGGCGACATTTCCTTTATTATTCTGCTCTTATTTGGATATCCTATTACGATCAGATTGCTTCTCTTATGGTCTCCAGTCAATTTGTCCTCCTCTATAACCTCCAGATCAACATTATAATAGCTCTTGAAACTTGCTGTTATATTATTTATCAGATTGTCTACAGAATATACATCCCTTTCATTTATATATTTAGGTTTTACAATAATTAAGTCCTCGCCTTCCAAAGCCCGGAGAACTATGCTTCCAATTATTAATCCATTTTGCTCTTCATAGTCTCTAAGCCTTCTCTTCTCCCACCTTATGTTGAATATGCTTTCCTCTTCAGGAGTAAGACTTATATTCTCAGGATAGTAATTGGGCTCTGATACTGCTTTATGCATTGCCTTTTGTATTTCTTCCCCTGCCAGTTCTCCAATTATCTCCATTAATCCATCTATTGATGCATTTTTATACAGATACCTTTCATAGTAGGTCCTGAATATTTCAATGAACCTATTCTCTCCTACTCTCTGCCTTAAATCCTCAAAGAAAGCAGGTGCTCTGCTATAGATAACAGTTGAATACTCTCCCCAATCAAGAAACTTATCTACACTGCTATCTAATGAAATCATGGCTGTAGGATAAATATACCGCCTTATTGTTGCCTTAATTCCATTTTCGTGGTATTCTCCATATTCCTTTTCAAAATAATAGGCAGTAGTGAATACTGTCAATGACTCATCCAAAAATGGCTCATGAAACTCATCGTTTCCAACTCCCACATACCACCATTGGTGAACAGTTTCATGAACTGCTGCCTCCACCAGCCATGGAGCACTTTCCTCAAGGTTCCCATCGCCGTAAAGCATAAACCTTCCCATCTGTATTACCTGAGGATATTCCATAGCTCCTCCGGAAAGGTATGTTTCTGCTATTCTCAGCTCATCATAGGGATATCTTCCAAAGGTTTTATTCATAAATCTGACAGCCTTTGCTACCTCTGCCAGCAATAACTCTGCTGCAGTTTCTCCATTTGGGTTATATTCATCAGCTAGATAGTAGCCTGTTATCCTTATTCCATCTGCTTCCTCAGTCTTCACCTTATAGTCCGGGCTCATAAATATTACAAAATCCCTGACCTTTTCTGCCTCTATGGTAACAGTTTTGTACTTATCATACACCATTTCCCTTACAATCTTACCTGTCGGAGCCAATACCATGTCCTTTGGCACAGTGATCTTCACTGTGTAATTAGACACATCGCTGTAATTGGATTCCCCAATGGGGTGATATGGGTTTTCGTCCCACTTATCAGCTTCATCATCATATATTGAAAGTATAGGGTACCAGTTTGTCAGTGAATAGACTCCATTCATATAGTGCAGGCGATGATACCCTTCAGGAATCTTCAGCAAGAACTCAATGGATATATTCGCCTTTTCTCCGCTCTTTATGGAGTCCTTAAGCTGCACTTTTAGTATCTGATTATCCTCTGTAAATTTAACTTTCCTGCCATCAACAGAAACATTCCTGATATCTATGTATCCCTTTTGTTCATCTGTAAGCTCAGGTAACTCTTCTCCAGGCTGAATATACATTCCTCCAATGGAAGGCAGTGTTGCATAGGATTCATAGGAATCTGCATACAGATGAAATACCAATTCACTTAAATCGTCATCATAGGTATTTACAAATTCTACATTTAGCTTACCTTCTAAAGTACGGTTTTCATCATTTAACACAAGCTCCATGTTGTAATCAGTTAAGCTGTCAACGCCTACTGCCAAGCTTAAATTTAGGCTGCCAAGCAATATGGCAACTGCTAATAATACTGATAATAAACTCTTTCTTTTCATGGAATCCCCCTTTACAGTTTTAATATTTTTTTAAGTTCATAAGCTACACCTGATTCATTGTTGTCCTTTTCTGTAATGATGTCAGCTACGCTTTTAACCAGCTGGCTGCCATTTTTCATTGCAATGCCCAGACCAGCATTTTTCACCATTTCCGCATCATTGTTATCGTCTCCAATGGCAATAATCTGCTCCCTGCCTATCCCCTTTTCCTTTGCATATTCCAATAAGCTCAGCCACTTGTCTCCCAGAGGGTTCATTATCTCAAGAAGAGCTTCTGCCACATGAATGTTTTCCATCAAATGGGACTTGAATATTTTAGGATACCTTACGTTTATATAATCATACAGCTCTTCCAAATCCTTTCTGTCCCCTGCAAATACCACAGATAGAATGTTTACATCATTAAGCTTCAGATAGTCCTCCACCTTTTTGCATCTATCCTGAGCTCTTGAAATATATATATTGTGAAATTCACTGATATTGTCCATTTCCACCATTACATCTATCCCGTTTTCATAGTCGTCTACAAGCAAAAGGGGATAAAGGCCTCTTTTTTTGCTTTCCTTAATCAGTATCCGGAAATCCTCCATACCCAGATACTTTTTAATCAACAGCTTCCCATCTTTCAGATCCCTTACTATATTTCCGTTGTTGGCCAGTATTACCACCGGTCTGTCTATGTCTTCAGTAAGGGTCTTTGCTTCCCAGTATCTTCTTCCCGTAGCTATTACTATCTCATATCCCCTGTCAAATAATTCCTTCATCAGATATAAGTTTTCCTCAGGTATGTTCTTCTTATCGTCCAATAGGGTACCATCCAGGTCTATGGCAATTAATCTATACATATCCAACTCTTCACCTCATTATACCTCGTAAAAGCCCTTAAATGCGCTATATGCATAATAGTGGTCCAATACTCCTCCCAGTTCCCTTATGGAATGCATGGAAAGTATTGGGTTACCAATATCCACTGAAGGAATATCAAGCTGGGTTGTGGAAATAGGTCCTATGGTAGAACCTCCCTTTTGGTCAGACCTGTTTACAAATCTCTGAACAGGCACATTTACTCTCCTACATATGCCTTCAAATACTGCAGCGCTCATTGAATCCGTTGTATATGCCTGATTTGCAGCTATTTTTATCACAGGCCCACCATTGATAAAGGGTTTGTTAGTTAAATCGTTCTTGTTTGTAAAGTTTGGATGCAGTGCATGAGCCATATCAGCAGATATCATAAATGAATTGGATAATGCCCTGAAATAATCCTCCTTATCCTTTCCAAGAGATAATACTATTCTCTCAAGTACAGTTCTAAGGAAGGGGCTTGCTGCACCCTGCTTTGTAGTGCTTCCTACTTCCTCGTTGTCAAAGCACGCCAGTACATTTGTAGCATTGCCTGCAATGCCATCTGTAATTCCATATAGTCCAGCATGTACCATTGCCAGATCATCCAGCTTGGGACAGGATATAAACTCCTCATTTAAACCTATTATTGAGCCCTTATCTGTGCTATATAAGAATAAGTCAAAATCTATAACATCCTCTGCATTAACCCCTATGTTTTCTGCAACAGCCTTTAGCAGATGGTTATCCTTTTCAAATCCTTCATTTAGCATGGATACAAGTGGAAGAGTATCAGTTTGAGGATTTATATCTACTCCTTTATTAACGTCCCTGTTCATGTGAATTGCAAGGTTGGGAATTATCACAACGGGTTTTTTCAGGTCAACCAGCTCTTCCCTTGGCTTTAATGGGTTATCAGTTTTAATTGCCACTCTTCCTGCAATGGATAATGGCCTGTCAAACCAGGTGCTGAATATCGGCCCTCCGTATACTTCAGTATTAAGCTTCAGGTACCTGTTTTCCACTGTAATCTCAGGATTAGGCTTTATCCTGAAGGTTGGGGCATCTGTATGGGCTCCTATAATCTTAAATCCATATTCTTCAACATCCCCCTTCCCTATTACAAAGGCCACCACAGCAGAGCTGTTCTTAACACAGTAGTATTTGCCTTCCTTCTCCAAATTCCACTTATCTTCCATATTCAGCTTTTTGAATCCCTTTTCCTCCAGTACCCTTCCAATTTCCCTGGCAGCATGAAACTGGCTGGGGCTATTTTGAATAAAATCAATTAGGCTATTTGCAAATATCCTTTCCTTTTCCAAGTAAACCATCCTTTCTGTTTTTAAAAAAGTACTTCAACTTATTCAGTTGAAGTACTTTTTTATTATCTATTCTTCGTAATCATCCTCATATTCTTCATCATATTCTTCGTCATAATCCTCATATTCTTCATAGTCTTCATCCAGGTCATCATAGTACTCATCACTAAATAGTTCATCGAAGGCTTCTGATACAACATCAAACTCTTCATCATCTTCAATATTTATGAGCTCAAATTCATCTCCATCTTCTACATATCTATACAGATATACTTCCTCTTCTCCTATTGGCAACAGTGCAATGTATTCATTATCGTCAACTTCAAAAGTCCCCAATACATGGCACTCTACTTCTGAACCATCATCTAATATCAAAGTTATATGATCATGTTCGCATTCATGGTCATGGTTATGGTTGTGGTCATGATTCATTTTAATTCTCCTCTCTTTATATATAATATATCACTCTTTAATATTATCCTAAGATAATATTAAAGTATATACCCAATTTATTTTATTTCCTTCAAAACATTTAACAATAGATTATAAGTATTTTGAGTAGAAGTTATGCTTAGTTTTTCCTGAGGGCTATGAACATTATACATGTTTGGCCCAAAGGATATCATATCCAGTGTGCCACCAAATTTTTCATCAAAGAGACCACATTCCAAACCAGCATGAATTGCTTCTACCTTCAACTCTTTGCCAAACATTTCCTTATATACTTTTTGGAATATCTCTCTTATTTTAGATTCCTTTTTGAATTCCCATGCAGGATAATCCCCGCTTTTCTCATATTCTCCATTTACTATTTCCGATACAGCCTTTATCTTCATGGCAATGTTTTCCTTCAATGATGCCACAGAGCTTCTCAGTGCGCATTCAATTGTAACCTTATCCTCGTGAGTAATAACTACTGCCATGTTATTGGAGCTTTCCACCAGTCCCTCTATTTCACTGCTCATGGTTTGTACTCCATTGGGTATAAGGGTAAGGGCTGCTATTACCTTGTTAAAGCTATCCTTTGAAAATACCCTTTCTATCCTTTCGTCCAAAGCTGTTACTTCCAGTTCAAAGTCCGGATCTCCATATTTTAATTCCTTCTTAATCTGCTCTTTTAAATAGCCTACTGCCTGAAGGAAAGATTCTTCGTCCTTATCCTTTACAACTACAACAGCGCTGGCATTTCTGGGTATTGCATTGGCCTTTGAGCCGCCTTCTATTTTAGCAAGCCTAATGTCGCATTCATCTTTTGCAAATGCCAGTATTCTTGTAATTATCTTGTTGGCATTTCCTCTTCCCTTATCTATATCAGAGCCTGAATGACCTCCCTGAAGCCCTTTTGTCTTTAACAGATATGCCTTTCCTTCTTCCTTTAAAGTCTCCCAGCTTATTAGTATGGTAACCAGGTTCCTCTGGCCTCCTGCACAGCTTACAAGTACGGTGCCCTCTTCCTCGGAGTCAATGTTTATCAGTATCTTGCCTCTTATATTGCTGGGGTCAAGCCTCTTGGCTCCATTCATGCCTGCTTCCTCGTCGGATGTTATTAATACCTCCAGTGGAGGATGAGGAATGTCTTTGGATTCCAATACTGCCAAAGCCATGGCTACTGCAATTCCATTATCAGCGCCTAAAGTGGTGCCGTCTGCCTTTATATAATCTCCATCTACTATAAGCCTAATAGGATCCTTTGAAAAATCATGGACTACATTTTCATCCTTTTCGCATACCATATCCATATGCCCCTGAAGCACTACTGTAGGGCTGTTTTCATAGCCTTTTGTTCCAGGCTTTTTGATTATGACATTTAATGCTTCGTCCTGTATGGTTTCAAGTCCCAGTTCCCTTCCTAAGCTTGCCAGATAATCGCTTATTCTCTTTTCATCTCCTGAACATCTGGGTATTTTGGATATCTCCTCAAAATAGTAAAACACCCTTTCAGGATTCAATCCTTCTAACGCTCTTGACACAGTATCACCTTCCCATCTGTAAATTCATAAACATTAAATCCTTCCCTGCCAAATACATCTATATACTTTAAATACATCTTCTGCCCATCTCTTAAGCTAATATCCTTCAGAGTCAGATTAAAACCCCCGGCTTTTCTGTTCCTTGTGCAATATAAGCTAAGCCTGGGTACCTGGCCATCATAATCTATATCCAATGCAATAAGGTCAATTAGTGCCAGAGAACATCTATTCTGTATATCCTTTATCTTCTGTATGTATTTCTTCCTAATGTCCAAATGCTCCAAATTTACACTGTAACTATTTAATTCTATAACAATATCATAAATTCCTTCTATTTTTTTTATACTTTCAACTTTTAATTTCAGCTCTCCCACCTCTTTATCCCTTGCACAAGTTCTATAAACATTATAGGAAGAAGCTTTTTCTATAAGCCTCTTCTTAACTGTTACGCCTGACAGCATTGACTTATCTGCCATGATCCATCTTCTGTTCAGCCTTTCAGCAACTATTCCTGTAGTACCGCTTCCTGCAAAGAAATCTGCCACTATGGAGTTTTCATAGGAAGAAGTCAATATAATCCTTTCCAATAGCTTTTCTGGCTTTTGGGTGGCATAACCTACCCTTTCCCCTGAGGTTCTTCCTACCATATCTATCTGCCATACATCCTTCAGGTTCACCAGCGTATACCATCCCAGGTCATCCTCATATTCCTCCACTCCCTTAAATCTATAGGGCTTAAAGCCCCTGTTGTAGGATTTTTCCTTTTGAGGATTAAATATATAATCCTTTGATTTTGTATATACAAGTATATTGTCATGTTTCCTGGAATAGTACTTTTTGCTGACTCCTCCGGATTTATAGGCCCATATTATTTCGTTTAAAAAATTATCCTGCCCAAATATACAGTCTAAAAGTATTTTTACATAGTGGACAGCTCTATAGTCCAAATGAACATAAATGGTCCCTTTCTGGCTCAAGAGCTCCCTCATCAGGTACAGCCTGGGGCATAGCATATTGAGATATGATACAATGCCTTTTTCCCAACTGTCCTCATAAGCAACATGTTCTATTACATGGTCCTCTTCACCATCGTTAATTGTTACTCTTCCATCCTGATTTGATTTAGTCATAAAGGGCGGGTCTATATATATCAGGTCTATTTTACCCTTGAATCCATTTTTTAATAACCTTTCCATGACATATAAATTATCCCCCTGATAGAACTGGTTTATGTGGCTATCTCCCAGACCCTTTGGAGCTATTATCTCTTCATATAAAAAATAATCTGTATTAGAGCTGTTTGCTATTTCCTGGAATCTTTCTTCTCCCTTTTTTATTATTTTGGGCAGCTCTTCAATTATTGCTATGTTTGTCATATTTATACTCCTTCTGGAAGTAATAAGGATATTATACCACTAAAAAGGGGTGAGTTAAACCACCCCTTTCTAATAAACACGCTTCAATGTGCTTAAATAGATACAAGAACTATTAGATTAATTCTCCATTATCATACTGAACAAGGACTGTATCCGCAGTCCTGACACTCGGAGCATCCTCCACTGTGAATCATGGTACCTCCGCACATTGGACATGTATTTGGGTCCTCCTTAAGCTGCTCAATTAGAAGCTCATCCAGCTCCTGCTGGAGCTTTTGTATCCTTTCAAGCTTTGTCAGCTTTGCCTTATTGGATATCAGTATTCCGTCCCTTGCACAGCCTTCTCTATATATTGTAATTCCCTTCAATCCTCTCTTCCATGCATAGATATAAAGCTCTTCCACTTCATCAACTGTAAACTCTTTTGGCACATTTACAGTTGAGGATATGCTTGCATCTATATACTGCTGCCATGCAGCCTGAACCTCTATTCTTTCCTTATAGTCCAGATTAGATGTTGTTACAAAGAAATCAGGCAAATCTTCCTCTCTGGATATTCCATTTCTCTCCATGTATTGCTTAACAATAGGAGTAAATACCTTATAGTAAGTATCCTCCTGATGCAGTGATTCCGATTTTCTGGTATAGGATATCTGGAATATTGGCTCAAGCCCATTGCTGCATCCTATCAGAGTTGAAATGCTTCCTGTAGGAGGTATGGTCAACAGCTGGCTATTTCTCAATCCATACTTTTCAATCAAATCCAGCACCACTTCATTAGCATTTGCCAAGAGGAATGGGGATTTTAGAACTGCTTCCTTCTTGTATCTTGGGAATGGCCCGTAAGCCTTTGCCAACAGCGCAGATTGCCTCAATGCCTCATTTATAAGGACTTTTCCAATCTGATGTATTAATTCTATGGATTCAGGACTTCCGTACCTTACTCCCATCTTTATGAACATATCTGCAACGCCCATAATCCCAAGTCCAATTTGCCTGTATTCCCTTGCCATTTCCCTTTGCTGTGGCAATGGATGCAATTCCATGTTTTCGTCTAATACTTCATTTAGGTATATGACTCCCTCTCTAACCATTTCTGCAAAATTGTCAAATTCAAATCTGGCCTTTTCAGTGAAAGGATTCCTTACAAATTCGCTTAGATTGATGGAGGAAAGGTTACAGCTGCCCCAGGCAGGCAATGTCTCCTCAGCACATGGATTTACTCCTGCAAACTCAAATTCCTCATCCTCACTCAATAAATGCCAGCTGTTTATCCTGTCTATGAACAGTATTCCAGGTTCAGCCATGTTCCAGTTGCTTTTAGCTATCTTCCTGAATAGCTCCTTTGCCCTTACAGTCCTTCTGATTTCCTCTCCAGTAGCTTCTACCTTAAAGTACAGCTCATAATCCTTGTCTTCAATTACTGCTTTCATGAACTCATCTGTTACATTCACTGATATATTGGCATAATTCACCTTTTTTAAGTCGTTCTTGACATCTATAAAGTCCTCTATATCCGGATGGTTGCAGTCAAGATTGAGCATCAAGGCTCCACGCCTTCCCTTCATGCCTATAAGCCCTGTTACCAGTGAATACAGGTCCATAAATGAAACAGCACCCGTTGTAGTGCTGGCGGCATTGTTTACCTTTGCTCCTTTTGGTCTAAGTTTTGACAGAGTAAGTCCTACTCCTCCTCCATAGGAATAGGTTCTGGCCATATACTTTGCAGTATCAAATATGGATTCTATGTTGTCCTCAACCTTTGGCATTACATAGCAATTTGATAATGTTATCTTTCTTCCCAGCTTATGCAGTCCCCTTCCTGCAAGTATCCTTCCTGCAGGCATGAACTTCTTGTCCTTTATGGCCTTTTTGATGAAGTTATTGTTTCCGCTTACCCTGGTTAGAAACTCATCAAAGCTTTCATTGTCATACCTGTATTTTTTCTCATAGATATCCCTTTGCAGGTCAGTCATTACCCAGCCGTGCTTTCTTAGCCTTGCTCTTTCATCCCTGTACAATATGTATTTTTTAGCAACCTCCGGTTTAACCTTCATAAGCTCTATTTCAACGAAGTCCTGAATACTTTCTATATTCACAACCTCGGTATTGCTAAAATGCTGGAAAGCCTTTCTGGCAATATCCCTTGCTACCTTCTCGTCAACACCTTCTTCTGTTTCCGCCATGGCCTTGCTGATGGCCTTTACAATCTTATCACCATCAAAATCTACTATCATTCCATTTCTCTTTTCTACCTTAATCATAATATCCCCCCTGTACTATATGTGGTATGTTTCTTGATGTATATATACCATATATATTATATATCATAGCTTTTTATGATGTAAAGTATCATTTTATATGACTAAGGTACTATTAATTCGCTTACCTCATTTTTTCTTTCGTTTTCTCACAAACATATATATAATATAATAAAAAATACTTTTATACAATGAACAAATATTAATTTTATTTGACATGGAGGGATATAATTGAACAGATTAGAATACCTGATGATAGACCTTCCCGAGGATATAAAAAAGACCATGTACTGCGGTGATTTCAACGAATCCCTGAGATTAATTGATATTTTTCTCAAGAGGAACATGCCCCAAATATTGAAGGACAGGCTGATATTTGAAAAGGACAGGATAAGAAGGCTTAAAGAGGATTACATATATAGCTATGAAGAAGCTCTGGAACTAGCAAAAAATGAAATCAGAAACCTGACAGAAGAGGAATTTCAATATTTAAAGGATGAAAGATACATAGACTGGATATATGTTGATGGCAAGGTAACATTTCATAAAAGCTTTTTAAACAATATCATAAAAGTTAATACGGACATGAAACATAGATTTTTGCATCCAAGGAAAGACGACTCTAAACTGCTTGATGAAGTAATTGATAAAATAATTGAAAAAGGAGAGGTAAAATACCTTATTCATGTAAAAACAGGATTGAAATTAAAAGAGGAGCATATCAGAAAAGGTGAAAAAATCAGGGTTCACCTTCCAATACCCCAAAATGCACAGCAAATAAAAAATATAAGGATGTTGAACACCAGCCATAAGCCTAAATACATATCAAGGGAAGACTATCCTCAAAGGACCATATATTTTGAGGAAATACTTAAAGGTAACGATGAGTTCACAGTAGAGTACTCCTATGAAAACCACATAAAGTACAATGAGCTTTCACCAGATAAAGTATCCAGCCATCAGCCAGGCTTTTATACAGAAGAATGCCTGCCTCAAATAAGGTTTACGCCATATCTTGTAGAACTTACTGATATGATAGCGGGCAGCGAAAAAAATCCCCTCATTAAAGCCAGAAAAATATACGACTATATAACCAAAAATGTACAGTATTCCTTTGTAAGGCAGTATGCTGCCATTACAAATATTCCTGAATATGCTGCCTTAAACCTTAAGGGGGATTGTGGAGTACAAGCCCTTCTTTTCATTACTCTGTGCAGAATTGCAAACATTCCTTCCAAATGGCAATCAGGGCTTTTTATCAATCCAAATTTCATAGGATGCCATGACTGGGCCCAGTTTTACATAGAACCCTATGGATGGCTCTTTGCCGACCTTTCCTTTGGAGGCTCCGCTTTAAGAAAGGGCAGTGAAAAGAGGTGGAACTTCTACTTTGGAAATCTAGACCCCTTCAGAATGGTAGCCAATTCTGAATTCCACTATGGCTTGTATCCTGAAAGAAAGTTCTTAAGACACGACCCCTATGATAATCAGATAGGAGAAATGGAATACATAGACAGGCCAGTATATCCTCATGAATACGAGGTAATACAGGAGATAATCGAAGTAAGAGAGATATAATAGAGGCGTATAGATAAATAACGGCTCTCCGATTCCGAATTTGCGAAATATCACGGCTCGTAAAACCGGTTTGCGAATTCACTTCGTTCAAGTCGCAAACCTTTTGGTTTTACTTCGCCGGATATTTCAGGCAAATTCTCCATAGTCGAGCCTTTTCTTTATCTATACGCCTTTTTTGCTATGATACATATTTTCAAATATAAAAAACTGACTTCGGAAAGATTTTCATACTTGATAAATCTTGTATTGGAAACTTGTTCTTTGTAAATATGCCTTATTTCCCATAGCAGAACTCCTTGTTTATCTATATACTTTACAAAAACAGTTCCTTAATATAAAATCCTTCAAATAATCTCCTATATCCTTTCCCAATCTATATATTCATTTAATGTATCCACAAACCTTACAAAGTACTCCTTCTCCAGCTCTGTAAACCTTCCCTTTTCCGGGCTGTCCAAATCCAGTACTCCATATACCTTATCTTCCTTTATAATGGGCACTACCAGCTCTGAATTGGAAGCTGCATCGCAGGCAATGTGCCCTGGAAACTGGTGTACATCAGGTACCAGCTGGACTTTTCTTGTAGCTACTGCTGTGCCGCAAACCCCGTTTCCTGTTTTAATCCTGTTGCAGGCAGGAAGCCCCTGAAATGGCCCAAGTACCAGCTCATCACCCCTCAGTATGTAGAATCCAGCCCAGTTAAGCCTTTCTACACAAGCCATTATTATTGCAGATGCATTGGAGAGGTTTGCTAAAATGTCCCTTTCTGAACTTAACTGCCCCTTTAACAGCATATTCATATATTTCAGCCTTTCCTCTTCATTCATGCTTTTTATTGGATCAAGCCTAAACATAGTACCCTCCCATCATTATTCTATTATAGTTATTTTTTTGGCAGTACCCTGTACAGGATAGGATTCTGCTACAGGGCCTTCAAATACAACTTCTACCATAAGCCCTGTTTCAAGGTCCTCAGCGCTTATTTTCTCTTCACCCATATATATTTCAGTATTGTCATCTATAGATACATTTGCGCTGTCATACATTGTGTCCTCCTGAACTTCGCCTTCAACCAAAATCCCTGTAATAGATGTTCCATCCTCAGAAGTATATATCTCCTTTATTTCGCCTCTTATGCCTATGGTATCCGTTGCAGCTTCTTCGCTACAGCTAGGTAGAAATACAGCCAGCATAAGCATTAAACCTAATACCAGTATCCTCTTCAACTGTAATCACCTCAACAATTATTTAAGCAGACTCCTTTGGTCCATATTCCACCCAAAGAGCCCTCCTGTGTGGATGAACAATATGTTTTCATGCTCATCAAATGTTCCCTTTTTAATTTCCTCCACCAGCCCGTACATGGCCTTTCCTGTATATACTGGATCCAATATTATTCCTTCAAGTTTTGCAAGATAATTTATGAATTCTACTTCTTCCACGCGGCTTAAGGCATAGCCCCTTCCCTGATATCCGTCTATGATATTCAAGTCCTCTTTGCCTACCTTAATTTCCCTTCCTGTATAATCTGATATTTCCTTTAATAGTCCAAGTACTATATCCTTAAAGTATTCACTGGTATCACATATGTTGAACCCGTATACAGCAGCACTATTGTTATTTACATAGTTCCCATAATAAAGCCCTGAAAAGGTGCCTCCAGACCCTACTGTCACAACTACAGCATCGAATTTAATTCCCATTTCCCTTTCCTGTTCCAGTATTTCTTCCATTGCATTTATATATCCTAATGAGCCTACTCCATTTGATGCTCCCTCAGGAATTATGTAGGCATTGTGTCCTTGGCTATACAGTTCTTCCTTTATGCGCTTCATAATATTCATTCTTTCATATCTATATTCATCAGGAGTTATAAACTTAATATCTGCTCCCAGCATCCTATCCAGGAACAGGTTTCCTTCTACAGGAGTATCTTCGTTCCCTCTAAGTACCAGATATGCTCCCATTCCAAGCTTGGCTGCTACTGCAGCAGTGGCTCTACAGTGGTTTGACTGAATTCCTCCGCAGGTAATAAGATAATCGCAGTTTCTGCTAAGTGCCTCTGCTACTGAATACTCAAGCTTCCTCACTTTGTTGCCTGAAATTTCTGTGCCTGTTTCATCATCCCTTTTAACATATATATTTTTCCCCAGCTCTTTACTTAACCTGTTCAGCTTTTCTATCCTCGTAGGAAGATTTGCAAGCCTTATTTTCTTTACATTGTCCATCTAAAAACCTCCTTTTTATTAGCAATGGACAATTGATAGCTATCCAGACCATACCTTTGAATTATGATAATCATATTCTGTCAACCATCAATTGTAATAATATTAATTATATTATATCATATATGCTTCTATAAATAGTTACAATGCTTTAAATTGTATTGCTCCTGCTATTATATATTTTTTTTGGTGTATAATATAGCTAAAAGGAAAGAAAGGAACGGCAAAATGTCTTTGAATGAAAAGAAAAGAGGCTTTGTTTCTGAAGATAGCAGGTGGTTTTCTGAAGATTCATTGAAAATTTTAAGAACTGCACAGGAGGAAGTTCAGTGGCTGCTGGACAGGGGATACAATATGAAATCCGTAATTCAATTTGTAGGAAACCACTATCTGTTGTCCCTAAGGCAAAGGGCAGCTTTGCAAAGGGCTACATCACCGAAGGTGGAATATGATATCAGAAGAAATAAGCTATATCCCCTTGAAGCCATTAAGGAAGGCACAATACATATAGATGGGTTCAACCTCATAATAACCCTTGAGGTAGCTCTATCTGGCAGTGTCCTCATCCTTGGAAGGGATGGGGTCATCAGGGATTTGGCAGGGTTACGGGGAACCTACAGAATAATAGACAAGACGGATAAGGCATTGAATCTCATTGGCATGGCACTTAAGAATCTAAATGTGCCTGAAGTTGTATTTTACTTGGACTCACCGGTTTCCAACTCCGGAATGCTTAAAAAAAGAATACTGGACTATTACTCAGGCTGGAACTTTATTGTGAATGTGGAGCTGGTGCCAAACAGCGATGTAAGCCTCTCTGCAATGGACAGGGTGGTAACGGGGGATTCAATTATATTAAACAACTGTAAAGGATGGTTTAATCTGGGTACAAAAATAATAGAGGATTATATTGCTGACGCATGGATTGTGGATCTAAGCTAAAAGGGTGGCATTTGCCACCCTTTATTGGACTAACAAATCCTTTCTTGAAAATATAAGCCCTAGAAGCAAAAAGGCTACTGCAAACAACAGCTGCATAAAAATATCAAATCCTATATCTGAAAGGGAATTTATCATGGATTCATTTACCCTTACAAAATAATATGTGGGGAAAAACTTTGCTACTGCTAGAACCTTATCCCCCAATATTTCCTGAGGAACCATTACTCCGGATATAAAGGAAGTCCCTAAGGATAATACAGTGGATAAAGCAGTTATTGCATGTTTATTCCTTGTAATATTATTGATTAGAAATGTCAGGCATAATATTGAGAACGAGAACACAATGAGGTTGACAACGTATTTTAAAAAGTATACATTCCAAATATTCTCCCTCATAAAAATTATACTTGCTATAATAAAGGTTATTGTAACTGCTGAAGCCAGAGTAAGCTGTCCAAGATATATTTCCCTGTTGAACTCCAGAAATCTCTTTGAGGATATCCTTCTCCTGCTGTCAATATTCTCATCCCTGAAATCAGACATTACAACGCCTATGACTGCAATGTAAAGGGCTATGGTGACATATCCTGTAAAGTTAAAATAGAATTTAAACCATGTATTTATACCTGAGCCTTCAATTTCCCCACTGGGCAATACATGAACCTCCACACTTTCATTCAATGCTTCTGCTACATCCTTAAGAGCAAAATTTCCATTCTCATAGGTTATATTGGCAAATGCAAGAAACTTGTTTATCTGATTCTCAATCTGTATGGATTGAGGCTTTCTGTCATCCTTATATACCAGTACGGATTCCTCTCTCCTTATTACCTTTTCGTCAAAATCCTCAGGTATTATTACTACAGCATCAGCTACTTCCAGGAAAATCTGCTCCTTTATATAATCCTCATCCTCCATTGTATCCACTATATTGTTCTTGGCCTCCAGATACTTTCTTAAGCTGTTTGACAGCTCACTGTTGCAGTTATCAATAATGCCTATATTCAGCTTGCTTTCTACAAAGCTTTCCTCCCTTTTTACAGCATCATTGCTGTTTAATACAGTCATTACGAAAAATATGGTTACATACATTATTATTATCCATCTGTTTTTGATGGCAATTTTCAGGAAATACTTAAATACTGTCATAGCTCTTCCTCCTCAAAAACACATAGGATAGAAGCAGAAACACCATACAGTAAAACAGCAGCATAATTGCACCTTCTACTGCACTTCTGGTACTTCCCAGAAGGTTAATCCTGTATAAGTTATTGGTTATTATAGATACCGGATTTATTCTGTTTAGGAATGGTATATATTCATCCAGCATTACTTTAATCCATGGGCCCATCATCCCCGAGAAAAACGATAATAACAGTGTAACTGCAATGGCAATCAAGGTCTTTGTATTGCTGCTTTTCTTGTTGGAAACTCCAATGAATATTCCAAGAATCACCCCAAACAGGTTCCCCAGTATTATAAAAACAGCACTGTATTTTATATCATTAAACAAATGTATTTTCAAAACGTAATTGATAAATAGAAGGAGTATTGCATTTGCAAGTAGATTCATTAAAAAGGAAACTATAACTCCAGCTATTAAAAAATTCTCCTTTCTAAGGGGAGTTGCATTGATCCTTATGCCTATATTGGACAAATTTGCCTGTACCAGGCTGGCAGTTGCAATTCCTGCATAAATTCCGTAGGTGGAAACCATGGCTATAAGTGAATAAAATATTACAACAATTGAATTGGCTTCCTGATTTTTCCCTGTCACATAGCTTACGGAAAATTCAGACCCGTCAACAGGCCGGTTAAGCTTTAATATCTGTTTTATCTGCTCTACTACTTCCTTTATTATGGTCTGATTTATGCCGGATTTTTTAACTATTAGATTGAGGTTTCCATCTACAAAGGCATCAATTTCCCCACTTTCCAGCTTTTCTGATACTTCACTTTCATCAATTTTATGGACATTTATAAAATCTATTTCCTCAAGTATATTGGAAATCCCCTTGTTTTCCTTAATACCAATGTTTATATCTTCAATGTTTACATTCATCATTCCGTTAAATGCAGCATAAAAGAAGACTGCCATGATTATGGGATATGTCATTCCCCAGAAGAGGAAGGATCCATCTCTGAACAGGTTTTTCCCCTGATATATACAGTTCCTGATAATATTATTCATATCAATCCCTCAGCTCCTTTCCTGTCAGCTCCAGGAATACATCGTTTAGGGTGGGGAGCTTGCTGTACAGCTTTGTATATGTTAGGTTATGCTCGGTAATAAAGCTCAATAGATTAGATAGATTATTTATACCATTTTCAAATTTGATGATGAAGTCCTCTCCATTTCTTTCTATATCTATTACATGAGGAATGCCCTTCATAAGGCTTGCCACACTATCCTCTATGCTTACAAAGCTTACCACTATTTTCTCCGATGTGGTTATCATGGCTTTAAGCTCTTCTGTGGTCCCCGATACTATGTCCTTTCCGTTATCCATTATGACTATCCTGCTGCAAAGCATTTCTGCCTCCTCCAGATAGTGAGTGGTGTATACAACTGTGCTGCTTTCACCGTTCAGCCTTTTTATTCCCTCCAGTATGAAGTTTCTGCTCTGGGCATCCACTGCCACCGTAGGCTCATCCATAAATATAAGCTTAGGCTTATGGACTATTCCGCAGGCAATATTAAGCCTCCTTTTCAATCCCCCGCTGAGCTTTTTGGGATAGAACTTCACATAATCCTTAAGGTCTACAAACTCTATGGCTTCATCAACGTATCTTTTTCTTACATTTTTATCATCTACATATAATCCGCAGAAATAGTCTATATTTTCCCTTACTGTCAGGTTTTCAAATACTGAAACCTCCTGGGGAACCAGTCCTATCTGCCTTTTAATATCATAGGAATTTGGGGTCATCTTTTTTCCAAATACCTCTATTTCCCCCTTATCAAAGCTAAGAAGGGACAAAATGCAGTTTATGGCTGTAGTCTTTCCGCATCCGTTTGGCCCTAACAGGCCTAATATCTCCCCTTCATATACCTCCATATTAAAATGGTCAAGTGCAATCTTTTCCGAGTATCTCTTTACCACATTTTTTACCTTAACAATCATCCTCATCACCCTTTACCTCACTTCAATTCTATTGTATTATTTTCTTTTTTCCCATTGTAGTGTGCTCAGTTACAATGTAGTGTGACATTTGTCATCAATTGAATTGTATTTGGTAATGGATACAAGTATAATAAAGGTAATAAATGGTTTTCTTAAAGTCTAATGGAGGGCTTGTATTAAATGGAACATATAAAAAGGATATTGGAAAAGCTGATTATAATAATATTCTCTTTGTACAATACATATAAGGCTTATCCAGAGGAGAATCTGGCTTTATATTTCCTCATAGTCATTATAATTACTTCCTTACTGGAACTAATAAGCAGGAAACGTATAAAAGCCCTTTTATATATCATTTTTGGAGCATTATCCATATCCTACAGGCTGTTCATACTGTATATTCCAATTATCATATATAACCTATATTGGGATTTTGGCTTATATGCAGTACTTATGGCACCTATTATATTTATAAACTTCTATCCTGCAAACATCCTCCTTTCCGTACTTTCAGCCTATATTTCAGCAATGGCTAAGGAGCAGAACAAAATACTCATGGAGAACATCAGAGCAAGGGATAAGATAAGGGAAGACAGCCTCCTTCTTGAGAAGTACAATGAACAGCTGAAGAAGGACAAGGAAAAGAGTATACACATTGCAATTCTGACTGAGAGAAACAGAATTGCAAAAAAGCTTCACGATGCTATAGGCCATACATTAACAAGCGGCATATTGCAGGTGGAATCCATAAAAATAATATCCGGGGAAAAACACATATTAGAAAAGCTTAATATTCTTCAAAACACATTGACCAAGGGAATGGAGGAGATTCGCAACAGCATTCACAACCTGTACAATGAATCCCTGGATTTAAAGGAACAGATTGAGAAGCTCTGCACCAATGTACCCAATATAGACGTAGAGCTTATTTACAGAATTGAGGACGACTTAAGCTACGACATGAAGTTTGATATTCTTTCCGTCATAAGGGAAGGCATAACAAACTGCATTAAGCATTCCAATGCTGATAAGCTCAAGATAACATTACTGGATCAGCCAAAGTTCTATTCAATTACCATAAAGGATAATGGAAGCATGTTTGATGAAAAATCCCTTCGCAGTACAAAGGGCATAGGACTCTTGTCCATTAAGGAGATTGCAGAAAAATACGGCGGATTTTTAAGCTATGGCTTCGATAATGGATTTAAGATTCATCTAACCCTTATGAAAGGATGATAAATATGAACATCATAATTGTAGACGATGACCCATTGGTGGTAGAATCCCTTAAAACCATAATAAGTGCAGGCGGAATAGAAATACTGGCTACAGGGTTCGACGGAAATGAGGCTGTAGACTTATACTTCAGGCACAATCCGGATTTAATACTCATGGACATAAGAATGAATAATTTAAGCGGAATTGACGCCTCCAGAAAGATACTTGAAAGGGACCCTGAAGCAAAAATACTTTTAATCACCACCTTCCAGGATCAGGAATATATAGCCCAGGCACTCTCATTAGGCTGCAGAGGATATATACTCAAGTACAATATAAAGGGAATAATACCTGCAATTAATGCCGTATACGCAGGAAACATGGTATTTGACTCAAAAATAGTGTCAGGAATAAAGAGATATGCTGAAAAAGATGTGGACCTGGGACTGTCTGAAAGGGAATATGACATACTGCTTCTTGTGGCTGAAGGGCTAAACAACAGGGAAATTGCAGAAAGACTTTATTTAAGCGAAGGCACCGTTAGGAACTACATTTCCAACATGCTGGAAAAGCTGAGCCTTCGGGACAGGACTCAGCTTGCAATATACTATTATAAGATGAAGTACGGGGTAGATGAGTAATATCTGTTATCTCCTCGGTCTCCTGTATTTATACACTACAAAAGGCAATAACGCCAATAAAAATATAAATCCCTTGTGCATATAAGCTACAGAGCCATCAAGTCTTATCTGCCTTGGAATCATGTCGGGCAATATGGGATATAGTATTAAGGCTATTAAAATTGGAACTATGAGAATCATTAGTTCCTTTTTATTCATTTTCATATTTATTCCCCCCTTCTTGCAAGGAAGTATTCTTCCTCTTTTATTTCCATAGCTTTAAGTAGATTTGTTATATCTTCCAAAAGCATGCTTCTGGTCATTATTACAACACATTCATCCCTGCACAGTATTTCCTTTGCAATGCTCTCCATTATATTTGCAATGTCATTACAAGATTTGGATATTCTCAAATAGTATTCGCCCTTTATATTTGAATTCAGATTCTTAAGCTTTCTTGTACCCAGTAAATTTCCATTTCTATATGACCCGGTTATTATGTCTATTACATCTTCCAGGACTGCATTACCTGTAGGCAGCATGCCAGCTCCGCTTCCATAGAATATTAAGTCCCCTACATTGTCTCCTTTTAGGAATATTGCATTTTTCTCGTAACACACGCTGTAAAATGGCGAATCCTGACTAACTATTACAGGCTCAACTATGGCTGTATACCCATCCTCATAGGACCTTATCTCCCCAATTAGCCTGACTGTGGAATTAATCCTTTTTATGTAATCAATATCCACTGCTTTAATGCTGCTTATTCCCCTTAACAGTATGTCCTCTTCCTGTATTCTCCCCTGAAGTGCAAGGGTTCCAAGTATTCTCAGCTTCCTTCGGGTATCTATGCCCTTAACGTCATCTGCAGGATCCAACTCTGCAAAGCCCAGCTGCTGAGCAATTTTCAGCGCCTCAGAATACTCTAATCCTTCCTCCATCCTGGTCAATATGTAATTGCAGGTGCCGTTTAATATGCCCTTTACTTCTATAATTTCATTTAGCGCCAACTGCTCCTTGAGAGGCTTAATAACAGGTATGCCTCCTCCCACGCAGCCCTCGTATAAAAAGGCTAATCCCATCTTGTCTGCAAGGTCTGTAAACTCCTCAAAGTACCTGGATGCTACTTTTTTGTTGGCAGTTACCACATGCTTTCCTGCCTTCAGGGATTCTGTTATGTAATTGTAGCTGTCTTCCAAATCTCCGGTTACCTCTATAATTATGGTTATGTCTTTATCCGTAAGTATATCATCAAAATTATCGGTGATTATATCAAGATTAATCTCCACATCCCTCTTCTTATGCAGATTCTTGACCAATATCCTCTTTATGCTTATGCTTTCTCCAGTTATTCTTTTCAGTTGCTCCTGTCTGCTTTCAAGTATCTTGAAAATTCCGGTACCTACTGTACCAAACCCTAATAATCCTATGTTAATCATATATTCATCCCTTCAGTCAAAAATATGTTGTTAACAATCTAATTATATACTACTATAATATATAATTAAACTATAAGGAGTGCTCACATGAAAATTTTTGTCGATGCTGACGGATGTCCTGTTGTTGATATAGCCATAGAGGTTGCAAAGGAGTACGGTATAAAAATAGTAGTCGTCAAAAACTACGCTGTCTGGCTGGATGACCCTTATGCAGAAATAGTATCTGTAGATATTTCAAGGGACAGCGTTGATTATTACATAGCAAACAGGATTGCAAAAGGCGATATACTCATTACTCAGGACTATGGCCTTGCAGCCATGGCGCTGACAAGGGGTGCATATTGCATTAACCAGAATGGGCTTATCATTAATGATAAAAATATTGACAACATGCTTAACAGAAGGCATTTTAACGCAGAGCTTAGAAGGAAGAAGAAAATATACACAAAGTTCAAAAAGAGAAATACTCAAGATGATGAAATTTTTGAAAGGAACTTTAGAAAACTTATAGAAAGCATAAATTGTAATTTAAATAAATAAAAGGAATTCAACTTAAGCTGAATTCCTAATTATATTTTTTCTATCTTATTTTAGTAGCATTTATATCCATTCCTAATTGATGTAATACTAAACCTGTTATCTCTCCTTCATCGTTTTCAATAAAGGTAATTTGTGCATCTACTATTTTATAGAAGTATTCCTTTTCAGATTTGGGGAATATCTCAAATTTCTCTTGACCTGTTAATTGAGCATATATTCCATTGTCATCTCTTGTAATTGTAATAATCACACCTGGTGCCAATGAGTATTCTCCCACATACCTATCATAGAGAGTTGGATCTGTTATTTCTATTTCTTCTATAGCTTCAGGCATTTCATATTCAATATTATATACTATTTTGACTAGATTATTTATCAGCTCTATGGTATTGTAACCCTGATTATTTGTTAGAACAATAATAGTAAGGTCTTCATCTACAAACCTTGATATATTTGCTGTAAATCCAAGAGTTGCGCCATCATGCCATATCATTCTTCCTAACCCTGTATCAGTAATAATCCATCCATATCCATAGTAATCTGCTTCTGAAATAGCTGCATATCCAGTAAACATCTTATCTAAGGTTTCCTTCTTAACAAGCTGCTCTGTTTTTAATGCTCTATCCCACCTATAAAGGTCTTCCACTGTAGAATATATATTTCCAGCTCCATAGGCATTCCTTAACAATATTTCATCATCTACAGGAATTACCTCTAAATATCCAGTATAAGCAGTGGCATCATATATTTCATTATTCTCTCCAAACAATATACCGGTATTCTTCATATTAAGAGGTTCAAATATGTTTCTTTGCAAATATTCTTCGTAGGGAGTGCCACTTACTTTTTCGACTATTATACCAAGTAGTAGATAATTAGTATTGCTATAACTGTTTTTTTCTCCTGGTAGAAACTCTAATGGTAAGTCTTTTATTAAATCTACCACAGTCATTGGATTGGTATTTTCCAAATCCAGAAGATAGAACTCAGGTAAATTTGTAAAGTTAACTAATCCTGAAGTGTGTGTTAACAGGTTATGAATGGTTATTGAATCTCCTGCTGGAAAATCAGGTAAGTATTCTGAAACCTTATCCTCAATATCTATTAAACCCTTTTCATAAAGCTGCATAACTGCCATTGATACAAATTGCTTAGTTACAGAACCAACGGCAAATCTAGTCTGACTTTTATTAGTTGTATTTTGATTTAAATCAGCAAATCCATAACCTTTATCTAGTAGAATCTCGTTACCTTTAGCAACCAATATACTTCCATGAAAGTTTTTATTCTCTTGTAGAGCTTCCATATAAGTGTTCAACTTATCCGTTATCGACTTATTTTCAGCTGTCTTGAAGTACTCCTCTGTATTGATACTAGGCTGCCTTATTTTTAAAGTGCTAGATTTACTATCCCATCCTACAATTAGATCCAAAGCATTGCTAAAAAACTCCACAGGTACAAATGTTTTACTATTCTTTAAAACTACCTCTGAACTCATATAAATTTCCTTGCCATTAACAGTAGCCTTATTTTCACCAATACTAATCTTTACTGCAAAGTCTTCTTTCGAGGCCTCAACACTTCTATCCTCATTATTCCAAATAACTGTATACCCTAATTTTTCGGATATCTCCCTCATAGGACACATAAGCTGACCTTTTTCATTAAAGTATATTTCAGATTCCAGTAAAGTTTCATTGCCATTCAATTCAAAGCTGATACTACTATTAGAGTTAGCCAAAGCTGCCATTGATATGCCTAGTATTAGACTAATCACAAGAAATACTGATAAGATTCTTTTTAACAATATAATCCCTCCTTGAAAATTAATAATAAAACATGGCATTCTTAATGCCATATTATGTCCATTACCAAATGCTTATTACATATTTAATAAACTACACACTTCAAAAAATGCATCTTTTATATTATTGTATTTAGTGTCCTTTAAATATATTGAAATGCCAATGATTTCTTCATCTGAATTTTCTATATCACTTAACAAATCTTCAACAGATTTTCCATCACTGTAAAAGTCTATAAGGCAATTGTTTCCACCATATATTTCAACATCATATTTATTTATCAATTCTTCAATATTAGCCTTATAAAATGTTTCTCTATCAATAAAAAATTCAATCCATACCCCATCAATATTAAAACCTATATCTCCCTTTCCTTCTATGGAGATAACCGGTACTGGATACTTTTGATATTCATATTTATCATTTATTTTTATATAGTGTCCATTATAGTAGTTATATAATGCCTTTAATTCCATCTCATTTTTTAAAGATTTATAGACATTTTCAGATAATGAATATATAAAATTTAATCTTTCATGAATACAGCTTATCATATTATGCTCCATAAAAGTATCCTTCATGGCTTATTTATCCCCCTGAGCTTTCTTAATTCTAATCCTTGAGTTCCTTAATATTGGTTAAGAAATTCATTATTGGCGGAACCACTTGCTTTTTCCTTGAAAGTATACCTGGTGCATAGAAGGAATTGTTTATGAGGGTTTTACCAAAAGCTTGTGCTACCAGTTCCTTTTTGTCGCCTACTACAACTATTTCCGAAGCCTCGTTGAATATATCTGTTAGCATCAGCATAAATGCTGAATATCCATTGCTGGATGCCCTCTCCTCCATCAGGGATATCAGGTCTGATTTCATGTCCTTTAAGCTTTCAGGGTCCATGGTATATACCTGGGCAATTCCCAGCTTCTCCTCATCAATGGTAAAAGTCTTAAAATCCTGTTCCAATAGCTCCTTTGGAGTCCTTCCGGCAAGGGATGTGCCGGCTTTGAACATCTCCTTGGCAAATATGTTGACATTGAGATCTGCAATCCTTGCCAGCCTATCCAGCATAATCTTGTCAGTGTTTGTTGACGTAGGAGACCTTAGAAGAAGCGTATCGGATATTATAGCAGCTGCCAATGCTCCTGCAATTTTCCTTGAAGGCCTTCTTCCGTTTTCAAACATTATGGAAGCAATTATAGTTGATGTGCTTCCCACCGGCTCATTTCTGAAATATATCGGGCTGCCGGTAAATACATCAGCTACCCTGTGATGGTCTATGATTTCCAGTATTTCACATTCCTCTAATCCATCTACGGATTGGCTTCGCTCATTGTGGTCAACAAGTATCACCTTCTTCTTTGTGCTTGATATAAGGTGATATCTTGATATCAGTCCTGCTACCCTGTTGTTGTGATCCACTACAGGATATGACCTGTATCTGGTTTGGGACATATGCTCTCTTACATTATCCACCAGGTCATCAAGTGAAAACTTAACAATATTTTCACAGGTCATTACGTCCCTTACAGGAATAGATTGGGTTATGAGCCTCGATGCCGTAAAGGTATCATGTGGTGTTGATATGATGGCTACTCTGTTTTCTTTGGCAAGGCTTATTATATCCTCATCTACCTTTGCATTTCCTGTAACTATCATAAGAGAAATGCTGCTCCTTATGGCAATTTCCTGAACATCCCTTCTATTTCCGCACAGGACTATGTCATTTTCCTCAATGTATTCCCTTGCTGTATTTGGCTCCATGGCCAGGATTAACACCTTTCCCATAAGGGGCCTTGTCTCATCAGGTATTGTGATAATACTAGCTGAAAGGGTATCTATTATGTTGTCTAAAGTAGTGCCTGATTTGCCCAGTATATTGTTGTCCCATACGTCTATGTATGAACCTATTACATCAGATATGGAAACAATCCCCATAAGCTTATCATTTTCATCTACAACGGGAAGACTGTTCAAATTGTTTCTCTTCATCAGTTCCAGAGCCATTCCCAATGATATTTCAGGGCTTACTGGAGCAATCTTATCGAAATTCAAATCAGAAACGCTCAGTCGCACCGTTTCAAGGTACATTGGCGCTTCCAACCCAAAATAGTCCAGTATAAATTTGGTTTCCCTGTTTATATTCCCTAACCTTGCAGGGATTGCATTTATATCCCCGTTTCCATTTTTATATTCTGCATAGCCTAAAGCTGCACATATTGAATCGGAGTCCGGATTCTTATGTCCTATTATATATACTGTATCCTTCATGTTTACCTCCAAATTTCATCTTTAGTCTCACCTCCCATGACTAAAGTCATGGGATTATATCCAGTGGTATGTTCAATACACTATTATCCACTGCCTTTTTTATGAAATGCATTTGTACTTTTTGTGTTTTATTGATATATTTAGACTACCATTTACATTTCAATTTATCAATATCCCTTTGTTGCTTTTAAACAATCCAATCAATATATAGCATTAATCCCTAATCTGTTTCCCGCATTTAGGGCAATAGACATAATCCTTCTTCAAGGGTTCTCCACAATAAGGGCAAAACCTCATATATTCATTTTCATCGCTTACCTCTCTTGTATAATCTTCATCCTTGTCATACCTGATATACTTATTTAAAGGATCCGGTTCCTCATCTTCATCAGTTATATCGTATATGGACATTCTGTTCTTGCTGGTAGCATTTTTGTAGTTGTAGATTACGCTTACCACAGCCATAGCTATGAACAGTACCCCAAATATTGGAAATATGGGTGGAGCTCCCATGCTTGCAGCAGTTATAATCCAGAAAATGCCAAACACTACTGCTATAATACCTCCAAATACTCCCATCATAGATGGTCCCCGGCCTGGCTTTATGCTTTTCAAATACAACACCTCCATTAAAAATAATTGTTTATTCTGTATACCCTGCAAATTGTGGGCCTAACAGCTCTTCAAGAGCCTGTATAATTGCTGAATCCTCTCCTACATAGAGAACAATCATATTATCGCTTTTGAAAACATGGTTCTTTACAATAAGATAGTCTGTAGGACCATGAAAAATTTCATTGATTCCTACAATATCTTCGGCTTCTTGGGCAGTATAAATAAACATAGGAGACTTCTTACCAATCTAAGTTAAATTATTGTTAGATTCTGTTGTTTCCATAATAAAACAATTGCTTACAATAGCATACTGCATTTACTCTGTAATTATGGAGCTGGGTATGGAGCATAAATCAAACCAGCTATATAAACAACTTGCTACGTTGGGATATACGTAATTTGATCTAAGGGGCTGCACATTCTTCAGTACTTCATTTGCAGGAGGCAGTTTATCTAATTCATAAAAAGCTGAATAATCATAGTTGGCCTTCAGGTCCCTAATGGCTTCCACCAAATCCAAAGTTGAAGAGCTTCTAAGATTTCCAATCAGCCTTGTTCTGGCACCTGCATTGCCATAATATAAGTTCAGATTCTGGGATATATTGAAAAAAGCCCAGTTGGGGCATTGTGCCTCAGCCTTCCTGTAGTCAAATCCGTCCTTCACCAAATCAGCAACTGCTTTTTCATTATATGCTTCCACTATGTAGAAAAGCTCCTCTTCATCAATTCCTATCTGGCTCATCTTGCCTTTTAATTTCAGGTAATCTTCATATTCAGCTCTAAGTCTTTGAAATTCCCTTAACCTTGTAAAAGGCATGTATAAAGGCACAACTGCAAAAGCGCCATAACTAGGCGTCTTCTCCAAAAACTTTTCTATATCATTCCAGTCTTCAATTACATATTTGTTCATCATAATTGAAAAATACAGTTCAATGCCATAGGAGTTGAAATATTCTGCAGTTTTTTCAATTGTTTCAAAGGCAATTTTATTTCGTACAATTTCATTGTGGTGTTCCTCATTGCCATGCAGTGTAAGGCAGGCACTTTTTGCCCCTGCTTCAACCAGGGCATCCATAAGCTCATCTCTTTCATCTTGAGATAGCTTTAGAAGCGCAATTCCAGTGGTATTAATTCCAACCTCTTCATGGGTATAGTATTCAGGCATAAACTGAAAAGTCTCTTTTACAATATCCTTAGCCCTGGGATGGTTAAACAATTCATTTCCTAGGGTTACAGCAATATCCCCATCAAGGGAGTCCAAAACAGGCTTTAATCTCTCAATACATAGCATATAGTCCTCATAAGGCATTATTGCCTCAGGTCCTCCATCTACATAGCAGTGCATGCAGTTAGTATTGCATCCTGCTAAGGTTATTTCAAATGTATATTTCATTGTGCTCTCCTCCTATATTTTCTAAAATCCAGCTTCATAATAATACCAGTGGTCTTCTATCTTTTCTGTATAGTACCAGTTGTATCCAATAGATTCCTTCCAGGACCATCCTTGTCCATCTTTTGCAAGTTTGACATTTGTACCTTGGAATCCTGTTGGTTCATCTACACTGTGGTAGTAAAATCCGTAATACATCCCACTTGGAACAATTCCAAATCCACTTATGAAATAATCTATATAAGTGTTCCCTTCATCTGTCTCAAAAAAAAGCATATCCTCAATGCCATTTATTTCTAGGGCATCCTTATAGGAACCATTATCTATGGAGCCATTAAGAAAATCCAGGTTGTTTCTTATTATGTTGCTGATCCTGGTCCTATTACTGTAGCTTATAATATGACCTGTGACAGTTGGAATTAAATATAATACAATTATTATGATTAAAAATATAACTATCGCTTTTTTCACTGATCATGCCATTTTGCCACTTAAAATGATTTCAGTATTCCTTCAAATCTATATTAGCATTAAAATAATGACTACCGTTACATTTAAATTTACAACAATAATCCTTTCAATATTATATTTCAATATAATTGAACTCAACTACATAATAATTAGCCAATTGCTGATTTATGCATTGTATTTATTCTATGTATAATGTTTAAATTCCTTCATTTCATATAATTATTTTGGGCATTTAGCGGGGATAGATTAAGCTTGCACATAATAAAAAAGAGTCAGACTTGAATTAGGGAATTATTCAAGCCTGACCCCTATATTAAATGCTCTATCAATATTTTGGCTCCCATGGCCATAAGTATTATTCCCCCTGCTAATTCAGCATTGGATTTATATTTGACTCCAAATATGTTTCCTATTTTCACCCCGATAAAGGAGGTTGAAAATGTTACTATTCCTATGAATATAACTGCAGGAACTATATTTACCTTTAAAAATGCAAAGGTGATTCCAACAGCCAAAGCATCAATGCTTGTAGCTATGGCAAGTATAGACATAGTCTTAAAGCACAATCCTCTTTCTACAACTTCATCTACTACTTCACAGGTCTTGTCTCTGGATTCTCTGACCATATTGAATCCTATAACTCCTAACAAAATAAAGGCAAGCCAATGATCATAGGCAGTTATATGTTCATTGAACTGCATTCCCAATGTATATCCTATTAAAGGCATGGCTGCCTGAAATGTTCCAAAATACAAAGCAACTATACCAGCATTTTTGATACTTGCCCGTCTAAAAGACAAGCCTTTACATATAGCTACAGCAAAGGCATCCATAGACACCCCTAAGGCAATAATAAAAAGTTCAAATATACTCATCTTAATTCTCCTTTAACATTTCTAGGCATATAAAATATGACCTGTGAATTCATAGGTCAATCAGTAGCAATTCCATAGGCAAATAAAACAGACCTGTTATTTTATTATTTACCATTTGTCATATTTATGATTATATTAAAAATGAATTTTTTAGTCAATAAACTATAACAATCTCAACAGCAGTAAAAATTGCATATCAATATCAACACATTCCTAAAAACAAAAAACCTCCCATTAACTGAGAGGTTAAATCTATCTTGTAAAATAATATATCAATATAGCTGGGTCTTTTCCTGTCCTTTCCGCAGCAGTTCATATAAGCACCTCCAGCTCACTGCTACAAAAAATCATAGCAGTAGTAATAGAATGTTAGCATTTACTAATATAAATGTCAATATATTATAGCCTATCATTCTTTCAATTGACAAAATATAATTAATGCTATAAACTAATCCTTGTCTGAATTATTTTATTTATGCGTAAGGGAGGGTAGATATGGTAAGGCTTAGAGAACTATTTGCACCAAAAGATTTAACTGAAGGTACCCCTTGGAAAGTAATTGTTGAGTTTACGATACCAATGCTCATTGGCAACATAGCACAGCAGTTTTATAATACTGCCGACTCCATTATTGTAGGAAGATATGTTGGAGATAATGCCCTAGCAGCTGTTGGCAGTGCCTTCCCCGTATTAAATCTATTGCTGGTGCTGTTTGTTGGAATTTCCGTTGGTGCTGGTATAATGGTATCCCAATACTTTGGAGCTAGAGATCGGGAGAAACTGTCCAATACTATTGGTATTTGCATATCGCTTACAGCTATTGCTTCTTTAATTATCATGATTATAGGACCTATTGTTACCCGTCCTATGCTGCTTCTTCTTAATACACCGGAAAGCATAATTGACTGGTGTGAAGACTATCTGATAATTTTCTTTGTAGGCATTGCAGGATTCTCTTATTATAATATATTTGCAGGTATCCTACGTGGCCTTGGCGATTCATTATCAGCACTTGTATTTTTGCTCATTTCTACTGCTTTAAATGTAGTGCTTGATATTATATTTGTCAGTCAGTTTAACATGGGTGTGCCTGGTGTTGCATTGGCAACTGTACTAGCACAGGGAATATCAGCAATTCTTTCATTTATTAAGCTTATGAAAATGGATAGCAGCTTTGACCTTAACCGTAATGTGTTAAAGCTTAATAAGGAATATTCCACTAAATTGATTAAGCTTGGACTGCCTTCAGGTTTAACTCAGGCAATATTTTCACTTGCAATGATTGTTGTGCAATCCCTGACCAACACATTTGGCGAAATGGTTATAGCTGCAAATGTTATTATCATGCGCGTTGACGGATTTGCAATGATGCCGAACTTCTCCTTTGGAAGTGCCATGACAACATACGCAGGGCAAAACATTGGCGCCAGAAAAATGGATAGAGTATATAAAGGAACCAAACAGGGCACTATGGTTGCCGTAGGGGTTTCTACTGTTATTACCATTATTATATTATCCTTTGGTAAACATCTTATGGGTATTTTTACAGAAACAAAGGAATTAGTTGATTTAAGCATGCACATGATGCGAATACTTGCAGTGGGATATATTGCAATGGCTGTAACACAGTGCTTGTCTGGAGTTATGCGCGGTGCTGGAGATACTATAACACCTATGTGGATTTCCCTTATAACTACAGTTGTGCTTCGCATACCTGTAGCCTATGGCATTGCATATCTTACAAGGAGTACAGCTTATCCAAAAGGAAGACCTGAAGCAATTTTTATCTCCCTGTTAACAGCATGGACCATGGGGGCAATAATTACTGCACTTTTCTTTAAAAAAGGCAACTGGCGTAAAAAAACCCTTGTTGATAAATAATAAATGCACTGAAGACATCAGTGCATTTATTATTTATTCTATTCAAATGTTCCTTTAACTACTGCTTTTTTGTTCTCCACCATAATCCTGCCCTTAGCTATGACCGTATCAATATCGAGGGTTTTCTCATCCATAAGGCACAGGTCTGCATCGAAATGTTTTTCAACTCTCCCTTTGCCCTTAAGCTTAAGAATTCTTGCAGGATTGCATGTTACTGCCCTTAGGGCTATTTCCAGTGGAATATCCCCATTAAATACACAGTCCTTTATGGATACCAATAAGCTGGTGGATTTTCCAACACCTAATCCTATAAATTCCTTCTTTTCATTGAAAACAGGCAGGCTTCCCTGGCCATCAGATGATATGGTGAAATTGTCAAGGGAAATTCCTTCATCCAGTATTCTCCTTAATCCCTTGCTGAACCTTACCTCACCATCCTGTTCCTCCCAGAAATCAGGGTCCTCGCTTGCAGTAAAATCAATATATCCGCCTTCTTTTGCATACCTTATGCCTTCCTCAAAAAGCTCCGGATTTCTGTTAATATGGGTAGGTAAAAACTGTGTAACAGGTATTTCAGTTTCCTTAACAGCTCTAAACAGCATTTCAAGCTTTCTTGTGCCGTCACCTACATGAATATTTACAATTCCAGCCTTTCCTGACAGCATGCCTGCAACCCGGGCATCAGCTGCAGCCCTTATGAATTCTTCAAAAGTAGGCTGCGATGACCTGTGGTCAGAAATTGCTACTTCACCAATGCCTATGACCTTGTCTATGAACATTATATCCTTCATTATTTCCCCGGTAAGAGTCCTTAAAGGCAGTCTATAGGAACCGGTATAGACATAGGTGGTAATGCCTTCTTCCTCCAGCCCCCTTGCCTTGGCAACCAGCGCACTCATATCCCTGCCAACGCCATCTGTGCCAAGGGTCCCTACTACAGTGGTAACCCCTGCAGTGGTAAACCCTGTTAAAGTGGATTCAGGAGTTCTGGTTGCAAATCCTCCTTCACCTCCACCACCTAAAATGTGGACATGGCAGTCTATAAATCCCGGTACTAATATCTTGCCGGTGCCGTCTATTTCCTTAACATCTACTACACCATTCAGATTTATATCTATTTTATCCTCTATTGCTGCAATTTTGTCTCCCATTAGCAATACATCTTTTACTCCTATGGGTTCAGGTTTATATACACTGACATTTTTAATAACTGTTATCAATCTCATCATCCCTTTATTGTAGATTTATTGCTATTGCTATAAATACGAAAATTGAGCCTATTATGAAGAAGAAGCCCTGCATCTTTATCTGGAATTTAGCCCATTTACTCCAGTCTATTCTGGCAACGCCAAGTACGCCTATGAGGCTTGCAGATACTGGTGTAAATGCGTCCACAAATCCAGCTCCCAGCTGATAGCAAAGTACTGCAACCTGTCTTGATACTCCAACTATATCAGACAGTGGAGCCATAATTGGCATTGTTAAGGCTGCCTGGCCGGAGTTTGAAGTTACAACTAGATTGAATAAGCTTTGGAATATATACATGCCCCATGCTGCAATAAAGGATGGTATTCCGTTTAATGCATTTCCAATGCTGTACAGTACTGTATTTAATGCTGATGGAGTATTGGCATCAGAGCCTCCCAGTACCAGAAGTATTCCCTTGGCCATGCCTACTACCACTGCTGTGCCGGCCAAATCGGCAACGCCACCCTGGAATGCAGAGGCCATGTCATTTATGGTCATTCCATTAAGCTTGAATATAACTGCAATTATGCCTGCAACCAATCCCATTACAAAGAACTGGGATGCTATTTCTGGTATATAATATCCTTTTGTTGTAACTCCCCAGATTATCCAGATAAGCACTAACAGCATTTCCAGCAATATGAGCTTGTGACCTAAGTTGAATTCCCTTTCTTCATCAGTAGTCTGCTCCAGCTTATCCCTAAAATGCTTATCAGATTCATACATTACTGACAGCTCAGGATTCTTTCTTATCTTTTCTGCATACCTCATCATATATGCAGCTCCCAGCCCTGTTATTATAAACCACATTATAAGCCTGAAATCTGCTCCTGATAGAACAGGAATTCCTGCAATTCCCTGAGCAACAGCCACGCTGAATGGGCTCATCCATGATGCAGCATTACCAACCTGAGAAGCTACAAACGTTACAGTAACTGCTACAATGGAATCATATCCCAATGCTATTACAAAAGGAACCATAACCATTGCAAAAGGTATTACTTCCTCTGACATTCCAAAGGTTGCCCCGCCAAGGGAGAACAGGAAGAATAATAGCGGCAGTGCTAGCCTTTCCAAACCCTTTGTCTTCCTTATAAATGCATATATACCTGCATCAATGGCACCAGTTTTCATTATTATTCCAAAGGCGCCTCCAACCACTAGTATCAATGCAACTATTCCAACGGCTGAACCATACTTATCTCCTGTAACAAGTCCTTCGAATATGTAGTTCAAAAATCCGAATCCGCCAAAATCATCTGTTCCCCATATTCCTGCTGTTTTATGTAGTCTTTTACTGGTGTCATAGAAGTTTTCACCATACAGTTCATACAGAGTATCATCAGTAAGCCCTATTTCATCAAGTTGGGATTGGTCCCAGTTTGATGGATCAGTCTGTAAAAATTCATCCAGTGCTTCCTTGTCAATTCCAAGCTCTTCAAGCTTTGCACTGTCTTCAGCCAGTCTTGGCAGTTCACTGGCTAAAAAGTCCCTGTTAAGATTATAGCTGTATCTGAATGTGTCAGCCCTTAAAACTGTTCTGGTCTTTATGTCCCCATTTGCATCCTTATACTCCACCACATGAGTGCTGAACTTGCCTGCAGGTACCAAAAATGTCAAAATCCAGCAGAGCACAACTACTATAAAAATAATTGCATAAGTATGTGGAGTGCGAATCTTAGTAAAATCCCTTTTTTTGATTCTATCCATATATCTCCCTCCTCTTATTATTTTGGCTAATCAAAGACTTTTCCATAGAGTACTTATGCAATTTCCATGCCATTAATATCTTCTCTCCCTTATTGGTAAGCCTTGTGCCCCTCTTACCTCTATCCTTTGTTATGAGCCCCATTCTTTCCAGCTTATCCAGCCTTCCCCTTATTTCGTATTGAGTCATCTTAAAATCAGTGCCTTCCGACAGCTTGGCCAGTTTTTCCCTGCCTGCAGTTTTACCGGACTTGTTGAGTTCATGTATTTTCTTCAATATGAATATCTAGTCCTCTTCCAGCTCCTCCTCATAATTTGACTCTTCCTTTTCTAATTCATTGCTTCTTTTCTGAAAAAAGTTCCTATGGGGGATATCATTAACAGTCAGTATATTGCCTTCTCTGACTGCCAGCATGTAGCTTATTGTATTAATAAGCTCCCTTACATTTCCATACCAGTCATATTCAATAAGCTGCTTAATTGCTTCATCGGATATTTTAACGCTGTCCATGGTATAAACCTTGATAAAGTACCTGATAAGCTCAGCAATATCCTCTTTTCTTTCCCTCAAGGGAGCAAGCCTTAAATATCCCACCTTCAGCCGATAGTACAGGTCTTCTCTGAACTTCTTTTCATTTACCAGCTGTGCCAGGTTCTTGTTTGTAGCTGCAATTATCCTCACATCAATGGACTTTATTTCATTTCCCCCTATTCTCATAACCTCTTTTTCCTCAAGTACCCTTAAAAGCCTGGTTTGAACCTTCATGGATATATCCCCTATCTCATCCAGAAAAATAGTTCCGCCATCAGCCTGTTCAAACAGCCCTGCTTTGCCCCCTTTTTTAGCACCTGTAAATGCACCTTCCTCATATCCAAAGAGCTCGCTTTCTATTAGTCCATCAGGCAGCGCACTGAAATTAACTGCAAGAAATGGACCCTTTTTTCTTCTGGAAGCATTATGTATGGCACTTGCAAAAAGCTCCTTTCCAGTTCCACTTTCCCCTTCAATCAGTATTGCCAGGTCGGTTTTGGCAAGCTTATTGGCTATTTGCTTAATCCTTTTTATTTCATCGCTTATGCCGATTATGTCATCAAATGTATACTTGGCATAAAAGCCCTTATTTATCAGCTCCCTTTTCAGATTTTCATTGGCTTCTATGGTTTCCTTTACATTTTTAAAAGTAACTATTGTATAATTGCTCTTGCTTAAGTAAAACTTGTTGGCCAGTATTTGAACATTGTCATTATCAAAAACCTTGGTTCCGGTCTCCTTATTCATCAGAAACTCCAGAATGGATTTGTTGTATATAATATCCTTTACGCTTCTTCCAATAACCTTTGTATATCCTACATTTAATAATCTCTTTAAGTTTTCATTAAACACGCTTATCTTGCCCATGGTGTCATATACCAGCAATCCGTCATTCAGCCCATCCAGTACAAGGTTCAGATGTTTATTAAGATTAGTAACTTCGCTGTTTAACTCGGCAATCTTTTTGGCAACATTTATTATTTTCTTCAGATATTTGTTGGAAAACTGCTCTCCTTTAAAATCCAGCATGTTCATTTTGTTGAGTATCTGCATAACTGTTGTAAAATCCATTATTCTGGGCCCAATATCTATTACTTTCTTTACAAATCCTGGAACCTTGTCACATTCACCAGGTGTAATTGCAATATCCACCTTTGGAACGCTCTCTTTTATGTAAGGATAGTAAGGTATGAAGTTTATATGGTCTATTCCCAGCTCTTTCAATGCCCTTATTCCCTCATATGTTGTTTCCTTTTCATCGTTGACAAATAGCACATCTGTATCCTTTGGTATTAATACTACCTGGTCAATGTAATCATAATTAATGGTTCTATTTGCAACTATTATTTCACAGTCCGTATCCAGCAGATTCATCTCAATCAGCTCATTTTTCACCAAATCGCTGGACAACACTATTAACTCATCTGATATTTTCTCATGTATTCCTTCCTCCGTTGCAAAGCTTTTTATCTCTACAACGTCATATAAGTATTCCTTTAATTGATTTTGCAAAGCAAACCTAGTACGCTCTGAACCTGCCACCAGTGTAATGCTTCCATTAGCCATAAAAATACCACCTTTATTTGATTTTCTATACTTCCTTCACTTGAAGCGCATATACTATCCGCTGCCAATGCCTTGTTACTTCATTCTAATTCCTTCTTTGTTATTTCTCTAATAACTTCAAATATAGATATATAAACAAATATAAACATGCTTAAAAGCATTGCAATAGATGAAAATGGAGGGAACTTAAATCAGATAATCGCATTAAGTTTTCAATATCTGGATATGCAAGGCCATTTTCCCATTTAGAAACAGCCTGCCTGCAAACACCTATTAGCTCAGCTATCTTCTCCTGTGAAAGCTTATTTCTTTTTCGGAAGCTTTGCAAGTTTTTCCCAAAAGTCATAAGATCACCTCTTTTTATTATTCCCACTGAAGTAGCCTTTTCTCTCCTTCTATCTTCTTAATCTCTGTAATATCCTGGGTAACTTCTAATACTCCTTTATACTCGCCCTTTGAGTTTCTCAGTGCAAAATACTGAATGAGAAGCTTTCTACCCTTAAAGTCTATCCAGAAGGTAGCTGAATCCCTACTGCCATCTCTGAAAGCATCAACAATTTTGTTGACTACATGTACACTTTCAGCAGGATGGCAGTTACGCACATCCCTTCCTATAGCAGCTGGTGAACGGGGAAATGTTCTGTCCTTAGGCTTTGTAAAGAATCTAACCTTGTTGTTTTCGTCTACGAATGTCAGGTCAACCGGCAATGCATTAAACACCAACATTATCTGTTCAAATGTAAGCTCTCCTGTTTCAGTCTTGAATTTCGTACCTTCAAATCCATGTATCTCTATATTTTCCATTTCATCTATAGGGGGTCTCTCAATAAATGGAAAACCATATTCTGCACTTTGCCTGTTCATATCCTCCCATACGGAGTCATCAAACACTTCCATGGCTGCAGGAAACAGTATCAGGTTTTCCTTCTTGGCAATACCAAGCATTGCAAAGAAAAGCCTGCCTATTTGAACATTGAATTCCTTCATGCTAAACTCATCCTTTTCAAACAAGGCCAGTGTGTTCTTTAGGGTTTCCCTGGCTTCATCGTGCAAAGACCACATTATTGAAAGGCCGTTGAATATTTCCATCTTTTTCTCCATATAGGGAAACAATATGTTTTCCTTTTTAAGGTAATGTTCATTAAACTCCTCCAGAGACTTTAATATTCTATGTATCTCCTCTCTTTTCTCCTTTACCTTCTTATCCACAATAATCCTTCTTATTTCCCCCAGTCTTTCTTCCAATGCTTTGTTTTCCTTCATCAATATATCCAAAAAGCTGTTCTCCTTTGGCCTTTCCCAGTGATAGCTTACAAGGGCATTATAAAATACATTTATTACCTTATCCAGTATCTTCAGTATCTCCCTTGGAGTATAACCCTTATTAAGCATTGAGTAGAATACTTCAAAGCATTCCCTTGGAGTTACTGTTTCCACATCTTCCCTGTATTTTTCATATAATGCTTTGCCATCCTCATTATTTAATACTCCCTGAACGTATTCCTTTAATCTTTCTATTTTATTATCGTTACTCATAAACATACCTCCATGTAAATATTTATATTAAATACTTACCCCAATCTGAGCCCATCTATCCTTAACAGCAATGATCTCATGGCTGTATTTCAAATCAAGAGACTTTCTAAATATGGGCCCATCATATACTACTGTGTGATATTCTCCATTTTCCCCGCAGACATCTGCACCACATTTTTCTATCTCCCTAATAAGTGGTAAGCTTAAGTCTTCACCCAGAAATACTTTATCAAGCCTAGTTGTGTCAACCAGCACAATTTTTGCCTTAAACCCGTAGCTTATAAACTCCTCCACCAGCTCTCTCCTGTTTCCATGCCATAGGGGTAGCACTGGCTCAATTGATGCTTTCTTACATACCCTTTCTTCCCATTGCCTATGCTCTTCTATATCTATATCTCCAAAAATTCCATAGTCTATCCCAATATCCTTAAACTTCCCAAGGTTTTCAACAAATACCTCTTCATATTCATGAAAGGATGCCCTGCCTATGCAAAGTTCAATTCCAATGGAATTAGCCTGGGCCTTAATAATGTCCTCCTTCAACCTATGGGCTGAGCTTATACCATCTTCTAGGCTAAACATGGTCAGTAACATCTTAGGCTTATATCCCTCATTAATGGCTTTATACAACGCCAGACATGCATCCTTTCCCCCACTCCACGAAACAAAACAATTACTTGACATTTCTCAACACCTGCTTTCATTATATTTTCTTTACAATTGTACATCCAAAGTTTGCTTAAAGATTATCCCCTAATTCAATATTGTATCCATAATCACAATAGAAAGGAGGTCTAATATAAATTGCAATTCTTATCTATTTTATCTTCTAAAGAAACATAATCTCAGATTGACTCCTTATCAGCCAAATACTCAACAAATCTCATGGCAGCAGAAGATAAGGATACATTCTTCAGAAAACACACGCCAATTGCCCGTTCAGGTATTTCCTCTACAAGCCTGACCTCATAAAGCACATTATTATCCAGATATTCTTTTGAAAATTCCTTCACAACACATGATATCCCAAGGTTTATCCTTGCAAACTCCAACAGCAGGTCATGGGACCCCAATTCTATTTCTGGCTCAATCCTTACGCCTTTTGATAGTATATAGTTTTCCACATACTGCCTTGAATTGGCCTTAGGCTCCAAAAGTATCAGCGGAAGCTCTGTTAGTTCAGAAAATGATAATGGCTTACCTGCTATTTCCCTGTAGCCTTCACCACAGACAAAAATGTCGTGGATATTCATAAGCTTCTTTACGCTTAATCCTGATTCTTCAATGGGAAGGTTGCATATTCCAATATCCACTTCACCTGATTTAATCAGCTCACATATCTCTAATGTGGTCCTGTTTATTATCTTCAACTTAATATTTGGATACTCATTGTGAAATTCCTCCAGAAATGGAAACAGATAATAGCGGGATATGGTATCTCCTACTCCCATTCGCAATACTCCTTGTAACAGCTTTTTTGACTCCAGCAGTTTTGTTTCTCCTACGTCTATTAAATTTAATGCGGAATTTACATGTTCAAACAGTATTTGACCTTCATTTGTAAGTACCACTCCCTTGGGAGTGCGGGTAAAAAGCCTTACATCCAGCTCCCTTTCCAGCTGGTTAATTGCCTGGCTTATAGCAGGCTGCGTCATGTAAAGCTGCCTGGCTGCCTTGGAGAAGCTTTTCCATTTGGCTACTTCTACAAAAACCTTATATAGATCAAGTTTTATTGACATATAACTACTCCTTATATCTAATATTAATACTATTTATTTTACTTATATCAGAATTTAGTGTATATTACAAGTGTAAGGATGAAAAAATACTTATCAAACTAACATTAAAGGAGAGATTTAAATGGAAAGAATGGTGGGTACTGTTGTAAGAGGCTTACGTGCTCCAATTATGATGGAAGGGGACAACATAGTGGAAATAGTCGTGGACACTGTTTTAAAGGCCTCTGAAGTAGAAGGTTTTTCCATTAAGGATAGAGATATAGTTGCTGTAACTGAATCCGTAGTTGCACGTACACAGGGAAACTATGCTGATGTTGATGCCATTGCATTAGATATTGAATCCAAGTTTGAAGACGATACTATAGGAGTTATATTCCCCATATTAAGCCGCAATCGATTTGCAATACTATTGAAGGGAATTGCAAAGGGAGCAAAAAAGATTATACTTATGCTTCAATATCCATCAGATGAAGTAGGAAACCAGCTTGTAACCATAGATGAAGTAGACGAAAAAGGCATCAACCCATGGACTGATGTATTAACTGAAAAGCAGTTTAGGGACCTATTCGGCAAGAAAATACATCCATTTACCGGCATAGATTATATTGAATACTATAAATCCATAGTTGAAGAACAGGGTAAGGAATGTGAAATAATATTCTCAAATGACCCAAGAACAATATTGAAATACACAAAGAGTGTCCTTATTTGTGATATCCATTCCAGAATGAGAACAAAGAGGATATTAAAGTCCAATGGCGGAAAAAAGGTATATAGCCTTGATGATATATTGACAAAATCCATAAATGGAAGCGGATACAACGAAGTCTACGGATTGCTGGGCTCAAATAAGGCTACAGAAAACACCGTAAAGCTGTTCCCAAGAGACTGCCAGCCAATAGTAGAAAGCATTCAATCCATGCTTAGGGAGAAAACTGGAAAGACTGTTGAGGTAATGATTTACGGAGATGGCGCATTTAGAGACCCAATGGGCAAAATCTGGGAGCTGGCAGACCCGGTAGTATCCCCAGCTTATACAAAAGGGCTTGAAGGCACTCCTAATGAAATAAAGCTGAAATACATTGCTGACAATATGTTCCCTGATTTAAGAGGGGAAGAGCTTAAAAAGGCAATTTCAGAATATATTAAAAACAAGGAACAGGACCTTGTAGGCAAGATGGAATCAGAAGGCACCACTCCAAGAAGGCTTACAGACCTCATTGGCTCTTTATGCGACCTAACTTCAGGAAGCGGGGACAAAGGCACTCCAATTGTATATATACAGGGATATTTTGATAGCTATGTAAAATAAGAGTTAAGCCACTAACTTATATAAGTTAGTGGCTTTTCAATTTGTCCCAGTCCATACCGCTCAATGGCGCTTTCAAGAATTTTGCCTATAAACTCTCCTCTTGTCATTCCAGCGGCTTTTGCAGCATATCCCATATAACCATGGTGAATTTTCATTTTGCCATTTTCATCCCTGCCTGAATCTGTTGTAAGCCCTGCAAAGGTGTTTATTTCAAGGAAATATGGTATTCCATCCTTTCCAAGTATCATATCTATTCTTGAATAATCCTTTGCATTTAACACCCTGTATATCTTTAAAGCCGTATCCTTAACAAGCTTTTCCTCATCACGAGTTAACCTTGCCGGACAGTGTATCTTTTCTCTGTCGTACATCTTGTGTTCAAATGTATTTGTCTTGGTATCATTGTACTCGATTTCCACTATTGGAAGCACCATCGGGTCCTTATACCCTATAATCCCGACAGTTATCTCCCTTCCTTCTATATACTCCTCAATTAAAGCCTTTTGTCCAATCTTTTCTGTTATCTTCCTCACAACCTTTGGAAGGTCTTCATACCTGTATATTATGTTTTCTTCTGTTATTCCGGCACTTCCCCTTCCCTCTATGGGCTTTACAAACAGAGGATATCTAAGGTTTATGTCCGGAATATTGTTTGGGTCGCTTGCTACAACAAACCTGGGTGTAGGCAGCCTGTTGTATGCTACAATTTCCTTCCTTTTGGCCTTGTTCATGGGCACAAGGTCTATTCCGGATCCTACATAGGGAATTCCAAAGGTTTCTAAAAAAGCCACCTCCTTAAGGCTAGACGCGTTGAAAACTATACTTATATTTTCCTTTCTGATGTCCCTTAAAGTCTCCCTGGGGTCCCTTTTCCATTCCAACAGGCAAGCATCATAGCCTGCTTCCCGTAAAGCAGAATAATGATGGTAGGCCTCTTCATAGGCATCATCATATATCTTGTCAGGTGTAATCCTCATCTGCTGCTCAACATTCCTATATTTCCTCCAGAAAACACCCACCTTCATATTCATGCCCCCTTTGTATTTTTTTGGCATTACAACACATGCCTTTGTAAAACAAATGCAATATTAAGTTTGCTATTAATTTTTCTACAAAAGTCGGGCTTACAAGGACTTGCTTATGACTCGAAAAGAAATAGATATGGTTATATGGAATATGTGGACTCTAATACATATTATACCATATTAAAATATTATGTAAAGCTAATCTGGATAAGAGGTCATTATCTGTAGTTATCTATATCGATATTTATATATGTTGGAACGTTGGATATTTTGGAATACTTTATAACATAATCATTAGCCCTGTCATAGAAATGAAACTCATCATTACTGTATACAATATATTCGTCTATATTATGGCTTTTTATAATATATACATTATCATAAATATTCTCATAAGTTCCCTTGTCTAATAGCTGGAACTGCTTGTATCTATAGAATTCCCCATCTGAAAATACAAAGTATTCCGGATCAAGCATGTTTTCATTCTGATAAGTACCTCTAATATTTCGGATTGCCATAAGCCTGTCTAATTCACTTTTAAGCTTTATGTTGTAAAATACTGACATAAGAAGCAAAATAACCAATACTATACTTTTGCTGTTTTTCAATACATAAAGCCTAGCCTTTGAAATAGTGTCCTTCATGTAATAACCTCCCCTACATCAGAATCTGCAGAGTAATAACTATGAAATAAGTATTGAAAATCCAGTTTACAAATATATCCTTCTAATATAATTATATCCTATATTAGATAAATGATATAGTTTTTATATTGCAGTATATGTTTACATATAAAACTACAGGGACTGGTTTAAAAGCCAATCCTGCTTTAAAATATATACTTACTTCTTCTTCTCCTTCTTCTCTTTCTTATTGCCATTACTATAAATACAATTGCAATGATTAGCACCAGAACAATTCCATAGATCATCAGTGCAATACTGTTAGGATTCTTCAATAGTTCAATTATATTTCTGCTGTTTACAACTACCTTCCTCCCCTGTGTTTTTGAGTAATAATCGGGAACCTGAGGAATGCCCTTTACCTTTTCAAAGGACTTCAGATAAGTGGCCAATGCCCACCATTCCTTAATTTCATGGCCATCTGCTGTTATCACATGGTCGTCAAAGTTCTCTATGGGATTCCCGTACTTGTCCTTTGGAACTATGGACAGAAGCCCAAAGGATTTCTCTCCTACAACGGAAAGCATCTGTGCAGAATACAGCCCTGCAACAATCCTGTACAGTTCATCATCCTTTATTTCCTCCCTTAACCCGTCTTCACCTGTAAGGTAAATATCCGTAACCTTATTGAAAATAAGCCTGTGAGGGTTAAATGTATAGTTTAATCCTGATATATACAGCTGGGCCACATCCATTATAGGAGTTATGGATGCATCTACTTCAGCTACTGCCTTAAGCTCCCTGCCTGTCAGGTATGCAGATACCAATGGGTATCCGGATACCTTGTCAGGCCCTACACCCAGGCTGCTTACATTAAATACATCGGAAACTGTAATATTTCCCTTTACAAAGGATGACCTGATGGTCCCCTTGGGAACTACTGCAGCCCTAACCGGCTCATAGTTTTCTCCTTCTACCAGCTTAACAGTATATATGAAGGAATCGCTGATTAAGTTGCCAAGAGTGCTTTCATCATGCTTTTTCCCCAGCTCAGAGTGTGGTGGAAAGTCAAAAGGTGAATAGACCAGCACTTCATCAAATTCCATGTTGAATCTGTCCAGATACTTCTTTTGCACTATTTCCCTGAAACCATCTATATATTCCTTTATTGTCTGATCCTCCGGTAGGCTGCTGTCAATGGGTATCAGTTCATACCTGTTTAGCTTCCATTTTCCTTCCCCTGTTTTTGTAACACTTATTACTCCCAGATTGACTCCTCTGTATCCAACTGAGCCTATTACAGTATCCCCTACAATTATTGGCTCCTCCAAAGTTGTATGGGTGTGCCCGCTTATAATGACGTCTATTTCCGGAACCTCCTTAGCCAGTATCTCATCTTCCGACTCATCCTTATTATCGCTTGTTCCGGAATGGGATAGGCAGACTATAAGCTCTGCTCCCTCCTCCTGAAGCACTCTTACCATTTCCTTTGCTCTTTCAATCTGGTCCGTAAACTCTACCAGGGCTAAGGGAGCATATGAATCTGCTTTCTTCCCCATAAGCCCGAAAATTCCTATTTTTATGCCCTTCTTTTCAACTATAGTATATTCCTTAACTCCGTAGTATTCCATTGCTTCCTTCAGCTGTTTCACTTCTTCATTCATTTTGCCCTTTTCATCCACAGGAAACTCCACATTGGATGCTACAATTTCAGGCAGCGGGTCATTGCTGTCTTTTGCACTCCTCAGGCTTTCTGCCAATCCTGCCGTTCTGAAATCAAACTCATGGTTTCCGAAGGTTGTCACATCATATCCCATTCTGCCAAGCATTCTTAGCTCTGGTGAATCCGTTGTAAATATGGTCTGAAAAAGAGTCCCCATTGAAAAGTCCCCTGCATCTACCAGCAACAGCTCACTGTCCCTTTTTCTTTCCTTCTTAATGGCGGAATATAGATATGCAAAACCTCCTACCTCTCTGGTCTCTCCATTTTCCAGTAATTTAAATGGATACATGTTATCATGCATATCATGGGTAAACAATATGGTTATGCTTTTATCCTCCTGTGAATAGGCTGCTGGAGCCAGCATAATGAATAAAATCAACAGAACAAAAATAGTCCTGTATGCCTTTTTCATAACCTCCACCTCATACTTATCAATAATTATTTAAAAACCACTCTATTAGTTTAGAGCCTATGCTAAATGATTCCCTGTACTTCTGTCTTACTTCATCCTTTGAAAACCAGCCTGCACACAATATCTCCTCCCCATCAGGCCTCAGTTCTCCTTCCATGTATTCCGCAGTAAATCCCACCATCATGGAGTTTGGAAAAGGCCATGGCTGGGAGCCAAAATACCTGATGTTTTTAACCCTTATGCCTGTTTCTTCGTATACCTCTCTCTTTACGCATTCCTCAAATGTTTCCCCATATTCAACAAATCCGGCTATGACGCTGTATTTCCTTTCAGGAAACTGCTTATTATACACCAGTAAAAGCTTATCCTCCTTTGTAACAGCTACTATTACTGCCGGAGATGTCCTCGGCCAGGTAATGTTTCCGCATTTAGGGCAGACCAGTGCCCTTTCAGTATAGCTGTCTTTAATATGGTTTTTTGCGCCGCATACTCCACAGTGCTTATTCAGCTTTAGCCAGTTTAGAAATAGGCTTCCCTTGCTGGCAAGGGTATACATAAACTCATTCCCCATGTTTGCAATGGCCATCAAATCCATATATGCTATTTCACTGTTTTCAATTTCATTTTCAACTTCACCGCACATAATGTTTAATCCCTTAAGCTCGCCTATGCACTGGATATTGGATATTTCAATATTGATCCTCTTTATATCTCCCAGCCTGGGAAACCTGTATTCACCCTGAGTAATAAAAAGAACTGCTTTATTCCCTTTAAACAGTATCCATATGTCTTCATCGCATTCCTTGTGCAATCTCTTTGGCGAAGGCTTAATAGCTGTTTTTTCTGCCACAAAGTAGTCTTCCACTCTAACCCCCCCAATACCTATTCAGTCTTGCTTTTTTCTTCCAGGAAGCATTTCCTGCATAAAGGCTCATATTCATTAATGGCACCTATTTTAATTCGCTCCGTATCCTTTGATTTCCTGTGGCTGACCCATGCATCGTTTCCGCACTTTATGCAGACAGCATGGTGCTTGTACAAATAATCTGCAATAGGCATAAGCTCCTTTACTATCTCAAAGGGAGTGCCTGTATAGTCCATGTCAAGGCCTGCCACTACAACGGTTATATCCTTGTTGAGAAGCTTATATATGCCTGATATAATCCTGTCCACCGGTCCCTTAAGAAATTGAACCTCATCAATTCCTATTACATCGGGTTCCAGTTCATCTACATAATCCAAAAGCTCGTCTATATCATTTACAAGTATGCAATCCATGGAAGTAAGGTCATGGGTTACTATTTCGTTTTTCCTATATCTATTATCAATGCTCGGCTTAAAAGCAATAGTCTTATATCCTGCTATATTAAATCTCTTTACATCCTTCTCCAGGCTGGATGTTTTCCCTGAAAACATTGATCCTGTATGTACTATTAATTTCCCTTTATATTGATGCAATTTTAACTCCCTCCTTCTAGAATACTTTTATTATTATACCATTATTTTTATGATTTTGCTTTTAAAACTTATCAATACAATCACATTAATTGTTTTTCTGAATATTATAAAGTATGACTATCTGTCAGCAAAAGGAGAGTTGCCTATGAGTAAGAACCCGGTTTTGAAAGTCAAAAATATAAGCATGACATATCACACACTAAATGGCGAGGTTGAAGCCATTAGCAATATAGATTTTGAAGTATATGAAGGAGAGATAATCGGCATTGTTGGGCCTAGCGGCTGTGGTAAATCCACACTGCTTTCTATTATATCCGGATTAATTGCACCTTCATCCGGAGAAGTAATAGTAAAGGGTAAAAAGGTAACCAAACCATCAAAGAATATAGGATACATGTTTCAAAGGGACCACCTGTTTGAATGGAGGAATATACTTCAAAATGTGCTGCTAGGTCTGGAAATACAGAACAGGGTAGACAAGGAGGCCATTGAGAAAGCTGAAAGACTGCTTGAAACCTACGGATTAGGAGAGTTTAAGGAAAGCTATCCCAGGCAGCTGTCTGGCGGAATGAGGCAGAGGGCTGCCCTGATAAGAACCCTCATGGTAGAGCCTGAGCTTTTGCTTTTAGATGAGCCCTTTTCTGCGCTGGATTATCAGACGAGGCTGGCTATATCCGATGAAATCGGACTCATTTTAAAGAAAGAGAATATAACAACCCTTATGGTTACCCATGATATAGCTGAAGCCATATCTATTTCAGACAGAATAATCATACTCAGCAACAGGCCTGCTACAATCAAGGATATCATCGATATAAATCTGACATGCCCCAATAACAAATGGAGCCCCATAAACTGCCGTGAAGCTCCAGAATTCAGGCATTATTTCAATAGAATATGGAAGGAGCTGGATATACATGTATGATAATGAAGTTTCAAAGGAGCATAAGAGTTTTCTTCAGAAGATAAAAAGGAGAAAAAAGATAATACTCATAACCCAGATATCCATATTTGTTTTCGGGTTGATATTTTGGGAAACAGCAGCCAGGTTGTCCCTGATAGATACATTCCTTACAAGCAGCCCTTCCAACATATGGAACACTTTTTTGAAGATGATAAGAACGGGAAACCTTGCCTATCATGTGGGAATATCAGTTTTTGAAAACATCGTAGGGTTTACAGCCGGCACATTTCTTGGAGTGCTGGTTGCAATAGGGCTTTGGTGGTCGGATTTTCTTGCAAAGGTATTTGAACCCTATCTGGTGGTGTTAAACAGCCTGCCTAAAACAGCACTGGCACCAATTATCATAATATGGATTGGAACAGGATATGACGGAATAATAGTCACTGCAATTTCTGTTTCAGTAGTCATCACCATCATGAATATGTTCAACAGCTTTATATCTGTCGACGAAGATAAGATAAAGCTCCTCAAAACCTTTGGAGCAACAAAATATCAGATATTCAAGAAAGTAGTGTTTCCTCATTCAATTCCCGATATGATAAGCACCTTGAAGGTGAATATAGGCTTATCATGGGTAGGAGTAATAGTGGGGGAATTCCTCGTATCCAGGGCAGGAATAGGGTGGCTGCTGGTCTATGGCAGCCAGGTATTCCAGTTTGACCTGATTATGATGGGAGTATTCATACTTGCCATAATTTCAGTAATCATGTACAAGATAGTCTCCATGGTGGAGAATAAGTTTACTAAGTGGAATCAATAAGGGTCTATAATAAATGTTGGAGTGCAAAAATGTACTCCAATATTTTTTCCAAAAAATAAAATGCACTCGTGCAATAA
>ENA-UPSA01000374-UPSA01000374.1-bioreactor-metagenome-genome-assembly--contig:-NODE-374-length-67981-cov-10.614934_pt1 | contig 67981 bp, 44 predicted proteins | sample MGYA00238183_ERZ773288 | MGnify/ENA primary metagenome ERZ773288 (study PRJEB29028, sample SAMN07631243) | bioreactor metagenome | isolation source: Switchgrass digestor | place: USA: Dartmouth... | reverse complement strand
GCATGCGGCTGTTAACCGCAGGGTCGTAGGTTCGAGTCCTACTTGAGGAGCCATAAAAAACCCCCTTGATTTTTCAAGGGGGTTTTTGTTTAAGTTAATCTTTTAGAAAATGCTTTTGGTGTTACGCCAAAATATTTTCGGAACATGGCGGAAAATTGTGCACTGTTGGAAAATCCACATTTATAGGAAATTTCAGTACAACTTAAATCACTGGTTTTTAATAGATGACAAGCATTTTTCATTCGTTGGTTCATTTGGAACTGTTTTGGTGAAATGCCAAATTGCTGTTTAAAGAGATGTCTAAAATGGTCGTAACTGTAGCCTGTCATTTTTGCCAGGAGGGTGAAATCAATATCTTGGTTAGAATTTTCTCGTATGTAATTCATTACATAATCGAAATTCTTGCAAGCAGTTCTTTTATAAGAAGAATAGCGTTGTATGAGATATATTAATTCTGTAATTTTAATTGAGATTATTTTATCATAGAATTCTTTTTGATTTGTTGCTTCGTCAATAATATCTTCTATTAATTTACGGATAACACCATGTTCAGATATGTCATATAACGTTTCCGACAGAACGGATGGAAATTTATCATAATTAAATCCAAAAAACAGTACATGTCCATCAGAAGTATGTATTTCCTTATGAGATGTATTTGGATAAACCAGATACATGCGATTTGAGCGTAATTTGTACTCCGTGTTTCCCATCGTTAATACACCGTCCGCTTTAGTGAAATACACAATTTCATAACAATTGTGCACATGGGCTTCGATTATGGTTCCCTTTTTTCTATCCGTCTGAGAGAAAAAAATTAGCTTTGGCTTATTCACTTCTATAATCTTCTCCTTTTTTGTACGGTAAAGTAAATAACCGATTTGTATATTTTGTATATAGTGGTTGTTCATGAGGCCATGACAAGTTTTCATAAGCGTTTTTAATAATAGCTTATTATACTAAATTATTATTGCGAGTTCAAGCCGAAAAATTATAATACTAATTTTAACTTTATCCGTGATTTTAGATATGTCGGAAGATATAATGGTCGATTCAATAGCCAAAAAATATAAAATTTATCTCCAATTCAGTATATTTTATTTAATATAGTTCATGTATAATATTAATTATAAAATACTATTTATGGAGGAACTAAGATGATAAGCGAACAACAATATCTAAAGAACCTTTCAGTCCCTACGCATCGAGTGGATGTAATACTTGATACAGATGCTTTTAACGAGGTAGATGACCAGTTTGCATTATCGTATTTACTTGCATCCCGTGAAAAATTAAATGTAAAAGCCATATGTGCAGCACCTTTTTATAATGAGAAATCAAGTTCTCCGTTGGACGGCATGATAAAAAGTTATGACGAAATATTAAAAATTTTAAAACTTGCAAATTTTGAAGAATATGCACCTTATGTATACAAAGGTTCCGAGCAATATCTTGATAGTGAAACCACACCTGTAGATTCTCCGGCTGCTCGTAAAATTGTAGAGCTTGCATCGAAATACTCTTCTGAAAGCCCTTTGTATATTATTGCTATAGGAGCAATTACTAATATTGCTTCTGCTATACTTTTAGATCCGTCAATAACGGAAAAAATTGTTATAATATGGCTTGGGGGACATGCATATAATTGGCATGATACGAAAGAGTTTAATATGTTTCAAGACATTGCTGCTGCCAGGGTTGTATTTGGATGTGAGGCACCGGTTATACAGATACCTTGTGCCGGTGTTGCCGATAGGTTTGTTATTTCACTTGTGGAAATGGAATATTATTTATCAGGCAAAAATTCGTTGTGCGATTTTCTTGTAGATATTGTTCGGAAAGAAATAGAAAGATATGGCAATAGAATTGCCGCCTCTCGTGTCATTTGGGATGTTACTGCAGTGGCGTGGCTTTTAAATGATAACGATAGATTTATGACATCGGTACTTGTACCGAGTCCGATACCGGAGTATGATGGATATTATGCTCAAAGTTACCATAGAAGAACAATTCGTTGTGTTAATCATATTTATAGGGATGAATTGGCTGAAGATTTGATTTTAAAACTTATTCATTTAAACAATCCTTAACATTACATTTTGCTTCGGAAAGTTATAGGAAAGAGGAGGCTGTTGTATAAGACAACAGCCCCATTGTTTATATAAAAATTTATCTTGTAATTTGAATTTTTTTGATCATTAAAAAATATGGAAGTTGGGGGCGATATTATGAAAAATATTTTAGTTGTAGGAAGTCTTAATATGGATATGATTATAACTGTTGAGCGTATTCCAAATCTCGGCGAAACATTGAGTGGCAGAGATTTTATGACCGTGCCGGGGGGAAAGGGAGCAAATCAGGCACTGGCTGTAGCACGGCTTGGCGGAAATGTTAAGATGTTGGGGTGTGTTGGTAATGATAGCTTTGGGATGGAGATGACGGAATATTTAAAGAATAGTGGTGTTGACGTTTCATCAATTAAAAAGGCCGATAGGAATACAGGTATTGCCTTTATTACGGTATGTAACGGAGATAATATGATTGTACTTGAAAAAGGTGCCAATTATATGTTGAAACCGGAAGATATTGTTGCAAACAGGACTTTATTTATTTGGGCAGACATGGTTGTTTTGCAACTGGAGATTCTCTGGGATACTGTCGTGGAAGCAGCCAGGGTTGCAAAAGAGGAAAATTGTACGGTTTTATTAAATCCTGCGCCCGTTGAAAACTTCAATAAGGAGATTCTAAAATATGTGGATATTATGGTTCCCAATGAACATGAAGCAGGAGTTATTTTCGGGAAAACTGTGGCTACTGTTGAAGATGCCAAGAACTTTGTGACGGAGTTTGCAAAACAGGGTATGAAATTAGTGGTTACTCTTGGAAGTAACGGATGTGTTTATTATGACAATGGTATGGTTAAACATTGCCCGGCAATTCCAACAATTGTAGTTGATACGACGGCAGCCGGAGATAGTTTTATAGGTGCTATGTGTGTAGCAATGTGTGAAAATAAAAGTTTCGATGAAGCCATTCAATTTGCTACTAAGGTTGCTTCAATAGTGGTAAGCCGTAAAGGTGCCGGAATATCGATTCCTACAAGAGATGAAGTAGAATGAATAATTTCACAATAAATGGACATTTTATGGGATAATGTCAAAACTAAAAAGTCAAAATAGTAAAAGAATTAGTCAATATAACAGTAGTATAAGTTATGAAATTTTGCTACAATAATCGATGTATTAAAAAAAGCAGTATTGATAATAAGCAGGTGAGGAACAATGCAGAATGTCTATAAACTGGGAATCATTGGGTATGGCGGCATGGGAAAATGGCACCATATTAATACCGATAAATTGGGTTTTATAAAAACGGTGGCTGTTTATGATATTGCAGAGGAAGCAAGGCAAAGAGCTGCAGAATATGGTCTTAGAACTTATTGTACTTTAGAAGAAATATTGGCAGATGATGAAATTGACATTATCGTAATTGCTACGCCTAATGAGTTCCATTGTCCCTATGCAATCAAGTCTTTTGAGGCAGGTAAGCATGTGATTAGCGAGAAACCTGTTGCTTTAAACAGTGAAGAACTGCAAAGAATGATTGACAGTGCCAATGCCCATAACAGGGTGTTTTCAGTGCATCAAAACCGTAGATGGGATAATGATTATAGAATTATTAAGCATATTTATGATAATAATGAACTGGGCAAAATTTTTTCTATACAATCAAGAGTAATGGGGTCAAGAGGTATTCCCGGTGATTGGAGAGCAAAAAAGGTTCATGGCGGCGGAATGGTTTTAGACTGGGGGGTACATCTGATTGACCAAGCTTTGGATATGGTCAAAGAAAAGGTTACAGATGTTTACGTTAGAATGCAGCATGTCCACCATACGGAAGTTGATGATGGTTTCCAGTTGTTTTTGACTTTTGAAAGTGGCTTGGTTTATTTAATCGAGGTATGTACGGCAGCTTATATAAGTTTGCCACGCTGGCATATTTCCGGCGAGTCCGGTACTGCTATTATTGAAGATTGGAATTGTAATGGGAAAATCATTAAACCCATACGAAACAAGGAAAATGTTGATGCAATTCCGATACAGGCAGGTGCTGGATTGACAAAAACCATGGCTCCCAGAGGAAAGGAATCAACCGTTGAGCTTCCTTTACCTAAAATAACGACGAGTGAATGGAAAGAATACTATGAGAATTTTGTAGCTGTCATAGAAGGCAAGCAGGAATTAATTGTGAAGCATCACGAAGTTATGCGCGTGATGAAAATAATGGAAGCTGCATTTCAGTCGGAAGTCGAAAATTCATCCATTCGCGTTGATATATAGTGGTTACGGTTGAAATTAATTTTAAAATGCAACCTGTTTTCATTTAGGCAGTATCAAAAATTCCGGGAAATTGTGTAACATCAAATATTGGCTTGGATATCAAGTAATGATAATTGACAATATTTAAGTGGTCTAATGCTGTGGGAGACGTACCTTAATTGGCACGATTTGCGACATTTAAGGTACGTCTTCATTTGACATAACGGAGTGTTTACTCAGATATTATTCCCGCTGCTATTCGAACTTGTCGCTGGTGTGCCTCTGAAACCAGTCCATCACTATGTCTGGTACTATTTTTAAAATGAAGATCAAAATGTCCTTCAAAGTTATTACCTGTAATGTACTCAATGTCATGAGGCATGGATGCCATGGAAGCTGCTATTTTTCTTCCGTCCACATGAACGATGACTGCACGTTCTTTCCATGAATAGGAACCTCCCCAAATTTCTTTAATAATTAAGGCATCATTTGCAGTCAACGGTTCGCAGTCAGCATGATTTGCACCTATTGTTCTTTGAATCTGAAAAGATTTACCGGTCTCAAAATCAGTTACAGTAGCAATTTTACCAATGGGTAAAAGGTATTGGGCTTCTGTCCACCAGTCCAGATATTCTCCATGCCTTTCGCTTACTGTTTCCTTAACGGCTATATGATGAACAGGAACCTTGATTTTCTGCCCAATATAAAGAATACTGTTTGTTGTCAAATTATTTATCTCTAACAATTCTGTCATGGGTATCCCGAATTTAATGCTCAAGCTCCAAATATTATCGCCAGCCTTTATCTCATAGGTTTCATAGGTTATAGTATTTTCAATAGGAGCCTTAGGAGTTTCAGTTGTAGTATCGGCATTGATTTTCAACTTCTGACCGACGTATATCATATCATCTGACAGATGATTCACTTGTTTGATATGGTCAATGGAGACCTTAAACTGATTGGCAATTTTCCAAAGGGTGTCTCCTGCTTTTACCGTATAAACAGTACTGTCCTGCTGAGTGTCCGAGTCTTGTTTTTTGGGAATAATCAGATTTTGTCCTACATATATTACCGTACTGCTAAGATTATTAGCAGATTGTAATTCAGCAACAGTAATACCATATAAATTGGCAATTTTCCAAAGGGTGTCTCCTGCTTTTACCGTATACGTAGTGGTTGCTTCCGGACCTTCAGAAACTGCTTTTAATGGAATTTTAAGATTCTGTCCTGCATAAATTACTGTGTCGCTTAAATTATTCGCAGCCTGGATTTCAGAAATCGATATTCCAAAGGCATTCGAAATTTTCCAGAGGCTGTCGCCGGGTTTTACGGTATATGTTGTTGTCTGAACTTCAGAAACAGAATTTGCTTTAGCATCTGCTGACGGTACGGCAAAAGTAAGTGTTGCTATTAGTAAAGAACCTGCCATTACTTTAACTGTATGCACTTTCAAATTTGGTAGCTTATTATGCACATAATCGCCAATGATCTTTTCCAGGCTGTTGGCCTTTGAGCTGTCGTCCATCATCCCAAGTTCACTTGAAAATTCAACCAGCGTGGGATTTAGGTACAAAGTCAGGATATAACCGTTGTTATCCTCTGTTAATTGGTAGTTAGTAAACATTTCCATATATCAACTCACCTTCCTTAATCTTTAGTTTCGATTAATTTGGCGAGTTTATACCGGAAATACAAAATAAATAGAATCCTGCTACTTTCCATTAATGAATTTGTCCACATCGGACAATATATTGTTGCCGCCTACCACCACAATAACGTCTCCTTCTTCTAAAACGGCAAAAGGCCCCGGTGATATGATAAGGTCATTTCCTTTGCGCAATGCTACCACGGTTCCGCCGGTGTTTTGCCAGAATTTTAATTCGGAAATGGTTTTGCCGATATATTTGGAATTACCCGAAACTTCAACCTCAATCGGGTTATATGGCGATAAATTCTTCAGTTTATCCGCATACTCGATGATGTTATGGAGGATTTCTTCTATTTTTTTATTAATTTCGTTTTTTTCATTGATTAATTTGTCCAGGTCATGTTTTAAAGAGTTGATGGAGTCAAGGTATTTAAACCGTTGAATAAAATTGTAAGCTTTATCAATTGAATTAATAATGATACCGCTTCCTTGATTCACATACAGAACATCCATTTCTTGTAGCAGAGCCACTGCTTTTCTTATGGTTTCAGGCGATACATTATACATGCTTGCAAGCACGGAACGTCCATGAATTTTTTCACCTACGGCAAATTCTTTGTTTACAATTCGTTGGGCAATGTCCAAAGCAATTTGTTGATATCTTGCCGAACACCTAGGCATGGGGTTCAACCTCCGTCAAACAGTAATTTTTTATGCCTTGTTATAAGGTTATATGTCTTTTCGGATTTTGTCAAGCAGTAAATGATTATTAATAATTTCAAAGATTGACAACTAACAACTTATAATATATAATAAAGTTGTCACATTGGCACGGTTTAGGATGTCTCATGGAGAGGGAGGTTTGGTATGATTAAGGTCGCTTTAATAGGGGTAGGAAGAACGGGAAGTGAGATTGCAAAAGTTATTATGGAGCAGGAAGATATGCAGCTTGTTATGGCTGTATGTAGTAATCATAGCAATAAAGCGGGTAAGGACCTGGGAGAAATTCTTCATTCAAAAGACACTGGTATAGTAATTATGCCGGCCAATGAACTATCGAAGAATCTTTTGAAATATAAACCTGATGTGGCGATAGATTTTTCCAGTCCGGAGGCAACCATACGAAATGCGGAGATATTGGCCAAGTATAATGTTAAGATGGTAATAGGTACCACCGGATTTACAGAGATACAGACCAAAAAGCTTATGATGTTATCTAACAAATATCATAAAGCCGGATTTGTTTTAGCGCCCAATATAACTCTTGGCGTTAATGTATTGATGCTTCTGTCGAATTTGGCGGCCAGCATTCTGGAAAGTTATGACTTTGAAATCGTTGAGTCCCATTTTAAAGGGAAAAGAGATATGCCTTCAGGGACGGCCAAAAAAATTGCAAAAGAGTTGGTAAAAGGGATGAGCACATATAAGGACATGGATATCCATGAATTTGATAGCCATGATATACCTATACATTCCATAAGAGCAGGCGGAATTATAGGAAGACATCGTGTGATTATGGCAGGTGAACACGATAAGATAGAGATTATTCATGAATCTTTTTCCAGAAAAGCATTTGCATTGGGAGCGTTAAGAGCGGTGCGATTTATCCATAGAAAGCACGGTTTCTTCGAAATGAATGATGTATTGGATTTAAGGCATGTTTTAACCAGGTATCTTGAACGTGAAACCAATCTTAAAAAGCAGAAGTATTTTGATACAGAAAGGATAGAGGATCAAATGCCGGTTTAAAGGAACAATGGTTAAGCGATTTTTAATAGAGGTGTAAGGTAAAAGTAGATTATTAGCACTCGGTTTTAATGAGTGCTAATTTTTTGTTGACAATTTGATATTTTTATATAAAATAATAATAATGAGGTAATAATTTAGCTGTAGCTTTAAAAAGTAGTTTCATCATTTCGTTAAAAATAGGGAGGGGTTTTCATTATGCCTTATGAAAATGGTAGCATATCGGTACATACAGAAAATATTTTTCCGGTTATAAAAAAATGGTTATATTCCGATAAAGATATTTTTCTGCGTGAAATGATTTCCAATGCCTGTGATGCAATCAGTAAATTCAAAAAATTGGTTGCCATAGGAGAAGCGGAAGTACCCGAAGATATCAAGTATTTTATTAAGGTAGTTTTCGACAAGGAAAATAAAACCATTCAGATTATCGATAACGGTATTGGAATGACGGAAGAAGAAGTGAAGAAGTATATTAACCAAATTGCTTTTTCAGGTGCGGAAGAATTTTTAGCGAAGTATAAGGAAAAGACCGATGAAGGAAGTCAAATTATCGGGCACTTTGGATTAGGGTTTTATTCGGCTTTTATGGTTTCAGACCGGGTTGAGATTGATACGCTTTCTTATCAAAAAGATGCAGTTGCTGTAAAATGGAGTTGTGACGGCGGAACTGAATATGAAATCAGGGATTCTGAACGATCGGAACGGGGAACAACGGTTACTTTGCATATATCAGAAGACAGTAAGGAATTTCTTGATGAGTTTAGGATAAGGGAAACATTGATGAAGTATTGTTCATTTATTCCGGTAGAAATCTATCTTGAAAATGCAAATCCGCCTAAAAAGGATGATAAAAAGGAAAAAGAAGAACCAAAGCCTATTAATGATCCCAATCCTCTGTGGCTTAAAAAGCCAACGGATTGTACGGAGGAAGAGTATAAGGAGTTTTACAGGAAGGTATTTCATGACTTTGACGAGCCTTTGTTCTGGATTCACTTAAATGTGGACTATCCTTTTAATTTAAAAGGAATACTGTATTTTCCGAAGTTAAAGCATGAATTTGAGAGTATCGAAGGTCAAATTAAGTTATATAATAATCAAGTGTTTGTGGCGGACAATATTAAGGAAGTCATCCCGGAATTTTTAATGCTGTTAAAAGGTGTTATTGACTGCCCTGACCTTCCTTTAAACGTTTCAAGGAGCTTTTTGCAAAACGACGGATATGTTACAAAGGTTTCAGCACATATTACCAAGAAAGTGGCTGATAAATTAACAAGTTTATTTAATACCGAAAGAGAGAACTATAACCGTTACTGGGACGATATTAATCCGTTTGTTAAATACGGTTGTATGAGAGATGATAAATTCTATGAAAAAGTAAAAGATATTATTATCTTTAAAACCATTCATGATGAATATGTTACCCTAAAACAATATTTGGAGAAAAATGAATCCAAACATAAAAATCAAGTATTTTATGTAAGTGACGAAAGACAACAGGCACAATATATTAAAATATTTAAGGAGCAAGGGCTTGAAGCGGTTTACCTGCCGGCATTAATTGATAATCACTTTATCAGTTTTCTGGAAATGAAAGAAAAGGAAGTGAAATTCAACCGCATTGATTCGGATTTATCCGAAAGCCTGAAAAATACCGATGCTGTAGATGAAAAGGCAAAGAAAAAGGATCAGGAACTTCTTGAAAAGATATTTAAAGAAACTTTAAATAATGATAAGTTAAAAATACAGGTTGAGGATTTGAAAGTGGAAAGTACGCCTGCCATGATTTTACTGTCCGAACATTCGAGAAGAATGCAGGAAATGAGCAGAATGTTCGGGGGAGCCGATATGAGTGCCATGTTCCCTGAAGAACAAACCCTTGTATTAAACCGCAACAGTCAACTGATAAAGGCAATTCTTTCGCTGAGTGAAAAAGAAGATAAAAAAGATACCATGAAGATGATTTGTGAGCAGGTTTACGACCTGGCATTAATGAGTCATAAGCAGCTTGAAGCGGAAGCAATGTCCAAATTTATTGAAAGAAGCAATAAGATTTTGAATATGTTGGCTGCAAGTTAAAGTTAATCATGAAGTTCATACATTCATAGGCGGACGCCATGTATGGCGTCCCTACAAGACATTTGATGCATATTATAATATATCGTCGATATGCAAAAAAATGGAACGCGTGCAAAGCGTTCCACATAATAGGATGGTGTTTAATGATTCATTCTCATTGTTTTTAATTTTCTCTTATAATTGTTGTTTCCTGAGTGAGTTCTTCGATAGCATCACCGTCCTTATTGAGGATTTTTGTAAAAATAAGTATTTTTTCATCTATTTGTTCCAACGGCATCCCTCCCATAATAAGTATATTAATCTGCATACTTGTATCATTACCTTTATTTACTTATATTATTTGTTGAAATGATTAAAGTTAGCAGGAAACATTAAAAAATTTTTTTTATTTTTGTAAAATTTATGTATAAAAACTATATATTTTTTGCGGAAATTAATGTATAATAAAAGTTAGTGCAAAAAACATTATTTTTTTGAAGGAGGAATTATTGAATGTTTAGTAAAAAGAAATTATTCAGTCTTATACTTGCTGTTGCAATGATTGCAACTTTATTTGTCGGTTGTACCGGACAAAAGGGTACAAATGATAAACAACAAGATGCTTCAACCGATACGGCCGGAGAAATTAAAATTGGTTTGAACTATGAATTGTCAGGAAATGTTGCTACATACGGGCAAAACTCAGTAGACGGTATTCTTATGGCATTTGATGAAATTAATGCCAAGGGAGGAGTTTTAGGTAAAAAATTAGTTGCCGTACAGGCTGATAATAAGTCAGATGCTGCAGAAGCGCTGAATGTTGCTACAAAGCTTATTACTCAAGACAAAGTAGTTGCCATATTAGGACCTGCTACTTCCGGTAATGTAAAAGGAGCTACACCGGTTGTTATGCAGAATAAGATTCCTTTGGTATCGGCGTCTGCTACTGCAGATGATGTAACGGTTGATTCAAAAGGTGTTAAAGAATATATTTTCAGATTATGTTATAGCGATTCTTTCCAAGGAACTGCTATGGCCAACTATGCTGCTAAAAGTATGAAAGCTAAGAAAGCGGTTATACTGATTGACAACTCTAGTGATTATAGTAAAGGTTTGGCTGAGAATTTCAGAAAAACTTTTGAAGCAAGCGGCGGTACTATTGTTGGCCAAGAAGCATATACAGCAAATGACAAAGATTTCAATGCAGTTCTTACCAAGATTAAAGGTATGGATTATGACATTATTTTCCTTCCGGGATATTATGAACAAGTGGGATTAATTATTAAACAGGCAAGAGATTTAGGGATCGACAAGCCTTTCTTGGGCGCAGACGGTTACGATTCGCCGAAACTTGTTGAGATTGCCGGTGAAAAAGCATTAAATAATGTTTTCTTCTCCAACCACTATTCATCTCAGGATGATAATCCTAAAGTTGTTAAATTCGTTGAAGATTTTAAAGCAAAATATAATAAAGAACCGGGTGCATTTGAAGCTTTGGGATATGACCTTGGCTATTTCTTAGCTAGTGCAATTGAGAGAGCCGGAGAAGCAACTCCTGAAAAAATTAAAGAGGCAATGGCTTCAACCGTAGATTTCGAAGGTGTAACCGGTAAATTAAGTGTTGATGAAAATCATAATGCCATAAAAGCCATTACTGTTCTTGAGTTAAAAGACGGAGTTCAAACCTTTAATGAAAGAATCGAACCGTAAATTTTTCATGGACAACTTAAAAATTTCGCTATATAATAAATGAGGGGATTCTATCCTCTCATTTTTCATATTTAATGAAAGTAGTTTTTTGCAACCTTTTTTAATATTATTTTAATAATAATAGTGTATTTGTTTTTAATGAATTTTAAGGAAGGTGAGATATTTGGAACAATTTTTACAACAATTAATTAACGGTATAAGCCTTGGCAGTATATATGCCTTGATAGCATTGGGCTATACAATGGTATATGGAATTATTAAACTTATTAATTTTGCCCATGGTGATGTATACATGATAGGGGCATACATAGGGTTTGCATGTACTACTTATTTAAAACTAGGCTTTGTTGAATCCCTTGTGATTGCAATGATTGTTTGTGCAATACTTGGCTACCTTGTGGAAAAAATAGCTTATAAGCCTTTGCGAAATGCTACCAGAATAGCGGCTCTTATCACAGCTATAGGAGTTTCTTTATTTTTGGAGTATGGCACCATGTTTATTGTAAAACCTGACGTGAGAACTTTTCCGGCAGTTTGGGAGAAAAAAAGCTTTCCGCTTTTCGGAGACATAAAAGTCAGCAATACGCAAATTGTTATTCTTGTTGTCACCATACTTTTGATGATTTTGCTTCAATATATTGTACATAGAACGAAAACAGGAAAAGCCATGCGTGCCGTATCAACAGACAGTGATGCTGCCCAGTTAATGGGAATTGATGTGAATCGGACCATTTCCATAACCTTTGCCATTGGTTCTGCACTGGCAGGAGCGGCAGGGGTGCTGGTAGGTATTTATTATAATTCAATTGATCCGCTTATGGGGATTATTCCGGGATTAAAGGCATTTGTTGCGGCAGTATTAGGCGGAATAGGCGTAATACCCGGTGCGATGTTTGGTGGGATTACGTTAGGCATTATTGAGACCTTTGTCAGTGGGTATGGCAGTTCATTATATAAAGATGCAGTTGCTTTTGCCGTCCTTATTATTATACTTTTGATTAAGCCTTCGGGAATATTGGGCAAGAACCAACGTGAGAAAGTGTAGGTGAAATAAGATGAAGCAATTATTGAATAAAAAGAATATACTATATGTAATTGGTTTAGCTGCCGTATATGGAATAATTCAGTTTTTAATTATGGTGGATATTATTAACCAATATTATCAGGTGAATTTGGTAGTGATTTGTATCAATATTATTTTGGCTGTCAGTTTGAATCTTGTAACCGGTTTTACCGGCCAGTTTTCATTAGGGCATGCGGGATTCATGGCAATAGGAGCGTATGTATCGGCAGTCATTACGACAAAAATGCCTCAAGAATATTCTTTCTTTATAGGAATATTTGCCGGAGCTATCATTGCTGCTTTAGTAGGTTTAGTGATTGGTATCCCTACCCTTCGTTTGAAAGGGGATTATCTTGCAATAGCTACATTAGGTTTGGCGGAAATTATCAGAATCCTTATCCTTAATATTGATTATGTAGGGGGAGCGGCCGGTCTTACAGGAATACCGCAGTATACCAATTGGACCTGGTTATTTATTTTTACGGTAGCTACCGTATTAATTATAGTGAACTTTATTCGATCTTCCCATGGAAGAGCGTGTATTTCCATCCGGGAGGACGAAATTGCTGCAGAATCCATGGGAATTAATACGACCAAGTATAAGGTGCTTGCATTTGTAATAGGAGCTTTTTTTGCAGGAATTGCAGGAGCACTGTATGCCAATTATTTTTACTATATTAAACCGGATTTATTTGGATTTTTAAAATCCATTGATATACTTGTTATTGTGGTTCTCGGCGGATTGGGAAGTATTACAGGCTCGATTTTTGCAGCCATATTGCTTGCATTAATTTCCGCATATCTTCAATCGTTTCCGGAGTTAAGAATGGTAATTTATTCGTTGCTGCTCATCATTATTATGATTTATAGACCGCAGGGCTTAATGGGTACAAAAGAACTCAACAGCTTGTTCAGAAAAAAGGCAGAAAAAATTAAGTAGATTGGAGTGGAAAAAATGCCTATTTTATCAGTAAAAAAACTTACCAAATCCTTTGGAGGACTCACTGCCGTATCCAATGTGAATATGACTATTCATCAAGGGGAATTGATAGGTTTAATTGGGCCGAACGGGGCAGGGAAAACTACTATTTTTAATCTGTTGACAGGAGTCTATGTACCAAGTTCAGGAACGGTGGAATTGGATATTGGTAATGGAATGAAAGGATTAAATAATCTAAAGCCATATAAAGTTACGGCGTGCGGCGTTGCAAGGACATTTCAAAACATCCGTTTGTTTAAGGATCTTACGGTATTCGATAATGTACGTATTGCCATGAATAAAAACGTTAAATACGGGCTTATGGCAACATTTTTAAGGTTGCCTTCTTATTATAAAGAGGAAAAAATTATCGAAGAAAAGGCTCTTGAGTTGTTAAAGATATTTAAACTGGATTCCAAAAAAGATGAGTTGGCAAAAAATCTTCCGTATGGTGAGCAACGAAGATTGGAAATTGCCCGTGCACTGGCAACCAATCCTTCCTTATTGTTATTGGATGAGCCGGCGGCAGGAATGAATCCTAATGAGACGGCAGAGCTCACCGATTTAATTCAATGGATTCGGAAACAATTTAATTTGACCATACTATTAATTGAACATGATATGTCTTTGGTGATGAAAATTTGTGAAAGAATATATGTGTTGGATTACGGCACTATTATTGCAGAGGGCAAGCCGGAGGAAATTAAAAAGAATAAGCGGGTTATTGAAGCATACCTTGGAGAGGAGATTGCAGATGCTTGAGGTAAAAAATTTGAATATACATTATGGTGTGATTCATGCACTGAAGGATATTTCGTTACACATAGAAGAAGGCGAAATTGTAACCTTGATTGGAGCCAACGGTGCGGGCAAAACCACCACATTAAGAGCTATATCCGGCTTATTAAAGCCTTCCAAAGGAGAAATAATATTTCATGGAGAAGTAATCAGCAATAGTAGTGCTAAGGATATTGTGAAAAAAGGCATTTCTCATGTTCCGGAAGGAAGAAGGATTTTTCCGGACATGACGGTATTGGAAAATTTGGAGCTTGGAGCTTATTTAAGAAAAGACAAAAAGGCAATTTATGAGGATATGGAAAAGGTATATGAACGATTTCCTATTTTGAAACAAAGAAGCAAACAGCTTGCAGGAACCTTGAGCGGTGGAGAACAGCAGATGCTTGCCATGGGAAGGGCGTTGATGTCCAAGCCGAAACTTTTGTTGCTTGATGAACCTTCAATGGGTCTTGCACCTTTGCTGGTAAAAGAAATATTTTCTATTATCAAAGATATTAATGAGACGGGAACTACGGTTCTCCTGGTGGAACAAAATGCAAACATGGCTCTTTCCATTGCCAATAGAGCCTACGTTATAGAGACGGGAAAAATCGTATTGGAGGGGGATGCGAAAGAACTTGCACAAAGTGAGGAAATTAGAAAAGCATATTTGGGAGGGTGATTTTTGATGTATGTAAAAAGCAGAATGACGTCCAATCCTTACACTATCTCACCGGATGCAACCATAGCTGAGGCGTTGGAAATGATGCGTGAGCATCATATACGGAGGTTACCTGTGGTCAAGTCCGGGAAAATGGTGGGTATTGTAACCGAGCGCGCTTTGCTGGAAGTTTCTCCTTCAAAAGCAACCACTCTTAGCGTTTTTGAAATTAATTATTTATTATCGAAAACAAAAATTTCCTCGATCATGACCAAAGAAGTCATTACCGTATCACCTGACACATTACTGGAGGAAGCGGCTGTATTAATGCGAGACAATGAGATTAGTGCACTACCGGTACTTGACAATGGAAAACTAGTGGGTATTATTACCGAAACGGATATTTTTTCAGCGTTTATAGAGCTTATGGGATTTCGAGAAAAGGGCAGCAGGATAGCGGTCAGAATTGAGGAAAACAAGCCGGGAGTATTGGCAGAGGTCGCTAAGATCATCGCGGAATATGGTATTAATATCAGTCACTTAGGGGTTTTCAGGGATGAATTAATTATTCGTGTAAATACGCTGAATGTGGCTGAGTTGTTGAAAAAACTAGAAGAAAACGGGTATAAGGTTATATCGGTTTTAAAAAATGAAGAGTAAATAATGATTTATCTATATATGAATCCGTGTCTATGTAGGGCGACCTGTGGTCGCCCTTAAAAGTGTAATATTGGTCACTTAAGTTGACAACTGATATAATCCAAAATTTCTTCAGCGTAAGTTACTGTTTGAGTAGCTTCAGCTAAACTGATCATAACAGGTACTTCCAGTGGATATCTGCTTTCAATATAAAATGGTTTTACAAATCAACAATGTTCATAAAATTTATTCATTGTTGAATCATGCTCACTACATAATTGAAATAACATATATGTATCATGTGATTTAGGGAATTTTTTATTTTTGAAAATTAAGTACGCTTTTAAAGCTTTTTCAATTGCTTGTTGCGCATGAAAAGTTATGATTTGTGGAATGCCTTCGTGTTGTAAAAGTATTTTTGCTGATTGTAAATCCATGTCTGCATATTCTAGCCATGTTTTTGCCATTTCATTTTTCATATAATAATACACCTTCTGTTATAATTTCATGGATAAAGAAATTGTTATTTTTTAATTGCTCAATTTCTTTGGGTGTATAAACAATAATATCTAAAGGAACTTTGTATTTTAATCCTCGGACGGCTTCACGAATTCTATCTCCAAAACTGCTAGTTGTTTCCTTTATTACAAGTAAGTCTATATCACTATCTTCATCAGCCTGACCTTTCGCCATAGAGCCGAATAAAATTATTTTTTCCGGTTGATAATTAACGATTAATTGGTTTTTAATGCTGTTTAGTTCTTGTTGTAAATCTGTCATTAAAGAACAACTCCTATTCATACTAATTCATAAAAATTATTTTTGCCCTCACAAATAAATTATTCGGATACGCTTGTTATAAATAATTGTATTTCAACTATATTATACCATTTTATCGTGCAAAAGTGAATATATCGTTACATCAACCTATCTGCGAATTCAACCTCTTTCACTTGAAATGTCTTTCCCTTTAAATAATTCAATAATTCTGCATCTTTAAAATCAAATACTAATTTATAGGCATACAATGCCTGATACTTTAAACCGACTTTACGGTTAAAGTTTGCATCTCCGTATTTCATGTCGCCTGCAAGCGGATGACCTATACTGGCAAGGTGTGCCCTTATCTGATGGGACCTTCCGGTGACCAGTTCAATTTCCAAAAGGCTCATATTATTTTTTTCTTTTAAAACCTTGTATTTTGTAATGATACGTTTTGCACCGGGCTTCGGTTCATGAACAACGGATACAAGATTCCGTTTGTGATCCTTTATAAGGTATCCGGTCAGTTCCCCTTGTTTTTCCTTAAGAATGCCTTTTACAAGGCAGAGATAAAATTTTTTGATTTCATTGCTTTTAATTTTTTCATTAATGGTTCGCAGTGTTTCGGCGTTCTTAGCGGCAATGACAATACCGCCGGTATTACGGTCAATTCTGTTGCATAATGCAGGTGCAAAGGTGTTTTCCAGTTTAGGGTCATATTCTCCTTTGAAGTACAAGTGGCTCTGGATATGTGTAATCAGCGTATCGGTTTGCTCATGTCCATCGGAATGTGCAATCATTCCCGGTTTTTTATCCACCAATAATATATTTTGATCTTCGTATATTATATCAAGGTTGGGTTTTATCGGTTGGAAATCAGCATTGGGGCGTATGTTTTCAAAGAAACTGTCATTAATATATAAATCAATTACATCGTTTTCGGCCAGTTTATATCCTACGTCAACTTTTTTATTGTTTACTTTTACTCTTTTTTTCCGAATATATTTATAAATCATGCTAAGAGGCATGGATTTAAAATATTTTTGTAGAAATTTATCAATACGCTGATTTGCGTCATTTGGCTTTACAATAATGGTCCGCATATGGGTTAGCTCCTTTGTAATGATGGATTTTATTCTATATCCGGATACGAATTCATATATTCCTAAAACGATATTTACCGTAGGGACACCATATATGGTGTCCGTTTAAAAAATATGGTCTATAATTAATATACCCTATATCATTATTGCTGTCTATATAAAGTATTATTCTATAAAAAATGGCCTATTGGTATGTAAGATTCCTTTCTGAAGCCAAAATATTCTTTTCATCAAGATACGCGGTTTGACGTTTACTTTTCTCTGAATTACGTGAGATGTAAATGAATAAAATAAAGAAGGTTTAATTTCAACAAAACAAGCTTTAAAAAACGGGATAAGTAGAATTTATTAATAGTATAGATGAATGAAAAACGTATCCTGAATCGAAAGAGTATGGTAAAATGGAGGAGAGATAAAATATTGATGTAGGGTGGTGTTGTTGTGATTTCCATTGGACGAAGGGAAGAAAATGGAAAATTGTATTGCTTATTTAGGTAAACAATGAAGATTGAGCGATATTGACAAATTGAAACGTTACAAGGACAGTGTAAAATTAAATTTTAAGGGGGTAGTCTAATGAAGGATAACATTTGGTTAAAGGTATTCCTTTGTATAGTTTTAGTGGCATGCTTATTATTTGCCGGTTCTTTTGCAATGCTTATCGCAGTATTGGCAGGAGGAAAGTTCTATGCTTCGATTGTAATGGTGATTACGGGGGTGCTAATTATATTTGTTGTACTTTGGATATTTAAAATTATACAATTGAAGCTGCTTACAATCATTTTGTCCTCCTTCTTCGGAATTTGCCTATTGGCAGTAACGGTATATGAAGTAAGCGAAAGGTATAAAGAAAGTATACCTATGGTTAACGAGCAAGGAGTTAATTTAGAAGAGTATAAACCTTTTCAAGAAAATACAAAAGCGGTACATCTAAACGAACCTTCTACTTTGAAAATTAATACCGAATTACCTAAATTGGACGGAGCAACGGCATTATATCCATTGTATTCTGCTTTTGCACAAGCTGTTTATCCAAAAAAAGAGTATGATATTTATAGAAGCGAAGTAATGTGTAATAATACCATAGGTGCATATAAAAATTTAATTAACGGTGAAGTCGATATTATTTTCGCTGCACGACCGTCACAACAACAAACGGAGGAGGCAAAAAGCAAAGGCATTGAATTGGAATTGACACCAATTGGTCGCGAGGCATTTGTATTCTTTGTAAATGCCAAAAATTCGGTTAATGGCCTTACAGTTAGCCAGATACAGGATATTTATTCGGGTAAAATAACAAATTGGAAAGAAGTCGGCGGCAGAAACCATCAAATTAGGGCATTCCAACGTCCGGAAAATAGCGGCAGCCAGACAATGTTGCAAAAACTCATGGAGGGTAAGACTCTTATGACACCTCCTAAAGAAGATGTAGTTATAGGAATGGGAGGGATTATTGCTCAGACAGCCAGTTATAGAAATTATAAAAATGCAATTGGATATTCTTTCCTTTTCTTTGCAACGGAAATGGTACAAAATAAACAGATTAAACTGCTTGCAGTGGATGGAATATATCCTGATAAAAATACCATTAAGAATAATGAGTATCCTTTGACGACCGAGTTCTATGCAATCACTGCCGGAAGCACAAACCCGAATATTAAATCCTTTATTGAATGGATACTTTCGCCACAAGGGCAATATTTGGTTGAAAAGACGGGGTATACTTCCGTTCATTGAGGACATAAACAATGTTGCAAGATTATAAAATTGATTATAGCAGGAGGAATTATGGTTAGAATTGCAAATATCAAATTAGGAATTAAAGAAGCTGCAACTTCCCATGATGAACAGTATGCATTGCGGCGTATGATTCTTTCCAAGCTTAAGATAAAGGAGAACGATCTATTGAGTTTTACAATCTTTAAAAAATCCATAGATGCAAGGAAAAAGGACAACATTTTTTATGTATATACCATTGATGCGGATATTCGTAACGAGGAAAAAATATTGGACAAATATGGCTCCGTAGGAATCATACCTACCCCTAATTTGTCGTATAAGGGCGTACAAAAAGGAACGGAGCATATGGCAAACAGGCCCATTATAATCGGAATGGGACCGGCAGGGCTTTTTGCCGGTTTAATGCTGGCCAGGAACGGTTATAAGCCTATTATTCTCGAAAGAGGTGAAGATGTAGAAACAAGGACCGCTAAAATTAATAGGTTTTGGAATCACGGTATTCTGGACACGGAAAGCAATGTTCAGTTCGGGGAAGGCGGGGCCGGTACGTTTTCCGACGGGAAGCTGACCACGTTAATTAATGATATGCGATGCCGTGTAGTTCTAGAAGAATTTGTGAAAGCGGGTGCACCGCAAGAGATTTTGTATAAAAACAAGCCGCATATAGGAACAGACATCCTGAAGTCTACCGTTAAAAATATAAGACAGGAGATTATTTCATACGGAGGAGACGTAAGATTTAAATCTAAGGTAACGGATTTTATTTTGAAAAACGGAAAAATCCATGCTCTTATCATTAATGATACCGAAATGCTTAATTGTGATATCGTATTGTTAGCAATAGGTCACAGTGCCCGGGATACTTTTCAGATTTTGCTCAACAGAGGCATAACAATGACACAGAAGCCTTTTTCCATTGGTGTCAGAATTGAGCATCCGCAATATATTATTGACAAGGCGCAATATGGCAAATTTGCAGGTTATCCTGGGTTAGGAGCGGCCGATTACAAACTGGTCTATCATTCAAAAAACGGAAGATCTGCATATACTTTTTGTATGTGTCCCGGAGGCTACGTGGTGGCAGCCGCTTCGGAAGAAAAAGGAATTGTTACCAATGGTATGAGTGAGCATAAGAGAGACGGTGAAAATGCAAATTCAGCTTTATTGGTAACGGTTACACCTGCTGATTTTGGTAGTCCGCATCCTTTGGCGGGAATGGAGTTTCAAAGAAAGTGGGAGCGGCTTGCTTATGAGTTAGGAGGAGAAAACTATAAAGCGCCGGCTCAGTTGACAGGAGACTTTCTTGCGGATAGGCCAAGCACTCAATGGGGCAGCGTGAAGCCTACTTATAAACCGGGGGTTGCCTTTGCCCAGCTTAAAAATTGCCTGCCTGAGTATGTGACAGCCACCCTCAAGGAAGCCATTCCTTACTTTGACCATAGAATCCGGGGATTTGCAATGTGGGACAGTATTTTAACCGGTGTGGAGACAAGGAGTTCTTCGCCGGTGAGAATCAATAGGGATGACAATCACGTATCGAATATCCAAGGGATATATCCCATGGGAGAAGGTGCAGGGTATGCAGGAGGGATTATGTCGTCCGCGGTAGACGGCATTAAAACGGCAGAAAAGATTATGATGAGATATGCGCCTCTTTCGTTTTAGGGTTGGCAAATTAATGGGCATTTATGACGCTTTAACGAATAAAAAGCTGCGTCCGTAAATGGGAACGCAGCTTTTGTGTTTTATTGTTAACCGTTCATTTTATAATCTCTGTAAAGGTTTTCAATGGATCTGTCGTAAGTTTTTTCTCCGGACTTGGAAAAGAAACATCCGGGCACTTCTCCGTTTCTGCGGTGATATGAAACACATTGACAGCACTTGCCGTGACGAGAACATGAGGTATAGGTACAAGTACAATTTATGGTATTGTTGCACGCCATTTTAAACCCTCCGAAATACAAAATTGACATAATTATTATACTAAAAAACAAACTATATTTCAATCAATTGAAAAAAGAAGAACAAAAATTGTGTTTGACAAGTTGGATGAAATTTGATAACATAATAAAATCATTGTGTAAACAGCTCTATGTTGCTTTTATATAAAAACAGAAGACGAGTAATGTTTATCACTATATGTCTACAGAAGATAAACAATACTCGTTTTTTATAGGAGGGACTGAAGTTATGATTCGAGAACTGGCACGAAGTGTTCGTGAATACAAGAAACTGTCGATTATTACTCCGATTCTTATTAGTATGGAGGTAGTGATCGAATGTATTATTCCGTTCATTACTGCCACGTTAGTGAACCAAATAAAAAGCGGGTGCGATTTAAACACCATTATTAAGTATGGGGTTTTTTTGATTGTCATGGCATTTTTATCGCTGGCTTTCGGTGGGATTGCGGGGAGTACCAGCGCTACCGCGGCTTGCGGTTTTGCAAAGAACTTACGAAAGGATATGTTTTATAGTATTCAAAACTATTCCTTTGAAAACATTGATAAGTTTTTGACTTCATCATTGATTACCCGTATGACGACTGATGTGACTAATGTGCAGAATGCGTATATGATGCTGATTAGGGTGGCTGTACGTGCTCCGTTGATGTTGATTTTTGCTTTTGTAATGGCATTTGTCATGGGAGGGCGCATGGCGTGGATTTTTCTTGTGGTTGCTCCCACTCTTGCCATTGGCCTTGGGGTTATAATATATAAAGCCTTCCCGTTGTTTCGGAAGGTGTTCAAAAAATATGATGCCTTGAATAAGTCCATTCAGGAAAATATTAAAGGAATGCGCGTGGTAAAATCCTTTGTTCGGGAAGATTATGAGCAGAAAAAATTTGAGGCAGCGGCTGAGGATGTATGTGCTGACTTTACAAGAGCGGAACGCATTTTGGCATTTAGCGGCCCTTTAATGCAATTTTGTATGTATGTAGTAATGATTTTCGTGTTGTCCTTTGGTTCCTATACCATTATTACCAGTAGAGGATTGGCATTTGATATTGGGCAGTTTTCCGCCATATTAACCTATAATTTTATGATTTTAAGCAGCTTGATGATGCTTTCCATGGTATTTGTTATGATTACTTTAGCCGGCGAATCAGCCAAACGTATCGTGGAAGTATTAAATGAGAAAAGCAGCTTGACCAATCCTGAAAATCCTGTATATTCCGTTAAGGACGGTTCGATTTCTTTTGAGAATGTTAGCTTTAGGTATTCCGACAAAGCGGAGAGAATGGCTCTGGCCAATATAAATTTACAAATAAAATCCGGCGAAACCATTGGAATTGTCGGTGGAACGGGAGCTTCGAAAACAACTCTGGTTCAGTTAATTCCGCGATTGTATGATGCTACCGAAGGAGTTGTAAAAGTAGGCGGCATAGATGTCAGAAATTACGATTTGGATACTCTGAGGAATCAGGTTGCTGTTGTGTTGCAAAAGAATATTTTATTCTCCGGAACCATTAAGGAGAATCTCCGTTGGGGAAATAAAGATGCCACCGACGAAGAATTGGTAGAGGCTTGTAAGCTTGCCTGTGCTGACGAATTTATCAGGCAATTTCCAAAAGGTTATGACACCTATGTTGAGCAAGGAGGAGCCAATTTATCCGGCGGCCAAAAGCAAAGGCTTTGCATTGCGAGGGCATTGCTGAAGAAACCTAAAATCTTAATCCTTGACGATTCCACCAGCGCGGTGGATACCAAGACCGATGCCCGGATTCGTAAGGCTTTGCGGGAATATATGCCGGAGACAACCAAGATTATTATTGCTCAGAGGACGGCTTCGGTTGAGGACGCGGACCGAATCATAGTGATGGACGGAGGTTCCGTCAATGGAATCGGAACCCATGAACAATTATTAGCTGAAAACTCCATCTATCAAGAAATATATTATTCGCAAAATAAGGCAGGTGAGCAAAGTGAAACCCAATCCGCCTAACAATAAAAAGTCAATCCTTTTTCGCTTGTTCAAAGACGTGTTTAAATTCTATCCGGTAATGTTTCCGATTGTTATTTTATGTATCCTTTTCAATGCGGCTATAAGTTCCATTCCTGCTGTATTTATGCAAAACGTTATTTCTCTTGTGGAGAAGAACTGGCATGCCGGTGACTGGGATGCGGTAGGCGGGAAAATATTACTCCTTGTTGCGATATTGACGGTATTTTATGTGCTGTCTCTTACAAGCGGTGTTGTATATAATCAGATGATGGCAATTATTACTCAGGGAACGTTGAAAAAATTTCGCGTGAAAATGTTTAACAGAATGCAAACATTGCCAATTAAATATGTAGACACAAATAATCATGGCGATATTATGAGTTATTATACCAATGATATTGATACGTTGCGCCAGATGATATCCCAGAGTTTTCCGCAACTTTTAGTATCCAGTATTACCGTTCTTACCGTTTTTGGTATTATGTTGTACTTTTGCATATGGCTAACGCTTGTTGTAATCCTCGGTGTCATTAGCATGTTTTTTATTACAAAAAAAGTGGGCGGCGGTTCTGCCAAATACTTTATTCAACAGCAGAAAGCGCTTGGGCGTTTGGAAGGTTTTGTAGAAGAAATGATGAACGGACAAAAAGTCATCAAAGTTTTTTGTCATGAAAGTGAAAGTAAAGCGGATTTTGATAAGATTAATGAAGCTTTATTTAACGATGCAAGAGCGGCTAATCAATATGCCAATATCTTAGGGCCCATTTTGAATAATATTGGTAATATATTATATGTTTTTGTTGCCATTACCGGTGGGGTTTTATTGATTACAAACGCTCCTAATTTCAGTATTTCAGGACTGGCTATGGGAATTAGTATTGTTGTTCCTTTTCTAAATATGACCAAGCAGTTTGTTGGAAATATTAATCAGGTATCCCACCAGATCAATGCTGTTGTGATGGGAATTGCCGGTGCACAACGAATTTATGATTTGCTTGATGAGGAACCGGAACAGGACAACGGGTATGTTACTTTAGTGAATGTACGTGAGGAGAACGGGCAATTAGTAGAATGTAAGGAAAGAACGGGAACTTGGGCTTGGAAGCATCCCCACAGAAGTGATGGTTCCATAACGTATACGAAATTAGCCGGTGACGTTCGATTGTTCAATGTTGACTTCGAGTATGAACCGGGAAAAACAGTTTTACACGATATAAGTCTATATGCAAAGCCGGGACAGAAAGTAGCGTTTGTCGGTGCTACCGGTGCGGGAAAAACTACGATTACCAATTTACTGAATCGTTTCTATGATATTGCCGACGGTAAAATTCGTTATGACGGCATCAATATTAACAAAATTAGAAAATCGGATCTTCGTCGTGCCATTGGTATGGTTTTGCAGGATACTAATCTGTTTACCGGCACCGTCCTGGATAATATACGTTATGGCAAGCTGGATGCTACCGATGAGGAATGTATTGCCGCTGCAAAACTTGTGGGAGCAGATGATTTCATTTGCCGTTTGCCCCAAGGGTATCATACGCTGCTTACCGAAAACGGTGCTAATCTGTCCCAGGGACAACGTCAGTTAATTTCCATTGCCAGAGCAGCGGTTGCAGATCCTCCGGTTATGATTTTGGATGAAGCAACCTCCTCCATTGATACAAGAACCGAAGCCATTGTTCAGCGTGGAATGGATGCTTTGATGAAAGGCAGGACGGTATTTGTGATTGCTCATCGCCTGTCTACCGTTAAAAACGCGGATGTAATTATCGTATTGGACCATGGGCGTATTATTGAACGAGGTACTCATGAGGAATTAATAGCAAAAAGAGGGCAGTATTATCAGTTATATACCGGTGCATTTGAACTGGAGTAAGGTATCATCTTATTTTGCTGAAAAATGTGTATCAAGCTTGTAAATTTAAATAAAAATTTTCGATTTATTGAAAATTAGAATATTTATTGTTGAATTTTGGACAATTAACTGGTACAATTTTTTGCATGGGGGTTTCCGCCGGGAGGTATTTGTTTAGGTAACAAAGGTATGGTATCACAAAGGATAGAAGCCCTTGGTTTCCATTGGAGTTTACGAACTGGTTATGTATTAGAGGATGTTCATATATGAAAAAAGCTTTGTTGATATTTTGTTTGATATTGTCTGTAATTTTATTGGGAAGTGTATGTCTTGCCGCATCGGACCATATTACATTTGAAGATATGGAGATAGGTACTCAACCGTTTTATTTTAATGTGGTTGAAAAGCAGGAAGAAACCGGAGGGAAAATTTTAGTATCCGGTGATTCCTCAAATAAGTATTTGAATTTCAAAATCATAAAACCTAAGGCGGCAACGGCGAATGATAGCTATATACAAGTTAATAATGTTGTACATAATGAAAGATTGGAAATTGATTTATTTGTTCAACCGATCCATTTAAATAAAGGTCAGTTTTCCGTTTATTTGCGGGATAGCACGGCCATGTTTATTTCACTGTTCAAATTCAGTGGAAGTTTATTTACTGCCATTCCTGATTTTAACAATCCTGAGCATTCGTGTAATATATCGCCTACACAGTGGTATCTTGTTCGAGTCACCGTGGATTTTATCAATCAAAAATTTACAGTGCGATTAAATGATCATTTTCGTGTTGAACAATCCTTTGCTCAATGGCATAAATCGTTTAATAACGAGAATTATGCCGTTCGATTTGACCATAAAATATTATCATACAACACTTCCGATACCTCAGAGGTTAATATTGACAATATATATCTTGGAAGCGTCAGTCCGTCTAATGAACTTATAAAAGTTACGCCACCTAATATATATAAGAATATTATGGGGGTAGAGTATAAGATTGACGGCTTTGACACCGGTCATGTTATATTGAAAAGCACTGTTATAAACGTATCCAACCAATATCAACGGATCAATGTTTATTTGGCGCAGTACAAAAATGAAAGACTGGTAGGAATTTTAAAAGAGCAGGTAGAGGTAGCCAAGAATCAGGCCGTTAATATTACGAAAAGTTTAATTTTGACAGAAGATTTGGATGCGGTTAAAGCATTTTATTTCGATGATGATTTGTATCCTTTTACATCATCATTTGTTATAGGGAAAAGACATAAAACCGTACCTTTTCCCATGGAAATTATTGAGATGCTTAAACAAAATAACCCGAATAAATCGCATCCAAGGCTTATAGTAAAGCAAGAACGATTTGATTTAATTGATAGGAAAGCCGGAGAAAACCCTGAAGTAGGCTCTTGGAAAGCTGCAATCCTTCAATATGCTAACGGTATCTTAAATTCAACTCCTGTAGGTTATGATATTTATGATGGGTTAAGGCTGAATACGTCAAATTCATCAAGCATTATATCATTGGCATTTGCCTATAAAATTTCCCGTGATTCCAAATATGCGGATAAAATGATGGAATACATTCAAGTAACGGCTTCCTATCCTGATTGGAACGACGTAGCACATTTTCTGGATGCTGCAACTTTAGCGGTAAGTTTTGCAGTGGCTTATGATTGGTGTTATGATTATTTGGATGACAGCCAAAAAAATTTGATCAAAGAAACATTAAGAACCCATATCCTAATTCCTGCATTGAATGCCTATGAACGTGATGCTTGGTGGGTTGCAGGGACCAATAATTGGTGTGTTGTATGCAATAGCGGCATTCTGTTATCTGCATTGTCCGTCGGTGATGAAGAAGGATTGGAGGAATTAGCCGGAATTGCTGCGTCAAAGGCAATAAGTTCTATGCGAAATGCATTGCCTTTGTTTGCACCGGACGGAGCATGGTTCGAAGGCCCTGCATATTGGGCGTATACGGTGAGTTATTTGGCATATTATGTATCCACACTACAATCAGCGTTGGGAACTGATTTGGGAACCATGAATTCTGCGGGTGTATCCTTAACCGGTTATTTTCCGGTGTACATGACAGGGTCAACCAATCAAACATTTAATTTACATGATGCCAATGAATCAATTATTGATTCTCCGGAAATCGGCTGGCTTGGAAGTGTAACCAGTGATATCAATTTAAGCAAATACAGATATTATCAGTTAAAAAAACTGAACTATTCCGTCAAATATAAAGATTTGTTGTGGCTTGATTTTAGGGTTTTAACAGAACCAGTTGAAATCAACTTGCCGCCGGACAGGATGTTTAGAGATTCTGAAGTGGCAAGCATGAGAAGCCGGTTTTTCGATACGAATTCCGCTTTTGCGGCTCTGCATGGCGGGGTAAATAATATTCCGCACGGTAGTTTGGATATTGGGATGTTTATTTACGAAGTATTGGGTGAGCGTTGGGCCATTGATTTAGGACCGGACAATTATAATCTACACGGCTATTTTGATAATTCGCATTATCGATGGTGGTATTACAGGAACCGTGCTGAAGGCCATAACGTCATAGTTATGAATCCTGATGAAAATATCTTAACGGATCAGGATTTGGATGGCGAGGCCAAAATAACCGCATTGAAATCAGGCGTCAATGCAAGTTATGCAATTGTGGATACATCCTCTGCTTATAAAAAATATGTGGAACGTTCACAACGAGGGTTGTATTTAGATAAGCAAACAGGTGCAGCGATTGTTCAAGATGAAATTATATTTCAATCCGATAAGACGATTGATTTGTATTGGTACATGCATACCAAGGCGGAAATAAATATAAGTGCTGACGGGAAAAGTGCGGTTTTAACGCAAAACGGTAAGTCCATATGGGTAGGGATTGTTGCTCCCGATAATGTGACATTTACTGTGCAAGATGCTGTTCCAAGAGATACGTCGCCGGATCCGAATCAATTGATACAAAATAAGAATAATACTCCGCCCAATCCAACAACTCAAAATCCTAATGTGGGGATTAGGAAATTGGTTGTCAATGACAAAGGAGCATCCGGTACATACTGTGTTTCGGTGGCACTTGTGCCTTTAGAGGAAGGACAAACGGTTCCAGCTGTAATACCGCAATATTCTCCCGTTTTAAATTGGACGGCAAGATAAAATAGAAAACAAGTACAGATAGATAATTACATATTAAAGATATTTCCTATAGTCACTTGGAACTTTTCCGGTGACTTTTTTAAATGCACGATTAAAATTGGCGGTGTTATTAAAGCCACAATTTAATGCTATTTCGAGCATGGTTTTATTGGTGGTTTTCAGGAGTTGAATGGCTTTTTCGATTCGTTTTATGGTGATGTAGTCCCAGGGAGAAATACCGTTTAACTTTTTGAAAATGGCAGAAAAATAAGTTTTGCTCATATTCGCTTTTTTTGCAAGGGAATCCAGGTCCATATCCGTGGTTAAATGTTCATCAATATAATTCATGGCTTGTTCAAGGTTGTATAAATGTTGAGTCTTCGCGGAAAAAGAAGAGGAATCGGTTTTGACGTAATCATAATCCCTTATGGCTGTTACAAGAATTTGTAAGAGATTAATTTTAATCATTAATTCATATTCCGGCTGTTTTTTTTCAAATTCCGACTCGATATCAAATAATAAATTTCTAATTTTCTTTGTTGCCGGATTGTTTCTGTCTAAGCGGTTTTCAAACTTTTCATTTCGATCAAAGAAAATTTTCAGGTATTTAATATCAAAAATATTATTGCCTGCGGACCAGATAAATCTTGGCTCGAAATGGATGTTCATAAGGTCCATGGGTTCGTCTGCATAAATATCGGTTATACAGTGAACCTCATCGCTGCTGAACATAAACACATCGCCTTTTTTAAAGTCGTATTGTTTTTTTCCTACGGTGTAGATTCCTTTTCCTGACTTAAATACGGAAATTTCAAATTCCGTGTGATGGTGTTCTTGGTATTCTCTTTGTCCGGGTTTTACGGTTGAGTGAAACAGCTTCAACAAAAATTTGCTGTTTTCTCCGGAGGTAATAACCGATTCCTTAAATCTCATGATATCACTCCAAAATCGTAATATCTTTTGCAATCTTCGTAATATATTTGATGAAATATTGTTTTATATATAATATATTAAACGTGTAAAGTAAATAAATCAATAGGAGAGGGACTCAATGGATAAGAAAAACGTATTGGATATGATTTCGAAAAATGTAAATACCTATTCTGCTCCGTCAGAGCTTAAAATTACCGACATTCGTGTAACGCATATTAACGGTGCTCCCAAGCACTGTCCGTTGATTAAAATTTATACCAACCAAGGGATTGTGGGTTACGGAGAGCTTCGAGACGCTTCCAGTGCTACTTATGCACTAATGCTTAAATCAAGATTACTGGGGGAAAACCCCTGCAACGTGGATAAATTGTTCAGAAGAATTAAACAATTCGGCGGACATAGCAGGCAGGGAGGAGGAGTATCCGGAATAGAAATTGCATTATGGGATTTGGCAGGTAAAGCGTGGGGTGTCCCGCTTTATCAAATGCTTGGAGGCAAGTTCCGGGACAAAGTTAGGATGTATTGCGATACCGATGTAGATGGCAAGCACACCGGTACCGATATGGGAAAGGCATTGAAAAAACGCATGGAACAAGGATTTACCTTTTTGAAAATGGATTTAGGGATTGAATTGTTGCTTGATGAGCCGGGATGTTTGAATGCTCCCCTTGGGTTCTTGGAGGATATAAAAAAGTATTCCATGAAGGCCATCCTTCACCAGAAAGGTTCCATCGACATGGATATGATGTTGGGTAAAAATTATGAGGTATTTACCATCCCCCATCATGCTACAGGGATTCATATTACCCAAAAGGGGATGGACTACCTGGAGAATTATGTAAAAGAGGTTCGCGACGTTATTGGTTATGAAGTACCTCTTGCCATTGACCACTTTGGACATGTTTGTATAGAAGATTGCATTATGTTTGCAAAGAGGCTTGAAAAATATAATATTGCTTGGCTGGAAGATATTGCTCCATGGCATTATACCTCTCATTATGTAAAGATAGCCAATAGCTGTAATATTCCCATTTGTACCGGCGAAGATATTTATCTTCATGAGAACTTTGAGCCGCTTATGGCACAAGGCGGTGTATCGGTTGTACATCCGGACGTGTTAACCATTGGCGGTGCTTTGGAGATGAAAAAGCTTGGGGATATGTGTGATAAATACGGCGTTGCAATGGCAATTCATATGGCGGAAAGTCCCATTGCCTGTATGGCGGCCATTCACTGTGCAGCGGCTGTCCAGCATATTCTTGCAGTTGAATTTCATTCGAGTGACGTTCCATGGTGGAATGATTTGGCCATTGGCATTGATAAGCCGCTCATTGTTGATGGTTTTGCAAGAGTACCGGATAAGCCCGGGCTGGGAATTGATGAGTTGAACGAAGAGCTGATTGCCGAGCATATCCATGAAAAGTACCCAGGCCAATGGGAACCTACGGACCAGTGGAATTCAGAATGGTCCAATGATAGAACTTGGAGCTGATTGGAGTTGATTTTTATGAATATTACTTGGATTGGTCAAAGCGGATATATTTTAAAAGATGAAAAAAACGAAATTTGTATCGACCCTTACTTATCCGACATCGTAGAAAAGGTGGCAGGGCGCAAAAGGATGGTTGAGTGTCCTGTACCGCCAAAGGACTTAAAGTCCGATGCGGTCATTTGTACGCACAATCACTTAGATCATTTAGACCCTGATGCCATAAGGGAAATGGATTTAGAAAACAAAATATTTTATGCGCCTTCCGATTGTATGGAACAACTGGAACAGCTTGGGGTAAAAAACAAGGTGGCATTTAATGTAGGTGACCGGGCAACCGTAGGTAATTTTGAAATGGAGGCGGTATTTGCGGACCATACCGTACCGGCAATTGGCGTTGTTATCAGGCATAGAGGAAAGACCTTGTATTTTTCCGGTGACACCTATTACAATAAAAAATTAGAAGAGTTGAAAAACTATTCTATTGACTGTATGTTCGTTTGCATTAACGGAAAGTTGGGGAACATGAATGTGGATGAAGCCGTTCAACTTACCAAAATCATTGGCCCCAAAGTGGGAATTCCCAATCATTATGGTATGTTTGCAAGTAATACGGAGGATCCTTGCCGTTACACATCTCAGCTAAAAAACGGTTTTGAAATGGAATTCAATCGAACATACAGCATAGAAGAAATCCTTAGGAGTGATTCATTATGAGCAATGAAAGAGTGAATGGCAGTATATCCTTTGACTTGGACGGTAAGACCGCACTGGTTACGGGTTCAACCCAGGGAATAGGGAAAGCAATTGCAAAATGTCTGGCTGAATATGGCGCAAAAGTATATATTCATGGTTCATCAGACATGAAAAAGTGTCAAAAAGTCGTGGATGAGATTGGTCACCATGCTTATGCGGTTGTTGCAGATTTATCGGTTGACGGTTGTGTGCAAAAACTTTATGAGCAAACAGGAGATGTGGACATTCTTGTTTTAAATGCCTCCGTACAGTATAGAACGCCTTGGCATGAAATAACCGGTGAAGAGTTTGACAGGCAAGTAAGAATTAATTTTAAGAGTTCACTTGAACTCATACAGAAATATGTCCCTTATATGAAAAATAAAAAATGGGGAAGAATCGTTACGGTGGGAAGTGTTCAGCAATACAAGCCGCATAAGGATATGGCGGTGTATGCAGCTACAAAATGCGCACAGATGAGCCTTGTACATAATCTGTCAAAGCAGCTTGCGGCTGACGGAATAACCGTCAACAACATGTCACCGGGAGTTATAGCCACACCTCGGAATGAGCAGGCGCTTGCTGATGAAGAATACAGAAAAAAAGTTTTAGAGAATATTCCTATGGGATATGAGGGAAACCCGGAAGATTGTGCAGGAGCCATTTTACTTTTATGTACCGATGCCGGAAGATATATAACGGGAATTGATTTAATTGTGGATGGGGGGATGCATCTATGAATTTTAATGTGAAAGAAGACATTATTGCTTTGACCCAAAAGTGGAAGGGTGAACGTTTTCCGGACGGCCGCCCGAAAGTGCCGGACAAATACTTGGAGGCTTTACGAGGAATGACCTTGGAAGAGGTGTGGAAGCCGATTTTCCTAAAGGGCTACGAAAATCAGTTTGAAGGACGATTAAAAGTGCTGCATGATGACGGAAGAAAGCTTATCGGAAGGGCGGTAACCTGTACTTTTTGTCCTACACGTCCCGATCTTCATGAAGTCATGTTTGATATTGGCAGGCAGGAAGGAAGAAAAGGTAATTACAACCAGTGGGTCATTGACACCCTTGTGGAAGGTGACGTGGTGGTTGCCGATATGTACGATAAGATTTATAAGGGTACGTTTTTGGGCGGAAATTTGACCACGGCCATTAAGACCAGAACAAAAACCGGCGGCGGTGTCATATGGGGCGGTATTCGTGATGTAGAGCAAATGAAACAGGTGGAAGGTGTTCAGGTATATTATCGGGGCATTGACCCTACTCCTATTCGGGACTTTGTCATGACCGGATTTAATACTCCTACGCGTATAGGAAATGCAATATGTCTTCCGGGTGATGTTGTGTTTGGTGCAGGCGGAGGCGTTCTCTTTATTCCAAGCCACCTTGTTCCGGAAGTTGTTGATGGTGCGGCTAAAACTCATATTAAGGACATATTCGGATTTGAAATGATATCTCAGAATGTATTTACCACTGCACAAATCGACCGTAACGTTTGGACGGAGGAAATGCTTGATATGCTTATGAAATTTATTAAGGAAGATCCAAGAGGAGAGGAATATCGCCATTTGGATTGGACACCGGAATATGAAATGGCAAGAAACGGGGATCCGAATGATACGCAGACAGCACTATAGTGGTAATGCTAAATGAGCTATTTATTCGGATGTTGCACGTAAAGAACTTTATCAATGGATGGCAGAACAAAAAAGTAGAATATGAATGACTAGTATTATTCCGACACAAGTCGCCCAAAGGAAATACTTGATTTGCTTATGGTTTATAAGAAAGACTTCATATCAAAACAGAGGGAAGAGCTTAAGTTTCTTCCTTTTATTTTTTCTATAAGGTAAACGTAAGATATATTATGAAGTCCTATATAAAAATTAAAAGTGAATATTTTTTCGAGGGTAGGTCTTGCTACTACTCTCCTTTTATATATCATCGTCATTAATGGGACAGGGAACGGTTTAGTTTCATAGAGAGCACAATATTACAAAATTAAAGATATTTGTCCGGTTTACTCTGTAATGATGTAATTGTATACTACATTTGAAAAATAGTTTAGGCGAAATTAAAATACGAGGTGATAAGGTTGAAAAAATATGATTCGGTATGCGGGTATACCCCTAATCCATGTGCAGATAAATCTGCCATGATATGCGGAGATAAATACAGATTTACCATACTTACTTCCCGACTTATCCGCATAGAATATAATGAGAACGGAGTTTTTGAAGACAGGGCAACCCAGACAGTCATAAACAGGTTGTTTGATGTTCCCAAGTTTAAGGTAACCGAAGATGAAAAAGGGATGCGTATAACCACAGAGCATGTTGAAATCCGATATACAAAAGGACCGTTTTCCGCCAATAGTTTAAAAGCATACTACGTAGGTAAAAATGCTTCTGTGAAAGCGGGCGCTTCCTCATCAGAATGGCACTTTGGCGAAAAAAACAGGTTTAATCTTAAAGGTACTGCAAGAACATTAGATAATGTAAACGGTGCATGCGAATTGGAAGACGGTATTATGAGCAAGGGTGAGATAACCGTACTGGATGACAGCCATACGCTTGTAATTACCGATGACGGTTGGGTGGAACCGAGAAAAAATAACTGTATCGACCAATATCTTTTCTGTTACGGTATGGCCGACAATCAAAAATTTGACTACCTCGGTGCATTAAAAGACTTTTATGCCCTTACTGGAAAACCACCTCTAATCCCCAGGTATACACTTGGTAATTGGTGGAGCAGGTATTACGCATATACCCAGGATGAATATATGGAATTGATGAAGCGCTTTAAAAAGGAAGATATTCCTTTTAGCGTAGCTGTTATCGACATGGATTGGCATTATGTAACGATTGATTCCAAGTATGGTTCAGGATGGACAGGATATACTTGGAACAAAGAACTATTTCCTGATCATAAGAAGTTTTTAGAATTTTTACATAATGAAGGATTAAAGGTTGCTTTAAATCTTCATCCCCAGGAGGGAATCGCCGCACACGAAGAATGTTATGAGAAGATGGCAAGCGCTATGGGCATTGATCCGTCTACGGAAGAAACCGTAGAATTTGATATTTCAGATCCATTATTTATGGAGAACTATTTTAAAATTGTTCACCATCCTTTGGAAGACGAAGGGGTTGATTTTTGGTGGATGGACTGGCAACAGGGAAACACTTCCAGTGTTCCGGGACTGGACCCTCTTTGGATGCTTAACCATTATCACTATATAGATCTTGGACGTGACGGCAAGAAACGCCCGCTGGTTTTTTCCCGCTACGCAGGAGCCGGAAGTCACAGATATCCCATAGGATTTTCTGGGGATACGCATATTACGTGGGAGTCCCTTCAATTTCAACCGTATTTTACAGCTACGGCCTCCAATATTGGATATGGTTGGTGGAGCCATGACATAGGCGGTCATATGCTGGGTTACCGTGATGAAGAGATGGTGGCACGTTGGGTACAATATGGTGTATTTTCACCCATCAATAGACTTCATAGTTCAAAAAACAGATTTACCGGAAAGGAACCGTGGAAATACAATAAAATAGCCGAGCTCTCCATGAAAAAATTTCTCAAACTTCGTCACCAAATGATACCATACCTTTATTCCATGAATTATCGCTCGGCGAATTTTGGTGAACCGCTTGTAGAACCATTATACTATAAGTGGAAGGAAGAGGAAGCATACGAATATAAAAATGAATATTCCTTTGGCACGGAAATGATTGTATCCCCAATTGTTACTCCTGCTGACAAGGCAACCTGTATGGGCAGTGCGGATACCTATTTACCGAGAGGTATATGGTATGACTTCTTTACCAATCGTCGTTATTGTGGCGGAAGAAAAATAAAGGCTTATCGTGACCTTTATCATATGCCTGTTTTTGTGAAGGCCGGGGGCATTGTGCCGTTAGCCCGACTGGAACATGTAAACGATATTGAAAACCCAAAGAATTTACTTATTAAAATATATGCAGGAGCTTCCAATATGTTTGAGTTGTACGAAGATGACGGTATCAGCCGTGAATATGAAAAGGGCAAATTTGCAATCAGCAAATTAACGCTTGATTGGAGCGAGCGGCCGGTATTTACTGTAAATATTGAGGGAGATGTTTCAGTAATTCCTCAAAACCGAAATTATGAACTTGAATTTATCGGAATGGATTATCACGGTGACGTATTGGTGTACAACAACGGAAACAGAATATCTGCAGAAACTTCATATGATAACGGTGTTTTCACGGTTAAAATATCCAATGTTTCCGGCAATATTAGAGTGGAGTTTGATTCTCCAGTATGCGAACATAAAAACGATATTGAAGATTGGCTTGCATCGGTATTGGAACGGGCAGAAGTCAGCAATAGTATTAAGAGTAAATTATTCAATGATATGATTGATAATAAAAAATCATTGGCACAAAGACTGGATATTCTTTATCATACCGAAACCGATGAAAACTTGAAAAAAGCTATTGAAGAAATTATTACATCAGACAGATTAGTATAATTTCGTGTTTGACAGTTGAAGAAGAATTAAAGCCTAGCAACCTTTCAAAAATAAGGTTGCTAGGCTTTTTTGTATGTTTTAAAGATTCATATTTTTTAGAGTATCTATGATTTCATGGCATGTAAAATTTTTACGATTCAATGTTCGTATTTGTACAAGACTTTAGTTAATAAAATTAAGCATAAAATTACAAGATTAAGTACTTTTATCAGATTTACAATACCTTTTAATCATCATATAATATGATAAAAAATATGCGGTTTTGTAAACTTAAAGTCAGAAAACAGCACATCGTTTTATCGAATTGCTCTCATTTGCTTTAAACTTTGCCCGAGAAAAGTTAGGTCAATTTAAAACAAAAATTGTGTGAAGATATTTTATTTTCTCTTTAACCGCTTTAAAGCTTTTTTTATTTAAGCTTATAAAATGTATAAATTTGGAAGGAGGCTTTCAATGCGAAAGAAATTATTATCCTTTTTTCTTACAATAGCATGTATGTTTAATTCACTTTCTTTTACGGTTTATGCTGAGGGACAAGAACTTATAACTCCTATAATGTTTACGTTTACAGGATATGAAGGGTTTTATGATCAAGCAGTTTTACCGGACGGATTCAGTGTTCAAAGGGAGATGAGGAGAGTAAGAACAGGTGCCGCATGGTTTGACAGTTCGGAATATAATGAGGTATTAAAACTTGGCTATTTTGCGGAATCAAATCTTGCTTTTGGAAGATTGGTAGACAGCGGAAAGATGCATATAGGATTTAATTTTTCGGTGTCAGATAAGATTGCAAGAAGAATGTTTGTAGGGTTCTATGACGGTAGAAATAACAGTGACCCATATAGCTGGGGTAACAATGATTATTCTCTATCCGTAGTTCTTGGCATGGGGAAGGTAGGCTATTGTCGTTCGCAATATAGCAGTGAAAGGGATATGACGTCTTGGAGGGTGGTGGATTCACCATATACATACGAAAGTAATGAGTGGCATCGAATTGATTTGCTTTTCGACCTGGATAATCAAATTGCGAATTACTATTTTGACGGAAATCAGATCAATTCACAGCCTATTGGGACAAATTCCACTCAAGGTTTTAAATCTTTGTTTTTCAGAGTGGACAGTCCGGGGACAACGAATGTAAGCGACGAAGAAAACGAATATTATAAGACTACGGCAGATGTATTTTATATTGACAATTTGTATGTGAATATGTATACCGGAAACGACAATTTGTTCATAGAAACAGTACAAAAGGAAATTTCTCCTGTTCATGGAGAAGTCAGTGTGGTATTGTCGGAGCAGGCAGATATAAGCAGGGAAAATGTCAGGGTAGTCAATGTTCAAACCGGAGAAGAAGTGGAGTTTAGCGGATTTGAAACGACTTCTAACGGATTTAAACTGACTTTTTCAAGGCTTGCGGAACTTGCCGATTACAGTATTTCATTGAACGGAGTTTATGGAAAACTTACCGGAGAACTTTGCGTAAACAGTGCTACATTTTCCACAGGGAATAATCCATATTATTTATTATATCGTGAAAATTTTGAAAATATTACTTCAGATAATCTTTCGTCTAAATGGCAGTCGGAGCAAATGGATAAGGTCAGTATTGCGGATGGACGAGAAGGCAATGGATTAAAAATATCATCTTCAACGACTGAGGATTTTGTTACCCAAACATTGTTTGATTCTCCGATTACGAGCGATAAGTTTATATTGGAGATGTATGTGAAATATAACGGTGGCTTTGATGTAGGCTTTATCAAGCAGGATAACACATTGCAGAAAGTTGCCGGGGTTACAAACAATGACCCTGTTGTAGGATTTTATCAAACAAATTCTTCAACGATTGTAAAACCTAATACTGCATGTAGGTTTTTAGCTTATTCCAATCGATGGAATAAGCTTAAAATAACGGTTGATAAGGTGAATCAGTCATATACCATAACCACAGGAGCAGGCTCTTATACTGTGGAGTATAGCTATCACCTTGGTGATATTTATGGCATAGGTTTCATTAGTCATAAGTCGTCAGGTAAGAATCTTTTGGTGGATGATATATTTATTGGAATGTCTAATAGTGAAGATTTCATGTTTAAAGTTTCCTTTCGTAATAGATATGAGGATAATAGTGGTGTAAACATTTCAACCGGTGGCTTTAAAGAGGACTTTGCACTTAAACTGCAATGTACCGAAGAGTTCAAGGACGAGAATAACGTAACAAATTATAGAATTACACCTTCAAACGGGACCATTATATTTGACGTTGACGGAGATTGCGATGACGTTCAGACGAATGAAAATATTGTAATTGATGTAGAGTATTTGGATGTTGGTTATGGATGGTTTTTTATCAAGTATGCAGGGGTAAACGGCACAACTTCCACGGAAAGTGTTTGCTTATTGAATACAGAGAAAACGTTAACTTATTCCTTTGTAATCAGTGACGCTTTGTTAAACAACAGCTTAAATAACAATGATTTTCAATTATGTACAACAACCATGACAAGCAATAGTACAGTTGCCAATAATAATAGAACATTTTCACGATTTCCTGTATATATAAAGTCCATAAAAGGTTATAAAGATGGGTCATATTCGTTCATTAAAATAAGTGCGTCTTCTGAATTTGCCGGTAACATATTTTATGATTTTGATGTTCCGAAATTCAACGTTAAGTTTAACAATACGGATACGGAAAATCACAGTTTTCATGCGAAATACACCATCTATCAATATGATAAGGAAATGAATCCTATATTGATTGATGAACAAAGTTCCTCTTATACCGTTCAAGCAGGAGGGAGTACGGAAGATAACATTGTAGTCCCGGTTTCGGATTATGGTTTATATAACATTAAGGTATCCGTTATGTCGGATCAAGGCATAAAAATAGCCAATGATTTTGAAATTCCGTTTTCAAGGTGTGTGAAAAATGATCATGTCAGCTATACAATCGGTGCATCCACTCATTTTACCCGATACGGAAATGCTGATATCGGAATTGGGCTAATGAAAAATGCGGGAATGGGCTTGGTACGTGATGACTTTGAATGGTCGAAATATGAACAACAACTTGGTGTTCGACAATTAACACCCACTCAAACCTTGCTTCTTGAAGCGGTAAAAAAACATAATGTAAAGTTGCTTCCTATAGTAACCGGTAACAATTCAAAGTATGATTCATCAGGCTCCTCGTTTGTGAAAAAAGAAAATTTAATTCATTTTGGGAATTTTGTAACTTCCCTTTTAAGTGAACCTTTGTTTCATGAGAATGTTACCATGATAGAGGTTTGGAATGAACCTGATATTGTTAAAACATTGGACGGACAGTATATTTATAATGACAACCAAACAAAAGGTGCAGCTTACGCGGATATATTAAAAACAGCATATGAAGCGGCAAAATCAGTGGATCCCAATTATCAGGTAGGCGGATTTTCCATTTGTAATATATCGGGTAATAACGCAAAAGAATTTACTGATATTGTATTGAGTAATTTAAATGGATATAAGGCTTTTGATACGGTTACTATGCATCCTTATCTTGCCGGACATGATCCTGAAATAGGTCATTTTGGCGAGGATTCAACCAATCCTAATACATACATTGGATATGTGATTAATTATTACAGGTCATTATTAAACGGAACTCCTTTGTTCAATCATATTACAGGAGAAAATGAAACCGTTAGAGGAATTGCCACTAATAACACCTACAATTATAACTGGAATGAACCTATATGGCATACGGAATTCGGTTACTCCTCCGCAAAATATGACAAAGACCGTTTGTGTTTGGGAAGCGAATATGAACAGGCAAAATTTTTAATTAGAGGACTTAATCAAATTAGAATCAACAATTTAAATGATAAGATTTGGATTTATGATATAGCTGATGACGGTTTAAGAATAAATGAAAAAGAACATAATTTCGGCCTACTTCATGCGTGGGAATATAAGGTTCCTTATGCTGCCAAATATGCATTTTTGGCGGTATCCAACATGAATAAAATGATTTATGGGGCAACCGAAGCAAACATCGTGTATTCTCAAGATTATAATTTTGTTGCTGAATATAAGACTCCGGAAAGAAATGTATATTTGCTTTGGACAACAAAAGATACAGGTTCAGTTAGATATAATCTGGGCAGTAACGTATGGTATTATGATTTGCTTGGCAACAGGCTTGATGAAAGCGAGGTGATGAAAGACGGGGAGTATATTCTTACCTCGGAACCGTTCTATGCGGTAACGGGTAAAGACATTGAAAGAACTCATGTGATAACCAATGAAAAGCCTGTTGGCAATAAATCGTCTGTTGAATTATTTATACTAAATGGTTTTTCAGATTTTAGCAGCTTGCCGTTGGATAGAATACCATATGGCAGGTATGGTGTCATGCTTGTTTTTAAAAATATGAAAGAACAGATTGATTATAGGTTGTTTTGCGCGGAATATTTGGGGGATGAACTTGTTTCGGTTCAGATTTTTAACGATATTACTCAAGACTCACATTTACAGTACAAAAAGTATGACCTGTTTTTTCATCAAAAGGATCAACCCGTTGACAAAATAAAGTTTATATTATGGAATAATCAAAGCGAAATGATTCCTATATGTGAAGCTTTTGAGAAACGGTGAAATGGAAGGAGGCTGCGGATAAAATAAAGCACAAAATTACAAAATTAAGTACTTTTATCTTGTTTACATTATTCTTTAATTATCATATACTATTTATAAAAAATGTACTAAGTATAGTTATAATTATGATATGGTTTTATGTATATTATCCAAAGGAAGGTGGACTGCTTAATACCCGTCAAATGAGTACAACATGGTATCTTTTATGTTTCTCATAAAGCCTGCTGTAGTCGTATTTTTAGTATTCCCAAAGTAATTTGTAAAAGGTTTTACATATTCATGAAGATTAAAAAATAAGTTTATACGTATTATCACGCATATTATCATTTTGCATGAAGGTATGACAATGTATTGGTTAAATGAATTAGAGAAAGGGTTAGATAAGATGAAAAAGATTGTTTCAATAATATTAACATTTTTATTATTATTTAGCCATGCGTTTGCTACAAGTGATGCACTGATATTTTTAAGTGATGGTTACATTAAAATTGAAGGCGTAATTCCTGTTGGACGCCAAGGTGATCCTGTAACTATTACGATTATAGAAGGAAACGTTGAATGGATGGATGAGTCGGATTTGCATAATGTAAACCCAGAAATTATTGCTTATTATAATGAAGGGGCATTCGATAAAGGAGGAAAATACAGCTTTGAATTTTCTTTAAAAAAGAATGGTTACTATAAAGTATATATTGGAGCAGATGCTTTAAAAGAACCTTTACGTTATGATTTATACTATATAAATGAAGATAAATATCAAATGGCTGTTAATGAATTGCTTTCGGCTGCCAATAACGAAACGGTTACAAATGAAATGCTAGGCAATGTTCTGAAATCGAATAGTGAAAATTTAGGTTTATTTAGTCGTGCAGTTGTTGAAGCTGATATTACCGAGGTAGCACAGCTTATAAGAATGCAATTAAAGGACAAAGAAGAAAAAGATATTACCTTTGATTCCCTGATAAAACAGGTAAGTAAAGCGGCAATGATATCATTGCTTAATCATGGAATGATCAATGATATAAAGGATTACATAGATTCCCTTTATATGAGTGCCAGAGAGCAAGAGTTTTTTAATGATATTGTAGCAAGTGATTTTTGCAACAGACTGTCAAACAAAAATATAACTGACATTGAAACTTTTGAATCGATGATTATTGATTCTTTAATAATGGCAACAGTTAACAGTAGTGTAGGAACAGGAAAGATTCAATCATTGCTTAATACTTACTATGAAGAAATAGGTATTACCAAAACTATGATAACAGATTCTGTCTGCAAGGCTATATCCGAAAGGAAAAACTTTTCTGATATAAATTCCTTAAGAAGTTTTATTGAAAGTTATACATCATCTTCTCCTGTAAACGGCGGTGGTTTATCTCCAGGAGGAGGTGGTGGTGTACAGAAAAAGAATTCTTTTACGGGTACGCAATCCATTATTCCACCTTTGGAAGTTAATAGCAAAGACATTTCTGTTTTTGATGATATAGATAGCGTGGAATGGGCCAAAGAAGCCATTATCAATCTATATTATGAAGGTGTGCTAAGTGGTAAAGCACAGAATTTATTCTATCCAAATGATCATGTTAAACGTGAGGAATTTGTTAAAATGCTTATTCTTGCGTTTAAAATTAATTTAATCGGAGATGATATTCCGTTTACTGATGTAAGTCCGGATGCTTGGTATTATAGTTTTGTTCAAAAAGCATATTCGGCAGGTATTACAAAAGGGATCAATAATAATGAGTTTGGGGTTGGAAGAAATATTACGCGACAAGACCTGTGTGTTATGATATATCAGACATTGAAAGCAGGAGATTATACACTTAAAGCAGGACAACCCATTGAATTTAAGGATAAAGCATCAATTGCTGATTATGCCTTAGAAGCTGTTGATTTGCTGTCGGCTGCAGGAATTGTAAACGGAACCGGAGACGGATATTTTAATCCTGATATGTATGCAACAAGAGCCGAGGCGGCAAAAATCATCTATCATACTATTAATCAGATTAAATAGGTAGAGGGGTACGATTATGAAGAGATTTTTATCTGTATTTTTATGTTTCGTTATTATGCAGTCAGCCTGTATTCCTATTGTTAGCAGTAAGGATGAGGAAGGCATCGATATTCAAAAAGAATGTTATATTTTAAATAAACTGGGCATCGTAGAAATATCAGAGTACGATAATCTTGATACAATAGTTAGCAGAGCAGAATTTGTTGATTATGTTTGCAAGGCCATTAAAGCGGAAAAGACATTGGCTAAAAGGTACTTTTCCGACTTGCCTAAGGAGCATTGGGCAGCAGGCTCGGTTAATGCTATGGTAGAACGAGGGATCATTAATTTATCTGCTGATAATAAATTCAATCCGGATAATGCTATTACTTATGAACAAGCATGTAAGATTTTGGTTTTGGCACTGGGATATCACGGGTATGTTTCAGATGGAGCCGGTTTGACCGGGTACGTCTTATTAGCATCTCAAATAGGGTTTGGCATCAATGTTTCTGATACAAATGCATTAAGCATGAGGGAAGCAATTAGGCTTATCTATGGAGCAATGACTTCTGCGATGGCATACCCTGTCGGTTTGAAAGGCGATGGCATTATCACAAACATTAGTAAGGATCGAACTTTATTGTCAGTATATCATTCAGTATTTATAGAAAAAGGTCAATTAATGGGCCTATATGGTGAATCATTTACTGATTTCAATATTGAAAAAGGGGAAGTTCTCATTGATGATAAGCTGTTCAAGCTTGATACGGGTTCCTCTATTGAGGATTACTTTGGGCAGAGAGTGGAGTATATCTATGTTGATTCAGATGATGATGAATTGGACAGAGTTCTTTATGTAGAACCTCTTTATAAAGATAATAAAATAGTAATTAAGTCCGACCAAATTGAAGGCTTTTCGGAAACGGATTATTTGTTAAGATATTATGACAGCAATAAAAATAAACTTCTCAAAGAAAGAATTGATGGAAGTGCTGTTGTTATATTTAACGGCAGAAGGTTTTTTGGACTTCTTTCAGAGAAGATGGATGAATTTGTTTCAGGTTCCAAAAAGGGTATAGTTGAGCTTATCGATTCAGATAACAATTCAAGTTTTGATGTAGTAAGGATAAAAAGTTTTGAGGTTTTTGTTGCAAGTTCTTATAGTGACAGGAATGAATCTTTATATAATTTATTTGAAAGCAACCATGTTTTAGATCTATCTGTATTTAAACAGGTTATTATTACCAATGAGGTTGGCGATGAAACATCGATACCTTCCATTTATCCTGCCGTTTTTTTAGTGGCTGTTTCTGATGATAATAATGTTGTTAAAGTGATCGTGTGTAGTAAGAGTGCAGAAGTAAATATTTCTTCAATTATAGCAAATGATTATAAAGTGGTCATTGATGGCCAGGAAGTCCAAATTGATAAAAGAGTGTATCCTTATATATCAAAAAATATAAACCTAAATGCAACTATTTTGGTTGTTTATGATATGTTTGGTGATATTGTTTATGCAAAACCGTCCGGCGGTGAAATGCAAATTGGATATTTGAGAAAAGTGATAGTAGATAATAAACCACTTTCAAAAGATTTCTATCTTAGTTTATACTTACAAGATAAAAATTTCCATAATTTTAAGCTTGCGGATCATGTGATTATTGATGAAATACCATATACTACAGAGAAATACAAGGAATTGTTTCTTGCTTTTCCGGGCGAGAAAGATATCAAGACCAATTCGAAAGGAATTGAAGTGTTTATCGAAAGACAAGTTATACGGTTTGCGCTAAATTCTAACATGGAAATAACAAAAATAGATACATATATTGTACGTGAATCCGAAGATCAAGACAATTCTCTTGTGCGCTTATTTGATGGTTCAAGTGAGTTGGTGTACTGTTCCGGTCCCAAACGATTCGGAATGAATATTGTTGTTGATAAAGACATTACAAAATATTTTGTAGTACCCTTTGTGGATTCTAATGGTTCGGTTCTTTTCAATGGAAACACGTATGCGGATGATATTCAATATTATGGTACATCATATACGTTTGAGGATTGGGTGAAATACACTATTGAAGCTTATAGATATAACACTGAGTCTTTGGCAGCCGGAGTCATTGTTCTAAAAGGTATAAATACAAAGTTGCCTGTAGCGGAAATAATGTATGACAGTACTTCAATGGCGTTAAACAGTGACGGTGAAATAGTATACAAGTTAAGGGGATTTTCATCCGGAGCAAGTGTTTCTTATGAGTTGCATGAAGATTGCGTGCATAAGAAAGATACCCTAAAGCAGGGGGATATTGTTAGAGTTGAAACCGACGAAAGCGGAAAAATAGCGTATAATATAGAAAAAGTGTTTGATGCGGAAAGTAAAACGTTTGAGCCAAACGGAAGCTTCACTGACAGAGGAAGATATTGGTATGATGGTGCATTTCAAAGAAATAATGCAAGTAATTGGAGAAATCCGGCATGTCAGCTCACAAAGTCATATCCATATATGATTAGAGGCGGATACATTAGTTCATCTTATGAACTGGCAGATGCCCACGAAGGAATTATTGACGAAGTCTTTTATGCTAAGAATTTAAGTGTGATAGTATACGATCCTTTAAAAGAAAAGAACAAAATATATATAGGAAGCCTTACAGATATTGCAACATATTCAGAAGCAGGCCTTCAGTGTGATCTTATACTTGTTAACAGCAGGAAACAAAATATTCGGCAGATATTTGTTTATAAAACAAAATAAATAAGAAAGGGAAATTGTGTTTATGAGGCGGAAGCGTATTATTTCTTTTGTACTTTTGATTGCAATGTTTAATGTGATTGGAAGTGCAAAATTAGAGGAAGATACCAATGTAGCAGAAGCCTTTTTAGGGAAAACACTGCAACAAACAGGATTTAGTATTGTGGAAATGGGCAATGATAATTCTGCGAGCGTAGCGATACGTGGCGGTGAATATTGTTGGTTGATGGATAAGTCACAGGGAGATAATAAATCATTTATTAATTTTACATTCAGCAATGCATTTAAGCCTTCCGCATTTGACGGAACGGAATATGAATTTGAAATTGATTACTTTGATTCGGGTAATGGCTATTTCCAGATGTATTTTGAAACCATCAACAATTATTCAACAGATGAATTTAGAGTATATACAAAAAATACTCGTGTGTGGAAAACAGCAAGGTTTACTGTGAAAAATGCAGTGTTTAGTTCCAATTATAAAGGCAAATATGATTTTGCACTTTCAATCAATGCGGTAAGTTTATTAACTTCAAAATCTCCTGAATCGATTGCAATAAAGCGTGTTAAAGTTACTAAAAAACCTAAGGAAAACGCTATTTTCGCTTTTCCGACAATTGATGAGATAGGTAATACCTTTAAGTGGTATGAAAAAGAAAAAATAATACATAACAAATTCATCAATTACTTAGATAGGGATATAACTGCTAAAATTACATTTAAGTTGGTGAGCGAAGACAATATTGTTCCATTTAGCAAAACCGAGACCTATACTTTTAAAGCCAACGAGATTAAGGAATTTGATTTGGATATAGGGCAAGTTGAAAGATGTGACGTTTATTGGTATGACATTACGATTGAATCAGAGGATGGGGCTGTTCATTCCAACCAGCGTCCTTTTGAATTAGTTATACTAAAAACTGACCCTAATGGAATATTGAACAAAGATGTTTTGTTTGCAACGCACTTTGACAGATATTCTCTTGAAAGTGTTAAAGAGGGCGTTGAAATGCTCAAAATGTCCAATTCTTATGGTACAAGAGCGAATTTTTCATGGTATCAACTTGTGAATTCAAGTGGAGCATTGGATTATAACGTTCATCCCATGAAACCTGCAATAGAAGAATTAAAGGCAAAAGGTTTGTATTATATACCGGTGTTGGCAGGCACGCCTTCGTTCATAGGTAAGGGACATAGCGATATGCCTCGAACGGAAGCACAGCTTCAGGCTTGGAGGGAGTATGTCAGATACGCCGCAAACATATTGAAGGATGTTGTTGAATGTTATGAAATATGGAATGAGCCGAACCATCAATCTTTTAATATGTTTTTGGAGGAATGTGGCGGAGATGTGTATACAGAGCTGGTGAAAATTGCTGCAGAAGAAATAAAAAAAGTGGACCCGGATGCGAAAATCGGAGCGCCGTCGGTAACCGGAATAGGGAGTACCAGCAGTGAAACCGGTAAAGCTTACTTTGATGAAGCTATGAAAGCGGGAATGTGGAAGTATGCAGATGCAATAGCAATTCATCCGTATACAAGGCAGCCTGTTGAAAAAACAGAAAGATTAAAAGATATGCAGTATTTTAAAGATGAGTATGCTAAAGTTGGCAAGAGTGATCCTGATGTATGGAGTACGGAAACCGGATATACGTTATCGGATAGTACGGTTGGTACGGAGAAAATGAAGGGTGCTCTAAATTGTCGTGCGGCAATTTTATACAAGTCATATGATTTATCTGAGAAAACGGTATTTTATAATTTAGAGAAAAAAGGAACCGTGTATATTAGCCGCGAGGATCAGTTTGGTCATGTTTCAGGAGGGAAGGAAGAACATAAAAAATATGGTAAGAATTATGTTCCAACAATATCTTATGTTATGGTAACAGGGATGAATTATGTCATGGCGGAAAGTGAAGCTGCAGGAATATTTGATTCGGAAGACAAAACATTGCGTATTTCGAAGTTTTGGAGCAATAAATTTAACACCAATATTTTGACTTTGTATTCTACAACAGGAAAACAGCTTGTTACACTTGATTTGGGCGCAACTAAACTGGAATGCTATGACTCCAATGGCAATTCCCAAGAGATATACGGTAACAATGGCTTATTTACTTTTATTGCTGACGAATATCCGCAATATTTGGTTGGAGATATCAGCAAGGTTAAAATTTTAAGTAATAACCAGTTTATAGCTTATGATAAATTGGAGTATTCGGTATCCGAAGGAGATATTATTAATATTCCTGTTAGAAAATTTGTTTCTGAAGATTTAACCGTCGATGTAAAGCTGCCTGCATGTGCCGAACTATTGAATGAATCTGACTTGAAATTTATTGAAGGTAACGCAATTTTGAAGATTAAAAATAATGCCCCGATAGGGGAAAAGTATATGATAACAATTAATGTTTTGAAAGACGGGAAATTGGTTCATTGTGCTGATTTAACAATGGTATCGGATATATCAATTTTATCGAATATGAAAGTAACAATGCGAAACAGCAAGGATGTTAACAGTTGGGATGCAACCATCACCATACAAAATCTATCGTCTGTTTCAGCGTTGAAGGGTCATATTGAGTTTAAGACACCGGAGTTTATGCGTAATTTTGAAAACGTTGATTTTGGGGTAATTCCCAGAGAAAAAACGGCTGAAGTAAAATTCAGTCTGCCGAAAATTGTACGCAAGGGAGAGTATTCCTTTGAGTATGACTTGGTTACAGAATCCGGCAAACGATACCCGTTTTTGCAGAAACTTGATTTTACATTGGCAACATATGCTGAAACCAAGCCTAAAATTGACGGAATATTGGAAAAAAATGAGTGGAATATGAATGTTTGCATGTATGCCGACAGTGCTGACCAAATTAAACGAATGGATGATTGGGGAGGACCTAGTGATATATCTGGCAGAAGCGCAGTAATGTGGGATGAGGAATACTTTTATATGTTTGCTGAGGTTACGGATGATATACATAACAATATACAAGGTGCTTCACGTAACTGGGACGGCGATAGTATGCAGTTTGGAATATTTTACGGAAGCGAAGATTTTGTTGCAATAGGGCAGGCATCTACTACTTATACCGAAATAGGGTTGGCTCTTTCCTCAATAACCAATAAAGCCACTGCATATAGATATATGTCACATAATAACTATTATCCTCCTTCTGAAATTACATCGGAAGATGCAGAATTTGCAATTACTCGTACGGGAAATAAAACTTGTTATGAGTTTAAAATGCGTTGGGATAAACTTTTGACTCCTAATGACAAACCAAAAGAGGGGGATGTGCTTGGATACTCTTTCTTGTTCAATGAGAGCGATGAGGGGGTCAGGAGCGGTTGGATTGAATATGCCAGCGGTATAGGAGAAATGAAAGATACGACATTGTTTACTTATCTTAAGTTAATCAAATAAATTGGGAGGAAAGGGATGGTAGTGAAATGAAAAAAGTAATTTTCGTTTTTATGATGTGGATAATACTTTCACCAATTATGTATTTACCTGTATTTGCAGATGATGGAAGAGAATACGATCTTTTCTTTGATTTTGAAGGATATAATGCGCCGTTAAGACAAGGAATCCTTCCTGATGAAAAATACTGGGGATACTATACTCCAAATGAATCAAGAAAAAATTTTGGGTCATACGATACAAATGACCCGGAACATGGTACGGTATTAAAGGTAGTTCATGCAGGCGAGCCTTTCCTTAAGTTTGGTCAAACCTTGAAAAAAGGAAATATGCATATTAGTTTTGAGGCAAAAGCAACAAGTCCGCAAAAGAGGCTTGTCCTTCATTTCTATGATGGCAGGAATGAAGGGGATGTTATAACAAATCCTGATTACTACTCTAAAACTTTTTTCTTAAACTCACCGGAGCCGAATCAGATAAGATATTTTCAAACTTCACCCGGAACAGCAAATGGTAACAGTTTAATCAATTGGAATGCTATTGTTTTGGATTGGGAATATGATTCTACCCAATGGCATCGTTTTGATATCATAGCAACGGATTTAGAGTCACCAAACGGCAAAATGTTTTATTTTATGGACGGCAAGAGAATGAATGAGTATCCGATATATTTTTCAGGTTCTCAAGGTTTTTTGACATTTTGCTTTAAGGGGGAAACGGTGTCCGGGGGGATATATACTAATGATGAGGGGTTCTTAATTGATAATGTGTCTTTTAAGAGAGTTTTTAGGCCACTTGGGATTGAAGCAACGGCCATCGACACTGACCGGGTTGCTCTGGAAAATGGTAGACTTTCGGTAAGATTATCAGAGTTGACGGATGCTGATTTGCTTACTAAGGAAAATATTGAAATCGTCAATGTGTCAAGCAATAAAAAGATTGACAACTATAGAATTACGAATGCCACTGAGTCAGGTTTTGTGGTTGAATTTGAGGGAGAACTTGCTCCAGGAAGATATGAACTTAGAATGAATAATGTTATTGTAGGACATTTAACCGGTAATCCCATGCAGGTTCCTTTGACATTTTATACGGAGTATCGGTATGAAAATGCTTTTATAGAGTCTTTAAAATTAGATTTTAATGATTATACGGCTCAAGATAATGCGTTACCGAATAAGTTTATGAATTTAGAAAATGATGAGTATATTGCGTCCAGCGGGATAGGAGCAAGTGGTGAGGAGAACGATAGGGCCTTTGGATTTGAGTCCATGGCAATTTCAGAGACGCCAACACGGTTTGTTCTTGAATTTGATGAACCAATACCTGAAGAAACAGGTTTTGAAGTGGAATTTGATGTATTGGCACAAAACTGCAGTTGGTACTTATATTTACTAGAAAACGGGGATTTGGATACCGGAAATCCAAACTACAAAAAAAATTCCGTCATATCGGTTAATTCATCAGGCAATATATATTATGCCGAATCCAGAACGGAAATACCGAATAAACCGATTGAAGATGTTCAGTTGTCGGATGAATGGCATAGAGTAAAAATTATAGTAGAGCCTGGTTTGAATAGCGTAAGTTGCAATTATATTATTAAAATTGATGATCAAATTGAACGGCGTGTTTCTGTCAACAGGTCACTTTATAAAGAAAAGACGGTGGGCATTGGTTTTGGATACAGTACATTAGTGGAAGGTGGAAAGTTTTATATTGATAATTTAAAGGTCGGTTATAACTTATCGGTTCTTTATCCTGAAGTTATCGATATCAGTGTATATGATAACCAAGGAAATAAAGTCAATACCGATATAAAGACTACATCTTTAATAAGTAAGGTTGTAATTACATTTAATACTTTAATTGATGAGGATATAGAAGAAATTGTAAAGGTATATCAAGATAATATGGAGATTAACTATTCATATGAATTTAATACGATAGATGAAAAAACTGCTTTGGTATTAAAATTCGATGAGTTTTTGCTGCCGTTGTCTTCATACCGCATTAATATAGGTGCCGGAATAAAATCTAAGTATGTTGATTATGTAACTTCAACAATAAGCTATAATGTCATGTTTTCAACATTACAGGACGTATATTTTGTAGTAAAGGACAGTGGCTATGACGCTTCTACGTCCAGTTGTACCATTGAATTTTCAAAAAACAATGGCTCAAAGGGGAAATATATATATTCAGCCATTGCATTTAAAAATGTCAGCCATACATGGGAGGGTAAGACAGTTACCGTGCCACAAGTGGTTGCATCAAATTTTGTACTTATTACATTTGATGAAAGTGACAAAGGGGAATATAAAATTACTTTACCTTTGAATTTTACACAAGAAGCAGGCGTGGAAGTTAAGACCTTTTTATGGAATTATCCCCAACTTTCTAAAGTAAAGGTTGCAAAAGACGGTCAAATTGAAACGAAGTAAAATTTATTTTTTGTAGCTTAGCTTGATTTAATGAAAGGAATTTTTACCGTTACAACGGTACCTTTGTGTGGGCTGGAAGAAAATCTTAATCGGTATTTTTCGCCGTATTCTATAATCAACCTTTCATTTACGTTATATAATCCGTAGCCGGAAAACGGGTCCTTTTTTTGGGGGATTTTGTCATCTTCAATTGCACAGCCCACACCATTATCCTCTATTTCAAAAACGATATCGTGATTTTCATCAATTTTCCCTCTTATGTTAATAACACCCTGATAGTCTATATTGTTAAATCCATGTTTTATAGAGTTTTCAACAATGGGCTGCAATATAATTTTAATAATGTCGCAATCCAAAATACGGTCATCAATGTCATAATAGACGGTAAATTTATTGGCAAAACGGACATTTTGAATATATACGTAGTTTTTTACCAGTTCAATTTCTTCCCGAATCTTGATAATGTTTTCCCCTTTATGAAGGCTTATTCTGAAGAAGCTTGCCAGAGCATAGGAGATGTCTTCAATTTCGCGTTCATTCCTAAGCTTTGCCATACAGTTTATAATGTCCAGCGTATTGTAAAGAAAATGGGGATTTATCTGAGCTTGCAGGGCACTTAATTCGGCAATACGTTTGCTTTCTTTTTCCGCATTATTGCGTTCGATCAGCAGTTGTATTTCAGAAGCCATTTGTTCAAATTTGTTCTCTAAAATGATCAATTCATTTGTGGTTGTTTTATTTTTTTTAATTACTCCGGTGTGGGAAAAGGTACTTAGGCTGTTTGCAAGCTCTGATATTTGTTTGGAGATATTTTTGGAAAAAAGAGTGGACAAGGTAATGGCAATAACCGACGTGATTAAAAAAATATAGAAGTTTTTCAGCAAAATGGAATTAATAAAACGTTGGAACTGCCTGTATGACACAATGGCAACAAAATCAATTTTGTCTGCAAGGCTTTTGTTTTTATAGTGGTAAACATTATATGTATATTCATTTTTGTGAAATCTGGGATTGGTTTCATTATCTAATGTGTTACTGGGGATATATAATACTTTCCCTGCATAGTCTTCATTGCCTAAGAGAACACAATCATTCACGGTTATAAATACATCGCTGTTATGTAACAATGAACTGGCATAAGTATTCTCTAAAATATTTGCTTGGACGTATATAATAATGTTTCCCACGTTTGTATTATTTTTATAGTTGTAGTATCGTTTGCCGAACACAACATATTTTATACCGTATTTATCCGATACTATATCAGAATATATGGATAAATATGTATTGCTGAAGCTTTTTAAAAAGTCTTCCGAAATGGGTGTAATGTCACGGTCAGGACTGGGTTGAAAATTTATTCCGTTGTCGGTTATAATGCTGATGAGAGAAATAAGGTTACTATTGGATATGTAATTGGATATAATTTCATTCACCAATGAAACGTTGAAGTCAGTGCGGTAAGCATAAGCATTCATTACGTTTTTATATATTGTAGGATGTAGAGTGAGATCCAGGCAGAGGAAATTGATTTCCTGGATGTACGATGAAAGAATGCTGTCCATTTCCATAAAAGTATGCTGAATATAGGCTTCTTGATAATTATTGCGAATTTCATTTTTTGTAAACATATAAACAATACTTGTCAATAAAATCGAAGGAATAACCGTAAACATCAATATAAGAGTAATGATGTTGTTTTTTAAAGAGAGATTTTTTATCATTTTGACTGCTCTTCCTCCTTCGCCAGTAAGTCTGAAGGCCGTTGACCGGTCAGTTTTTTGTATAAATTTGAAAAATAGGCCACATCATGATATCCAACATAATTGCATATTTCATATATTTTATATTGGCCGGTGCTGATCAGTTCAGCGGCTATTTTGATGCGATGTTTGGTAAGGAAAGAGTTAAAGGTTTCTCCTGTTTCCTTTTTAAATAATCGCATAAAATGAGAACGGCTTACGTTGAACTTACATATAAAATCATTTATATTGCAGTTTTTGTTATAATTTTCCAAAATATATATAATGGCTTGCTGTATGATGGGTGAATAGGATTTTTGTATGGAAATTTCCGGATGCTCAAAAATGCAATTGATGATTCGGTATACATATTCCTTAATTTCTGTAAAGGAATTGAGGGCGGAAAGCTCTATAAAAGGCTTTGGGGTGTAACCGAAAATCATATTCATGATGGTTGAGTTTTTCACATATAATTTTAAAACAAGAACCAGCATCTCGGCCAGGTTATTTTTTACCATGGATATATTTGGTAAATGAAGATCCGACCACATATCAAAATATTTGTCAAGGATCATTGTGACGGTATTTTTATCAAAGCAAGAAATGGCCTGCATGATTTTATTGCAATCCTCTTCCGAAAGAAGAGAGGTTTGTATTTTATTTTGGTTCAGCTCTGTATATATAATGATATTGCCGGCATGGCCGTGATTTTGTTCAAAACATGCAAGAGCCTGAAGATATGCGCGATGAAGCATATATATTTTTCTAAAGTATCCGCTTACCCCTATGGTTACTTTAAAACCGGTCTGTTTTTCAAATTTATTTTTCAATTGAGTAAAAAAATCATAGATAGCGCCGGTATGTTCCGGCGGATACCAAAGAAGCACAAGGTCGCGGTTTATCTTATTTTCTATTAAGACAAGGCCGCCTAAAATGTCGGCAATGGATTCAGCCGTAGCGGAAAGTACGTTTTTTAAATCAAAGATATTCTCAATGGGCTTTTGGTTGGATTCAATTCTGACAATACCTATGGTAAAGTAAGTATTTGGCAGCGTTTTATTGTATTTGTTTAAACAGGAGGAGATAATCTCATCGGTCAAGCGTTCAAAATGCAAAAGTTCAGAAAAAAGGGCATTGTACTGAGATTGGGAAAATTTATTCATAACCGTGGCAATATTCTTTTTTCGAAGGTAGGTATCACGCAGCCGCACTAGTTTTTCTTCCAGCTCTTCATTTCTGAAGGGCTTTAAAAGATAGTAATGAACGCCAAGTTCCAAAGCCGAACGGGCATATTTAAAATCATCATATCCGGATAAAATGAGGGTTTCAATATCCGGATTTAATTGCTGAATTTTATGGATCAGTTCAATTCCGTTCATTCCGGGCATGCAGATATCAGTTATTAAGATATCAGGAGGATTTTTTTTGGCCATTTCAAACGCTTTCAAGGAGTTATCGGAGGTTTGACACTCCATCTCCAGTTTGGACCAGTTTAGGGTTTTCACAATGGTTTGCAGAACAATGGCTTCATCATCCACAATTAAAACTTTTAACATAAAAAAACCTCGCTTCTGAAATTATTCATTGTTTAAACTGTCAAGAAATTTGTCCATATTGGAAGATAGTTTGTTGATCCGAGTGACCACGGTATTTGAAAATTTTGATATTATCCCAATGGATATAAAAATCAAAAACATGTAAGAAATTATAAAAATCAAAAACAAGTTTGTAAGAATGTTTTGAGGATAAGAATAATAGCTGATACATTCTAAATAGAAATTTTTATTTTCAGGATGCAGTTCGGTTTTTATAGTTCTAAACCTTGTTTTATTATGTAAAGTATAAGTGTTGGAAAAAATGACTGTCATGTCATTATCTACATATAGATGAAGGGAAACGGCATTTGAAAAGATGTTTTTCTTTACATAAACATTTTCAGCGAGCGAAGGAAGGCTTATTTCAAAAAGAAAGTAAACGTTTTCGTTTTTTTTCTTTTTTGTCGTATAAAATAAATACTCCTTATTGTCATATTTTAAATATTTCCATCCGGTTTTTAAAAGAAAATCCGGATTGGTTGTTATTAAGGTTTTAAAGATACTGTCATAAGTACTTTTTGTACGTTGGATAACGGTTTCTTTGGTGCAGCTGAAAAGTCCGGTTACGATATAGTTGTTTAAAGCGTCATATGGAAGCTCATTTGTTTCATATCGGTTTAGAAATCGGTTTATACTTTCTTCAACGGTATTGAATGAAGAGAGAATGGAGTTCAGTGATTGCCTTGCAAAATGGGATGCTTTTTGTTCATAGTCGGATATAAGCATGTCTGCATAATACGTATATACTAGAATAAAATGAATCAACAATATAAAGGCTATTATCAGAATGGCATATATCAAAAGTCTTGACTTCAGGGATTTCATGTACACAATATCACCCTCTTTGATTTTCAGTATCATTTTAGCAAAAAAATACTGTAAAATCAAGAGCAAGTACAGAAAGCACAATATTACAAAATTAAAGACATTTGTCCGGTTTACTTTGGAGTGGAACAATTTTATAATAAACTTAAAAATACAGGAAAAGGAGAGAATTCCATGAGAAACTTGACGAAAACGATATATTGTTTGGTCGCAATTGTAGTTGTACTGTCTTTTCTTGTGACAGGTTGTGAAAATACCAAAAAAATTTCTTCAGATAATGAAATAACAATAACGGTAGGTGGATGGCCTCTTCAAAATGATCAAAAAATGTATCCGGTATATGCAGAGCGTGAAGCAAAGATGAAAGAACGTTATCCTCACATTACAATTCAGCATGATGAGTGGTCCTATGATGTAAAAACATTTTTACCAAAGGCGGCAAGCGGTCAGCTTCCAACTTGTTTTTATGTACCTTTCACTGAAGTTGACAAGCTTGTTAAGTCAAACTATATCAGTGACATTACGGCTCAAATGAAAGAATATGGATATGCGGATAGCATACGGGAAGATATCTTAGAACTTGTATCAAGAGAAGGAAAAATATATGCGTTGCCGTATAGTGCATATATTATGGGGCTTTTTGGAAATATATCGGTATTTGCCGAGGCCGGAGAACTCAATCAGGACGGTTACATAGATTATCCTAAAACTTTTGAGGAATTGGGAGAACTTGCCGGAAGAATCAAGAAAAAAACCGGTAAAGCAGGATTTATCCTTTCCACCATGAATAACGGAGGCGGCTGGCAATTTATGAATATTGCGTGGGCATATGGTACGAAGTTTATGAAACAAGATGAAAACGGAAGATGGATTGCTACTTTCGACAGCGATGAGTGTGCAGCGGCCCTCCAGTTTGTAAAGGATTTAAAATGGAAATATAATGCGTTGAGTGATAATGTATTTATTGATAATACCGAAGCAAGAAAAATGTATGCCACAAATCAGGGTGCCATGATGTTTGGCGGTACAGGTCAGGAAGATTTTAAAAAATATATAAGACACTTTAATATGGATAAGGATAATATATCACTGGGAGCAATTCCGGCAGGACCGGCGGGTAAATTTGCTCTGTTGGGAGGAGCGCTTCAGGTAATTTCTTCAAAATCCACTCCGGAAGAAATTGATGCTGCATTCAAATGGTTTGAGTTTTGTGGATACAATATTAAAAATGAAGAGCTTACCGAGGAACAAAAGCAGTTAAGAGAACAGCAATACCAAAGCGATGTGAATACAGGGTATCCTGTCGGAATCGAGTCTTATTCCGTATCAAAAGTGGAAAACAGTTTTGAAAAAGAATTGAGAAAGAAATATTGCAATATTGATAAAAATAAATTTAAAGAGTATGAATTATTCGAAGGGATAACGGTAAAACAAGAGGAACCTGTGAATTGTCAAGAGCTTTATTCCATTCTTGACAGCTGCATACAGGCTGTATTGACCGATCCCAATGCGGATGTGCGTGAAATACTCAAAAAGGCAAATAGTGATTTTCAGCTAAATTACTTGGACAAAGCAGAATAAATACGCAAATATAAGCAGAATATAAATGCATATGTTACGAAGAAAGGAATGAGTATGAAATTCATGAAACCGGCAGTTTACAGTGGCTTAATCAAACCAAACAGAAAAAGGACATTATTTTCTTCCATAAGTGCATGGATTTTAATACTGCCGTCTCTGATTCTTTTGTATATGATTGTATGGCAGCCAATGATTTTGGGGACCAAGTACTCTTTTTATAAAATGCAAGGTTATACGCCACAGCATTTTGTAGGACTCAATAATTATGTAAGGGTCATCCAGGATACACAGTTTTTAAGGACATTGGGAAATACGTTTTCCTATGTGTTCTGGTCCCTGGTCATAGGATTTATACCGCCTGTTCTGTTTGCCATTATAACCAATGAACTTATTCATTTGTCAAAATTTATCAAAACAAGCATATATATGCCTTGCATTATACCTACGATAGCGGTCACCATGATATGGTTCTATATGTATTATCCCAACGAAGGCGGTTTGCTTAATATGCTATTGTCTGCATTCGGGGTAGCACCGCAGCCGTGGTTGCAAGATGCGAGCAAGGTTATTCCGTTAATTATTATAACCATGACATGGCACCACTTCGGAAGTACGACAATAACCTATATTGCTTGTTTACAGGGAGTGAATCAAGAGCTATATGAGGCGGCAATTATTGACGGAGCCGGTATTTTGAAAAGGGTCAGATTTATTACAATGCCGCAAATCATGCCCATTATCCTTTTGAATTTAGTACGCCAAATCATTGGGATATTTCAGGTTTTCGAAATGCCGTTTGTCATGACGGGCGGAGGTCCTAACAATGCTTCGCTTTCCCTCGCCCTTCAAAGCTACAGATATGCTTTTGTATTCGGCAACACGGAAAGTGCTCTTGCGTTGAGTTGTATCACTTTTATCATATTGCTTGTCATTACCGCATTCTATTTTAGACTTGAAAAGAAACTGGATAGAGATGTATAAGGGTCATGGAAGGAAGTGGAGAATATGAAATTTGACCGTAAAAAAACAGGAATTATTTCGGTGATTGAGTTAAAAAGTTGGCGAGTTAAAGCGTTATATATGGTATTGCTTGTCTTCATGATAATAGTAGCATTGACATGCTTGCTTCCTCCATTATGGGTAATGCTTTCCTCGTTTAAGACAACGGCGGAGTTTTCACAAATTCCCGCAAGACTTTTTCCGGAACACATTGATCTGTCAAAAATTGCCCGAGTTTGGAAAAAAACCAACTTTTTGAGGGCATATGGTGCAACTTTCATTATGATATTGGGAGACTTGGCATTTACTTTGGTGATAAACGGACTTGCGGGATATGTGTTGTCAAGGTTGAAGCCCAAGGGCAGTATGCTGGTTTTTACCGTCATATTATGGACCATGATGGTGCCCAATACCATGGGGATGGTACCCCTTTATATGACCTTTGTCAATCTGTCAATGATTAATACCTACTTGCCAATGTGGCTGATGGCAGGTGCCAATGCATTTTACATTTTATTGTTTAAAGGCTTTTTTGATTCCATATCCATATCCTATATTGAAGCGGCAAGGATAGACGGTTGCAGTGATGCCGGTATTTTCGCAAGAATCATCGTTCCTATGTCCAAGCCCGTTATTGTAACGGTATCCATATTTACCATTAATAGTGCTTGGGGAAATTTCTTTTGGCCTTATATGGTATTGAAGAAAAATGAGCTTGCACCGGTGGGTCTTAAGATTTATCAGCTTCAAACACAAGCCATAATTTCGATAGATGAATATATGATGTCGCTGATGTTTGTCATCATTCCTGCCGTGCTTGTATTTTTAATCTTCCAGAAATATATCATGGAAGGGTTTACCTTGGGAGGCATAAAAGGATGAATCCATATTATTCCGTCGGTCCGGTACTAACGGGATAATTTAAAAATAAAACTAAAAATAAAATCTAAAAATTAAAAGAATAGGAGTGATTTTTTTGAAAGGCACAAATAAAAGGAAAAATTTTCATGGTATTGTAGCGCTGTTATTAATTTTTGCATGTATATTCATGCAAACAGTGGGTGTTCATGCGGCTTGGCATGACAATAACAAACAGTCGGCATTTTATGTTCAGACTCTTGCTAACAATGGAGGAAATAAGTTGCCGGTAGCTCAAACTGGCAACGGTATAAAAAATTCTACTGTGAATTTATTGTATGGAGGAACGGAAAAAAATAGGGTTGTAGATTTTTCACATGGAGTAGGTACAACTGCCGATAGTTCCGGTAAAGTGGGTGCGAATTTAACAGATGGCGAGTGGGAATCTATAACCTCAGGCGCTAAATGGCAAGTGCAAGGAGGTACAGTCGAGGGGATAAAAGCGGCTTATGTGGTTTTTGATTTGGAACAGATGACGGAATTAAATGAAGTGGATATAGTAGCAGGGCAGTATCTTAATAATAGGCAATTTATTGAAGCAATAAAAACAAGCGAGTTAAGCATATACTACAGTTCTGCTGAAGGAAATTGGGAAGAGGTAAAGGACAGTATTGAATGGACGGAAGTTCCTTCTTTGCAGGCAAGGGAATATATATTTTCCACTGACACAAAAAAGTCTACATCTGCGAGACAACTTGTTCAAGCGACATTTGATGACATCAGTACCCGATACATTAAAATTGTACCCGGGACCGGGACGGGAGTTAAAACACTTCCAAATGGGTTTAGAATTACTGAAATCATGGCATTTAAAAAGAATCCCAATCTTCTTGCCGGCAAGGAATATAGTGATGCATATCCTAAGGATGCCGACGGATTTGCAAAGTCTTCTGACAATACACTTGTTGCCAAAACGGCTTTGACGGACGGTGTTGTTTCTGAGTTTTCGGGGACTAATAACTGGTATAGAACGTTTAATAATTCAGATAAGACGGATTATATCAATAACAGTTTGCCGTATGTTGAATATCGCTTTGATACCTTAACCACAATGAATCAGTTTATGATATATGGCGGCTATTTGACATATTCTACAACTACCGCTACATATACTGCGACAGACGGTGCAAGGGAGGATACGCCTAATTTGGATGTCTCTTCGGCTGAGCGCAACCGGGAAAGAATGATTCCGGAAAATATTCATATTTGTTATAGCGAGGACGGTAACACATGGTATGAAGCCACGAAGCAGGTATATCAGAGCATGGAATATGTACATCAAGTTGATCCGGTAAAAGGATATCGTACTTGTCAGGCGCTGAATATCTTTACTGCCGATATTCAAGCAAAATATATAAGGATTTATTCGGCGGAAGGGATGGGGGTATTGTCCAATAAGTCATCAAGCGGATATCATCTCCGCGGAAGCTTTAGGATATCGGAGATAGAAGCCTATTACAATCCTGGAGTCAGATATACCTCCAATAAGAATACCAATACGGTTTATGCGGTAAATGACAAGTGGTTGACATCGGAAAGAAGGAGAGAACTTATCGATTTGGCCTGCTATCCGCTGGATAGGAGTGATGAAGTCGATAATGACACGATATACACAAAGGTATATGCCATTGTATCGACGGAGGAAGCTTTAAAAGAGTACAAAGAAGATGTATTGGCGGGTTCTATTTTAAAAATAAAAACTTTGTCCAATGCTGGTGCTGCTCAGATTAACTCTCCGGCAATCATCAATGTGGAACAGGACAGTGAAGACGGGTTTACGTATCTGCTGTCTTTGTCAAAGGATTTATCGACTGGTGAAACAATAAGTATAAAATATGATAGTAACACAACACTTTTTAACATTTCAAATATTATAGAAAAAGAAGTAGCCATAACTTCCATTGAAGTGAAAGATTCCAACGGAAATCCAGTGACAACGGTTTCACCCGGACAGACAGTGACGGTGGATATTCATGCAGAGGTTAATAAGGTAGATCATCCTATTGTAATGATTGTAGGTGTCTATGACGGAAATGTGTTAACGGGAGTAGAATTGAGCGAACCGGTTACCCAAAAAACAAATGATGCTCAGTTTACGGCGACAATAACCATAGATTCGAATGTAGTATCGCCAAAGCTTTGTGTATTTTTATGGGATATGACGACTTTAAGGCCGTTTATGGAAAAGGTTGAAAAGTAGTACGAGAGTTTATCCTGCTTTTGGATGAAATGGATAATTTACCAATGACGGAAATTCCGTCGTGGTGAATTGTCTGTTTTTTTGTAGTTTTTTATTATAGAAGGGGACAATATTACAAAATAAAACACATTTGTACCGTTTACTTTGTGGCGGGGCAATTGTATAATCGGGTTAAAGTTATGGGGGAATTTGAGGAGGGTACGATATGAAAAGGTTTGCTGTAAGAAGAATGGTATTCGTTTTATGTTGTTTGATATTTGTGCAGAGTTGTATTTATAACGGTTTGGTTTATGCGGCGGATTATGATACTTCTTCCAATGTACTTTGTAATGCAAAGGAAATCATAATATCGAAGGACAGTAATGCAACAAACCCGGATCAACTTGAAGAGGTAAAAAAAGCTTTAGTGGACGGCATAAGGGAAAGTGCTTCGGGGAGTGGCACTACCAAATGGTTTATACAGTATCCTGGAAATTATGATTATGTACAATTCGAACTACCTAAGGAAGAGGCGGTATATCAACTCAACATTTATTCGAAAGTTGGGGTGGCGGATACCGTTTCTCCCATAAGCGATTTCATTTTGCAAAAAAGTTCTGACGGAGCAACATGGGAAAACGTTATCACTGTGACCGATAATAAGGATATTTTATGTTCGGTACAGTTTGATGTTGTTGTTGCAAAATATTTTAGAATTGTTGAAAACAGTAAAAATCAATTTCGGATTACCGAAATCGAATTGACCAGGGCATACAATCGTGTAGGGTTTGAAAAAGAGTTTGACGGAAATGACATCTATTTTTCTCAAAAACTTCAAAATGTATTTTATGAAGACAGCCATTCTGATCTTGATTCCTATCTGATTTATAAGGTGAACGGTATTGTTTATGAGGCAGAAAAAATGTCCAATGATACTTGGAGGCTTCAACAGGATGTTGAACAGAGAAAAGACGGGTATTTTATTGAAGTGAGCTTATTGAGCAGAAAATATGATATTGTGATATATACATTTAGTAAAAAATTAAACGTGTATTTATATGAAGAATTTCTTAGAAATATCAACAATTTATGTTCCTATGAAGATTTTTATCGAACATTTGTGGATAATGAGGCCATATTTTTTGACAAGTTCGGGTACGATATCAACATATTATTGGGGGACAGCATTGCGGCCAAAACGGAGATTTATACCGTTATTTTAAGTGAAGCACCGTATGAATTAAATGAACATTCCATTGGAACAATTGTGCAGTTAATTCACGAAAAAATGCCGTTGATTTCAATGAACAGCGCCAATACCTATACGGAAATGGAATATTCCTTTCAACATTATGCACAATATTTTGGTATTGATGTATCAATCATGGAAGGCCTTGGGCCATTTGGAAAAAGCGTTTTCTTTGACAGTATTATATTCTATAGAGATCATCATGGGGACTTTACCGGCTCTGAGGATATAAACGATGCGGTTTTATATGCATTAGCATATAGCAGTTATAAAAGAGCCAATGCATTGACCCTTCTTAAGGTATTTCAAGAGTTTTCAGATGTCTATCCAATTGATGTTAGCTTTATTGAACCAAAGTATTTGCATGAAACTTTATTCCAGTTGAAGCGAATGGATGTAAACTCCTATGAGGATATTCCGAATAAATTGAACATTGCTTATGAAAAGGCAAAAGATTATGTGAATAATCTGGAAAAGGATTCGGCTTCTAAAGGAAATCAAGAGCCCAAAGTGACGTACCGTTACTCTATAAACGATTTATCCAACAAAGAAGTAACTGTCAAATATGATGTTTTTTCAGACCTTGGTGAATACACGTGGGCAAAAGATGCAATCGAAGGACTGTATGCCCTTGGCATTATAAGCGGTACTGGGGACGGCCGATTCGAACCGAAAAGAAATGTAACCAGAGAAGAATTTGTGAAGATGTTGGTGGAGGCTTTTGAAATTTCGGATTCATCATCCGAAACGGTAAATTTTGAAGATGTAACGGAAAATGCATGGTATGCTCCCTATGTATCGGCTGCTTATCATGCAGGAATTATCAAAGGGTATGAAAACGGGAATTTTGGCGTCGGCGACAGTATAACACGTGAAGATATGATTGTTATGCTGTATAAAGCCGCCACAATCAGTGGCATTGTATTTCAGGATCATTACACGGACACAGCTCCGGGGGAGTTTGATGATTCTTCTCTGATTTCGGAATATGCTGTAAAAGCGGTTGTGATGATGAAAAACAATAATATTTTATGGGAAATGGAAAACAATTTGTTTCTGCCTGAAGAATCCGCCAACAGAGCTCAGGCTGCCTATGTAATTTACAATGTTTTAGAAAGGAGGGGCGGTAATGGTGCGGAAAAATAGAATATGGTTGTCCGCTGTTATATATTGCTTATTGTCGGGATTGTGCTTTTGTGCCAATGCCGCTTCGTGGATAAACGGTGAGAATATTGCCACCACAGCTAAGGTAACGGCTTCTACCACCGGCGGCGATGCAACGTCTACACCATATGCGGTGAATGATGGTATTATTGAATCGACAGGTTCAGGGCCTAATAAATGGTTTATCTTTTCTTCCCCCAATGGTCAATGGCTCCAATTTGATTTTGAAACGTCGGTATCCATAGGCGGCGCAAGGGTTGTTTCAGGACCCATGATTCAAAATGATCCGGATATTACTTCCGATTTTTCCATTCAATATTTTGACGGCAATGAATGGAAAGACGCATATGTGGTTCGTGAAAATACGGAGTATGATTTGGTTTTTACTTTTGACGATATAGTGACATCCACAAAGTTTAGGTTTTTAAGCCGGCAAAATAAGCGTTTTAGAATTCGGGAAATAGAATTATATGAAGCAAAAAGATTCGGTTCTAATGTTATACGGGCGGATCAATTGAAAGGCACGAAATATCATAAAGTAGTGGAAGTATTATCGAATATTGGTTTTCTGAAATATGACCAAACCTTCGATCCGGAAGATACGGTTTCCAAAGGTGAATTTTTAACAATGCTTTTAAAGTTAACCGGTAATTATGATTATAACGGCGGATATTATAGAAGTTCCTATGAAGATATTGAACATTCGGAATTCAAGGATGTGATTATTGCTGCCGAGCTTTTAGGCTATGTAGGCAAGGACGGCAAGACTGCATTTTATCCGTTAAAGGAGATTACGTATACCGAAGCGGCACAAATGATGGTTAGTGCATTGGGCTATTCTACATTTGCAGAATATGCCGGAGGATATCCGTCAGGATATTTGAAATATGCTGCAGATTTAAAACTTAACCAAAATGTGTCGGTTTTAAATGATGATATTATTACATTCGGCGATGTCCTTATTATGTTTTTTAATATGCTGGATGCAGAAGTATGTGAACCGTCCTATGACGGCACTCGGTATGATACGGTAGGAACTTTTTTAGAAGTTTATTATAATGTCCATAAAACAACGGGAATCGTTACTTCCAATCATTACGTCGGCATAACGGAATTGTGCTCCGATTCGGAGGTCATGATTGACGGTGTGAAATATTTCATAGGACGAACGGATGTAACTCATTATGTGGGCTATAAAGTAGAGTTTTATTACCGTATCAATGAAGATAACGAGAGAGAATTAATTTATGTCAGTGAGCATCCGCATAATACCATATACGAGATAAAAGCCGACGATGTTTTGCCGACTTCGGATTTTAATACAATATGGTATGACCAAGCAGATCAAACCAAACCAAACAGTATTCCTCTGGATTATAATGCCTATGTGTTTTTAAATGGCGAATTGGGTGAGGCTTATGTGGAAGATTTAAAGCCGACAAGTGGAAAATTGGTGATTATTGATAATGATGGAGACGGTAGCGGAGATGTGGTTTTTATTCATTCTTGGGAGTACTTGGTTGTAAGTAATATCAGCAATGAAGTCATTTATGATAAATTGTCGCCCGATAGTTTGGATTTAAAAAATTTTGATATTTTGAATGTATATAAAAACGGAGAAGAAAGTATCATTGATGCCATTGCCGAAGATGATGTTTTATTCGTAGAAGAAAACAGCAAAGGACGCTTTGTAACCATTTATGCCAGTGACAAAAAAGTGAAAGGTATTATAGAAGCCATCGAGGAAGAGAACGGAAAAGACTATGTCTACATTGATGAACAAAAATACAGAATTACTGCAAATTGCAAGGATACGGTACAAATCGGAATAGTAGCCACGTTTTATATGGACTATATGGGGATGATTGCGTATGTTAGCGATATGGTTAATACGTCGGTTCAATATGGAATTTTAACAAGAATTTATAAGGACCATTTGGATAGAGTGTATGCCAAAATCATGGATGAAAATGGAAAATTCAATATGTATCAGTTTGAGAATAAAATATATTACAATGATAACAGAATTCTTTCGAAGAATTTGGTCAATGAGGACGGGAAATTTATCAATAAGTATGAAAAATTTGAAAGTCAGTTGGTAAAATTTGTGATGAATCAGAAAGGTTATATATCCAGGTTATACACCGGCAGCAGTACCGAGCCTATCACGGAACCCAATTTGTTAACCACCAAGCCGGCAGAATTGGTAAGATATAAAGATGCCAATGATTATTATTTTAGGAATGGAATTTTGACTAAACCTGGCCTTGATCGAACACTTATCATTGGAAATGACACATTAGTTTTTATCGGACCGGAAAATGACGGTGGTTCGGAAGATGATGACTATAGTGTAAGTAAAGGAAAGAATGGTTTAAAAACAGGGTACTGGTATGGTACAACAAATGTTTTTGATCTGGATTATAGGAATATACCTTCTGCAGTGTATTACAGGATGGAAAAAAGAGCGGAAGAAATCAGTTTGACCAGTGCGGTTTGTGTTATTTCATCCGTTAGTAAAATTGTTAATGAAGATAAGGAAACGGGATGGGCGATTGAATTTTATCAAAATGGGATAAAAAAGAAGCTGGTACTATTTGAAGACTGTCTTTACAATACTGCTTACAATCAATGGAAGTCACCTTTCGGGCCGGATTATTCCGAATTAGGTTTTGACCGGTTACAAATAGGAGACATTATTCAATATTCTGCTAAGGATAATATTATACAAAGCATAAGAATTTTGGCAAGGGCATGCGACTTGGTAGATGAAACAATGATACAAGCTGTCGGAGGAGAGTATGCAAATGTTATGCCGCTTCTTGAAACATGTTTTGGTACTGCTTATTGTGTGGATTCAAATGTTTTAAGAGTCAAAATCGGTAATACGGTTTATACTTATTCGGCGTCTACTCTTAATGTATATATATACGAAAGAGAAAATAACAGAGTAATCGTAGGTACGGTAAAAGACATTATCGGAAGCATGTATTCCGATAGTCCTTCGAAAATATTTGTAAGAGCCAATGCCAAAGTTGCAACGGATGTGATGATAGTTAAGTAAGGAGGTGTTCCTATGTGTAAGAAATTCGTTGTGATGCTGTTTGTATTGTTTGTATTTCAGGTTACCGTATGTATGGCAGACGGTTTTCATTTCGTTGATTATAATGTGGAAGATAACTTGCTGTATGGATTGTCTTCCAGTCAAGTGATTTTGTCAACAGGTTTTATTAATAGTAAGGAAGCGGATAGCGGTTTTTCAAAAGCGAATATTCTTTTTGACGGTCATATAGACGTTCCGGGGTATAACGGAACAAGTTGGGTGGTGGAAAACGGAAAACAAAAAGGTGCAACTATGATTGTTCATTTAGGCAAATATATGGAATTTGATAAGCTATACATTGTAAACGGCTATTCAGATAAAATGCCGTCATCAACCAGACAACGATTAGTGGATTTTTCATTGTACTATTGGGATGATTATAAGTGGATTCCCTTATATTGGAATAATAAGGTGGATACCAATCAAGAGTTTTTAGAATTACAATTTGATAAAGTGACTACAAGTAAAATTCGTCTGGTTTCCAATCAAGAGCAGGCATTCCGAATAAGAGAAATTGCCTTGATGGATTCCAATCATAAGATGATTTTGGGAAGAAGGATTGTTCACGAACAACCGAAACAACACAAGGTTATTACGGTAAATAACAAGCAATATCGGCCTGAAACCAAGGAAGTCTTGTTTAACAGTGAATATAATACCGTATTTGTATCCTCTAAAACCATAAAAGAATTCTTGCCGGTTACTCAGACACATGATTATTCAAAAGGTTCCGTGACATTTACATTGGATGATTACTGCGTTCAATTTACAGTGGGCCAAAAGTATTATATTAGGAACGGACAGCAAATAAACATGGATGTTGCACCTTATTATGAAGGCAGCAAAATCATGATTCCTATTAGAGATTTAGTTCGTTCGGTAGGATTTAAAATGTCATGGAATGAGAAAACATCCACCATAAAAATATATGACCCTGTCAATTTACTTGCAACAGGCAGGGGAAAGTCCCCTTATAAAGTAAAAATCAATGATGAAGCTCAGGAGGTTTTTGTGGCATGCAGTGCAGATTTTGTTCAATATCAATGTCCTGATGATAAGGTCAAAGTGGATGTTGAGTACAACGGTATCATAAAAAAAGTGGATATAAGACCCATTAGCAAAAAGATTCAATATACGGTCCATGAAAATGTAATAACGTTCTATGCAAGCCGAGGAGATCAGTTAAGCGTTGAGATTAATGAAGACTTGGATCGCCCCCTTTTCGTATTTTTATCCGAACCCATTGAAAGGCCGGATGAAAATGACCCTAACGTAGTGTTTTTTGACAAGGAAGATGTTTATGAAATTGATAATATTTCATTTCATGACGGAATGACCATATATCTTGGGCATAATGTGGTATTATTTTCGTCGATGTGGACCATTGATAAGCACGACGTAAAATTAATCGGTACGGGAATTGTTTTCTCAAGAACAAGCAATCCTTTTGCGGGGTACAGTTCCAGCAAAATTTATATTCAAGGTCCTGTGTTTCCACAGCCGGCTGGATGGCACTTGCCGC